>Ga0233431_1000138_pt1 | contig 169099 bp, 122 predicted proteins | sample SI_118_April2016_FD_179867 | JGI IMG/M metagenome (GOLD analysis project Ga0233431, IMG submission 179867) | Seawater microbial communities from Saanich Inlet, British Columbia, Canada - SI_118_April2016_200_MG | ecosystem: Environmental > Aquatic > Marine > Inlet | place: Canada: British... | reverse complement strand
CACCGCCGGCCGAAGCCTTCAGGCGCAGGGGGAAACCGACGTCGGCCGCCCACTTTTGGGCGTCGTCCAGGGATTCCACCTCTCCCTCGCTGCCGGGAATGACCGGCACGCCGGCATCCTGCATGGTCTGCCGAGCCAGAGATTTGTCCCCCATCTTGCGGATGGCGTCGGCGGGCGGGCCGATGAACTTGATGCCGCAGCGATGGCAGAGATCGGCAAACTCCGCGTTTTCGGCCAGCGGGCCGTACCCGGGGTGAATGGCGTCGGCGCTGGTCAATTCGGCGGCGCTGATGATATTGGCGACGTTGCGGTAGCTGGACTCGCCGGCGGGCGGACCGATGCACACCGCCTCGTCGGCGAAGAGAGTATGGAGGGAATTGGCGTCGGCCTGGGAGTGCACGGCAACGGTGGCGATGCCCAGTTCCTTGCAGGCGCGGATGACCCGCAGGGCGATCTCTCCTCTGTCGGCGATCAGGATCTTGGCGAACAAGGGGATCGTTCCGTTCAGGAGGAGGGGTGTATCTTGAACAGCGGCTGGCCGAATTCCACTGGCTCACCGCTGTCGATCAGAAGGGCGACTACCTCTCCCTCCGCATCGGAAGGGATCTCGTTCATGATCTTCATCGCCTCGATGATGCAGACGGTCTGGCCTTTTTCGATCCGGTCTCCCTGGCGCGCGAAGGGAGTCGCCTCGGGAGAAGGGGCGATAAAGAAGGTGCCGACCATGGGCGAGGTGATGACGTGGAGGCCGTCTTCTTCCGGTGCCGCCTCCGGCTCCTCGGGTGCGGTCTGGACGGGGGCAGACGCCTGAGAAGGGGGGGGCGGAGGTGCTTCGGGCTGGTAGGTGATCTGCGGACGACTGCGCCTGCTGATGCGGATTTTGGTGCCGCTCCAGAAACTGTGCTGCAGTTCCAGCTCCTCGACGTCGCTTGTCTCGAATATTTCGAGCAGTTGCTTGAGTTTGGCTTCGTTCAACTCGACCCCCGTCAAACGCGTTCGACGTATTCGCCGGAGCGCGTGTCGATTTTGAGGGTATCGCCCTGGTTGACGAAGAGGGGCACCTGGACCTGGTAGCCGGTTTCCAGGGTGGCCGGCTTGACGGCTCCGGTGGCGGTGTCCCCTTTGACACCCGGTTCGGTGTGGGTGACCGTCAGTTCGACGAAGATGGGCAGATCGACGCCGATCACCTTGCCGAGTCCGGTCAGGATGAAGGCGTTTTCGTTCTCCTTGATCAGGTTGGCCGCGTTGCCCACGGTCTCTCTGGGGATCTCCGTCTGCTCGTAGGTCTCCAGGTCCATGAAATTCAACAGGTCGCCATCGGCGTAGAGGAACTGCATTTCGCGCTTTTCCAACCTCACCTGCTCCACTTTGTCGCCGGAGCGAAAGGTGCGGTCGAGGACGGCCCCGGTCTGCACGTTCTTCAGCCTGGTGCGGACAAAGGCACTGCCCTTGCCGGGCTTGACGTGCTGGAACTCGACGATGGCGAAGAGCTCGCCCTCGATGACCATGGTGAAGCCATTCCTGAAATCACTCGTATCAGCCATTAGTTTCTCCTAAATACAGTTAGACAACTTTATTTGATGCTTTTTTTTAGATCCGCCAGCTTGTTCCGGATTATTTCGTTGCCGGGATCCTGTTCCAGGATTTGCTCGTAGGTGTCGATGGCCCGCTGCGTGAGTCCCTGGATCGTGTAGATTTCGGCAAGGGTCACAGTGGCTATCTGGCGATCGGCATCCTCCTCTTCAGGGGAATCGTTCGCTGCGACGGAGGGGACCTGTGAAGAGGGAGGTGCGGCTTCTTCTCCCAACTCCTTGGTCTGCTCCGCCTCGATCTCCTGGAACATTCGGAGCAATTCGTCGTCGTCCCGCGGACCCAGGCCGGAGACATTGCTGACGCCACCCTTGCGGGATGGCGGCACGGACGATTCGATTTCGGCTTCCGTCTCCCGGCGCTCTGTCTCGAGCGTGGCGGCGATCTCTTGCAAATCGCTCCCCTCTTCCTCTTCTTCCACCGTTTCCACCGTTTCTTCAACCACTTCCATACTGAAATCAGACACCGATTCTCCCTCTTCTGTTTGCTCGAGAGGGGGTGGAGCCGCAGGAGCGGCTTCGATCGGTTCCGGAGTCGGAGATGGTTCGTCAAAGACTTCCGCACCCAGGGAGGACAGATCTTCTTCTTCGGAGGACAGATCTTTTTTGTCCTCGGCGATAGTGGAAGACACCCCTTCAGAGGGGACTTCCTCGGTTTCGTCGGGAGATGGCGCGATATCCTCCTGCTCGTCCATGAATCCCGCTATGGCGCCCAGGTCGGCGATCTCTCCAGAAAGCGCTTCTTCCTCTTCCTCTTCCTCGATGGAGACCGGCTTCTCTGTGACTTCTTCCGGCGTTGGCTCCTCTACTTCGATCGACAGCTCTTCTATAGTACCGAGGGTGTCGAGGGCCGATTCCGGTTCGGGCTCGATGAAGGACTCTTCTTCAACGGAGGCTGGTTCCTCCGCGATCTCCTCTGTCGGCGGTTCCTCAATTTCGATGGACAGCTCTTCTATTGTGTCGGGGACCGGTTCCTCTTCCAACTCGGCTTCTGCTTCCCGATCTTCCTCTTCTTCTTCGCGCTCTTCTTCGTCTTCTATATCAACTTCTTCTTCGGACTCCTGGGCGAATTCCTCGCTGTATTCGGAGATGAAGGATACTTCGTCCGATTCGGGCGCCGGTTCTTCCTCGCCTATTTCTTCGAGCGTCGTTTCCCCTTCCGGCTCGGGCTCTTCCTCTAACTCGAGACCGGGCTCCTCTTCGTCGGGCTCTTCCTCTAATTCGAGATCGAGTTCCTCTTCGTCTTCGGAGGTGGCTTCCTCGTATTCGTACTCTGTCTCTGTTGCATCATCGATGAATGATTCTTCTTCAGCATCGAGGTCGGGCTCTTCTTCGGACTCCGAAAACGGCACCTCTTCATTACCTATAGGAAGTGCGGGAGAAGAGGATTCGGGTTGGCCTTGGTCGATTTCCACGTCGACCTCTGCCCGGAGATCTTCCAGTGTTTCGGTTTCGACAGATGGGCTGTATTCTGTCGTTTCCCGGGCTTCTTCCGGACTCTCTTCGGGCAGTTCGTCGAAGGTCTCTGCCGCTTCTTCCATCGAATCGGCCCAGGCGTAGTGGGTGAACTGCTCCACCTGTTCGTTCGCCTGTTCGTCGAGGGGGTCGAGACGAGCGGCCTGCTCCAGGCTTTTGAGAGCCAGTTCGGAGTTGCCCAGATTCTGGTAAATATTGGAGAGACGCTTGAAGCCGCCGGGGTTTTCCGGGTCGAGGCGCAGCGCTCTTCCCATGGCCTTGCGCGCCGCTTCAAAATCGTCCCGGGCTTCGTAACACCTGCTGAGGATGAGGAAGCCGGTGGTGTAGTCGGGAAAGCGCTCGCACCCCTCTTCGCAGATGTCCAGGGCCCGAAAGACCATGCCCCGGCTCAAATACTGATCGGCGAGGCGGGCGAAAAGGGGCGACTCGGGATTCTGGCGATATGCCTTTTCCAGTTTAGACAGTCGATCGGCCATGATTCGTGGGGGGGAAGGGGGATGGTGATGAGCGCCTATTTTACACTACACAGGTGGAAATGTCAAGAGTTCGGAGGGTGGGAAGCCGCTGCGGGATCCAGGGTCTGGAGAGGGGTGACAGCGGGGGGGTTGCCCTTGACAAGCCGCCGGTCACCCTCTATTTTTTTGACCCTTGAAAATAGATGATTTGCGCCAATAGCTCAGTTGGTAGAGCGGCTGACTCTTAATCAGCGGGTCGGGGGTTCGATCCCCTCTTGGCGCACCATAAAAAACAAAGGGTTATGGGCTTCGGCCCATAACCCTTTGTTCGTTCTAACAGTGGCTGGTGACCGTGTGGTGACCATTTCTGTACGGGAAGGCCCGAATCAGGCAATCTCAACCGCGTATTTCCGGTCCTCTTCCCGCACCGTGTAGGTGAGCCGCTGGATGGCCGTCTTCTCGTGGTCCGGCGATACGTGGGCATAGCGTAGCGTGGTCTTGAGATCTCTATGGCCCATCCACTTTTGCACGGTGCGCGGGTCGATCCCCTGCATCAGGGCGTGTGAGCAGAAGGCGTGGCGCAACTGGTGCAGGCCGACGCCCTCTTCGATGCCTGCCTGGTGACCGGCTGTCTTCAGCGCCTTTCTAATGTTGTCGTAGGGTTTCCCCTCCTTGTTCCCGAACACATACCGGCTGCCCACGACGATGTGGTTCTGTTTGTGGTGGCGCAGCGCCTCCTGTAACGCGTCGTTCATGGGAATGCGCCTGGTCTCGTAGTTCTTGGTGTGGTGCTCCTCGCGTGAGACAACGCAGATCTGGCCGGTCTTCCAGTGGATATCTTCCCAGCGCAGGTGGAACAGCTCCTCGCGCCGCAGACCGGCATACAGGGCGCAGCAGACCAGTGCCCGGTGGTGATCCGGTATATGGGCGACCAGGGCGGAAACCTCCTCTGTTTCGAGCAGACGCGGTGGGTTGGGGATCTCCTTGAAGGCTTTAATACCCCTGGCCGGAGATAACTCCAGTCTGCCCCAATCGACGGCTTTCCGGAATAATATCTTCAGGCAAGCAATATCCCGGTTGACCGTGGCGGGTTTGACGGGTCTCTTCTTCTTACCTTTTAGATAATATCCCTGGCTGCGGCGGGTGATGTAGTCTTCGAGCATCTTGACTGTGATGCTGTGAAGGTCTGCCTTTCCGAAGCAGGGGATCAACTGCACATGCACGATGCTTTTTTGCAGCTTATGATGTTTGGCCGAATGTTGGACTTCGGACCAGGGCAAATACTCGTCTTTGGCGAAGCCCGAGAAGAGGATGGGTGGAGGTTCCGGTTTTTTTACCTGCTGGCGTTCCTCCATCGGCACGAACTCTCCGGAGGCGATCTTCACCTTGATCTGGCTGAGCGCCTGCTCGGCATCTTTCTTGCGGGTGCCGATCTTCTGCCGGCAGCGCTTCCCCTGGTAGTAGAAGTCGATCCACCAGTCACCGCGCTTCTGATATACGGCCATAGACAAAAACCTTTTCAGTCCTTTGGGGAGGAGGTGTCTGCGTTTTCTGCGTCGATCTCCCGCACCAGCTCCCTGATCTGGAAGCGCACCCACACCTGCCGGGCTACCTTGCAGGTGAAAGTCTGGGCCGCTCATCTCTGGGCGTCCGACCGCCTGGGGCGTTTCTTCCGGCTCATCGTAGCGATGGCTTTGATCAGTGGGGAGCTGGTACGGATGTAGCGTGGTTCGCTCGGGGAATTGCCGTGACAGGGTGCCGAGTTAGGATGCTCAGCTCCGGTCGCGTCGAGCGGATACTTCAATCTTATGGACTCGATGCGACCCTCGCCAGGGAAAAGTTCTGCAATTGGTCATGACAGATGCCGTTATCGTAGGGATAATGTCGTGACACTTTCTTGTGGTCAGCGATACCATCGTCGCATCCGCCACACGATCTGGAACATCAGCTCCGCCGCCAGCACTTCCACGATAACGAATAGCATCTTCTTCATCTCGGTCTCCCTTTCCCGGCCGGTAGAACCGGAGGGGCCACTTGGCGTTCAGGGTTCGGTCTGTCCACCCTCTTGGGCGGAGCTGATGATCGCGGTTTCCCATCCTGAAGCAGTGGGGCTGCCGCATGCCCATCGTCGTCTTCTTCGCTCACGGCTCCAATCATGGCCCCGTAGGTGTACCTGCGCATGTAGGTGATAGCCGATCCCAACGCCTGGTTGGGGTTGATCCCTTTGGTCGGCACGCTCTCGACGGGCGCTTCTCCGCGCAACCACTGGCCGGAATTGTGCATGAGCAGGGTCACCAGTAGCAACCGCCCTGTGCCAACTTCTGTGCGGGTAGATTGGACCACGGAGAGCCCCTGCTCGGTTAGCACGGGCCGCGTTGCATCGACCAGTTCAGTCAGATCGGTGTAACGGGATCGCAGGTGGGGGTTCTGGCTGTCCTTGCGGCAGGCCGGCATCTTCCGCTGCGCCTGGGCGAGAGCTGTGGCGATCTGATCGATTTGCTCGCTGTGCAGTAGAGTTTCCTCCTGCTGGATCTCCTCGCTCATACGTCCTCCGTCTGGATCTGGATGGTATCCTCACCGCGAATGAGGTCCGTCCCTTCGGGGATCTCCCCGGTCTCTTTGATGTGCGCCAGGATCGCCTTCTTGTCGGGCTTGCGGAGCAATTGCTCGTTGACCAGGTGCAGGGGAGCCGTTGTCAGGAACGCTTCCTCATCGGTGATCTCGATGCGCTCCCGTCCCTTGATTTTGCGGATCGTGCCGTGGACCAGGGAAACGGACTTCTTGCCTGTTTTCCAGAGGAACCCCTGCAGACCACGCTCGTGCCAGGAGATCTTCTTGTTGACGCGCTCCTGCTCCCGCTCCAGCCACAGCTTGATCTTGTCGATCTCCTTGCGGGCGTGTTCCTCCCGGTCCTGGCGATACCACCGCCAGTAGGCCAGGAAGCGCAGGTGTGCTTCGGCCCGTTCCAGCGAGTCGACAAAGGGTTCCTCCTCGTAGTCGTAGTCGAGGTCCAGGTCTTCCAGCTTGTACGCTTCGCTCATATAAGTCCTTTCTCCTTGAATGACAGCAAGGTGTCGTAGCCGGTGATGAGGGCGTCGATCACCTCGATACCCAGCAGCTTCCCCGCTTCGACCAGTCGGCGGGTGAGTTCGATATCGTCTTTGCTCGGTGTGGGATCTCCTGACGGGTGATTGTGCGCGAAGATGAGGGCGGCGGCGTTGGCCAGGATGGCGAACTTGAACACCTCGCGTGGGTGGATGAGGCTGGCCGACAGCGTGCCGATGGAGACGACGTGGCAGCCGATAGGCCGGTTGCGGGCATCCAGTGCCAGGACGAGTCCTGCTTCCCGGTCCAGGCCGTCCAGCAGCTGGGTGGCGATATGGCGGACGGTTCTCTCTGCGGCCAATGGATGAGTGATCGGTTCGTAGTCCAGCTGCGCTTCCCGCACCAGGCGCAGACGGTAGACCTGGATGCTGTTCATGAGGACGCCTCCGCGTAGATTTCGATTTCCCGGGTGTGCGGATCGTCGGCCCATACGGTCTGTCCCTGCTGAGTCAGTTCGCGGAAACGGGCCTGGGGAAATCCCTCCTCACAGACGATCTTCGCGTGTCGGTGGATCAAGCTCCCTATCTGCTGTGCCGCCAGATCTTCGGCCGGCTGGTCATAGACTTCAAATATCTCAGTGCGGTCTTCATCGGGATGGAACATAGTTTCTCCTCGTGATGATCTGGCGGGTCTGGTTGAGTTGGTCTTCGTAGAACCGGGCCGCTTTGCGTGCCTGGCGCAGATCGCGTCTGAGCTGGCGTTGCTGCCGTTCCAGATGGCGGATGTTCTCGGTCAGTTGATCGGGTGTGGCGTTGATCACGGTGTGTTCCTCCATAACGGAAAAGGGCGGACCGGCAGTTGAGCACCGATCCGCCCAGGGGGAGAGGGGATGTCAGGCCGGGATGGCTTCCAGCTCTTCGGGGTCGAACGACAGATCGGGCTCCTCCCCGCGCGGACCATCCAGCATGGACAGTTCCCGCACTTCGATCTCAGTCGTGAAGCGTTCGCGTCCCTCCTGGTCTTCATACGTGCGGTAGCGGAGCGTGCCCTCCACGTAGAGGCTGCTGCCCTTGCGGAGGTACTGCCCGGCGATCTCGGCCAACTGGCGCCAGAAGACCAGCCGATGCCACTCGGTCTTATCGACTCGCTCCCCTTCGCGGTTGGTGTAGCTCTCGTTGGTGGCCAGGGATACGTTGACCACCGCCGTGCCGGACGAGGTGTAGCGGATCTCAGGATCGGCTCCCAGGCGACCCAGCAAGATGGCTTTGTTAATTCCTCGGCTCATTTTCGTTCTCCTTCGGTAGAAGAGTGAGTCCGCACACCGGGCAGACACTCAGTGCGTGCTCGGGGTCGGACTGTGCGTGTTGGAAGTAGGGACAGGACTGACAGGCGAATAAGCCCTTGGGGAAGAGCGTGTCTTCCTCCCGCCCCCTTGATTCATCTTCTTCCCTCCACTTCACCCCCAACAAGAGGATCACGGTGGTGAGGAGGGAAGCTGCGATCAGGACCTTCAAGACTTTTAGGCTCCTTTTTCAAAAGGTTGATAAGGATTCGTAGGACGCTACCCGGTCGTGCGGAAGGGGAGGAGAGTTTTTGAGCAAAGAGAAAGGGGAGACCGGAACGGATCCGATCTCCCCTGTGTAGGTGGAACTGGTAGTCAGTCGGCCAGGAGAGCCTGCACCTCCTCTTCGTCCTCGCTATCGGCCACAACCGCCTCCACCGTATCGTATGGCATTGCCTCCGCCCAATCCGCGTCGGCTTCCACCACATCGACCAGTTCGAAGTTGGGTGTCTCGGAGAGGACTCTCAGCGCCACGGACTTGCCGTTGATTCCCCGCCGGTGCACGTGGAGGATGTCACCGGTCGCTGGGTCTCGTAGTTCGATGTCCCACGTTGCGATGTAGCTCGGAGTGCTCAAGCGTTCGCACCACCATCCAACGCGGGAGTCGGACTTGCGGTAGATCTCGATGAGATCCACTGGATTGCCGTGGCGAGGGAGCGTATCGACGAAGACCCAGAAGTCACCGCGGACGGTGTGCTTGCCTACCGCAGCGAAGTGAGGGATAGATGTCGTCTGGCAGGCGCTCTGGGCGCATCTCCTGGCTGCGGACAGATAGTCGAACTGGATGATGCCCCGGTCTCGCAGTCGGCGTCGGAGCTTGCCGGACAGCTTCCCGGGTTCGTCCTGCTGGTTGAACATCTCGCGGAGGACTTTCCGTGCTGCGTAGAGCCGACCGCCCCAGGTGGTGCACAGCTGCTCCAGTCTGCGTTCCCGCTCTTCCGGCTTATCCAAAGCGAGGAGCTGTTCGACCAGGGCGAACTGTCCCAGGCGTCGCTTCTCGTCGGCGGGAAGTTGGTCGGTGTTGATGGCCGGGGAAGGAGCCTGCTGCGGCTTCTGTTCGGGCTGCGGCTGCAACTGAGTGGGACCGTGCCGGCGCTCGGTGGCCTGGACGATCCAATGGTCATCCTGGCGGACGACTCGGCTCATCACGCGGTGCTGCTGGGCATACTGTTGGGCGAATTGATTCGCCTTGAATCGGTCTTCGAACTGCTGTAGATTGGTCATGACTTCAGCTCCTTTGCAGCTGAGGTTGATGTTTTGGCCTGGCGGGAGCTGGAACTCCTGCCGGGCCTCTTCTATTTACTTCACTCCCTCTCCTCCACTTCAGCAAAAACGTTCTTCAACGAAGTGCATTCTCCTTTCCGCACGAGTCTGATTGCTGCTTGCTTGAGAGAGATGATCTCTCTCTATCTCAAGAGAGCCACCGCCGGGGCAGGTTCCGTCAAGGGGCGGCGGCTGTCGTGGCCTTGGATTGTATCGGTGGCCGGCGAAGGCCTGGGTGCTGCAAGCGATCCCACGGCACCCGTGCGACAGACGACGTGCACTTCACCTCTTGACAGGTTCTGCCGGAAGGGGGAAGGCGGTAGCCGAGAGGGTGGTGTAGGAGGCGGTACATTTGAGAGAATAGAGAGAGAGACTGGTCGAGGAGGGAGCGCTGCTAATGCAGAAGCGACCGAACGAGACGGGGAGGACAGCCTGTTTGGAGAGGTGATGCGACGGCTGGCAGGCCAGGGTCAGGTAGAGCGTTGGGGACGGTGCGATGGGCGATGCAGGACGAGCGAAATCTGGTGGAGATGATGGTTAGGCCCCCCCTGGGGGTGGCTTCCCCGGTAGGCACTTCCCGACGGGGGAGACAGTTGGTCCCCCGTATGTAGAATCTTCAAAACCTTGAATTTTCTCCTTGCGCCCTGCCACCCTTTTTGCATAAGGTATTCAGTGTTGCCGATATTCCTTGCGGCTTTCTTATCTGGGGGACGGCATCAAAATCCACTGGAAAGGGAGGCTTCCTGCAAGATCGACCTTTTTTCAGCCAATGAAGGAGAAGACTTGATGGCATCTGAGATCCAACTCTCAGACGAGGAGTATGCAACCTACTGCCAGGGCTTTGAGCGTGAGGGAATCCTAATTGTCCGCCCCCATCTTGAAGCAAATGGATATAAAGACGTGAAGCAAAGAGAAGCAGCGAAGCGATGGGTTGAAGAAAAGGACCGCGAGGAGACTGAGAAGCAAGATCGACAGCGAAAAAAGGAGGCTGAAAAGCAGGATCGACAACGACGAAAAGACCGAGCGATCAATATCGTGGCTGTCGTAATCGCGGCAGTATCGACTGCTTTCGGATACTTGGTTTGGGACGAAGCAAAAGCAGCTAAACGTCCGTATCTAACGATCCTCGCTTTTTCAAATACTTTCACGGTGGAGAACATTGGTGTTAATCCAGCGAGTAATGTCCTGATCAAAATCGCGTTGCTGGACAGCACTGGTGGCGCGATAGATTCAGCCTCATTCGAATATGGAAACGAATTGGCACCTGGAGTGAAGGAGTATATCCAGAACGTGCCGTTTGGAGCTACGGGCCTAAAAAAGGCTCGATTTGTTGTGATATTGATCAGGTACGAAGATATGGCTCTGGACCAATTATTCCATCAACCGGCGATTGTCCTTCAGGGTAGTCAATCATTCAGCCTCGATGAGTTTCAATACTGGATACTCGCGGAAGAGAGAGAAAAGATTCTCTCTTCTGATACTTGCAGAAAACTCCTCAGGGAAACAGGGCATATCTGAGGGGCTTTAAGAACGCCCGGGTACGTGAATCTATGACGAATCGATCGGCTTCGCCGCCGGTGATGCCTGACGTTCGACTCAAAGGAAAGATGAAAACACGGCGAGAATTTCTATCGGTCCTCAGGGACTATGATACTTGGGTCGACTTCAGTCGCCCCGACTTCCTCCAAGAGCTCAACCACCTGGCTGATGCTTCCTTTACTAAGGGCACAGTTGAGGGCCACTTGGCTGCCCTCCTGATCTATCATCAACTGTGTGAGGAACTCCTCCGAGTTTTGATAGATAAATCACACTTCCTTCTTCAGTGCTCAGTCTTTCCCCAGAGGATGGAGGACCGGCAACTCCCGAAACGGATGATGTTTGGAGAACTCCTTCGCGAATACGAACGGACACTCCAACTCGACGAATCCCCAGAACTGGTCAAGAAATGCAGACAGCTGAACCAAATTCGAGTGAATATGGTTCACAAGATCACCCTCAAATCGACAGTAGTCTCAATTTCGAGGCAGACAGGGCGATGCAAGGTACTATTTGATGACATCTGGCAGTTGTTCGACACGATTCTCGACAATCTTCGGGGCGGAATTGGGGACTACAGGAAAGAGATAGAGGAATGGGAAGAGTGGGTAGAGGAACTTGAGCCACCTCCCAAGAAGAGCCGACCCAAGCAATCGACACGTAACACGAAATAACCGGGCTCTGCACGTCTATTTCGTGGCCGATCATTGCAACCGTTTTGTGTGCCATACGGCGTCTTGCAGCGCCCAAAGTGGAAGGTTACTCCTGCATCTACCAAGACTTTTCGATGGGGGGAATGAATGGCCCCTAAAGGACACCCGCACGCAGGCTCCATCTGGTTTCGAATCGCATACGGGGAAGGGTATACCAGGCGGAGGAGACAGTAAGGATAGGGGCTCAAGGAAGAATCATTGAGAGAGAGAAAAATAGCAGATGCACAGAGAATATTGAGAGGCAGAAGATGAGATGGCTATGGGGTTTCGCGATACTGGCCAGTCTTTCGGCCTGTGAAGGACCGGAAGGGCCAACAGGACCACAAGGAGAGCAGGGGAAGCAGGGGGGGCGAGGCTACCCAGGTATGACTGGCTCCCAAGGTCCACAAGGTGAACAGGGACCACCGGGGGATACTGACGCCGTTGAAGGTCGTATCGCGGAACTTGAGGCCAGAGTCGATAGTCTCGTGGACGAAATGGCGTCTCTGGCTGGCACCGATTCAGGGACTGAAGATCCATCCTCGATCGCTCCCACCTCCCCTCCCACCTCCCCCGCGACTCCCTTACCAGCCGAAGACCCGCCGGAGAATCTTGTTGGCAAAATCCCAGATCTGGCATCAATTAGTTTCTATTGGCTCTCGGAGAACTGGGATGCAGATGCAGATGACGATGGAATGAAGGTAAGCATCAGCTTTAAGGACCAGCAAGGAAACTATGTCAATTGGACTTCGGTGCGAGTTGCTGCATTATTTGAGATCTACATAGCTGAGGAATACGGTTCGAGCCAGAAGAAATACGATGAGCCCATATTTAGGAAGTGGTTCATTTTGACATATTCCTCGGAGAAAATCCAGGTCCCGTATGAAGAATTTGTGCCTGGTATCCCAGTCGGTGATTACTGGGAAAACATATCTGGGGGATATTCCTTCAGTGGCATTCTCGAACTGACAATCTTGCAGTCAGATGGTTCTGCATTTTCTGATCGGGAAGTACGTGGAGTAGGAGTGCCCAAATAATGGAACGCATCTCTCCCAAACCAGTACGCCTGCTATCCAGACCACGAGAACCTGGCCCGATGATCAGGAACGATTCTCCGCACTTCTGCCTGACCTGCGGGAAGCAATTCAAGGTCGATTCACGAGCACCGCGCACTGGCTGTCCCGCGTGTGATTCGTCTGAGATCGCCGATATCTTCCACCTGGACGGTCGAGATTGCTCGTTCTGCAAAGCGGGCATATTTGCTGACGACCCGGATTTTTGGTGCGTTTCATAAGGCCGCTGAAATGCGCCTGACCTTGTCGAGGTGGCTTGCGGCATCGCGGATCAGTTGGGAGTAGAAACAGATATCGTCCAGCGGTTTGGTCGCCAGAAACCCCGCCAGTTCGTCCAGTTCATCCAGCACGGGATTGGGCGCTCGCATTCCTTCGAAGCGGAAGAACTCGGAAAGATCCAGCTGAAAGACCTGGGCGATGGCCTGAAGAGTATCCACGCTCGGCGTCACCTGTCCCCGCTCCAGCCGACCGATAGCGTCCAGACCCACACCCGCAGCTTGAGCGAGCTCTTCCTGGGTCATACCCGCTCGTTGGCGCAGATAGATCACCCTCCGACTCAAGAGCTGTTTGAGTTCCGACATTGGTCTGATCCTTCCCGCTTCCCCTTGACCTTTTGAAAAGGCTGGCCTGGTAAGAGTTTAAGCTAAAGGATCGATGTCAGAATCTTAACGGCTTATGAGCCGCATTTTGCATATATCAATATTGCTCGTAAGCATTATTTTGGCTATTTTGCAGACGACTTGAGAGCAATGCGTACTTCCATCCTGCCATCCGCAGTTCTGTGCAGATTATCACTCAGAAGAAAGGCAGAAGAATGAGCCGCTTATTGGCGCTATCCATTGCATGCCTCGTCCTGGCCGGATGCGGAGATGAGGGTGGCGATAGTAATCCCATGAGTTCCGACCACGAATTGGTGGGCACGTGGACTTTTGAGAATACGAATCTTGAGTCCCTGATTGCCGATGGGGCAGCGGATATGCTCCGAGACCTCGGATACTCCGAGTTCGATATCCAAATAAGGATCCAGGGCCTCAAAGATGGGTTCAATGATAGCTCGTTGATCAATGAACTCTGGCAGATACGCTTCGGGAAGGGGGGGTTCTATGATACAAATGAAGGTGAGGAAGGGACGTGGGCGGTTGATGGCAGCCAGGTCCGTATTGTAACCGATAATGTGGAGATCTGGCGCTACTTCATCGGCGGGAACAAGTTGACGTTAAGCATGGCATGGCCAGAGGCGGAGAAGCTTCTGAGAAAGGACATGGGTGACCTGGATGCGGACTTCCAGGTGCTCTTCAATGCTATTTTTGCATACATCGATGATGATGAGCGATTAACGCTTATCTACGCCCATTCTTGATTGGAGTGGGGTTGGTTAAAAGCAAGGAGAAAACTATGATTCGGCGAGGCGCACTGGGGCTGTTTTTCGGATGCTTCCTCCTGGCATTTGGCTGCGGAGGGGAGGGTTGTGGAGGGGATGGCGAGAAGGGAAATGCCGGCATGGGACAGCCTGTCGCAGAGCTGGAACAGCGAAGCATAGCCGGAAGTGTTGCTACCGTGACGATGGAGACCTTATCGGTGACGCGCTACGATACGATACGAACGATCGCGTTCGATACCGTGAGAACCGTGGTTTACGACACCCTGAGAGTCGAGCAGCATGTGACGATCTACGACACCGTAAGAACGGTTACTCTGGTTCCCGAACCCAAGGAAACTTCGCCTCCGAAGGAGACCTTCGATCCCCAGGAACTGGCGGCTATGAAGGAGGCCCTCTCACAGGGGCGCATGTCAGAGAAGACGCTGGCCGCCATCGTCGGCAAGACGCTGGAGTTCAGCACGGTTGCGTTCACCCAGCTGGACTCGACTCAGGCCGATCTCATCGCGCATGCGTTCGGATTCTCAGGCGCATCGATCCGGAGTTTCCGGTGGGGACCCTATCCAGCTGCGGAGCCCAGCGACCTGGCAGGTAAGACGTTCCTGACGGTTTGGATTGGAGATTCAGATGAAAGCCGGAAGACGGTGCTCGTCGATGCCGCTGGACAGATAGCAAAGAAGTAGCGCCCTGTTCCGAGGGTGCGTCCACATGCTAAGGGTCTGTTGTATCGCCGCCCTGCTGTTGCTCTCTTGTGCGGGTACCCGGCAACGTCACATCCACTGCCGGGAAGGGAGTTTCATATCCTGGCTGGCACGAGACGAACTGCAACGTAAGGTGCCTCCCTTTACGACCATTCGGATGATCGACCTGACGGCTCGGCAGGGGAAGGTGATCGCCGACCTGCTGGGCGCTCCATACCTATCTCCGGAGTTCTGCCACTCCTTCCGCTGGGGACCGTCAGTCGCCCCGGCAGAGCATCCGGAGCACGGAACAATCTGGTACCGCATCGAGCATCCTGACGATACCGGCTTTACCTTGATCAGACTCGATCCTTCCGGGAAAGTCATCTCCATCACTCGCAGTCCCAAAAGGTCGAAATTCGGCGTGGCTCGGCCTATGCTTTGGATCGAACTTGACTGAACAGGTGCGTTTCGATGGTTTTGGAGGAGAGTTATGCTACAATAGATCTCCCTCGCGCCCATTATATATAAACTTACACTCGAATTGAAAGAGTAACCGACCACGATTTCACGATCAGTCCCCCTCGCGGAATGTGTTTGGCTCTAATCAATCGCCAGTTGCCTGCTCCCTTGCTGAAATGTCTGCTTTCTCCAGCACTTCTTCCGGCGTCTTCGCATCATGTTTCTTATCTGAGCTGCCTTCCATCACCTGGGAATCCACACTACTCCCGTATTCCGATCACCAACTGACCCGCTTTCTAACGCCCTTTGTAGCGATCTGTGTCCAAATGGTCTGCCCAGGTTATCGCGATCCTGGAGAAACTGGTCGATGATCTGCTCTGCCTTGGGCCAGCAGCGTGGCACATCGGGTAACCAGACAACGGTGCCAGGACGCTGATGCGTTCCATATTGGATCTGTAGTTGCCGCACAGAGCTATGTGCGTCGGGCATCGCTACTCGTTTCACCATCACCTCGACTCTTCGGTCGCTGGCATAAGCGGCGCTTAAGGGCGCTTCCATCGCTTTGGATTACTCCTTCCGAAATTGGTTCGTGCGGGTTTAATTGTTTCAGCTGCTGACCGTTTTCAACCCCGCTTCCAGCCAGTAGCGCACGCCAATACCGTCCCGTATCATCGCATTGACATCCTCCCAGTAGGGCCGCCAGCGTCGGGCGTTAGCCAGTATTCTCGTCCAGTAGCGCGCCCCCTCATCCCCGGCCTCATCCGCGTCAAAACTGACCAGCACGACGGGTGCCTGGGCCAGTAGGGCGATCCAACGCGGACGGCGTGCCCCTGCAGTAGAGCCAGTGGCAACTACGGCTACGGCTGCACCTGCTTCCTGCTGCAGGCTCAGCGCGTCAAACTCTCCTTCAACCAGCACGACAGGCCGTTCCGCATCGACGAGCAGTCCATCAGCTCCATAGAGACCATTGGCGCTGCCGGCCGGGCCGATATACTTCGGCTCACCTTCAAGGCGACGAATGTTCACGCGCCACAGTTCGCTGCCGATCTGCCAGGGGATGACGATGCCGGAAGGTAGCCAGACCTTCTTTCCTTCGTCGGGAGGCAGGCCCCACGCGCTGCGTGCCGGGCATCGTGTCGTGACATTAAACCCCAATCCGGCAGCTTTGATCGTCGCATCCTCCAGCTTCCGCCCGTGGAGCCAATCCAATCCTCGGCGTCCGGCTGACGTCCACAGGGCCTCCTGACACGTTTCCACAAAGGCACGGGCCGATGTCTGCCACTGTGCTGAAGGAGGGTGGAGAAGCCTTCTATGGTGAAGATGGGAAGCTGGTGATGTGCCTCTCAGCGGCTTCTTCCCGGGCAGATTCAGCGGTATGCGTAGGCGCTGGCAGGCTTCACTAAAACCAATCCTATCGCGGGTGCGCAGGTAGTCGATCGGGTCACCCCACCGTCCACACTGACGGCACCAGAAGCGTCCCCGTCCACCGGAGTGCTCGGGCCAGACGCGAAAGCGATCCGTTCCTCCGCAGAAAGGACAGGGGCCGGCATACTCGCCGCCGTGCGTGGTGGCGACCCGACGGAGCCCCACATCTTGTCCAATGACTTGCAAGATATCGGTGTTGAATCGATTCATAGTTGTCTGTCAGGTCGTGTCAACTGGGTCAACTGGGTCAACTCGCTCCGTATTGGTTGACTCCGATTGACCCAGTTGACCCAGTTGACCGTGTTGACTGAGTTGTCAAACTTCGGTGTCATCAGGTGGCAGAAAAGGAACAATCTTCGTGTTGCCTTTCTGGACTGGTGAACCTTTGATGATTTTACCCTGGCGGATCAGGTCGTTCGTAGCGCGAGACACCTGTCCTTTCTCACTATCCAAGCGGTCGACGATGCTCTTGTTTATAGCCGGCTCTTCTTCCCTCCACAGTTCCTGAATGGCGGTGTAGACTTCGAACAGGAACGTCCCCTCGCGGATCGTCTCCGCATCTCCCAGGCTTCGCCAACGGCACACGGCTTTGTCAAACGACAGCGATAATTCGCACCCCTCGATGTCGCGCCCTGTGACAACCAGTTCGTATTCAGATTTGCCCTGCTCGCCATACAGGCCCAAGGCGGTATCAACCACTGCTCCCTTTGCTGTACTTCCATATATATCTCCCACCGGGTCACGCGAATCTCGCTTGCCCTTGGGATGGTGATCGATGAGCAGGACAACCATCTCTTGGGTCATCGCCAGTTGCTGTAACTCGCCCATGACCATCGTCATTGTTGCCGGGTCGAGCTGATCGAGGCCACCAATCGCGCGCGAAAAAGTGTCGATGATCAGGAGGATGTAGCGCTTTTCGTCTGGCCGCTCGATGAGAGCGATCAAGTTGTCCAGACCACCATCCTTGAGATACGGCCAGCGAGTCTCGAAGCGAATACGACCCGTGCCTGGGGCTCGTTGCTTGCGCAACCGTCCCTGGAGACGCCTCGGCGGATCCTCCAGGGCCAGGTAAAGCACATCCCCCTGACTGACGTTATGCCCCAAGAACGGTTCACCATTGACGACGGCGCAGGCGAGTTGCAAAGCAAGCCAACTCTTGCCGAGCTTTGGCTTACCTCCCAGCGTCGCGAGGCCGACGGATAGCAGATCGCGCACTGCCCAGGTCGGAGGGGGGAACTCCATCTCGAGTAATTCGCGATCAGTCCAGCAGGTCTTTTCGCTATGGAGGGAACCTGCGACAAGTTTGGACAGTTCAGGTTTATCGATCACGAGGCCTTGGAAAGCTTTCCGTGCCCCCTGTTTGCCGTATTGTTGTTGTGCCTCACTAACAGCTGTAACAATTTCCCCATACTGGCCATAGGCAACGGGATTAATGTCAGGCGGCGTATCGTCGTTCAGGAGGGCGCGTAGTGCCATAGCCGTGTCCGAAGTCGTGTCGTGTCCCTTTCTCTTGTGTCCGAGATTGGAGCGGTTGCTCTGATGGGCAGCCATATCATCGTCCTGCCGTTGAGGAGGAAGAGATGGAGAGGAGGGAAGCGGATAACTCTGGATTAACGGCTCGAAGAGCGTGCCGGAAATGGGCGATATCTTCCTGAAGCTCGTCAATCCGGCGAAGCAAGTAGGCATCGCTGTCCGATTGGCATCGCCTGTGTTCAGTCAGATTTTGCTCAAGGTTAGCAAGACGATAGTGGATGCCATCGATGCCATCATCGATCAGCTGCTTGCGGAGGAGCGACGAATCGCTTATCGTACGGGACATAAGGTTTCTTTCTCGCCCCGGTTCAATGCGTGGTTGCGCGACCGGGGCGTTTTTTGTGTGTGGAAGAGGGGTATTCTCAGGGCATCAGCCGAGAATAGAGACGCGGTGCTCATCGACCCAGGCCTGCAGATCCTCGAGACTGTAGCGGATGTTACGGCCGACGCGGATGAAAGCGGGGCCCTGGTTTTTGCTGCGCCAATTGCAGAGGGTGCCGGGATGGCGCAGCCCGAGCATCCGGGCCGCCGCGTAGGTGTCGAGCAGAGGCGATCCATCGGGTTCGATCGCAGTCATATGACCTCCGGAAAGAAAAATGGGAGCAGGTTACCAGTAATTCTTACCAGTGAACCTACTCCCCGAACCGGATCTTCGTTAGATGATCAGCGTGTGCTTTTTTCCCCTCTTTTTTCGTCCTCCCAATCACTGGTCCGTTTGAGCAGGTCGTTGCTCAAGGAGTGGAAGAAACAGATCCCATACCCTCTCGGCTTGCTGCGGGCGCTGTTGGTACAGCAGGCGCTTCAGGTTTGCCTCCGAGTCTTTGCCGACAGTGCCCGGAAGCCTGAAATGATCCAAGAGCGCCAGGATGTGCTTGATACGGTTTTCCTCGGTCAGATTCGTCGTCTCACTCAGACCCAAGTCGAGAAAGACCTTCAGATCCGTGACAGGATCCTTTCCCTTCGCGATTCGGTTTCCTCTTTCGATTAGCTGATCTTGCATGATCTTGCTGAGATTTTCCGAGAAAGCCCTTTCGTACTCATCCTGTAAAGCTGCCAGTTCGTCTATGATATTCGTCAGCTTGTTGCCGATTCGCTTCCCCCGATCCAACAGCATGCCCCGCAGGATCTCCAAGTTGCCTAATATGCTGACAAAGCGATCTCCTACGAGCGTTCCCCTTTCTGACTGAAAGGCCTGATTGATATCCTCCTCATAATCCTGCACGCGATAATAGAGAGACAGAGGAAAAGTCAGATACTCGATACCGTATTTCAGTCCTGCATCCTCCCAGGCAAAGGTTCGTATAGAGCTGAACACCGACAGCGTACCATCGGCTTTCAGGTAGGGATACTTCTGGAGGTGGTCTACGATCTCATCCCATCGCATATGATGTCCTCATCCGCGTACTTCACAGCCAAAAAAAACCCCGCAGAGCCAGATCACAGATCTGTCTCGGTGGGGAGGAAGGTCTTGTCTCAGAAATGCCGGCGGAGTGTCTGTTATGCAGGCACCCGATTGGATGCCTCTCGATTAATGCCTGTTTAGTTCCGCAGCCTCAGATGAAGGTTAATGATCAAAACGAACCCAAGCAAGCAAGAACTCCAGCATCTGGTCCCGACAAGAATTCAGGTGTTGCCCGTTAAGCTCTTCCCTTCCTGTAGTTCCTTGAGGGTGAGTCCTTTCGGGTCTTTCCATTCGATGCGGCCATTGGCATTTCGGCCGAGGATAACGGCGGCAGCTGTCGATGGAGAACTGAACTCGTAGTCCTGCTTGAGGATGAGATGCTTCCCCTCAGCGTAAACTACCCCCTGCTCAGACAGCGTTTCCCGCAAGCGAGATACGTAGTTGTGGAAGGACTTGGTTTCTTTCAACCGACCCTTTGAGCCGGCCAGAACGACAAACCCGTCTGCTGATTCGTAGCCTGTAGCTGTTGCATCGGGTCCTGCCAGCTTCAACTGCACGTTCTCGATAGGTGGTGCGCTCGGTTTTTCAAAAACGGTGAGTCCGACAATCGGCAGGCACAGCAGCATTTCATCCAGGAAGCCTTCCACGTCGGCCCGATCGGCCTCTGAGAGGGATGGAAGCGACGGCTCGGTGGCGTTCTCCAACGTAGAGCGCTTGGTCTCCTTCGCCAGGCCGACCAGGCGGGACTCCAAATACTGCACATGCGCTTTGTTCAGGTTGTCGTCCTTGCTGACGAAGAAGGTCACACTGGTCCAGAAGTCCTTGTTGCTGGCATGTGATTCCAGCCGGGGCCGGATGGACTCGGCTTCACCAATATACACGGTGGGCAGTCCACCCGATTCGGCGGGGCCGGAGAGGATGTAGACTCCGGTCTTGGAGAATTCATCTCGGCTTTTGGCATTGTTGAGCAGAGGACGCGGACAGACCACGCCCAGGCCGGTCCAGTTGGACTTCTCGATGATCCGGAGACCATCAGGAACGCCATCGGGAAGGAAGATGCGGATGGAGTAGGCTTTCATGAGCGCATTGGGTTAGAGTTCGCCGCGGAAGGCGTGCTGGATGAGGGAGGAGAAGAGATGATCACTCTCGACCTCATGTAGTGCAGCTCCCCTCTGGAGGATTTGCCTCCTTTGCTTGAACTCGGCGAATTTCCTCTGCAGAAGAATAGGGGGGACAACTACCGGGAAAGCCTTAAGTACACCTAAGTTTATATGAGGGACACCTGTAGCCAAAACGCGAGAGTTAAGGAATTGCAGGGCATGTTGAGAGCGGAAGTATTGTACCAGGTAATTGGGATCGATGATCTCCTCAAAGGGAGTCAGCTTCATCTGGCTCTGTGAGATAAGGTATCGGCAATGTCTTGCTGTTGGTGGAATTAGTGCTACTTGCCCAAGGGTTCCGCGCTGAGTAAAGATCACATCCCCGGGATAGGCCAGATTCTGCAACAGATTGTTTGCTTTCTCCTCGGTTACATAGACGAAATCTTCATCTATGAAGATTGCTGTGTCGGTAGAGATATTGCTTCCCCTGATGACAGGAACGCCTTTATCAACGTAATCGGTTCTTGTTAGATTTGAACCAAAAGGTCCCCCGACGCAGGTGTATTTCCCTTCAGCTTTTAATTCATCAATTGTTCTGAGAGTCCAACCGCATGGTAACTGATGTGGCTTTTCAATACACGATAATCCATTTCCGAACATCTCCAGAAACGTCGACCGCAGCAGTTCCTCCGTCAGCTGGATCGCCTCCTGTCGCTTGCGCCGGATGGCGTCCGCTTTGTCGAGAATAGCGGCGATGCGGCGTTGCTCGTCGAGGGGAGGGAGGGGGACGCAGAGGTCCCGCACTTCAGGTTGTGCAATAGTCGTGATCGTCGCCGTTTTTGCAATGGCCATTATCTGGGGACGCACAATTGGTCCATTTAGCGCATGAAGCAGGAAGCGAGGATGGACCTTAGATATAGCAGGCCTGATGCGGATTATGGAACAGTCGAAATAAGTCGATTCAGGCAATTCTTCTATGAGAACCGCCTTACCTACTCCTTCCCGCTTCAAAGATGTCCGATTTATGAGAATATCGCCTTGAGCAAGCAGGAAGTTTTTTTGTGGAGGACTTGGGTATTCGACTCTATCAAGAGAATCGACACTAATGGTGTCTCCTCGGTAGAGGTCGACCATCCTGACTATTTTTCTTCCTGAACCAAAGATCATGCCCTTCTGGTGTTTCCCGTTCAGCAACGGTTCAGCAAGGATTTCGCCAATAGGTACCAGAGGAAGTTTAGTGCTCTTCATCCTAACATCGCCTCCAGTTCATCCAGCTCCTGCCCGATCTCCTTCTCTAACATCCGCAGCTTGCCCAGGATCACCTTCGGCGGATCGTACATCACTTCTTCGTACTCAATCTCTTTGTAGCGGTTGATTGACAGGTCGTACTTGTTATCGCGGATCTCCTCTACTGGGACGAAGAACGCCTTCGCTTTCCGGTCCGTGTCCTTCTTCGGATTGCGGTCTTTCCAGCGCTGGATAATGTCGGGTATGTCGTTGGCTTCGATCCTATCTCGCTTGTCATCCAGCGAGTAGCCGTCTGCCTCCATATCGTAGAACCAGACCTGCTCGGTCTTACCGCCCTTCACGAAGGTGACCGCCGCCGTGCTGACTCCCGCATACGGCCTGAACACCCCCGATGGCATAGACACCACGCCCTGCAATTCGCACTGGTCAATCAGTATCTTGCGAAGACTCTGGTGCGCCTTGCTCGATCCAAACAGCACGCCATCCGGCACGATCACACTGGCGCGACCTCCGACGCGCAGCAGGTTGACGATCCGGTTGACGAACAGCAGCTCGGTCTTGGTCGTGTTGAGTTCAAGATCTTCGTTGATGTCGCCCTTGTCGATGCTGCCCTTGAACGGCGGATTGGCCAGCACCACATCGTAGCGGTCTACTTCGGTGAAACCTTTCCCCAGCGTATCCTTGTAGTTCAGGTTGGGTTGCTCGATGCCGTGGGTGAGGAGGTTCATTAGGCCGATGCGGACCATCGTGGTGTCGAAGTCGTAGCCGTACAGGGTCCGCTCGCGCAGCACCTCCCACTGGCGTTCATCGGAGAGTTGGTCGCCCACCAGACCGCGTTCCAGGCCGGTCTCTTCTTTCTCTCGCAGCTCGGGGCTGGTGTGCTGCGTCAGGATGTGCTGGTACGCCCCCAGTAGGAAACCGCCGGTGCCACAGGCCGGGTCGCATACTTCCTCGCCCAGCTTCGGATCGACCAGGGCGCACATCATCTGGATGATATGCCGCGGTGTGCGGAACTGCCCGTTCTTGCCGGCCGTGGCGATCGCCGACAGCAGATACTCGTAGAGGTCGCCCTGCGTGTCGTGGAAGGTCTGTCCCTCCTCCTGCCGCTCCCGCTCGATCTCATCGTAGATGGTGTCGATAATGCCGATAGCTTCGACCAGCAGTGACGCTTTGGGTATGATGAAGATGGCGTCGTGCATAGACCGGGCAAAGGGCATGTCCTCGTTGCCCAGCGCTTTAAGGGAGGGGAAGACCTTATCGCGGACGTGGGCCAGCATTTCATCGGCCGGAAGGTGCCGGAACTGACTCCAACGGTAGGCCTCGTTCTCGGCGTAGATCGATGCGTAGGGTTGGCCCAGAAACTCGGCGTCTTCCTGCTTCTTGCGGTCGATCTCGTCCATACGCCGCATGAACAGCAGGTAGCTGATCTGCTCGATGGCGGTCAGCGGGTTGGCGATGCCACCGGACCAGAACTTGTCCCACAGGGCATCGACACGGGAGCGAATGGAAGCGTTGAGCATTAAGTCTCCTGTTCAGGCTACGAGTTGCCGGGCAAAGGTGAGGATTTCGTCGATCTCTTGCGTTGGGAATACGCCGCGCACTCCGTTGGGGTGGATCTGTGTGAAGGGAGCGTGAAGCAGGTCTGCTTTCTCCAACTTGCCTCTCTGCAGCACGTAGGTGCATAGGGTCTGAAGGAAGCGGATTTGCAGCTGAGAGTAGGTGTTGTGCTGCGCGAGAAACTCGTCAAACTGCCGGGTGACCGTCTCCGACCATTTCTCCAGCGTCTCCAGACCCAGGATGTGCCGGATGAACTGCATGAAGGAGGCCGCCTTGTGATCATAGACCTGGTGGAGCAGGTCCTCGGTCAAGTAAGGGTCCTGCTCACGCAGCAGGCGGGAAAGCTGATGGATCTCATCGTCGGTGATGGTTGTTCCCTGTTGGATCTTTTGCAGGACTGGGTTGCTCTGTAGCAACTCGCGGACGTGGGCTTCCACCCGCTCCTGGTAGGCCGAAACACTGACGCGCTCCTGATGGGGTCCCACCTCGACCCATTCCTTGACCTGCACCAGATCGGTCAGGTCGAGTATCATCATCGGGTCTTTGCGCTGCTGCCGGAACCGCATCAGCGGAGCCAGTCGTTCGACCGTGTCGCGGAGCTTCTCGTCACGGATGCCGACCCACCAGGCGTTGGCCTGCACCGCTTCGATCAGGATGCGCTCCTGGCCGACGAGGTTGACCGTAAGAGGCAGTTCGGCCACCTGCTGCACTATCTCCTCTCGGATGGTGTCAAAGGCTTCCTGACGGTTCAGCAAAAGAACTGTGCGCAGCTCGACTCCGTTGGTGGTAAACCTCATCGCCTTGAAGTCGGCATCGGAACGGGCGCGCAGCAAAGGCGCGATGGTGGATCGCAGGAAGGACAGATCGGCGTCGGTCAGCCCTTGCCAGAAGCTGTCCGGCTGCACCTGATCTAAATGAGCCTGTCCTTCGGCGACGACCACATTGTTCTTGGGAAGGGCCGCCAGATCGGCTCTGAGTTCCTCGATGACCGTGGCGACTACCTCTTCCTGCCCGGTCTGTCGAGCCGCCTCCAACTGATCCAGCCGCATCTTGAACAGCCGCACTGGCAGGGGAACCTGCTCGCCGGGCTCGCGGCCCTTCGGCTCTATCTGGAAGTATTCGAAGTTGCCCCAGCAGTCGATGATGAGGAAGCGGTCCTTCTCCTTGCACCACGGTTTCGGGATGGAAGGCAGCACGCGGGTGCCTCTGCCGATCATCTGCCAGAACTTGACGTAGGAGTAGACCGGCTTGGCAAAGACCAGGTTGACCACCTCGGGCACATCCACGCCTGTGTCGAGCATATCCACGGAGATGGCTACGCGGGGGAAGTCTTGCGTCTTGAACTGATCCAGCAGTCCGCCCTTGCCGTGGACGAACCGATCCTCCGACACCAGCACGCGCGCCAGCTTGCCTTGATATTCCGGATAGAGGTGATCGAACATCTCTGCCAGGCGGCGGGCGTGGCCCTTGGAGATGGCGAAGAAGATCGTCTTGCCCGGCAGCGTGCCGGATTCGTCCTTGATACACTCCTCCATAAACTCCCGCACGATCAGCGCGTTGGTGCCGGAGTTGGTCACCTTCTTCTCCAGATCCGTCCCTTCGAAGTCGATCTCATCCAGGTCCTTGCCCTCAGCGATGAGCTGTTTCTGTAGGGCTGGAGGGAGTTGATCTCCTTTGATGCCCTCCAACTGGAACTTGGAGCGCACCTTGAGCACTTCGAAGTCCGATAGATAGGGGGGATCGTGGGCGATGGCCTCCTCGAAGGTGTAGCCGTAGGTCGGATCGTGCGCGCCGCAGTCGAATAGCTGGAAGGTATCGTGGTCGATGTGGTCGCGGGGGGTGGCCGTCAGTCCCAGCTTGATGGCGTGGAAATAGTCGAGTACCTGTTTATAGGTATTGTAGATGCTGCGGTGGCTCTCATCGGCGATCACCACATCAAAGAAGTGGGGCGAGATCCAGTCCTGGGGCGTGGTGTCGTGCTGGATCAGGTTGAGCATAGTCGGGTAGGTGGTGACGTAGACGCGACGCTCGGTGACGAAACCTTGATCTTCTTTTTCCGGCCAGCGCGGCTCGGAGGGGATATGCTCCCTGAAGGCGTCGAGGGCCTGGTCCCGCAGGGCGATGCGATCGACCAGGAAGAGCACGCGCTTGGCCCAGCGGGCGCGCATCAACACGTCGAGCAGGGCTGTGGCTGTACGCGTCTTGCCGGTGCCGGTGGCCATAACCAGCAGGAACTTGGTGCGTTTGGCCTCGACGCCTTCGAGGATGGAGCGAATGGCGGCGATCTGGTAACCGCGTCCGGCGATATCCGTATCGATCAGTTCGACAGAGAGCGGTTTGCGCGCTTCCCGCCGCTGCTGCATCCATTCCAGGTCATCGTAGGTCGGGAAGCCGGGGACCTGGACCGGAGGGTAGAAGTCCGGCTCCCAGCAGTAAACGTCGTAGCCGTTGGTATAGAAGATGAACGGAATCGGTCCGCCGTGGATATGCTGGAGGTTTTGGGCGTATTGAAGGGCCTGCTCCTGGCCCAACTGCGCGCTGACGGATGCCTTCTTGGCTTCGACCACGGCAATCGGTTTGCCGTGCTGTATCAGGGCGTAGTCGGCGAACTGGTGGCCGGAGTACTTGGTCTTGGGTTCTTCCTTGAACAGGCCTGCACCGATCAGGTCGATGTCCAGTTCCTGTGCGACCTGGGACGGGTCGCTGACGTTCCAGCCGGCCAGGCGCAGCTTCTGGTCGATGAGTTCGCGTCGAGTTTCCGCTTCTGTTTTGCCCAAGTCTTGCCTGCTTGCGGAAGTTCAGAGTAGCTAATCTGCCATAACTGGAATAAATTATACGTCAGATAAACATCATCCGCAAAATCTACGTACAGAAGCACGGGAAAAATCAGGAGAACAAAGGCGGCGCCGAATGAATCAGAAATTTAGAAAGTGGGACAAGTGGATAGAGGCAATACACCAGGATCTCCAGGGGGCGCTACTCCAGCGCTATGTGTTTTGGGAAGTACAGGATATAATTGAGGACAATCCTCGTATTCACAAACCCAGCCTGTTCTACAGTTTTCTGGGTAATGGATATGCTGCGCTGGGAGCAACAGCTATACGTCGGCAGGTGAAGAGCCACAAAGACAGTATCTCACTTGCACGCCTACTTGAGGAAATCATCGGCAATCCGCAGGTGTTCTCAAAATCGCAATATTGCTCCATCCATCGTGGACCTTTTGCAGAGAAAGAGTTTGAGGATTTGTTTGGTGGGAATATTGGAAGTCACGTTGATCCAGCGATCGTCAGCGGCGATCTATGCCAACTACGGGCCAAAGCGCAGACGGTGGAGGATTTCGCTGACAAGCAAATAGCCCATTTTGATAAGCGAGTATTGACTGGGAACGTAAGCTCACCTTCGTTCGCTGATCTTGATGGTTGTCTTGATTTTCTTGAAGAACTCGTGAAGAAATACTATCTCGGGATCAAGGCTATCTGCATTCCGGATATGCTACCCGTTCCTCAATACAACTGGAAAGAGATCTTTGAGGATTCGTGGTTGCCATAAAACATTCTGCTCTTTGTTATGGTGCACCTATTGGTTCTTGTCACTGGTGTCCATCTGGTGACCATCTCCGGCGCCTGGTGACCGTTTGGTGCCTAATCTTACACCATCGTCGATAACGCAAGGTAACGGGGAAGTGTAGTGGGATCAGGAGATTACGCCGAAGTTATGCAATGTCAACAACTTGCAGAACTCCCCCGAGATAGACTCTTAATCAGCGGGTCGGGGGTTCGATCCCCTCTTGGCGCACCATTAAAAACAAAGGGTTATGGGCTTCGGCCCATAACCCTTTGCCTCGTTCTGGGACATTTTTGGGACATTTTTGCTTGATACGGTATCTATGTCCCATACAGAAGAATAATAACGAATTAAATTTCCTCATAAGTGACTGATCTTCAATAAAATAGGAATTTCCTTTGTTCCGGGTAATGCCCCCAATTTTCCCTAAAAAAGTGACGTAGACGACATTACTGCTGCAGATTAGGTAGTCCTTTCGCAGCGTATGAGCGTCTATTTTACAGAGATTTGGGTGATCAGAATTTCGATAAACGGGAGTTATCGTACATCCGGGCCTTTCCTCAACCCTGTGTGGCCTGCTATTTGGTCGAGCCCTTGGTCGTGGAAAAGCGACTCTCCGCTTCCCTGCTTCGGCCGCTGTCATTGGCCAGCTTCTGTTGCGCTAACGATAAAGGGGGTATGCGGAGTGCCCTACAGTAGAATCCGCACCCCTCCGATTTTCCGGATAATGCGTGTAGTCGATGTGTTGCACGGCGGCATTCCGTATACCCTCCTGTTGCACGGAACCGCTTCGCCGCACACGCTCTATGGGGAATCAATCCGCGGCGGTCTTTCTCCGAGGGTTTTATCCCCGTATGTCTTTCCGTCCTATGTGAGGCTTTGAGTCCGGGAAAACAAACACTTACGTCTCCTAATAGAATCAGTCGCGGCGGCTAGCACGGACACTACAGCGCAGATACTCTGTTGAAAGTAAAGGGTTTTATGCGGGGGTTTTATAGAATTTTTCTCCCTCGAAATCTTTTTTGTATTGCCATATACCCCAAATAGCATGGAGCAACTTTCGCATCACGGCCACGATGGCCTGGAGCGGTTTTTTGCCGGCTGCGATGAGCTTGGCATGAAAGGCATTGACCTGGGGTTGGTGGCGGACCGCCGTCAAGGTCGGCATGTATAACGCGGCACGGAGATAGGCATTGCCAGCTTTGGTGATTTTGCCGGCACTGTGCACCGAGGTGCCCGACTCGCGAGCCCTGGGGTCCAACCCGGCGTGTGCCACCTACTGAGGCGGTTTCATATCCGTCGGCAAGACCGCCAATTCCGCCAGCAAAGACAACGCACTCGTCTGCCCAATGCCGGGTACTGAAAGTAGGCGATCAAACGGCTCACTCAACGCCGACGTGCGTCTCACATTCTACCGAGATGAGTTCGTTTCTCGAATCCCGATTGTAGACTACCAGCCAAATGCTCTCTTCCATGTCCCTTTTCCCATAAAAAACCCCACGACACCTTCTGTGCCGTGGCAACCTAGAAGAGTCCTCCGGTGAGAATGACCCTTCCGTTACTGAGCTATTCGGTCAATTCCTCCTGTCGCCGGTGTTCGCACACAAGGGTACTTTTGTGCATGTCGCTGAGCGCAGCAAACAGGCAGGAATGTCCGATTTCTCGGACGACAGGAAACTTTCTACAGGGAAATGAGACTACAGACGGATCTCCACTGTTCTGCCTGCGTGCTACGCAGCAAAAAACGAGAACAGGTGGGTGTGCGCGGGACTGGATCCGCCGACGCGGAGGAAAAGATGGAGGAACTCGACTTCCTGCATTTCTATACTCGCTTTGTAGGTTAATCTGAGATCTCATCCCATGAACGAGATCGTCTGTAACAGTGTCAAGACTTTTTTGGGCAGTGGCGCCGCCTGGAAGGTGTCCGCCTTTGCTTGCTCTCGGCAATCCTCTGCTGATGCGCTTCTGTGTATGCTCGACCTTCCTCTATTTTGCGCATACTTTCCCGGCGCGCTTCCAATGTCTGGGCAACATCACTGTAGCCCAATTCCTCCAAGAACGAACAACGGCGAATTAGAAGATCAAGTATTGCTGGACAGGAGTGATCATGGCCATCTTTTCCAATCGCAGAACCGAGGGAATGACGCTCCTCTTCGCACGCGTGTACTGGTCCCCGTTTACTTGCGCGTTTCCAGGATTTCTTCCTCAATGAAATCGAAGCCATTTCCGTCGCTTTTCAGATCCTCCTTTTTGACGACGGAGAAAGTGTAAGGTAGTGAATTTATTAAAAATAATAAATATAAATTTGTTTTCTCCAAGGGATTCGATTTCATTAAAAATACAGTAAAATCCCAATATTTAGCACGGCTAATCCTCGATTTCTTCCACATTTTTGGGGGAGGAGGCTTTATGCGCTTGCTGATAGTTCTGATACTCATCATCGGGATGGTTGGGCTAAGGACAGACCCTCTATATGCGGAAGAAGGGTTTATCTGTGCTGGACACCATCTTGGAACTTCGGGAGACCCGGCTGCCAAGGTGATGCTGCCCGGAAGCCCTCCCAAGATGGCGTCGAAGGGCTCCATACACGCACTGACTATTTTCGCTGGATTTGCCGATGAACCCGAAGACCGCATTGTAATTCCCTCCTTAGCGGCCAACCTTTTCTCTCCAGATCTATCCGGTAGCCTCACCCATTTCTACACGACCATGTCTTTCGGCCAATTTTCACTTACTGGAACGGTTTTACCCCATCGCTTTGATTTCTCGGAGCCCACTTCGTTTTATGCAAGCCCTGGTTCCCAAGGGGAATACGGTCGCTATGTCAGGGAGGTGCTAGTCCGAGTGGATAGTGAAGTGGATTTTGGGCAATATGATAATGATGGACCAGATGGAATACCCAATTCAGGAGATGATGACGGAATAGTGGACTATATATTCGTTCTCCTAAAATCAGTTCCCTACGGTTTTATTAAAGAGGGTGCTACCGGTATTGCCGGTCTGGGTTTCCAAGAATTCCAGACAAAGGATCATACCCCAGATGGCAGCCCTATAATGATCAGCGGAGTAATGAGTCGGGGTTCCTTGGGAGGAATAGGTAATTTTGCCCAGACTGTAGGAGTCATGGCGCATGAATTTGGTCACGCGTTTGGCCTGCCTGATCTCTATGATATGGTTTACCAGACTCCAGAAGAGGATAGTGCTGGAATCGGTGCTTGGGGATTGATGGGCTGGGGGGCGCATGGATGGACTCGGAAAGATGGTCCTGTAGGTTTCTGCGCCTGGAGCCTGGAAAAGTTGGGCTGGGTTGGTATTGACAATAAGCGCCTGGTGGAAGTGCTGAAGCCAGGAGATCGATTGATTGATGATCTATTTGAAGGGGGATATATCTTCAAGATTTTTCTGCCGCCACGTCTACATCTGATAAGCCAATCGAATAAAGAGCAGGAGATCAAAGCTGAGCCCGGCTATCTATTATTAGAGCACCGGAGACGAAATGCCCATTACTACAACCACCACTTACCTGGTGAAGGGGTGTTAGTGTGGCACGTACAACCCTCAAAAGTCGGCAATGCCTTTGAAGAGAATAAATTGGTGGACCTGGTCTGCGCAGATGGTCTTTATGAGTATGAGGGAGACGAAAGACGCAGAGCTCCCCTAAATGGCCGAGACGATTTAGATTGCTGGGCTCACGATACCGATTATGCCATCGCACACAACGGGAACTGGGGAGATGCTGGCGATCTCTTTGATGGAGTAGAACGAACCGAACTATCCCTGCATTCCAACCCGGGAATCTCCAGTGTCGGGGATTTTTCGGTAGAAGCCGTAACGCCCCTCTCCCTACGTATACAGCGTCAAGGGACGGGTATGAAAGTAGAAATAGATCCCCCGCGTTGGGCTGGCGAAATCCAAGAAGAGGTACACTGGGCGGGTGTAGTGATCATGGATGGTGACATTCAGGTAAAGCCGAGTGGATCTTTGATACTCTACTGGGGAACAGAGATCCGTGTTGCCTCAGAAGATCGATTACATAGAGGAATAGACCCGGAGCAAAGTGAACTACTTGTGCAGGGCGGAATGGCCATGGGAAGAAGCTTCGGACGTAATAGGGATCCCATAGTTTTTCAGGAGATAGAAACAGGAGAATCTTGGTACGGATTGATTATTGATCCACAGGTAACTGCTGTGATTAAAATCCCAGATGGTGCTCTTGAATTACAGGGGGCGAGCGCTGGATTAGTGATAGCGGGTGTGGTATCAGGGGATGGAGGGTTGCGGTTGCGCGGATTACAGCTTGACGACACGCCTCAGGGAGCCCGCGCCGGCAACGGAGATGGACAACTACAACCCGGCGAGTCTGTCCAATTAATCGTGGAAGTGGATAATGGGTTGTTGACCACTTATGAGGAAGTGAGAGTATCGCTGCATTGGGATAAAGATCAATTAACCCCTACCTGGGAGGATGGAAAAAACCAGGGGTACCTTACCCGACGCTTCGATATACCCCCTGGAGGAAGACGCCGTCTGGAATTCCCCGTTTATACCCTAAATCCGGAAGCTATTCCGGGAGAGGAAGTGGTTATAGAGGTCCAGCTACAGGGGAGCAGAGAGCAGATAAAAATACCCATACAACCCATATCCGAATCCCTGCCCAAGGTAGCTGTGGGGATGGTCGGAAGCGGAAAGATAGTTAATAATCAGGCCGTAGCCTCTGCGGATGAAGAGATACCTGTAGAAGTAGAAATATCTGAGGGAGAAGTAGCGGCGCTTGAATTAGTGGCCTTCAGTCCAACGCAAAGGAAGATAATTGACGAATTCTCCCTGGAACCTCAGCCTAATGGAATATTTCTTGGCTATGTAAAGATGCCTGAAGGAACATCCGTGATGCTTGTACCTCGGGTGCATAGTTCGACGGGGTCTGTGTTCTTTGCTCCATCTTCGCTGCAACTGGATGTGCCTTTTGCACAGTGGGAACCGGTCTTGGTGGGTGGGTATGAGGACCAAGCCTCTCGGCAACTTATGGAGGAAGTGCTAGCTACTCGAGAAATAAAGACCAATTTCCTTTCTACCAGCCAGGAGGAGCTATGGTGCGATGCCCTTCTTAGGCAATATATGGGAGAGGGAAAAGCGGTAGTCTGGATGAGTGGTAGAGGAAACACTTCAATACACCAAGCGCTGACCCGCTTTCTGGAACAAGGTGGCAATGTACTGGTTGTTAGCCGTTCTTTTCATCAAAACTTGCCTGAAGAATTGTCCTCTGCACTTGGATTTGAAGCGATCCAGCCTGCCTCTCTTGTGCCGTTGTATAATGCTACAACAGGTGAGAAAATATCCCAGGCTGTGTCGCACTTGGTATTCAATCAACTTACTTCCTCAGCTGAACCCTATTTGCTCGATGGGAACGACCAAGTGGCAGGGCTGCGCTTGGATGATGGGACATACCGTGTGGTATATCTTCCCTTTGGGTTGAGCCACATGGAGAGCGAAACACGCAATCAGTTGGTAAATGAGAGCATGGATTTCCTACTCCAGATTTCTCATCCTCAATTGAGCGTGCAGGTGCTTGGCGTAGACCCACTACAGTCACAGATGACACTACAGCCACGGCTGTTGATCGAGAACAGGGGAGGCCGGCGTTCAGAGGACTTCCAAGCAACCTATCAGATCCTAAATAGAGAGCAAGTAGTAGCTGAGTTCGTTTCTATCCAACCTTTTTTGGATGCTGGAGAGGTACGGGAAATAAGCATGCCGACCTGGGAACCCAAAGAGGAAGCAGATTATACGCTGAACTTCGCTTTGCAGGATGGAAGGGATCAGATAGTAAGTCCTGTATTGGAGCGTCATGTGGGATTTGTTTGCCTAGAAGGATATTTTGAGAGAGTTCCTCAGCCAGCGGACACGTTGGGCAATGGAGCTGGATTTTTCGACTATGATAATGATGGGGATCTGGATCTTTACCTGGTGCGCCTTGGAGTTGCCAATAAACTCTACCGAAATGATGGATCGGAATTTACTGAGGTAGGGAGATTAGCTAGAGTGGATGATGGAGATAAGGGACGAGGATTTGCTATCGGGGATTATGATGGGGATGGCGATTTAGATCTTTATATAGTAAACCAAGGAAAAAGTAAAGAGAGTGGCATGAATCGCCTTTTTCGCAATGAGGGGGATGGGTACTTTGAGGATATCACAGAAGAGCTGGTCGTGGATAAAGGAGATACAGAAGGTTTAGCAGATTCGGGTTCAGGGCGAAGTGCTGGATTTTTCGACTTTGATAATGATGGGGATCTGGATCTTTACCTGGTCAATGCCGCTTTTGCAACAACAGGGATGAATCGACTCTATCGCAACGATAGAGGTCATTTTACAGAAGTAGCCGGCTTGGTGGGCTTAGATGATGCTTATAATGGCAGAGGATTGGCTATTGGGGATTATGATAATGATGGCGATCCAGATCTTTACGTGGCTAATCACTGGCACAGCAAGCTCTATCGCAATGAGGAGGGTAATTTTAAGGATGTCGCAGGAGATATGGAAACAGCCCCTCCCGAAGTAGGTGCTCTCTTCGGGGATTATGATGGGGATGGGGATCTGGATTTGTTTATCTCCAATGAGAGCGGGGAAAATATATTATGGCGTAATGATGGGCCGCCAGGTGATTTATTGAGAACGCCGGAGCTTGTCCACTTTACCAAGGACAGCCAAGTAGACCTGGGGGGGCATAGTGTAGGCTCTGCCTTTTTTGACTATGATAACGATGGCGATTTGGATCTGGCTCTAACAGGGGCTGATTCAACAGGAAAAGGCGATCAACTCTATCACAACCGGGGAGATGGAAATTTCATTGAAATAGGGAACCTGTTGGGTTTACGATCTGAAAGCAATGGACGTGCATTGACTTGGGGAGACTGGGATGGAGATGGTATGCAGGATGTGCTGATAGCGGATGCCCAACAAACCACGTTTTATCGAAATAGGTTGAAACTAGCATCATGGCTACAGATTGAATTGCAAGGGGTAGCAAGCAATGTGCATGGATTAGGGGCTCGTGTAGAACTGCATGCGGATGGCCAGCAACAGATTCGGGAACTACAGTCAAGCTATGGGTATGGTAGCCAGGTGCAACCATGGTTCCATTTTGGGTTAGGAGAAGTTTCTCAGGCCGACTCTCTACGGGTGATATGGCCCGATGGGGAGCAAAGTATTTGGACCGGCATACAGGGGAATCAGCGTTTACGGTTGCTGCATCCTCAAATGGCAACGGCGGTTGAGGAGGAATTGAGTGTGCCAGAATCTTTTCTTTTAATGGAAAACTATCCTAATCCATTTAATAGTGAAACAATGCTTCGCTTTTCTTTATCAACCCGTGCGGATGTGGATCTTTCCATTTTCAATTTAGCGGGTCAGAAGATAATGACACTGATAAAGGATATGCGTGAAGCAGGAACATATACAATGCATTGGATAGGGCGAGATGATAGCGGTCGGGAAATGAGTAGTGGAATATATATATGTAGATTGCGGACGGGGCAGCAGGTGGCAATACAGAAGCTGGTGTTAATAAAATGATTCCCATGTACAGCTTCATGAAGGGCAGTACCATAGCAGCATATCCCAACCGGTGCGCATACTCAACTTGATTGGGTTTCGGGGTACCACCCATCAGATGAAATCCTACCTGTTTCTATCCCTCCTTCTCTTGAGCAGTCCCTCTCTAACGCTTGCTCGCGATTTTCTTTGCGCCGGTTCCCTATCCAAAGAGCAGATAGGGATGGACCCAAGAGGAGCAACCAAACTCGCTCGGTTGCGTGTCGAAGGCACCCGAAACGCCATCGTCCTCTTTGCCCAATTCGCTGATGAAGAACCCGGTTGGGGGCAAGTGCCGGAGTGGAGTGAGGATATTTTCGATCCAGAGCTAACCGGTAGCTTCTCTCATTTCTATGATACGATGTCGTTTGATCGACTCCGTGTGAGGGGAGAGATTGCCCCCCAGCTATACGCGTCTGAGCATCCGGCATCCTTTTTTCTCTCCGAAGATTCTATCACCCCTGGGCGTTTCGGCAAATTCAACGGGGAGATACTTCAACAGGCAGATGAAGACATCGACTTTTCCCAGTACGACAATGACGGGTTCGACGGAGTGCCTAACTCAGGGGATGATGATGGTTTTGTAGATATTCTTTTTGTCATTATACCTTCCGCGCCTAACAACTTCCTGCTGGGTCCGGCGACGGGCATTGCCGAACTGGGTTTTTTTGTGAGCTTCGAGACCAACGATCTCGGCGTGAATGGAGCCCCGATCCGAATCTCCCCCCGGTCCGGAACGATCCAGCAGGGACGCTCTTTTGCCGAAGCGGTGGGAGTAACCTGCCACGAATATGGACATGTGCTGGGCTTACCCGATTTCTACAACACAGGTTTTCTACAGAAGAAAGATGCTCCTCCTGAAGAGGATTCTGCGGGAATCGGTGCCTGGGGATTGATGGGTTGGGGAGCGTTTGGCTGGAATGGGAATGATGGCCCGAACAGTTTCTGCGCCTGGAGCCGGATGCGATTGGGCTGGGTTGCCCTAGTAGACATTTCCGCGCAGGAGGAGGAGATCCGTCTGGAAGATATCGGTCTACAAGGACAGGTTTTCAAAGTGCCGTTGACCGGGGGGGAGTATTTCCTATGTGAATATCGACGCCGCAGGAGTACTCATTATGATCGCAATATCCCCCGAGAAGGCTTGTTGATCTGGCATATCTCCTGGCAACCCAGTGAGAAGGGAAAACCGGGACGATGGGTCGTGGATCTGGAATGCGCCGATGGCCGATGGCAGGATGCGGGTTATCCATTGGGACAAAATCCGGACAATCGGCACGGTGGAGATAATCTGGATTTCTGGGCGCACAATCGAGGTTACCGCGAACGTCATGGCGGCAATCTCGGCGATGCAACCGATCCCTTTGATGGGATGCACTACCAGGCCTTTACCCAGGAGACCAATCCAGATTCCCATAGTGAAGACGGAGGTTTTTGGACCCGCATAGAGGGGATCCGTCTGGAAGAAAGTGAAGCTATAATGCAGGTCCAGATTCCCCCTCTGCTCATCGATGTACGGAATTTCAACATAGCAGACGCTGACGGAGATGGGATTCCTGTGGCCGGTGAAAGTCTTGCCTGTCGGTTTATGCTGGTCAATGAAGGAGTGCATGATGTAGGTGAATTAACCGTACACTTGAGAACAGATGACCCATTAATGAGAATTACTGGTTCAGAAGCTCAGTTCCATGGACTTGCCGTGGGAGAGCAATCATCCAGCGGTAGCGGGGTCAGGTTCTTTCGCTTCAGCTTTGAACCAGATTTTGCCGGCAGTCACACTGCCGCACTATTCATAGAGATCAACGCCGGTGATTCGCGGATAATCAGACATGAAGTTTCCGTCACGGCGGTATCTCCTAGGCAGTCTGTCCAGGAAGTAGTAATCATCGATTCCCTGGGTAATGAAGATGGCCAGGCACAGGCAGGGGAATTCATTCGAATCGGCCTGAGTCTGTCGGGGGATTATCCGGAGTTATTACAGGCGTTCACGTTTCATCTGCATCCGCTGAGTGAAGGGGTGGTTCCCATCGGCGACACGGCGATGGTTTTCAGTCTCGAAAAAACACCCGCCATGAGCCGATATGCGCCGGAATTTCTCCTGTCGTCGAGCTTGATGCCTGGTACCCAGCTGAACTTTGAGTTCGTCGTGAGCAGCCAACACGCAACCTGGCGAGATACGCTGTCCATACGGGTGCAGGATGGATGGGATCCAAGCCCGCCGCGAGTGATGCAATTCCGTCTGACCCATCAGGATCATGTCATCCGCATTACCTTGCCAGAGAGCCAGATCCTGGAGGGGAGCCAGATCCGATCCGCGTGGGCCATGGTCTACACGTCGAATGATACCACCCAGCTTGCTCAGATTCCGCTGCGAAAGCAGGACAGACACTACGAAGGCACCTGGGTTGCTCCAGGATCAGGCGACTACCTAATCGAGGTGGGAGCTGAGGATGTCTGGGGAAATCGGGGACACAGTGCTCTACAGACGTTTTCCATGCAGATACCTCTTCCGGTTTCCGATGCCCATACGGGTGCCTGGCAATCCCTTGAACTGTTGGACCAACGATGGCAGGTGGACGTGAAGGGGTTGGCATTTGCCCCCGGCAACCCACAGATACTCTATGCCACCACACCGTATGGGGTCTGGCGGAGTGAGGATAGGGGTGAGCACTGGAGTCCCACGGGGATGATGGTCGGCAGAGACATTCTGGTGGATTCAGTGGATCCCTTCACTCTCTACACCTCGGGATCAGAAGTGCTCACAAGCTCTGATGCAGGGATGACGTGGGAGTCCATCCCTGTGCCTGGCTCTGACGCTTACCTCTTGGCCACTGACCCGGTCCATCCGGGAAAATTATATGGGGTGCATAGCCATAGTCTGGTGATCTCTGAGGATTACGGTCGATCATGGCAGGAGACCCCAGTCCGGGACATCGAGTTCGTGTTGGTGCACCCCACACATCCCGGGGTTATTTACGCAGGAAGTAGATGGGATCCTGTGCACACATCGTCTCCTGGATTCCTCTACCACAGTGCAGATGGGGGAAAATCCTGGACCCACCAACCCCTCGACCGTGTATGGAGGAGCATCACCGTGGACCCGCACCGCCTACAGGGGTTATATGCGACCGTGAGAGAGGTAGATCCACACCATTCACAGGGATCATATGCAACCCAGGGGAATGCCATCTGGTACAGTAACAACAGCGGAAATAACTGGGAAAGGGTCCAGGTTGTAGAAGCCAGGGGAGGAGTACTACGCCTGGTAGCCCATCCGCAGCATCTGGGATTACTCTTTGCCTGGAACTCGAACCAGGCCTTTCGATCCCGGAATGGCGGGATAACCTGGGAGCCTATCTCTGTGGGATCAGGCGTGAACCGTATTGAGCGCATCCTGCCCCATCCTCAAGCACCGGATCAGGTTTTCCTGATGGGAGTAAATACGCTCAACCGCAGGTTGCTCCTGCGTGTCGAAGATCAAGGCAATACCTGGGCAGAAGTCCCGGCTCCTGAGGTCTCCGCTTCAGTGGGGACGGTCGTGTTCGATGCAAAGGGAACGCTTTATGCGGGATCCGGCAGCAAAGACAAGAAAGGTTGGCTGCAGCCGGTTGTTTTTACCAGTACGGACGGAGGTACGAACTGGGGAAAACAGACCGATGATGAAATGGGATCGTTTTCCTCGACTTTCTTATCCATCATCGACGTATTGTTCCAGGACCCGACCCAACCAAAAGTTATGATCGCCCATCTGGGTGCATCCTATACATATAGCTCAGACGCCGGCAAAACCTGGAACAGAATCAGCAGGATCTCAGGAGTGGGAGCACCCGATTCGTATTCGGTCATCATCTCAGCCCCACAGGATGAGGGGGTTTACTACATCGCTGGCCACGGTGTGGGCATTCGGCGTAGCGCCAATGATGGCCGCACATGGGATGTTCGGCATAGTGGATTATCGGAAGATCGAAACTCGGTTCCCGATATTGGTGCTTTTGTCCTGAACCCTCGCCATCCTGAGACTTTGTATGCTTCTCTCCGAGATAGTATCTGGAAGAGCAGGGATGCAGGTCTGAGCTGGGAGTACGCCGGGCAGGTGCAAGGAGGCCAGAAAATCTCGGCCCTGGCGATGCATCCTCTGGATTCTGCCCGGTTGTGGGCCGCAACCTTGGAAGGACTCTACATTTCAGAGGACCAGGGACGAACGTGGGATAGGCGTGTTCCTCTGGAGCCCAGTCCCATCTTCAAACCCAGGATTCGTTTTGCTCCACAGGATCCCGCCCAAATCTATTTCGTCACAGGTCAAAAGCTGCTCGAGACGAGAGACGCCGGCAAGTCCTGGCGTGTGATTAGCGATGATCTGGCTGGATATCCTTGGATCAATGATGTGGCCGTGGATCCGTTCGATCCAGCGATGGTGTATGCAGCCACCCCGTGGGGTGTGTACCGATGGAATTCCTGGCAGCTAGGAACGGTTATAGACGAGAGATACAGCTTTAGACCAACGGCTGTTTCGCTTGAGCAGAATTACCCTAACCCGTTCAACGGGCAGACCACCATTGCTTACAAGCTTCCACAAGCAGCCTCAGTGGAACTAACCATCTATAATATGGCTGGCCAACGTATTAAAAATGTGGTCGACAAGAAACAGTCGGCAGGACGACACCAGGTTTTTTGGGACGGAACAGATGAAGATGGAAGAAGGGTTGGTAGCGGGGTGTTCTTCTGCCGTCTGTCCACAGATATCCAGGGGCAAACACGACGGATGGTGCTCATCCGGTAGAAGGAAGGGGTCATGGCAAAGAAAAGGACGGCGAAAAGAAGCGTGTCCGCGGAGGAGAAAATCGACGACGAATGGATGACCGGAAAAATCTATCTCAACATGAAGTGCGAATAAAGTGCGATATTCTCCAGTAAAGCAGACAGTCTCAAGCGGCTATTGCGAGCCCATCTTGTTCGAATTGAGCCGGGGAAAGTAAGAGGAAATACGCGTGCAGGAGAAAATGGAGGGCAAGGAGATCGCCTCTTTACTTCGGGGAAAGTTGGCGCATATTATCTATCCGGTAATTCGCGTCCACCTATACAGAAAAAGAGGAGCACCCGATGAAAAGAAAGGTAGCCCATTCCCCATCCCCATTTCTGCCCCCCTACAACCCGACGAGAGTCTGGCCTTCTGGTCGGCCATGAGCCCCTCCTGCGGTCACAGGTAGTCAAGAAAGTCTGGGCTTATATCAAAGAGCATGGGTTACCCTCGCCTTTTCTAAGGCGAGACATCACTATCCTACCAGGGTTTTTGGGGCGGTGCCTCGTTTCCCTGTTGGATGCCTCAGTTTGTCTCCTGGTGGAAGAACGGCTTGAACATTGCCGTTCTTCCACCAGAGGATTCATACTCATTGCCGAATGCTACCCAGACATCAACCTCTATCGAGAATCGTCCCTGGTATATGGCATCAGGGCGAGATAGCGGGCTCGTTTGATGGCAGTCTGTACCAAGTTCTGCTGCTTCCTACTGGCGCCTGTGCGTCTGGCGGCCTCGATTTTACCAGTGGGACCAATGAAAGTGATCAGCACGTCGAGGCGCTTGTAGTCAATTTCCTCAGGTTTGAGCTTTTGGACCTTTTCACGACGGTGGTTGCGATAATCAGCGATGCGGTTGCCTCCTTGTTTGTAAAACTATTTGCTGCGGGAACACGAATAGTTAATAGTACGTGAGGAGGGCGAATAGGTCAAACCAGAACAAATACTTAACAGAAACGGAAGTACCTCTCCGATCCGAAGCACAGTTGGCTCTGGCGCGTAAGGTGTTTGATGAGAAGATCAATCTTCCTATTCCTTCTCGATTACCCCGGTTTCCCAATTTATAGTCTGCCGGGGATCTGCCGCCGCGATCTCACGCGAGCGGATCGGCAAAGCTGATCAGATCCACCTGCTGTTTGACCCTTTCTTCTGAATTGACCTGCGGATTTTCTATCCAGGGGGCCGTGTAGAGTCTGCCCTCGGGATGGACGGCGAGGCTTTGCGTCATGGTGGGATAGCGTCCGTCCTCCAGGCGCAAAACCCCGTGGTCCAGGTACTGGCCGGTGCGCAGGGAATAGGTGATCAGGTGAAGGGTCTCATCCACCTTTCTGCCGTCCTCGGCCTGAAGACCGTAGGTGCCGGTAAGATAGTACAGGGTTTCGCAGTCCGGTCCCGGCGCAAAGCTGAGATACCCGTAGCGGAAGGGCTCAAAACGACCGTTTTTCCGCAGCTCGTCCGCGGTGATGCGCTCCAGGATCTCCACCTCGCCAGCCGCGGGATCGAAGGAGAACAGAAACCCAGACTTGGGATGCACGGCGTAGAATTTGCCGCGCTCATTGTGCCAGAACGCTTTGCGCCAGTGATACCCCTGGTGGCCGGGCTCATGGGGGTCCCAGTGCCCGAAGATCTCCCGCTGTAGACTCACGCCGGTGGATTCGATCCGGTCCGCAGCGTAGCTGTAGCGCTTCATCTCGCCATCGGCATTGGTGAAGTACACGGAGCCGTCTTTGGGGAGGACGCCCAGGCAGCGGCACAGGCAATAATAGGTCTCCCCCTCTCCCAACTCGCCCTGGCCGGATACCTGGCCGAGGTTCTCCAGTCTATTGGTTTCCAGGTCGTAGTAGATGAAGAAGCCGCGCGGCCAGGTCAGGCCGTAGAGTCGCCCGCGCTCGCTATCCATGCTCATGGTCAGGATTCCCTCCCCTGCGGGCGCTTTGGCCAGGTCGGTGAACTTCCCGGTGGCCATCTCGTAGGAGATGAAGTGGCCGCCCGGGTAGGGTTTGTATCCGGGGGGCGCCTCGGCCGGTTCCTCCTTGTTGTTGCTCGACGGCTTGTAATATCCGTAGTGCGTGGCGAAGTACAGCGTTCCCCGATGTTCGTAGTACGGGGAATGGGACTTGCCCTGGGGGACACTCTTGGTGCCGGCCTCACCCACGATCTCTCCGAGGCTGCCCATACAGGCCGGCTCGCTTCCCGGGGCCAGACGATAAACGCGGGCGTGGGTGTCGATATCGTGGGAGCAGAGAGTGTAGAACAGGCTGCCGTCACTTACCAGGGAAAGAGAATCGAAATTGGAATCGCATTCCTTGAAATTCGAGGGATGGAGGGTGGCGGTTATGGTCGCATCCGGGGTACTCTTCACTGTTTCCATGCGGTTCTCCTGTAGTGGATATCAGTTCTGTCTGGACGTCCGTTTTGCCAGTCGCTCAAGTAAAACGTATTGAAAAAATGCAGGAAGGAAAACCGCAGTTGACACTCACAGAGGGGGGGGCTATGATTCACCCGGTGGGCGGAACGGGACCGGGTGGGTTCGTCGAAGTTGGCTATTTCGGTGCATAGTTGGGATTCGTAGCGAAAAGCAGGAGGGATAGTATGCAGATTTTTGATCGTTACGCGGATCTTCTCGAATCGATCGACAAAAAGGGGCACGAAGCGAGGACACTCGGCTGTGCTCCGGACGGAGCGCCCGTGGTCTGCATCAAGGCTGGGGGAGAGAAGGAGCCGGCCATTTTCATCAGCGCCGGAAGTCATTCGACCGAACAGGCCGGCGTCAGCGCCGCGGTGGAACTGATCGACCGGCTCGAAACCGAGCACCAGGTCTACGTGATCCCCAGTCGCGATCCGATGGGCATGAATGGATTCGCCTATGCTCTGGGTTTGAGTCTGGGAGAGGAGCCGGCCCTGGATTCGGTCGCGGATGTCGAAGAACTGCTCGGGGAACGGGGGGAGGTGCTTTATGAGGAAGAGGAGATGCTGCTGGTCGCCATCGGCGAGTACGGGTACTCGACTCGCGGTCTTCTCGGGCGATTTGCGCGCGGCGCGAGCGTGCTGGAGTCCCTCAAAGGGCGGCGCATTTTCTTTCCTTCGCGTAACCAAGACGTGGAAGGGACAGCCCCTTGCCAGCGGGCGTACACGCTGATCGTCAGTCCGGAGGGGGAGGTGCTGCACATCAATCGCTTCCACGACACCCCCTGGGCGCCGGTGGAGGTGAGTTGCACGCGGCGCCTGATGGCCGAAATTCGCCCCGGCCTCACGCTGGACCTGCACGAACACGGTGGGGATGCATTCTGGTTTTCGGCTCGTCACCAGCGGAATGACGAGGACGAGGTGTGGGAAGGGCGCATGGCCGATGCAATGATCCGTGCCGTGGCCCGGTCCGGAGCGGCGCTGGCGCCGGAGGACTATCTTCCCGGGTCGTTCTTCACCAGGGGAGAGCGCGGCGTTTTCTGGCTCAATCCCCAGACGCGGGGGGAAGGATTGAATCTGGCCGATTTCGCGGCGAGCGTATACGGTCCATCATTTACCATCGAGACGGGTATGCGGGCGGATTTTCAGCACCGAGTGCGCACGGCCATACTGGCGGCGCAAACCGCGGTAAAAATTTTCGAAGAGCGCTACGCATGATTAGCAGCCCTTACTCAGGTGTGCTTTGCATTAATGCTTCAATCCGCATCAAGTCGGGATGCTCAATCCCCTTGTCTCTGAACTTCTCAAAGTCTTCAAGCACAACTTCCCCGAAGGTTTGTCTTCCACCGTTGATCTTCACATCCTTGTTTCCATGGTAGATCTCCCTGGCTTTCTCGTACTGATCGGTGAATAGGTAGCCGTGTGCCAGATTGATCTCAATCCACACCTGCGTGGAATCCGATTCGAGCCCTCTTAGCGATGCTGAGATAGCATTGAGATTGTTCCCGTCGAGTAGCTCAAGGAGAGCAAGATCGCCACATGCGATAGCCAGCTCACGCTTTAACGCCTCATTCTGCATATCATCCTCAACCAGATCCCCATAGGCATCCACAGCCCTGCGACACGCAATCAGTGCCCTGTTGTTCTGTCTCAATTCCATATACGAGCGGCAAGCACTCATCTGATTATTGGCCGCGTAGAGTGAAAGCGCTCTTGGATTGCCAGGATCCATATCCAGAGCTTGCGACAAACTGCCACGAGTATTCCTTTCGACCATCAAATCGACGTATTCTGGCACTTCAATGGAGAAACCAGGAGCGATCGTGCGTCGGCTCTTGTCTGCAAAGAACCAGCTGATTATTCCTGCCGCGGGATCGTCCTTTCCCGTACGGACGACCTCTTCTTTGAAGTTACTGATCTTCTCTATCTGGTTTTCCATTCGAACCATCGTCCCCTGCTCATTTAGGCGGTACCCGCCTACTACTTCACCCCATCTTGCCATCAAGGAAGAGGGCTCTACGAAAGAGAAGAATTCCCACAGCCGCGCTGTGCCATCCCACGAAGCGGTTACCACATAGCGACCATCAGGACTGAACGCGGCTGTAACTACTGACCTTTCGTGCATCATCGGTTGTCCCGCGGGCACCCCCGTAGCTGCGTCCCACACCCGCGTCGTGCCATCCCACGAAGCGGTTACCACATAGCGACCATCAGGACTGAATTGGGCTGTAGCCACCGCCCCTTCGTGCATCATCGGCTGTCCCACGGGCACTCCCGTAGCTGCGTCCCACAGTCGTGCCGTGCGATCCACAGAAGCGGTTACCACATACCGACCATCAGGACTGAACGCGGCTGTGGCCCTTTCATCTCCGTGCATCATCGGCTGTCCCACGGGCACTCCCGTAGCTGCGTCCCATAGCCGCGTCGTGCCATCCTCAGAAGCGGTTATCACATAGCGACCATCAGGACTGAACGCGGCTGACCGCACCCTCCCTTTGTGTCTCATCGGTTGTCCCACAACCACACCGGTAATCGCATTCCACATCCGTGCCGTGCGATCCACAGAAGCGGTTACCACATAGCGACCATCAGGACTGAATGCGGCTGTAATCACCACACCTCCGTGCATCATCGGCTGTCCTACAGCGACTCCCGTAGCTGCCTCCCACACCTTCGCCGTGCTATCCCACGAAGCGGTTACCACATAGCGACCATCAGGACTGAATTGGGCTGTAGCCACCACATCTCCGTGCATCATCGACTGCCCTACGGCCATTCCCGTAGCTGCCTCCCACACCCGTGCCGTGCTGTCCCACGAAGCAGTTACCACATAGCGACCATCAGGACTGAATTGGGCTGTAGCCACCAGCTCTTCGTGCATCATCGGCTGTCCCACGGGCACCCCCGTAGCTGCCTCCCACACCCGCGCCGTGCTATCCGACGAAGCGGTTACCACATAGCGACCATCAGGACTGAACGCGGCTGTAGCTACTGCTTTTTCGTGTATCATTGGCTGTCCCACGGCCGCACTCGCTACCATCTCCCACACCCGCGCCGTGCCATCCTCAGAAGCAGTTACCACATAGCGACCATCAGGACTGAACGTCGCTGACCACACCCTTCTATCGTGTATCATTGGCTGTCCCATAGCCACTCCCGTAGTCGCGTTCCACAGCCGCGCCGTGTTATCCACAGAAGCGGTTACTACATAGCGACCATCAGGACTGAATTGGGCTGTAATCACCACACCTCCGTGCATCATCGGCTGTCCCACAGCCACTCCCGTAGCTGCATCCCACACCCGCACACCATCCCACGAAGCGGTTACCACATAGCGACCATCAGGACTGAACGCCGCTGTAGTCACAGTCGAGCCTTTGTGCATCATCGGCTGTCCCACGAGCACTCCCGTAGCCGCGTTCCACAGCCGCGCCGTGTTATCCTCAGAAGCGGTTACCACATAGCGACCACCAGGACTGAACGCGGCTGACCACACCCTTCTTTTGTGTCCCATCGGCTGTCCCACAGCCGCGCTGGTAATCGCATTCCACACTCGTGCCGTGCCATCTTCAGAAGCGGTTACCACATAGTGACCATCAGGACTAAACGCGGCTGTTTCCACCCGTCCTTCGTGCTTCATTGGCTGTCCCACGGCCATTCCCGTAACCGCGTCCCACACCCGCGCCGTGCTATCCCGAGAAGCGGTTACCACATAGTGACCATCAGGACTAAACGCGGCTGTTTCCATCCGTCCTTCGTGCTTCATTGGCTGTCCCACGGCCACTCCCGTAACCGCGTCCCACAGCCGCGCCGTGCCATCTTCAGAAGCGGTTACCACATAGTGACCATCAGGACTAAACGCGGCTGTTTCCACCCGTCCTTCGTGCTTCATCGGCTGTCCCACGGCCATTCCCGTAACCGCGTCCCACACCCGCGCTGTGCTATCTGCAGAAGTCGTTACTACATAGTGACCATCAGGACTAAACGCGGCTGTAGTCACCTCCCCTTCGTGCCTCACAACTGCAACTGGAAGGAATAACGTTTTGTTGATTAACAGATTTGCCAGAAAGACAGCCGATGGTTGGTGACTACCTTGCCGTATGGCGCGAGACAGATAAGCCAGGGCCTGCCCGTCCTTTCCCTCTCGCAGCAGACTATGGGCCTGTGAGAAATCAGACTGGGCAAGCGTTTGCACGGCAATGGCTCTTTGGCTTTCGGCTTCGGTTCGTTCTCTCAAAGCCCAGAATGTGAACCCCAGCAGCGCCAGGAAGACGGCCGCAATACCCGATGCAACCATTCGTATCTTCCGCTTCCGCAGGCGACCTATTTCCCGCCGACTGTCATCCAGGAAAGCCTGCTTCGCACGACTCAAATGCAGCCGGCTCTCATACACCTGCACATCCGCAAGCGTTTGTTCATCCAACAGGGAGTCACGGCTTTCGTATTCCCGATACCGATTGTCCACAATCTGGCGTATCTCCACTAAATCCTTCTCCAGCCCTGTCATCCACGTGTGAATCTGCACTGCCAGGCTGTCGTGACGCAGCTCATACAGGTGGTTGTCCGCATCTTCCCGGAGCACCCGGCTGTCGATCAACTGGTTCAGGATCGTGCGCAGGTCCGCTTCTGGAATCTTTTCCCCGAAATTCTCCGCGCGCTCCGACAGCTCCCTCAAGCCCAGAACTTGCTTCGTTCCTTCCGACGTCACCATTGCCTTCAGCACCTGCCGCACCGGCTCCGGGTCTTCAAATTCAGCCAGCCGACTCTCGATGAACCCCCTCAGGATATCCCGCACCCCCCCCTGGGACCGATACAGTTCCACAGTGATATCCGGAGCGGCTGAATCCACCTTCACGGCCTGCTGGTAGAGCGTGTCCATCACCACCTGGAGATACGGCAACTCGATCCCCCCGCCTTCACGGCCCAGATCCTCTAGCAGGATGCGCGATACATCGCGCTCCACCCGCACACCACACGCCTCGCAGGGCCCTATCACCGCCTCCTCAGCCTGCTCCTGCGACATCCTCCGCACCCAGTAGCGATTGCTCAAGATCTCCGGCACTACGGACTCCAGTTCCGTCAACTGGGCGAGATACTCCTCCCGGACAGCCAGCACCACACCCAGGTCGAGGCGCGCCGTGACCCAGCGCTGCAACTCGCGCGCAAATGTCTGCCGCATTGTGTCGGTTTGCTGAATGAATAGTTCCTCGAACTGGTCGTAGAAAATGACCAGCATCTTCCCCAGGCGATAACAAGCCTCTCGCAGCATCTCTACCGAATCCTCCGGCAGAACGGCTCCCCTAACCCGTCTGGACAGCTCTTCCCTCAGCGCACCCAGCGGATCGACCGCTGCGCGCACGACCACGAATTCAGCCTGCTCCGCTGGTATTTCTGAGCCCAACCCGCACTGCACCAGCGAGGACTTGCCCGATCCAGACTCTCCGTAGACCACCGTCATTCGATGTCCATAAAACCGCGCATATAGCTCTTTTACATCGGCATCCCGACCAAAAAATAGGCCCCGATCCTCCACCGTATACGGGTCCAGGAACTTGAACGGGTTGCGTCGTTCCTGCGGCGCTGTCCTGTCCAAGTCTGTCGTCGCAAATAGATCTTCCAGCGAAGCGTCTTCGGATGCGCCCTCGAACTCACTCATCTCTCTGCCTCTGTATAGTGAACAGCTTCAGAATCAGATCGATCTCTGTCTCGATATCCTCTGCCCGGAGGCAGTCGCTCGACGCAAATAGCCCCCCGTGCTTGCAGCCTGTATAGTGCACCTTGCGGGGAGAGTCATACCCATTGAAGAAGAAGATATCCGGCGCATCACCGGCTTCCGCTTCGAATACTATCAGAGGGTCCAGGTTCAGATTCTGAAGGTTGTCCTCGTACTGGAGAATCACCACGTTCGTATCCCGGTAACTAGAAAACCTGGGCCGGCTCCCCTCAAACTCAGTCGAGGGACCGACTAAATCCATGATCCGGTGCAAGAAAAGGGGATGGGCATTCCGTTTCTTAGTTACCTCGACCGCCGTCACATATCCCAGCGATGCCTCCTGGAGAAACCGCAATTCTTCCAGCAGACTCGTGAGTAACGCGTATGTAGTTTCGCATAGCCTTGTGAAATCTTGAATGCGGAAGGCCTGAATCTTGTCGTGGCTCAAGCCGTTCCGGGTCTCCACTAGCTGGTCCAGACATTCCTTGGCCTGGGTCTCCTTCCCGTCGTCATCGTAGAACAGCGTGCTCAGGGCCGGCACCACAAGTTCGCTCCCCTGCTCCTTTAGCCACCTCAGGCCCTCGCGCCCAAAGTGGATCCACGTTCCGAAAGCCGGCCTCCGGAACTGTTTCTCAAAACCACCCCCCAGGCTTTTCGGAAGGGACAAATCGCTGTCTGCTTCAAGCATCCTTCGGCATTCAGCCAGGGTCACCACGCCCACGAAACGGGCGATTCGCTCTGCGGTTTTCAGAATATATTGCAGCCGAAGCGGCCCAGGGTCCATGCATTCATCTGTCCGCAGTGTCTTGTATACCGATGCAATTGGATAGGGAAAGTAGTCCACTACCTTCCGATTGAATGCTTCTTCCATATCGCCCTCCTTTCACAACTTCACTCTGGGCTCTTCATAATGGCATAGCGGATTGGCTCTGTCAATATCGGGCATTTGCACGGATATCTGTCACTTCGCCGTAAGTGTCCTGTGATCTCACTTATAGCAAATCGTGCGGACGCCCTGAGGCTTTGGTGGTCATCTTGCACATGTGAAAGGCTTGGTTGCGATGGAACGCCGATCCCGATTTGGGGGACGGTTCGGATGGGTAAGACGGGGAAGAAGATCGAGATCCTTCATTCACCATCGAGACCGGGTCGTCGAGCGATGCCACCGGGTGTTCTGAGCTATTCCTATCTACCTATATGTTGCTTGACGCTCCCTGGTAGCGGCTGTACCTTTCCTGCGCATTGGGCACGAGAGATGGTAACCATGCACTGTAGAAGCAAGGAGCGGAAAAATGGCGTTCAGGTGCGGTATCATCGGCACGGGCATCATGGGCAAGGCTGGTGGCAAAATCTTGCAGTTGGTGGAGGAGATCGAGGTAGTGGCGCTGGCGGATGTGTCCCCGAAGAACCTGCAGGAAGCCGCCGGAGAACTCCAGGTCCAGAAGACCTATGCCGCGTATGAAGAGATGTTGGAGCGGGAACAGCTCGATGCGGTGTACGTGGCCACTCCTGACCAGTATCATCGCGACCCCGTCATCAGTTCGCTCGAAGCCGGTTGCCACGTCATCGTCGAGAAGCCGATGACCACAAAACAGGAAGAGGCCGAAGAGATCTGCCGGGTGGTCGAGAAGACGGGGAAGAAATTCCAGATCAATTTCAACCATCGCTGGTTGGCTCCTTATCACAAGATTCGGGCGATGATCGAGGAGGGGGATCTCGGCGAGCCGCTCATCGGCTATGCCCGCAAGAACAACCCGATACACGTGCCGACCAGTATGCTGGCTTCCTGGGCAAAGGACAGCAGTCCCGCGTGGTTCATGTCTTCGCACGACATCGATCTGATGGTCTGGTGGTTCGGCGCCAGCCCGGTGGAAGTCTACGCCCGCGGGATCAAGCGGGTGCTCAAAGCGCAGGGGATGGACACCTATGACGGCATCCAGGCACTGGTGACCTTCGATGGCGGGCAGTTCGCCACCTTCGAGGCGGCCTGGATTTACCCCAATACCAGCCCGTACATGCCCGATTCCTATATGGAGGTGATCGGCACCAAGGGGACCACCCATATCGACCGTCAGGCAGAGGCTATCGATGCCATCCTGGAGGACAAGTTCAACTGCCCGCGGACTTTCCTCAATTACAAAGTTTTCGATCAGTGGGTCGGGGCAATGCCATCGTCCATCACCTCATTCGTCCGTGCCTGCCAGAATGACACGGACACGGTCGCCAATGCGACAGAGGGGTTGAAGAGCACGGCGATCCTCGATGCCATCCACCGCTCGCTGGCCTCCGGAAAGCCGGAGTCGATCAGTCTGAACCTATAGACGAGTCGCTGCCGTGAAGAGGTAGCGCGGGGATCTGCCTGCCCCTAGCGCAGACAGATCGTGGAGGGAAATACAGTATGGCCGCAGCATCGGTAGACCAACAGGACAGCGCTCTCGTCGAACGATATCGCGCGGGCAGTCCGCGCTCACGCGAGCAGTTCGATCGAGATTGCAAGAGTATGCCCGGAGGGGTTAAAGGTGTCTACTTCTACCCTCCGTATCCGCTCACGATGGTGCGCGGTGAGGGGTGCTATCTGGACGACGCTGACGGTCGGCGCTTCGTCGACTGTGTCAGTCATCACACGGCGCTCATTCTCGGGCACAACCATCCAGCCGTCATGGATGCCGTTCATCGACAGCTGGAGCACGGCATTGTGCTGAGTGCACCGACCGGGGGGGAGATGGGACTCGCGGAAGAGATATGCGGGCGGGTGCCCTCCATCGAGGGCTTGCGGTTCTGCTGCTCCGGAACCGAAGCAACTCTGCATGCCATTCGTCTGGCGCGCGGGTTCACGGGGCGTCCCAAGATTGCCAAGTTCGAAGGGGGATACCACGGCAGCCACGATGTCGTCGAGATCAGCGTGGCGCCGCCGCTGGACCGGGTGGGGCCCGAGACCGGACCGCACTCCGTGCCGACGGCCGGAGGAATTTCCCCGCACGCCGCCGAGGAGGTGGTGGTGCTCCCGTACGATGACGAGGAGTCGGTGGAGCGGCTCATCGCCGATAACCGCGACGAACTGGCGTGCCTGATCTGCGATGCCAAAACGGGCATACTGGAGACGCGCAGGGAGTTTATGAAGGGGGTGCGCGAGATTACCCGCGCCCATGATGTGCTGCTGATTATGGACGAGGTGGTGGGCTTCCGATTGGGGACAGGGGGGCAGCAGGAGTATTACGATATCACCCCCGATCTGACTACCTACGGCAAAGTGGTCGGCGGCGGTTTCCCGGTGGGCGCCTTTGGGGGGCGGGCGGATATCATGAATTTGCTGGACAATACCAGGGGCCCCACCGGCTTCTTTCAGAGCGGCACTTTCAGCGCCCACCCGGTGGCCCTGGCCGCCGGCCTGGCCACTCTGCAGCAACTGACGCCCGCTGCATTCGCCCGCCTGAACGGACTGGGAGAGCGCCTGCGGGAGGGGCTGGAGGGGCTGGCCGAGCGCATCGATACACCGCTACAGGCGGTAGTAGCCGGATCGCTGTTCGGACTGCATTTCACGGAGAATGCGGTCACCACTTACCGCGGGATGGCCCGGGCCGACAAGGGAATGGCGCACCGAGTTTTCCTGGCTCTGCTGGAGGAGGGGTACTATCTGAGCCACTGGCTCGGATTCAACGCCCTGTCCCTGGCGATGGACGAAAGCCACGTGGATGGTCTGGTAACAGCGCTGGAGCGCGCCATCGAAAAGGCGAAGCGGGAGGGTTGACAGCGGACTATCGTAGCTGCCGTAGAGATAGTTCGATTCTTATTACGGGCAAAGCGATAAGATCGGTATGGGACCATGCGCAGGGGGATCTCAGGCTCGTTCGTCGGATTGCTCTTCTTCTTCTCGGCAGCCTGGTGCGCCTCCTATCACCTGACTCCCGAGGGAACCGACGAGGGGGACTGTTCGGCCGCGGCTCCATGCGCTACCCTGGGGCGGGTCACCGAACTGCTGGGGGCGCAGGATACTCTGTATGTTCTCGCCGGAGCGGATGCCGCCTCCTGGTTGGACGGCTTGTTCGATGCCGGGGAATTGGCGACTAGCAGGTACGGAGGGCTGGTTTTACAGGACTCGACGGAGCGGCGACAGGTGTGCGGCTTCGTGCGCCTGGCCACGACTTGGGGCACCCACCTGAAGCCGAATTTCCCCAGCGCCGCCCGGGCTATTCCCAATCTGGTGGACGCGTTCAACGCCCAGACGCGGATCTCCGCCAGCGTGGGAGCACACCTCTTCATCGGTTCGCCGGGATTTTTCCGCAGCCCGTTCGTGTACATCACCGCGGCCACCGCCTTCGAGATGACCGAGTCCGAGATCAAGGGACTGGGGCGGTATCTCCGCGAGGGCGGTTTTGTCTTTGCCGACAACGGGCTTTCTGCATTTGAACACAGCCAGACGGAAGCGGCCATGCGCCATCTCTTCCGCGCCGCTCTGGGGCGGGCCGGCCGGCTGCGCCGCATCCCCGACAATCACCCCATATACCACTGTTTCTACGACTTTGATGGTCCGCCACCCGGACTGGACGAAGCGACGCAATCCTACTATCTCGAGGGCATCTTCCTGAACGGCCGTCTGGTAGGCGTGTTCGCCGACCAGGGATACGTGCACTCCTGGGCGCAGAGTTTCGGCAACGAACCCCAGCTGCGTTTTGGCATCAACGCCGTGGTTTTTGCTCTGACGCAGCCAGGTTCTATCTCACCCAAGATCCATTTTTTTACCCGGCATTCCGAATAAACACGGCCGATAGACGTTTCTCGGGGGCACGTCAGTTGCGCCGGCGCCACGTCGATCGGCACAGGATGGATTCGCCATGGAACAGATTATGACGGACAGAGAATTGCTCGAAGCGCTGGACCTGGAGTATCCCGGGCTAGAAGAGGTGCGAACTGCGTTGGGAAGCGGCGATCTCAATGCGGCCAAGGGGCAACTCGTTCTCTACCTCCGGGACGGAAAGGAGCTGGAGAGTGTCGAGGGACATGTGGAGCCGGAGGATCATCCAGAGGCGGTCACGGAGCAGGGGGAGGGGCTGTACGAGCGCTATGCTGGAAGGAAGGAGAATTGGTGTTCGGTAGAGGATCCGGAAGAAGTGCCCGAGCGGCTCTACAGTACGCAGGTCATGGGCAAGAACGACCACAGGGATTTCGTGGCGTTGGCGCAGGCTTATTCCGAAACCGGAAATCACAAATACGCCCGGGAGTGCGCCAGGCTGATGTTCGGCTGGATAGAGGAGATGGCCCCGCTTCCAGAGAGACCGCCGATCGGCCTGAAAGCGCCCCCGTGGAGGACGATCTTCTACAGCACGCCCCGCACAGAGGCCTGGACCCAGTGTTTTTTTCTGCTTCGGGACTATCCCGAACTGTCGGTCGATGAGCGGTTGACGTTCCTCAAGGTCGTTCTGCACCACATCCGTTACGCCGCGGCCAACGAGGTGCCGGACATGCCGAACATGGTGGTCCACCTGTTCGAACGGCTCATCCATTTCGGTCTCCAGTGGCCGGAGTTTGCCGAGTCCAGGAGTTGGATCGAGAAAGGTGTGGAAGGCCTGAACCTCTTGCTCGACGATTACTTCTACCCGGACGGGGCCTATATCGAGCTGTGTTACTTCGTGCACCAGGTGTTCGTTCAGGTAGCCCGGATGGGTGAGCAGGGGATTCTCTCCCTTCCCGAGGGATTCGGGGAGAAGGTGGGACGGATCTTCGACTTCCCCGCTTATATGGTCAAGCCCAACGGCGCGTACCCCTCGGTGAACGACATCTATTCCGCCCAGGATCCGGACGAGGTGCCGGAGCGCAGAGAGGGGTTGGTGCTTCTGGGGCTGGATTTTCTCGGCCGGGAAGATCTGCGCTACATCCATACTTACGGCCGGGAAGGGAGCGCTCCTCCGCTTACCTCCTGCGCATTTCCCTACGGGGGTTTTTACGTGATGCGCTCCGACTGGTCTGCGGAGGCCCGCTATCTGGTGTTCGACGGGGGCAAAAGCGCGGGGGGGCACAATCACGTAGATAAGCTGAACTTTGAGTTGTACGCGTACGGCAACACGCTGGTGACGGACAGCGGCTGCGCCGGTCCCTGGGCTTCGGCATGGCGGAGCGAGTATTTCGTGGGCACTGCGGGCCACAACACGCTCATGGTGGACGGTCGGGGGCAGGTAGCCGGAGTCCCGCTCTTTGCCATTCCCTCACTGAAGGGGCGAACGCCCTGGCACCAGATCGCGCCCGAACCGCTGGCGAACAGCTGGATGAGCGGAGAACACTTCGACTATGCGGAGAGCCGATACGAAGATGGTTATGCCACCTACGGATCGGAACAGAGCCGTCTGCGCGGGTTTCGCTACGAACTGAACCGCGTGGATGAAGTGGGCCAAATGCAGCCCTGGACGCAGGCTCAGGGAGGGGAACTGCGCGTAAAGCCATGCGAACGGGTTTTCGCGATCCACGAACGGAAGGTGTTCTTTGTCAAACCGGACTACTGGATCCTGTCGGATCGCGTGCTCGGGAAGGGGAGGCACAGGGTGGACTCGCTGTTCCATTTTCAGGCTTCCGCAACCGCCGAAGTCGTGGAGGAGGATCGCTCGGTGCGCACTGTCAACGGGCGGGCCGGTCTGACCATTCTGCCTGTTACGGAGCCGGGTCTGGAGGTGCGCATCGCCTCCGGGGAGAAGGAGCCGCTGCAGGGATGGGTACCGGCGGGATGGGGGGCGCATCAGCCGGCGCCGGCGGCTGTCTACTCGGTCGAGACCGATTTGCCGATGGCGGTCGATACGGTGCTCTATCCGTATCCGCGAGGGGAAGGTCCGGAGCTTGGCGCCGAATCGCTGGCGGTGAGCGAAAACGGTGAGACGTGTGAAGCCTGGGAGGCATCGGGGCTGCGCGTGCGGGTCGATGGACGGGAAGATTTCTATGTGGCGGCTCACGACCGCACGGCGCTGCGGCGCTACGGGCCGGTCTGCTTCGATGGGAAGATCGGGGTGATTCGCTGCGATGAAGAGGGTGGAATTTGGCGCGTCTCGATAGTGAACGGGAGCTTCGTGGAGGTGGCCGGAGAGATGATCGTCGATGCGGAGCACGCCTTCGAATCTTTGGAGTTGGCATACGAGGACGGGACGCTGTCGGTCCGCTGTCATCCGGAAGTAGGGGCGACGGTGAGAGTGGGAAAAACACGTCGACTGGTGGTCAACGGAGGAGAGCCGCTCGCGCTTTCATCTTCTCAGGATCGGGTCCGGATTTTCGAGGACTGGCTGGATTGAGGGCACGGTAAAGGAGAAGAGTCGATGCCGATTTCGGCAATCTGTGATGAACCGCGCGATCGCATGGGCATGAACGGCTCTACGCCTTTGTCGGATTGGATCTACATTCATGCGGTAAAAGAGATGGAGAGGTGGATATGCGCACAGCACGTGGCTTGAAAGCACTGGGTCTATTGGTTCTGGTTGGCCTGGTGGCACTCGATCTGGTTTCGGCGCGGCCCCAGCAGCAGGATCCGGCTCCAGACTCCTTTTTCTTCGAGACGGGGAACGACGCGATTGACGCGGTGACCACGGCTTCTGTCACCGCTCAGGTGGCTATTATCCGTTCGGACAACGAGCAGTTGATCGACCCGGTGCTGGCCACGGAGCGGCTTACGACGGCGCAGATCCAGGATATTGTCTACGCGGCGCTGCGAACCGACCGGGACCGGGAGACCGACAAGCCCGTTCTGGCGGCGAAGATCGCCCAGGTCGTGGCGGAGAAAGGCTCGTGCTGGGTGGCGGTAAAGAGCAATTTGATCGGCTTTCCCGGGCGGACCTACACCCAGGGCGACCAGACCGATATCCGGGTGACCAGGGCGGTGATGACCTTTCTGGCGGATGAGACGGAGGCGACGCGGATCAGCATGCTCGCCTGCGGGGGATACCAGCAGGACAAGGCCGAGTTCGACATCTTCGAGAAGAGCCTGTTCGCCAGTTCGGGAATGCGGTGGAACGAGTACTTCTGGGACCTTCCGGACGACTACACGCTGCAGAGCGTGATCGACGAACTCGGACAGCGCCATCCGGACAAGGTGATCGAGGGAGTCAATCTGAACTACGACGAGGTGATGGACGACGGTCGGCCGTACCGGGCACTCTCCAGGTCCGAGCGCTTCACCAAGCTCGCAAAACGGAGGCTTCCGGTGCCGGTGGATAACGGCATTGGTGGGCTGGCGACGAGCAATGTTCTGGAAGACGGGGGGTACGTGTCCACGGTCTCCATTCTCTACAGCGACGTGCTGGTGAACGTGCCGGTGATGAAGACCACGGGAAAGGTCGGCGTGAACGGCGCTATGAAGAACTACATAGGGAGCGTTTCCAGAGGGGTGTACTCAAGCGATCGAGGTGGGTCCCTGGGTAGACTCGACCACGGGCCGCTGGTGAAGACGGTCGTCAACCTGTTTGCCTATCACCCTTCGGATTACATCATCTACGATGCACTGGTAGGGTTGGAAGGGGATGGATCCCATCCCAATGGCAACGGCAAAACCGGGTGGGTGCGGCGGAATTTCGTGCTGGTCGGGGAGGATCCGATCGCCGTGGAGGCGGTGGCGGCGACGAGTATGGGGCTCAATCCCCACGACCTGGATCTGTTGCAATGGGGCCGGGCCAAGGGCTGGGGATACTTTGAATTGTCCAGGATCGCTATTGAAGGGAACGATCTGGAAGAGGTGAAGATGGACATGATGCATCCGATCGGCTACACCAGCTATACGCCCGGGTTCTACTACGGTCGAGGCAACCGGCGCTGGCTGATCAACGGGTTATACGAGGGGGCGGATATAGGGGTGGATCATCTGGGAAACGAGGCGACAACCGACCCCTCGGCCGGAGAGGCACAGGGGGGAAAGATATGGAGGCCACACTACGCGCCGGAGAGCTACGTGGATCTGTGGGAGATGTATCAGGGGGATATCGCCAACAGCACGGTGTACGCATTCACGAGGGCGTACTCCGAGACGGAGCAGGAAGGGGAACTGTGGGTGGGCGCCACCAAGGGGATCGAGGTGTATGTGAACGGCGAAAAGCTGCTGGTCGAGCGCGCGACCGGCGGGCATGCGTGGAAGGGCAGCGTTGCGCCGGTAGTGCTGCGGGCCGGAGACAACCGCATTCTGGTAAAGGTGACACACGCGTCAGGGCCTGAATTCGGTTTCAGCCTGGCACTGGTGGACGATGGCCTGGAGACGCCGCGCACGAGCTATATTCCGCACGTGGATAAACAGACGCTGGGTGCGCCGATCACCTTCACCGAGGGGATGAAGCGGCAGTATTTTGGCGGGGAGCGACTGCCTGGAGTGTACTATCATCTGGCTCAGTCCCCCGCGACAGCAGTCTCCGAAGAGGGTGGTTCCTCTGTTCCGGAACGCGCCTCGCTGCAGCAGAACTATCCGAATCCGTTCAATGCCCAGACTGCGATTCCGTTCGAGCTGTCCGCAGCCGGTCGGGCGCGTCTGGTCGTCTACAACATATTGGGCGAAAGGGTGCGGAGTCTGGTGGACGAAATGCGGCCGGCGGGTTCCCACCGGGTGGCCTGGGATGGCCGCGACGACGACGGCAGGGCAGTAGCCAGCGGCGTGTATGTGGTTCAATTGCGGGCGGGTTCCCTGATGCAGACCCGCAAAATGGCTCTACTGCGCTGAGAGCAGAGTGGAAATTTGGTTTTGGAAGGGGGATATTTTGGTGCATTAAAATACTTGACAACTCCTTCCTCATTCTATATTTCTGTTAGGTCGAAAAGCCCGAAAAAAAGAGGTGATATTTTGGAAAGGAGGTGAGACGGACACAAAGATATTTCAATGGATTGTCCAGTAGCACATGAATATTTGAGCCAGATATGCCATTCACAATATCAGGAGAGAATCCAATGTCGAGACGCATCTTCAGCATTGCCGTTGTCGGGCTGCTGGTTTTTGCGGGAATCGCCGGCGCGCAGTTCCTGCATATAGGAGACCCGGATTTGCAGCTGCCAGATATGACCAGCGGAGGAAAACCGCAGGCCGTTTTGATGGTCGAAGGACTGGAGGATATCACCAACTACGCCTTCGATGGTTCCTCTTTGGAGATCCCCTTCAACCTCAGCGGCAGCGGGGCTACCGTGTGGCTGATCATCTACACAGTGGATCAGGATCCGCCGTTGACCATCACGGGTGAAGGACCGGGGCCGTATGCGGATGCCGAGCATGGAGATGCCGGCTGGCACGTGTACGACGGGGTGGACATGCTGGTTTACAAATCGGCTGGCGAGCGGTTCGAAGAGGGTAGCAACGTCATCGTCTGGAACGGGAAGGACATGGACGGCAACGCCGTTGCGGACGGGCAGTACGATCTGTTCCTGGCCGCCTTCGACGACGAAGCGGTGCCGCACATAGTAGGAGTGGCCGGACGCCAGTTCGGTAGTGGCACGACTATCTATATGAACACCGAGCGGGGTGAATTCGTCAATTTCCAGGGCTTAGTGTGCAACATGGAGAACGACTGGATCGCCAGTAGTTTGGAGGGAGGGGATGCTGCCGACTTCACGGCCGTTGCCGATGCCTGCGGCGGGCGCGAAGGGTGCAATGGAACGATAAGGTCGGCGACCCCGCTGAATGCGGCGCGGACGGAGTGGATCGGCAATCAGTACGGCGGGGGCGGCTGGCTGGTCAGGTTCAGCTATGATTGGGATACCAAGCAGCTGATTCCGAACGAGGACTGGGCCATCGACGCGGGCGCCGAAGGGGGCATCCTCAGCGCCGGTGACAAGCTTCCCGGTCGTCAGTACCATTCGGCGCTCAGCCCGGACAAGAAGACCATTTATGCGACGGCGGGTGTCTCCGGCACGGTGAGCAAGCTGACCGCCTGGGACGTGGAGACCGGTGAACTGGTCCCGGGCAAGGACTGGGATCTGTCGGATATGTTCATGTACGACAACAACGGCGCCGACCGCTCCGGCGGTCCGGGCACGCTGGCCCGGTTCTACAACGGTGAGCCGGATCCGGCGGGTATAACCATGTCCGGGCACCACACCTCGCTGACTGCGCGCATGGACTTTGACGGCAATCTCATGTACATGAACCGCAACGGCGACGGGTACGGCGACGCCAAGGTGTTCGCCGACGGCGTGTTTGGGGACCTGGCTTACGGTCACACTGAGGCTCCGGCCTTCAAATACTCGCTGTATTCGGCCAATGATGGTTGGGTGACCAACATCCAGGCCGGCACCGACAACACCAAGAACAGCTTCATGCTGGGCGAAGACGGTTCGGGCCTGTTCTATTTCGAGCCCAAAAACATCCCGCTGACCTGGCCGATGCTCAGCATCGTGGTCGACGAGGAGGGGGACTGGGACGGCGTGTACATCAACATCGGCGCCTTCGGCAACGAGGCTGCGGCCAACGACTTCATCCCGGAAGGGGAGGCCTTCCTCCCTGATTATCCGTTGGCCCACATGCCCTACGACCAGAAGAAGGTCACGCTGGGCTCGCCGGCCACGGCCATCACCGAGGTGGAAGCGGCCAGGCCTTCGGGCTATGCCCTGGGCAATGCCTATCCCAACCCGTTCAACCCGGAGACGACTATTCGCTTCTCGCTGCCCTGGGCCGTTGATGTGACGGTCAAGGTCCACAACGACCACGGCCAGTTGGTCCGCACCCTGGTCGACGAGCGGATGGACGCCGGTGAGTTCCAGGTCACCTGGGACGGCAAGGACGACAGCGGTGCGCAGGTCGCCACTGGCGTGTATCTCTATCAGATCGAAGCGCCGAATCTGCGTTTGCACAAGAAAGTGACCTTCCTCAAATAAGAAGGTCGTCACAGGTACCGCCGGCGCCCGCCGGCGGTACCTTATTTTGCTAAAAGAAGCGAGGCTCGTGGTGTGGATCTCAACCGCATTTCGTTTTCGTTGGTTGCCGATGGGATTGGTATTGCTGTCGGTCTTGGGGCTGTCTGCCCAGCCTCTCCAGCGCGTTTCCATAGACACCTGGTCCAGCACTACCCGCTACCTGGCTTTCGCCGAATTCGCGGCCAAGGGGGATGGCCAGATTCGCATCACTACCGGTGACCGTTATACCCTCTATCTCAACGGCGATCTGATCGGCACGGACGACGATCCCGCCACGGTGGAGACCTACGAGGTTTCTTTCAAGCGGCGCACCAACAACGTGGCGGTCGTCGTCGAACATCAGGGCGGGGATACAGGCTACGGGCTGTTCTGCGTCCTGGAAGCCGAGGATGTGCTGTTCGTCAGCTCGCCTAGCGACCGCACGACGCCGTGGTTCTGGACCGGTTTTCCGCTTGAAAACGAAGAGGATGCCGCCTGGACCAAATTGAAATTCAACCAGCTGGGTCGGCATGAGGAGGATGGTCAGTCCGTCTCCTGGAGCCCGGTCCAGACCGGCAGTCTCGATCCTGCCGAATACGCGGAGTTCGCCGATTTAGACCTGACGCGAGCTCACAGCGTGGCGGGCTTTCCCGGCGGTCTGGACGGCAGCCTGGGCAGTTTGCAACTGCGCTCGCTGGTCGGGCAGAACGCCGCTTTCAATGCGCTCTCCGCCGACCCCAAGCTCGTCGACGGCGATATCAACACCTCGGTGAGTTTTCGCAAGGGAGCGTCGGCGCTGCTACAGCGGGTGGAGATCGACCTGGGAGATCTGCTCACCATCAATCGGGTGCGGGTGCTCACCGAACCGCCATCGCGGGGGAGCTTCGAGGATGTCTCCCTGCGCGGCTACAGCATCCTGGTGAGCAAGGACGGGGTCAGCTTTATCGAGGTGGGATCGCGCAGCCGCATCGACAACTTCCAGGAAAGCGAGGTGAACTTCCCCGCCATATCCGTTCGCCACGTGCGTTTGGTGATCACCGAATTCTCCAATAGGAACGCTTCTCCACGGCTCGGCGAACTCGAGGTTTTCGGTGAGGGGGTCGACCAGGAGGGGAGTTTTCTCTCGCAGCCTCTCGATCTGGGCACGGATGCGCCGAAAAACTTCGACCGGGTCCAATGGTTTGGAAAAATGCCGGCGAAAACGGGGTTGGAACTCCGTTTCCGCAGCGGCGACGACGGCGTGAACTGGAACGAGTGGACGGCCTGGAACGGTGATTCGGAGATCCCTTTGACAGTGGCTGAACCGAGCCGCCTGCTGCAGTTCCAGGCGCGCATGCAGACAGGCCAGTTCCTCGCGGGGCCGATGCTCGATAGCCTGGCGTTTTTCTTCGGCACCGGTAGCATGCCGGCCAGCAGTGCACTGGCATCGGTAGCCCCCGTGCAGGTTTCCATAGGAGTCGATACGACCTTTACCTACAGCCTCGATCTGGCCGTCGAGGAGGGGGATGCCGGAGTCGCCAGACTGGTGATTTTGACTCCCTGGCCGGCACAGCTGGACGCCGGTGATATCCAGGGTCTGGGGGAAGTGAAGATCGACGCTGGGGGCACCTATGCGACCCATGACTCGCTGGTGATCGCCTTCGCCCCGCCGCTCACCGAAGATGTGGAACTGAAGATCCCCTTTACCTCGCGTCTGCTCTCCACCAATCACTCCTTCCGAGGGCTGCTCTATCCACCGGATTCCGGTATTTCTCTGTTGGTGCAGGAGCGCGAGGGGACCGATCCGCTCACCGAAAGGGCGTATTCGCTAAGCGCCGAAGCGATCGATTTCGCGATACCGATACTCGCCCAGGTTGAGGCTCAGCCGGCTGTTTTTTCCCCCAACGACGACGAAATCAACGATCACACCGTCATCGGGTTTACCCTTGCCAGGGTCTTCAGCGCCTTCGTGCGCGTCGAGATCTACGACCTGAGCGGGGTTCTGGTGCGAACGCTGCCCGAGCGGCGATTGGCGTCGGGGTTTTACGGGAGGATGGACGGCCGCCGCATCGATCTTCCCGGCCGCTGGGATGGAAGGGCGGACAGCGGCGAACGAGTGACGCCGGGCCTCTATCTATACCGCGTTATCGTGGATCTGGATCCGAACGATGAGATCGAGAGCGGAGTGGTGGGAGTGGCGTATTGAGCGGTTCAGCGCAGTCCTCTCTACAGCCGATAAGTAAACGGCTATTGCGAAAATTTCCAACTCGGCTTCCCATGCGCATCGTCAGCCTTGTTTCCTGTATGCTCATCCTGACGGTCGGTCCGTTTGCCGGAGCGGCGGAAGGGCAGTTCTTGTCGCGCGATTTCCGCAAACTGTGGACCAACGAAGTATTCGAAAATTACGGTGCGGCCGGATATCGGGATTACGACTACGGGGAGGAAAACCGCCGTTTCGATTTTTTCGGCGATCACCTGATCGACGGCGTCGATGTCGTCGAATACAGCGAGATCCGACGCGATGCTCCGGGAGTCACGGGGAGCTTTGAGGCGCGCAATGCGCGGTACGATCGTTTCTTCGACAAACTGGTGATCGCCAATGAGGGTTTCGGTCCGTGGTCCACGCGGCTGATCATCGGCGATCACATCCGCACCTTCTTCACTCCAATGACGCTGAATCTGCCCAATTACAGCGGCATCCGCTGGGATGGTTCTTCCAAGAAGAGCCGCTTCAGCGTGGTCGCCACCCATCTGACCGATCCGGTCCTGGTGCCTTCGGGAGCGGGGATTGACGCCGCCTTCGAGGAGCGCAGGATGTTCGGGACGACGCTGGTGGGCGGGCATTGGGAGAGCCAGATTGGGGGCGCCCTCAGGCTGGGGACCACCTACGTCAACTCCCATCGCTTCGACGCCGAGGCCGGCGCCAAGGTGAACAGCCTGAAAGGGACCGTGCCCGGCGTCATGCAGGGAGGGCTGCGCAAGATCTACGTATTCTTTACAGATGACGAACCGAACGATCCCAACCCGGGTGCTTCGGTGCACGCGCTGACCCTGTTCGCCGACGGGACGCAGGTAGAACCGGTGCGGGTGGGACGGATCGACGACCTCCTCGCTCACATTCCCGTCACCTCCGATCTCACCAGTACGATTACGCTGAAGCCGCACGAAGTGGACTATCTGCGGCGCAACCGCGCCTGGTTGAAGGGGGTCGTCGAGTCCAGCAATCGCCCGTTTTTCCTGACGCTTCTGGACGATATCGCGCATCCTGTTTCGCCCGCTTCTCCCGGAGTTCCGCTGCAGGCCAGCGGCACCGATGTGGTGTTCTACGAATACGCCCTCGCCGACACGACGAGCGATATCGAGTTCGAGGCGGTGCTGGCCAACGATTACAGCGTAGACGTGGTCGGCGCCATGCAGGTTCCCGTGCTGGCCGCCGGCGATAACGACTTTTACTACGACTGGTACAACGCCGTGCGGGCCGAGGGAAGGCCGCACAGCGGCGGCAATCTGCGCAAGGTGAGATTCAGCTATGGTTTTCCGACCGGCCTGGCGGTGCTGGGATTTGACTTCGATGCCGATTTTTTGGGATTTGACATCCAGGGGGAATTCGCTCGCAGCATGAATTTCTTCCAGGTTCCGTCTGCCAGGGGGAAGCGCACCAAGCGCAAGGTCGCCAGCTTTTACCTCCATGTGCTGCGGCCTCTGTCCGAAAAGGCGGAGATGGGGGTAGAGTTGTTCGATGTGCCGCACGACTATACGACCGAATTCTCCATCTTTCAGCAATCGAATGTGGGGCCCACAGTCTCCGGTAGGCTGTACCAGCCGTTCGCCCTGGTCGAGGACAACGACGATCTGGACCAATGGCCCGATCGAGAAGAGCACAACGACCGCCTGGTGCCGTATTCGCGGTCGACCGGGCAAGGGCACGGCGTGTACCCGGGGCTGGATCCGGACGATGATGGGGTCCTGGATTTCAACATCGACCAGGCGGGCGGCAGCGATGCTTTTCAGCCCTTTATGGGCTACTTTGCCGAACCGCTCGAACTGGTCTACGGGGACGATTTCAACAACAACGGAGTGGCCGATTTCCGCGAAAACGACAATCTCCCGGACTATCTCTACCCGGCTGATAGTCGCGGTGCACACGGTTTTGTGAAGGTGCGGCCGACATTGCAGATGGAAGTGCGTCTGGGAGCTTCCCGGGTGCGCCAGGAGGCGCTGGGCGGCCATAGCGACACCCGCTATCTCGAAGCGCAGTACGGGCGCGACTGGCCCGACCTGGGGTACGTGCGGCTGCATCATCGCGCCAGGTGGCTCGAGGACGATATCGCCAACTCCATCTACAATGTCAGTTCGACCACGACGCTGGCTCCCGATCTGCTCCAAAACCGGAAAAGCGTAAATAATCTGACCTATTTCGAGTGGGGCGTGTGGGCGGTTCCCGGCCTCAATGTCCGCAATATTCTCTCGTTTAATCGCATCGATCTGGACGGGGAGGTGCTCGATGATCCGCTGATGGCCAAGCCGGGAGAGATCACGCATTTTTCCATGATCAACAAGCTGGACTACACTTTGAAGAAAGGGCGCTTCAAGCTGCTGCCGCAGTTCAAGCACATCTACCAGTACAGCAAATTCCCGGAGCGCGAGATTCCCGATCGACAGCGGCGCTGGATCATGCCCATTTTGCGTCTGGACTATCGCATCGGTCCGCGGACGGTGCTCAAGACCGGGATTCAGGGATTCCCGCTGCTGGGGGAAAAATCCGTGGATACGGCCAATCCCGAGAGAGATTTTCGCCGCAGGACCTACACGGCTTTCATCCAGAACCAGAGCAATTACCGGGGCTACGACCTGAGCATTTTGATGGGACTGTTTCGCACCAAGAGCACCTATATTCGCTCGCTGCGGCCGTCTTCCGGGACTCTGGAATACTTCTTCAGGATCTATATCGGGTGATGCGTATCGTAAACCGACATTCGCTCTGTCTGTGCCTGCTGGTGCTGCTCCTGGGGAGCGCTCCGCTGGCGGCTCAGCTGCTCTTCAAGCCGGGAGAGCCGTACGTCAACTATGCGTACGAGAGCTACCGCAGCTACGAATCGGTGGTCTTCGGCCGGGATCGCAAGCCGCAGTTCGACAACCTCGGGCAGTTCGTCATGAACGGGGTGAGCGTGTTCGAACTGCAGGAGTATCGCAGCATCAGCCCGGCCGCCGGCAGCATCATCGCCAAACCGAGCCTGTACGAGAGCTATCTGAATCGTCTGGTGATCGCCAACGACAGCTATCGGGGAGTCAACAGTCGGCTGATCATTGGGGACCGCATTCGCGCCAAATTCACCTCGTTGACCCTCGACCTGGCGGCGATGAACGGCATCCGCATGGATACCCATTTTAAGGGAGGATCGCTGGTGCTACTCACCTCCCGGGTGGACAAGCCGATCTTCGAGGCGGTGCAGAACAACGACCACAAGATTCACGGGGAAGAGGCTTCCGAGTTTCGGCCGCGCTGGAGCACCTACCTGCTGGGTGGGGATCTGCGCACCCAACTGCCCGGATTGGATCTGGGGGTGAGCTGGGTCAACCAGTACCGCACCGACAGCTTCAAGCAGCTCAGCGAGAACAGCTTCAAGGGCACGCTGCCCACCACCGGACATCCTCCCGAGTGGATCGTGGTGCGGGTAGTCGATCAGGATCCCAACGATGTAGTGGGGGTGCGGGTGCGGCGGCCGGTAATGACCCTCAACGGCCGGCGGTTGGAGCATCTTTCCGGTCCGTTCGACAAACTGGCCAAGGATGCGTTGACGCTCACGGTGACGGAGCACGCAGAGCGCACGATCATTCCACCGACCGTGCGGGACAACAGCAATGAACTGGTCATCAACTTCCCCCACGTCGAGCCGACGCCCCAGGGGTTTTACGAAATTGAGGGGCGGGGAGCGCTGCTGTTCTGGTTCAGGGTGCCGGGCTTTTTCACCGACGTCGGCGACACCAGCGTAGTCAATCGCGCCGTGGTCGATCTGGAGGCAGCAGGGGATTATCAGATCGATATGTCGGAGGTTTTCGACGGGGCGTCCTCCAACCCGGCGACCTATTTCTACACCGCAGCTACGGCGGCCGGCAAACCGGACAATCTGGACAACTTTCGACGGGTGCGAGTGCACTACGGCCGCCAGACCGGGTTTACTCTGGCCAGCGTGCACGCCAATGTGGATGTCAGGGGATTCATGCTGCACACCGAATACGTGCGCAATTTCTCCTTCAGGGCCTATCCGGCACTGATCAGCACCCGGTTGCGCCACGTCGACGATCAGAGCCAAGCCTGGTTCGCGACACTGCGCCGGGACTGGGAGCGGTTCCACCTGGGAGGGGAGGCGTTCAGCGTCGACAGTGATTATTCGACCCGCCTGAACGTGCAGGACGACGATTTCAGGAGCTACTACCAGTTCCTCTCCAGTCCCTTCATCTTTCCCACGAATTACAACGAACCGCGCCTGCCCGACTTCATCGAGTCGAACCGGGCTGCACCGACCAACACGCTGGAGTTCGACACTGTAGACGACAACGATGACAAGGACCAATACCCCGATACCTATTACCTCAAGAAGACGACCAATCTGTTCACAGGTGGGCGCTTTATCGAGGATCCGGACGGTGTCTTTCCGGGGTTGGATGCGGACCTCAATGGACGGCCCGACATCAACGAAAACAACAACCGCGTGCCCGATTACTACGAGCCCTTTCTGCTCTACAGGGTCAGTCCGGACGCGTACGACTACGGAGAGGATACCAACCACAACGGGGTGATCGACGAGCGGGAGAACGATTTCAAACCGGACTATCCCTACGATGCCGACCGGCGGGGTTTCCACGGATTTGCGCAATTCGAGCCGTACAGGGTCGCGACCCTGACGCTGGGACACCATCGCACCTGGGCGCCGTCCGGTGGGGGACGGGCCAGCAGCACCTACGCCCGTCTGGAATGCGACTATCGCCTTCCGTTTCTGGTGGATCTGCACGCGGTGGAGCGGCTGCAGCGCGTCGAGGACGATATTGCCGACGATGTCTTCGGTCTGAGCCGCGACCCGGTCTATTTTGAGCAGGAGGTGGTGCCTCTATTTCCGCTGACCGAGGAGGAGTTGCGCAATCCCCTGGGGGCGGCGCAGCTGCAGAAGGATCCGCTGCTGATGCGCAACAGCTGGACGAACGCGATCTACACTCGAGCGCGTTTCCTCCGAGTGGATGGTCTGAACGTCGAGCTGAGTCTGAAATACGACCAGAATTTTCAAAAACGCACGGCCGCCCAGGAGGAGAATCTGATTTCCGACCTAGCGGTTGTCGCCAGAGCGGACTACACGTGGAATCCCTGGCGCAACCTGCTGGTGAAACCCCAGATCAAATGGCTGCGGCAGCGGCGGGGGGACGACGAAGAGAAGGTGGCGGAGATCCACGAGCGTTTCTTGTACCCGATTGTGCGCTTGGAGTATCCGATTTCGGTTCGCACATCGGTCAAACTCGGGGCCCAGGGCTTTCCCTTCTGGCAGAGCAGTTATCGCAACGAGACGACACCGGGAGTGGACTTCGATGCCAAGGTCTACCTGGCACAGCTGAGCAACACCTCTACCTATCTCGGCTATCAGATCAATGTCAATCTGGGATACGAGAGACACAAACGCACTTTCCTGGACGAGATGCGAGCGGATCAGGACGTAGACTATTCGCGCATTTTTCTGCGGGTGATTGCCGGCCTGCGGCCCCTGTTCTAGCGGGTGGGATATGGATTTCGACGTGGCCAGAAAAAAATGCCATAGAGCGCGGAAAAGGCCGGGGATGGCCGACCTTCTGCTGCTGGGGCTAGCGCTGTTCCTGCTGGCCGGGCCGCTGCGGGCGCAGGAAGGGGAAGATCTGCCCGAAAAGCCGCATTTGGGACCGCAGCGCATCCTGGCGGAGCAGCCGTTTATCGGGCGCTTCGGCGGAGAGGCGTACGGGAATTACGGGGAAGAGAATTACCCGCGGCAGATAGGAATCACCAGCAATCTGCGGAACCTCTACAGCATTCTGGGGGATCCGCTGGTCTACGGTTCGCAGTCGGTCCGCTGGGTCGAGCGCCGCGGGCTGGGCATCCAGCGCTACAGCGGATCGGGCGCTTCGGATCTGCGGGAGAATCTGGCGCACGGTCAGAGCGGGGCGAGTTTTTCGCGGCTGTTCAACTACGTGATGGTGGGCACGGACGGCACCGATGCCTGGCAGTCGCGCATCATCTACGCCGACGAACTGCGCTCGCGTTTCACGCCGCTGACCTTCAAAATGGCCAATATGAACGGCCTGCGGATCGACGTGGGCACGGAGAACGACGGATTCTCGGCTCTGTTTTCGCGGCTCCACGCGCCGATCTATTCGTCTGGCCTGGAGGGGGATCACACGATCAAGGCCAAGGCGCTGCTGTTCGGCATGCACTACGAGCGCAAGCTGGGTTTTCTCAACTTCGGCACCACGTTCGTCAACGCCCATCAGTACGAACCGCTGATGGAGGAAAAGGCGCTGTCGCTGCAGGGGGTGCCGGGGGCTATCCAGAATGCGCCGGCGCTGATCGCCATTCGCATTTCGGATGATTCTCCCTGGGATGCGGGGGGGCCGGTGCTGCACGATGTCAAGATCTATGTGAACGGCGAACTGCGGCCGGAACTCGAACCTTTTATTGTCCGTCAGCACAAGCGCGGCGACGAGCGCCAGAGCTACGTAACCGGTCTACTCAGCAGCGGCGACCGCAAACCGCTACCGCCGCTGGCCAACGATTACCAGGCGATCAACCGGGGGTCGCCCTACAACACCTACGATCCGTATATCAACTTCGCCGCCTTCGACGTGGATGTGTACTACCGGGGGTACGAGTTCCCCTTTTGGATCGACCACATGTTCTACCGCGATTATGCCCGCTACGGCTCGGAGTACGTGATCAATCCGGACCATCCGGATACGGAGAAGGATATCACCGTGCACGGGGAGTTCGCCCACGAACTGGTGACGGTATCCGGCGATTTCGGTTTCGCCGCTATGGACGATCTGCCGCAGACTTTCGACGGTGAGGAATACGGTATCCTCTACGTCGATCTGGAGCCGCTGCAGGAAGAGATCCAGTCGGTCGACATAGATCTGGCCCTGGCCAACGACTATCGCATCGATCTGTCCGAGGTCGACATGGCCGGTGTCTCTCCCAATCCGCCAAATTCGAATTACCGGGACCGGTACCGCTATGCCACCTTCTTCCGCACCGTGGAGCGGGCGGAGGGCAATCCGCAGGACGGGCGGGTGAAACGGGTTCGGGTCAAGAGCGGGGCACCGACCGGGCTGAATCTGTACAGCACCAACGTGTACGGAGTGTTCAAGGGATTCGAGATCAACGCGGAATTCAGCCGCAGCCGCAGTTTCTACCAGTACGCCAGCGGCACGCCGACCCCGCGCGTTTCGCGCGATGCGCTCAGCATAAATGCCTTCAACCGCGAGCTGTTTCCCGGGAAGAGGCACACCGTCAGCGACAACGCCTACTACGTTACGGTAAAGCGGGATTTCGAGCGCTTCGACTTCGGTGCCGAGTACTTCTCCATGGGGCCTCTCTACACCACGGAGTTCCGCAGCTACATCGGGCGCGACGAAGTGGATGTCTCCGGCAATCCGATCGCCTACAACAACACCATGATCCACCGGCTGGTCGAAGACAACGACGACGACGATCGCTATCCCGACAGCTGGTACAACAATACGCCCAGTCGGCAGCAGGGACAGTCGGATATCGATGGGATCTTTCCGGGACTGGATGAGGACCACGACGGCATCCCGGATACCAACAAGAATTTCAACGCCCAGCCCGACTACCTCGAACCGTTCCTGATGTTCGCGGCCGATCCGCAGATCTACGACTACGGTCTGGATCTCAACCACAACGACTTCATCGATGCGCGCGAAAACGATATCGAAGCCGATCTACCATACGATCCGGATCTGCGGGGGCTGCACGTGTACAGCACACTCAAGCTGCACGATGGGCTCGATTTCACCCTCGGTTTGCTGAATGCCGAACAGATCGCCGGTGCCGCGCCAAACGATGTCGTGTACGGACGTCTGGGCTATGACCGGCAGGTGCCGGCGTTGGGAGATTTTCTGGCCGAATTGGCGGTGGAGGGAGTGCGCGACGGGGTCGTCGATCCGCTGAGCGTGTACAGCGATCGGGTGCTCACCCTGGCGGAGCAGTTCGAACGGGAGTTCGCCGGCCTGCAGCGCAATGTGAAAATAGCTCCCTTCCTCGAGGAGCCTCGCGACGATCCGTTGCTCTTCAAGAACAGTTTGTGGCAGCGGCTGTTCATCGACGCCCGCTTTTGGGCGGTGCCGAATCTCAACATGCGCAACAAGGTCAAGTACGAGATCAACAGACAGCGCGAAGGGGAACTCTTCGACGGGAGCTTCCAGGAAGGGGATCGCCTGACGCGATGGACCATGGTCCACACTATCGACTATACCTGGCTCATCAGGCCCAGGCTCGGCCTTTTCTCCGGGCTCAAGTTCCGTTATCGCAAGGAGTGGCAGAAGAGTCTGGCCCTGCCCACGGCGCACGAGCGACACGTGATTCCCATGGTCAAGCTGGAATATCGGTTCACCGAAAGGACTCGCTTTCAGCTCGGTTTCCAGGGGATTGGTTCGCTGGTGCCTTACGCAGTGACCGATCTGGTGCGCCCGGAAAACGACTTCGAGCAGCACGACAGTGTGCTGATGATGACCAACGACTCCCGCTACTTCGGCTACATCGTCTCCACCAATGCGGGGATCAGCCGGCGGATCAAGGAATTCGATCAGCCGCTGCTGGGACAGACCGGTGACGAGGATTTCGTCTCCGCCTTCATCAACGTGATCATAGGATTCGAGGATGAATAGCCGGGAGTACAGCAAGGGGGAGATGGCGCCATGAATCTCGCCTTTTTCCTGGGGTTGCTGACCCTGGGCGGAACGCTTTTCGCCTTCCGCTCGCCGACTGAGGAAGAACTGGTGGCGCTGTTCGAAGAGGCCCAGCAGTTCTACGCCGAAGGAGCATACGACCAGGCGATCTCCCAGTACGAGCACGTCGCGCAGGTGCGCAGTCGGATTCTGGACACCCAGGCCATTCAGGCGATGGTGGGAGAGGAAAGCTATCCGGTCCAGGAAGCTGCGCTCTATCAGATCGGCAACGCCCACATTAAACTTCACGAAGAATACACCGGTATCGCCGAGGATACGCGGGATGCCTCGCGCCGGGGGGAGTATCGCACTCTGGCGGACAGCGCCTTCGGTCGCGCCAGGAATGCCTTTGAGCAGGTCATCGAGCAGGCTGTCAGTCCGGTGCTCAAGGGGCAGGCCTACGGCCGTCTGGTCGAGCTCTATTTTGAAGCGGAGGCTTACCCGCAGGTAGTAGATGTGGCCCAGCGACTGATCGAAGCGTACGGCGATACCCCGTATGCCATCGAAGGGTACTACAACACAGGCTGGGCGTACTACAAAATGGAGAGCTACACCCGAGCCGTGGAGGCGTTCGAAACGCTGCTGGCGGTATTCCCCACCGGGTACCAGGCGGATCGCAGTCTGTTCCAGATCGGCGAGTGCTATCTGGAGATGGGGGAGTACGTCCAGGCGATCGGCTACTACAGCCAGCTAGTGGAGCGTCAGCGGATCGAGGATCTCAGCGAGGAGGAACTGCGGCGCATCAAACGCGAAAAATTGGCCGGGCTGGTAGACGAAACAGCGCTGGAACTGGCCGCCAAAGCCGAGATTCGCGTGGGTACCTGCTACGCCCGCCTGGGCCAATACGCAGAGGGGCTGGAAGCATATCAACGGGTGATCTCGCTGTTCAGCTCGGAGCGTCAGCTGGTCGAGGAGGCCTACCTGCGGATGGCCGATCTCTACCAGGAGAAGGGGGATTGGGACGCGGCGCTGCAGACCTATCGACAGGCGATCGACCAGTCCACCGACCGGACCTTGAAGGCGCGCATCCAGTACGCGCTGGCCGAGCGTCTGTTTTCACAGGAACGGTACCGGCGTGCCATCCAGGAATATCGAATTTATCTAAAAGGATACGGAGATATCGCCGGTCTGGCCGGTTTTTCCGAAGAGCGGGTTCACTACCGGATCGGCAGTGCCTATCAGCAGCTCGGCCAGGAACGATTGGAGTCGGGGCAAGATGCCGCCGAATGGCTCGCACAGGGGATCGCCCAGTACGATTCCATTCTGACAAACGCGGCCTCTCCCTATCTGCTGGATGCACGTTTCAACCGCGCCCTCGCCCTGCAGGCCCTGGGCACGAATGCCAACCTGGAAGAGGCCAGAGAGGAGTACGAGCGGGTCATCCGGGAGACAACGGATCCGCTCTATATCCAGCAATCGCTGGTGCAGCTGGCCGAACTGCACTTTGCCCGCAGTCAGTACGCCCGGGCGGCGGAGCGGGCGCGGGAACTGCTGGAAGGTTACGCCGACAGCGACTTCCGCAACGAAGCCCACATGCGTCTGGCACTCTCTCTCCAGGCGACGGGGGAATTGGATGGCGCGGTCCGATCCTTTCTGGCTATTGCGGAAGACTCTCCGTACTTCTCCAGTGCACGGCTGGGATGCGGACATGCGTATCTGAACCAGAAGCGCTACACCGCCGCCGTGGACGCGCTCGAAGCGGGGCTGCAGCAGGCGGATGAAGAGAGGAAAGCAGCCTTTCACTACCTGCTGGGCCAGGCCCACGGTGGCTTGCAGCTCTATTCCCGGGCCATAGCCCACTATACCACGGCGCTGGACTATCCGCTCGACGGCGATCTGGAGGAAACGCTCCGCTTCAGCCGCGGCAACACCGCCTTTCTGGCCGAGAATTACGCGCTGGGTGGAGAGGATTTCAACTGGGTCGTGCAGCACGTCCGGGACCCCGAAAAGGTCAAGTTCGCCCAGGATGCGCTGGCTCTGGCCTATTTGAAGCAGAACCGGGGAAGCGCGGCGATCCAGGTGCTGGACGACATGGTCGCCGCCACCGAGAGCCCGGAAGAGCAGGCGAGGCTGCTGTCCCGGATAATGGATCTGCACTACGAACGGGACGACTACGCAGAGACGACGCGTATCGCCCGACGGCTGATCGATCTGGAGTTTGACGATACCCCCGCTGCCGGTCAGCTCTACGGGTTCAAGGAGAAGGCATTCTTCCTCCTCGGCGACGCGCTCCTGCGCCAGCAGCAGGCCGAGGAGGGGGTGGCGGTATTTCAGCAGGCCCTGCAGCGCCATCCGGACTCCTATTTCGCCCTCAGCATGCGGCTCAATCTCGCCACTCACCACTTCGCTCTGGGGGATCTGGAGCAGGCGAAAGCCGAGTTCATCGCCCTGGCCGGAGGGTACCTCGATCAGGAGCAGCGGCTCATCGTCAGCTTCTACCTGGCCAATATCCACTACAGTCTGCGAGAATTCGAGGATGCCCGGCAGCTCTTCGAGGGCTTGCTGGGCGATTATCCGGCGGGACGGGAGCTGCCGGATATCCTGTTTGGCCTGGGGGAGAGCCACTATCAGCTGGGAGAATTCGAAGCGGCGATCGGATATTACCAGCGCCTGCTGGCGCAGTTTCCCGATGAAACCGCTGCGGACGATGCTCTGTACAACATGGGATGGTGTCTGATCGAGCTGAAGCGGGAAGATGAGGCGATGAGATCGTTTACACAGCTGCTCGAACGGTATCCGCAAAGCGAGTTTGCTCCATCAGCCCAGTTCACCTTTGGCGACTATGCGTACAACCGCGGGGCGTATCCAGACGCCATTGAAGCTTATTCCCGGGTTGCGGAGAGATATCCCGATGCTCCGGTTGCCGCCCAGGTGCCGCGTCTGCTGGCGGAGCTCAACGAGGCGGTGGCCTACCAGCGCTACGAGCGGGGTATCGCCTACATGGACTCGGCAGAGGCGATGAAGCGGACGGAGTACTTCGAGCAGGCGATTACCGTTTTTGCAGAGGTGCGGGAGCGCTTTCCGAGCACTGAGAGCGGTCTGGGTGCGCTCAGTAATATGGGCGTTTGTCTGGAAGGGTTGGGCAAGTGGCGGGAAGCGGTAGAGGTATACGACGAGGTAATCCAGATGTACGAGGAGAAGCAGGCGACCAAGGAGGCCTTTCAGTTCGCCAAGGCGCATCGCGACTGGATCGTCACCACTCGATTGTGAAAAAACGGGACGGTATGTGCATGTGTGGATGGAGTTATTCGGTTTTCAGCCCTTATCGGGGAAACTGCAGGTGATTGAGGTGCGTATGCGACGTTTGATGGTCGTTTTCAGCAGCGTGTTGCTCCTGGTTGTCAGTTATCCGGCCCGGGCACAAGAAGGGGCGACCGAGGGTTTCGGCGTGCACCAGGAAGGGGTTTCCCGGCGGCAGGCGATCGCCCTTTCCGCTCTTTTTCCAGGGCTCGGGCAGCTGGCCAATGGACACCGCTACAAAGGCACGGGACTGATGGTGGGCGAGGTGACCTGCCTGGTAGTGTGGCTGACTTCACACGCCGATTACAATACCCAGAAGGAGCAGTTCGCCATTGAGCAGGAGCGCTATCTGGCGCTCCAGAACGGTGGGTCGTTCATCGGGGCGGAGGAGAGTTGGACGCGGCTGAAGGACAAGAAAGACGATCTGGATGGATCCCACACGCGGCGTCGATTATTTGGAGCTCTGGCGGTGGCGCTGTACGGCTATAACCTGGTGGATGTGCTGGTGCTGGGGGGGACGGAGTCGGCGGTTGACAGAGCGCTCAGCATCGCCCCTCTACCGGGGCTCCGCGTCCCGAGCGTGGCGCTGGTTGCCCGGTTTTAGTTTCAAGTCGAGGAGTCGAGGTATGACCAGGATCGCAGCCCTTTTGTTTGGAATCGCCGTGGCCATCACCGCGGGGTGCAGCAATGATGTCGAGTTGCCCACCCCCTACCACCTGGATTATCTGGAGCAGCCCACCAACGTGGATGCGGTGCAGGATGGTGACGCCGTGCGCGTCTCGTGGGACCTGGCATCCACTGCCAACGTGGCCGGTTTCGTCGTCAGCTTTACCGACTCGAGCGGCTATGTGGAGACTCGATTTGTGGACGATCCGGCAGCGGTCGCATACGAGGAGACGTCCCTCGATCTGAGCCAGGCTGCGGTATACCTGGTCCAGGTGTGGGCGGTAGACGAGCGCGATTTTTTCGGACCTCCTTCGGCAGTGGACAGTCTGGCCGTTCGCTGACGTCGAGCGGGACGGCGCCTGCTGGCGGGCGCCTGTCAAATAGGAGCATTGAGCGGAAATGGTGTCAGATCTAAGACGATTTCAATCCCCGAGCGACCGACTCAATATCGGCCGTCTATGGGTGGAGACCCGGCGCTACGTCGTCTGGGGGCTACTGCTCGCCCTCGGCCTGTTCGCCGGTCTGATCGTCTACCTGGTTGTGGCGCCGGAAGAGCGGGCTGCTCCGCCGCCGGCGGTCGCCCGGCTGATCATTCGCAAACCCAGGTCCACGAAGTCGTTCACGCTCAAGCGCCAGAGGCTGAGACCGCGGGCGATGACCAAGCAGGTGACCGCTCTCAAACCGAGACTGGAAATGCCCTCGGCCCGGCGTCTGACCGGCCCGTCGGTTTTCGGCAGCATCCAGACGTTCGAATACGCGGTTTCAACCGATGTGCGGATCGATCTGAAGACGAGCCCGATCGATCTTTCGGCAGCGCGGATCACCGGCACGAAAGAGCCGGAAAAGCGGATCGCCATGCGCGAGGAGCTGATCGATCTGAACGCGCTGGATACGGGGAAGTACAAAGGGTTGATCATCCAGGACCCCACAGACCGGCGCAAGGTGAAGGGTTTCGTGTATCTGGGAACGGCCTGGGCCAACGACCTGGAGCCCACCTTTGACAGCGCGGCCAAGGCGGTCCCCAACTTGGTGGACGCGCTCAACGGGCAGACCGGCATATCGGCGCAGGTAGACGCGCATCTGTTCATCGATTCCCGGGAACTCTTTCGCACTCCTTTTGTGTACATCACGGCGCAGGAAGCATTTGAATTGACCGAGCGGGAAATCCAGAACCTGGGCGAATACATGCGTCGAGGGGGGTTTCTGTTCGTCGATAATGCCAATCCCACGGCCGAATACGGCCAGGCGGAGGCGGCCCTGAGAAAGATATTCCGCGATGCCCTGAGGGCCCAGGGCCAGCTGCAGCTGATACCCAACAGCCATCCGCTCTACCACACTTTCTACGATTTCGACGGTCCGCCGGTCGGGTCGGAGCTGGAGGTGGGCAGCTTCGCGGCCCAGAGAGGAAACGAAAGCGTCGATGTCCCCGAGACTTCATACCACCTGGAGGGGATTTTTCTGGGTGATCGTCTCGTGGCCATTTATTCAGACAAGGGGTACGTGCATACCTGGGCGCGCAACTACGGCAATGAGCCGCAGCTGCGCTTCGGCATCAATGTCGTTATCTTTGCGCTGACGCAGGAGGGGTCGATCGCCCAGCAGCAGATCGATTTCTTCAGCCAACGCGGCGAATGAGAGAGGTCTCGACCATGCGTTTGGCCATCTGTCTACTGTCCCTTCTTTATGGGTGCGTGTTCACTCCGCCGCAGATCCTCTATCAGAGCGATCTGACCGCCAGCTCTCAGCAGGCGAAAAGCGAGGAAGAACGCTACGTGGTGGAGGATGGTGGGGGAATCACCTATCGGCTGGAAGGGCTGCGCATCAAAGTGGAGCCCATGTCCGATGAGGCGCTGAACGGGCTGTTCCCGGAAGACTCGGCAAAAGGCCGTTTCTCCACCAATCCCTACACCTATGGAGACTGGGTCGATCCGGTGCTGGGATATACGCCCAAGCGCTTCACCGTGTTCCGAGTCTCGGTGATCAACGATATCTACGCGAAGGTTCTGTTCGATCCGCTCAAGCCACTGCTCTATACCGATCGCGGGGATGTCCTCCACTCCTACGGGATCCCGTCTTTTTCGCCGCACCAGAGTTTTGAACGCTACTACCGGGCGATTCGCGGCCAGAGTGGCAACGAGTTCTACCGCTTCGATCTGCGCATGGGCAACGTGCGTAGTTCCGCCTTCCTCCAGGATCAGATGGTGTTCAAGGGGGAGAGCTATTCGGGTCTTCTCACTTTCGATCCGATGGATGAAGAGGTGAAACAGGCCAGGCTGGTAATAGAGGATTTCGTGCTCAAATTCGACGCTTCCGACCAGCCATTGGAGACTATTGATATCATCTTCGAATTCGATCAGCAGATCGAGAAACGGAAAGTATCGCAGGCGGAGGCCGGCGCGCAATAAGCGCCTGACAGGCTGGGGGCTGGCAGTCCTGGTAGGCACTTTTGTCTGCGGCTACTGGGGAGAACCGGAAGCGCTGGCAGAAGAGCTTTCGGGGATTGTGCCGCTGCGCCTGGCGCTGCTTCCGTTCGCCGATGAGGCCGGCTTCCAGGGGAAGTGGGATCTGGCGCTGGATGTGCCGAATCTGCTCGGGGAGCACCTGGCCAGGAGAGCGGCGCTGTCCATCGTGCCGATGGATAGCGTGGAGATCGCCCTGTCCGTTGGGAATCTGCACCGCCAGGCGGATCTAACGCGCGCCTTGAGTCTGGGGCAGGGGTTGGAGGTGGATCTGGTGCTCACCGGCGAGGTGAAGAGTTTCGGGGTGCGTCGTTTTTCCGCCGGCGATCCCAATCTGGTGGGGTACAAATCCTACAGGACCCAGATAGAGATCGCCGATGTACAGCTGATCCGCGTGGCGACCGGGGAGATCGTGGAGACCTTCGCCGTGGTCAGGGATTCAGTGGAGCGACCCTTCGCGCTGGACCTGTTCGGCCGGCCGCGTCAGCAGGATCGGGAGTTCAGGGAACTCTTCGAGGTGGAGTTCGGTTCGCAGCAATTTTACGAACTGCCGTTCGGTCGGCTGGTCGATGAGGCGCTCGCCGAACTCGGAGCACGGATCGCATCCGTCCTGGTGGAGCGTCCCCCTCTCGATCTCGGGGATGGAGAGGGGACGGTGTTGGGGGTGGACGCGCAGGAGGTTTACCTGAACATCGGCAGTGAGCATCGCGTCGAACACGGAGATCTGTTGTCCATTTACAGGAATGATACCAGGATCGCAGTGGTCGAAGTCAGGCAGATTATCGGCTCTCGCCTGTGCAAGGCCTGGATCGTGGAAAAGGCGGGGGAGGTCGAATCTGGAGATCGCATAGGCCAGCGGTTGTCCAGGAAGAAGAACATCGACGGAGACTAGCGTTCTGGCGAAATCGGTTTTGACGGAATTGCGATCTGGTCCATTCGGCAAAATCGGCGATTTACGGGAATTCCCAAGATCTAAAATCGGTTGGATAGTCTACTAGGAAAAAACCCTTTCCAGCGAACAAGGAGCGGCAGCGATGTGGGAAATTATCAAAAGCGGTGGCCCTCTGATGGTGCCTCTCATCAGCTGTGCCATTCTGGCCATTGCCTATTCTATTGAGCGGTTCTGGGTCCTCAGCCGCTTACCCGATCAAGAAAGGGCCAAGGGGGAACTGGATGGGCTCGAAGCCGCCCTGTTCGCAGGAGGCAGAGAGGGGGTCGTCGACGCGTGCAATCAGGGCAAGGGGGTGCTCAATTTCGTGTTCGCTTCCCTGCTGAAACGCCACGATACCCTGCTGATCGAGCAGCGCGAATTCCAGGAGACGAACGAGGAGATCATCCGCCTGGCGGAGATCGGCGGCGGCGGCGAGATGGGCCGGTTCATGGTGCTGCAGCAGGAACTGGCGGATCTCAAGAGCGAACTGGTGACTGAGACGGAGGCGGCTGCGCGCAGCTATCTGGGCAAGAATCTGCCGTTGCTCAACACCATTGGCAATATCAGTCCGCTGATCGGGCTGCTGGGGACGATCACGGGTATGATCATCGCCTTCGAGTCGATTGCGGTCGCCGGAGCAGGGGATCCCCGGGTCGTTGCCGGGGGTATCTCACAGGCGTTGGTGACCACGGCGACCGGTCTGATTATCGCCATTCCCACGATCATATCCTACCGCTATCTGGCGCGCAAAGCGGACCGCTCGTTGGAACAGGTGGAGGTCTACGGGCATGCCTTTGCCAACAGCCTGATCATGTCCAGCCGGTCCAGCGGCGATTCCGCTCAAGGGTAGATCCCGTCCCAGGAGAGCCGCGATGGCCAGGCATCGGAAAGAGCGTCCCGAGAGTTTCGCAGACGATGAGGGTCCCGATCTCACGCCGCTGATCGACTGCGTGTTCCTGCTGCTCATCTTCTTCATGGTGACCACGGTTTTTCTGCACACCAAAGGGCTGGAGGTGGACATGCCGGCGCAGAGTGATGCAGTGGAGGATCAGAAGAAGGATATCAACGTGCTGCTGGATCAAAATGGCAGGATCGAGATCAAGGGGGAGGAGGTAGCGGTTGCCATGCTAGAAGTCCGTTTGGCCGCTGCCATGGAGGAAGCGAACAACGACAATATCATCATCCAGGCGGACGGAGAGTGTGCCCAGAGACATGTGGTGTTCGTGGTGGACACGGCCAAGAAAGTAGGGGTCCAGGGAATCGCTTTTGCCCGGGAGCAGGAGGAGTAGCAGAAGATGCCGAAGCGCAAGTCCACGTACGAAGAAGAGGAGATGAACCTCACGCCGCTGATCGACTGCGTGTTTCTGCTACTCATCTTCTTCATGGTGACCACGGTCTTCAAACAGCCCTACAGCCTGAAGGTGGAACTGCCGGAGGCGGACCAGGCGCAGGTGGTGGAGGAGAAGAAGCTGGTGGCGACGATAACGGCGGATGGGCGTATGGAGATCAACCGCCAGCAGGTGAATATGAGGGATCTGGAACAGGTGCTGTTGCGCGAGAAGGAGGGGACCCGAAGTCTGACGCTGGTGGTGCGGACGGATAAGGAGACCAAGCACAAGCACCTGCTGGATCTGTTCGAGATAGCCAAGCGCGTGGGCATCGAGAAGATTCCGCTGGCCACGGAGGACAGGAAAGCAGAGGAGTGAATCCAGCTGGTTTCGGGGGAGGGTTCGCTGGCAGGGGACCGGACATTGCGATCCGGTCCCTCTTTCTATTCCGGATGACCTTTCATATGAGCCGTAAATCGATCGGTATGAGCCATTCGACTTCTTTCATCTTCATCCTGCTGGTGGTTGGCACATCTTTCGCAGCGGTCGACGGGGGAAATCCGGTCGTCATTCCCGGCGATACGGAGCATGGGACGTGGGATCCGCAGACGCGCACGTACACGCTGACCGGGGAGGTGATCGGGGAGATCCAGGTCGGCGAAGACAGCCTGACGCTGGACGGGGGTGGAAACCGGGTGCGTTCGCCCGCCAGGGGGAATGGGCAGGGCATCCTGCTCGACGGCAGGACAGGGATCACCATTCACCATGTGGTGATCGGGGATTTCGCCCGGCAGATCCTCCTGCGCAATGCCCACGGCAATACGATAACGCGGAACGTCATTGGTGGGGAGGGGTTCGAGCACGTGCACGGGCGCGGCATTTACCTGCAGGAAAGCCACGGCAATACCGTCACCGGCAATACTATCGCTCGGCACAGCGGGGCGGTCAGCCTGGAAGGGGCCAGGGACAATACCTTCGTCGACAATCGCATTGCGCAGGACCAGGGAGCCTCGGTGCGCATCTTTGGCCAGTCGTCCGGCAATCGGTTCGTGCACAATCTGTTCATCGAGAACCGCAGTCCCGTCGATATCTCCGAATACAGTCAGGGCAATATCTTCAGCCTGTCCAGGCCGGTGGGCGGGAACTTTTGGGATCACTACACGGAGCCGGATGCCAATGGGGATGGTTTCGTCGATACGGCATTCAGTTTTGCCGGCGGCGAAGATCTCCTGCCCTGGGTCAAAGCAGAAGACTGGCCGCGGGAGACGGCAGCGGCCAGCGGGCTCAGTGGAATGACAAGGGTGGAACCCGGAGGGGAGGTGGCGCTCCTCACCGTCGGGTTGACGGGCAACGGGTACGAGCGTTTGCGCTCGGTCACATTTACCCTCGAGGATCTGTCTGCGCCCACCGGTCTGGGCTGGGAAGATCTGAAGGAACTGCGTCTCTATCGCAGCCGGGACCGGACCCTGAGCGGTATCGAGTACCGGCTGGGCACGTTGGACCAGGGGGCCATACAACTCGGCAGTCCCTCTACCATTGCGGTGACGCGCATCGAACGCCCTCCGGAGGGCGTGGAGAAATTCTATCTGGTTACGGCGGTGCTGAACACAGAGGTGATCGACGGGCACGCCTTCCGGGTAGGTTTCGCGTCCGGTGGAGTGAAAATGGACGGCCTCGATCTGGGTTCGGAGGTGCGGACTTTCGACGCCAATCGAGTGGTCGTCGACGTGAGAGCTACCCGGCTGATGTTCAACACGCAACCGGGTGACGCCGCCAGCGGTCAATTTCTGGGCCTGCAGCCGGTGGTGACTGCCTGCGACGAGCACGGGAATATCGATCGGGAATTTGCGGAGGCGGTGACCCTATCGCTGGCGGGGGTGGGCAGTCTGAGCGTGCGCGGACAAGCTCAGGAGGGGGTGGTTCGATTTTCCGGAGTGATTTACAGCGCCAAGGGGAGCGGCGAGGCGTTCCGGCTGGTAGCGGACGACGAGAGCGGAGTGGGTGCCGACCTGCCCCCGGTTCATTCCGACCTGGTGCATTCCCATTAAGGACTCGTACAGAATAATCCGGCCCATTTGGCGCGCCTGTCAGCTCTCGGGACTTCCCCGTACAGCCCAAAATTTTGTCGGTGGAGGGAGCGCTCCTCTCCGAGTGTCTGGCCGATCCCTCCGCCGGCTCGACCGGATCACCGCCCCTCCTTCTTTATTTCCCCCAGCGAAGAATCTTTGATGGCAGTGGCCGTCACCGGCGCGGCGGAGAAATGCACGATGCCGAAGCGTTCGGGCACGTGATACTGGGCCTTTTCCGTCCGGGTATCGGACCAGACGCTGAACTGGGGATTGACCGCCCCACCGATGCGGTAGAGATTGAGCCGCCAGGCATCGCCGTCCCGGGGAGGCAGACGCGGGGCGAAATCGGCGAAGCTGGAGAACGGGATGGCGATCTCCGTGGTCCAGAGGCGATCCTCGTCGCTCTCGTCGTTGAGGGTGCCGTCGATGGTTATGGCCACGACAATCTCCTCGGCGTTCCAGGCACTGCTGCGGTTGTCGCGCGGCGAGCGGTCCAAAATCGTGCCCAGAGCGTTGAACTCGAAGTTGAAATAAATTTCCACAGCGGCGGTGTCCGGCGCGATGAAGACCTCCACTGCGTCGTCGCGGGAGACCGGGGCGTCCCGCTGGGTCAGGGTGGCGGAGATGTGTTTGTCGGTGGCGACAAAGGCGACGTAGAGGTTTTCCTCGTCCCACAGGAGGCGGGCGTCGGTGGGTTCCTTCTCTCCCGCTTCCCACCAGGGGAAGAGGAATGCGTCCACCGGGGGCGCGGCCTGCCAGGATGGTTCGTCCAGGCGTCCGTCCACGGTGACAGGGCCGCTTGCCTGCAGGATGGTGTACTCCGGCAAATCGTCCGCTACGGCCGCAGCCGGGATACCGAGCAGGAGGAAGAGGAGCAGTGTTGCCGTTTTTTTGCGCATGATGGTCATTCCTGTAATGGGCTGTGCGGTCTGTGTTCACGCCGCGGGTTGTCGTCGTCGGTATTTTCCGAACCAGGGCGTCCGGGAGCTACGCTGAACTCATTCCATCCATCCATCCCTTCTCTAGCTCACCGATAAAGATCAGTCAACCAGGTGACAGCGCACGAGATGCCCCCTGGTGGTCTCCCGAACCTGAGGTTCGATTTCGATGCAGCGCGGTTCGGCGAGGGGACAGCGGCCGCTAAACTTGCAGCCAGAGGGGGAATTCGCCGGGTTAGGGGTATCCCCTTCCAGTATCTCCCGCTCTACCTGGGCTCCGGGATCTGCGATCGGGATAGCCGAGAGCAGGGAGCGAGTGTAGGGATGCAAAGGACTCGAAAACAGCTTGCGGCTGTCGGTCAATTCCATGATCTGCCCCAGGTACATGACCGCGATCCGATCGCAGATGCGCTCCAGCACGCTCAAATCGTGGGCCACGATGATGTAGGTCATCCCGAACTCTTCCTGCAAATCCAGAAGCAGGTTGAGAATCTGGGCCCGCACGGAGACGTCCAGAGCGGAGACCGGCTCGTCCAGCATGAGCAGTTGGGGGCGCAGAGCAAGCGCTCGGGCGATGCCGATCCGCTGGCGCTGGCCGCCGCTGAAGGCGTGCGGATAGCGGTTCATGTGCGAGGCGTTCAGGCCGACCCGCTCCAGCAGTTCGGCTATGCGGGAGATGAGCGCCTCACCTCTGGCCGCCCTGGTTATGACCAGGGGCTCGGCGATGATATCCCGCACGGTCATGCGCGGATCGAGGGAGCTGTAGGGGTTCTGAAAGACGTATTGGATTCGGGAGCGCAGGGATTTCAGGCCTGCTTTGTTCAGTTCGGTAATGGATATCATTCCCTCGCCACCGTCGAACTCGATCGTGCCCGAGGTCGGCTCAATGGCGCGGATGATGGTCCGGATGGCCGTTGTCTTGCCGCAGCCGCTTTCTCCGGCCAGCCCCAGGATTTCTCCTCTGAAGAGGTCGAGGTCCAGACCGTCCACGGCCTTCACACTGCCCACCGGCCGCTTGATAAAGCCTTTGAGCACGGGGAAGTGCTTCTTCAGTTTCCGCACTCTGAGAATCAGATCACTGCCGCTGTCCTGCATCTTTCAGAACCGTCTCCGTTTTGTAGCACCGGGCCGTGTGGTTGCCGGCTATGGTGTTCGAGGCGACCTCTCCCGGCCTGTCGCACACTCCTTTTTCAAACAGATCGCACCGCGGCCCAAAGGCGCATCCCGACGGCAGTTCCGCCGGGTCGGGCACGCTGCCCCGTATAGCGGGGAATCTCTCTTTGTGATTCTGTCCCGGGTGGGGGATACTCCGCAGCAATCCCCGGGTGTAGGGATGCGCGGGAGTGGCGAAGATCTGCTCGACGCTTCCCCGTTCGACGATCTGGCCCATGTACATGACGTTCACCCGGGAACAGAAACCGGCCACCACTCCCAGGTCATGGGTGATGAGCAGGACGGCCAGATTCAAGGAGGATTGCAACTCCTGCAAAAGCTCCAGGATCTGGGCCTGGATGGTGACGTCGAGGGCGGTGGTCGGTTCGTCCGCGATCAGCAGGGAAGGCTGACAGGCCAGGGCCATGGCGATCATGACGCGCTGCAGCTGGCCACCCGACAGATTGTGGGGGTAGAGACCGGCCACCCTGGGAGGTTCGGGAATTCCCACCCTCTCCAGCATCTGTTCGGCTTCGGCATGTGCTTCCTGTTTGGATTTTTCCTGGTGCAGCCAGATCACCTCTGCGATCTGGTGCCCCACGGTGAAAACCGGCGAGAGTGAACTCATCGGCTCCTGGAAGACCATCGCGATTTCATTGCCGCGGATCGCCCGCATCTCCTTGCCCGCCGGATCGATCCGGTCGAGGTGGGTCGTTCGACCGCTCTCACCGTGGTGCAGACGGATCGACCCGCTCATCCGGGCCGGGGGCTCCCGCAGCAGGCGGAGGATACTCATCGCGGTCACGCTCTTCCCGGACCCGCTTTCGCCGACCAGCCCCACGCTTTCGCCCCGATGTATAGCCAGATCGACTCCGTCGATGATCTTGACTATACCATCTATAGTCTGGAATTCCACCTCCAGACCTTCGATCTCCAGAATGGGCTCGCGGTTGGGCACTATTTTCTACTCCGAGTAGGGATCTGCCGCGTCGCGGAACCCGTCGCCCAAAAAGTTGAAGCAGAGCACGGTTATCACGATGAACAGGGCCGGGATGAGCAGCCAGGGATGGAAGTAAAGGGTCGTCAGGCTGCGGCCTTCCTGCAGCAGAACCCCCCAGCTGGTCATGGGAGGCCGGATGCCCAGGTTCAGGAAGGAAAGAGAGCTCTCCGCCAGGATCATCGTCGGCACGGCAATGGTGGCGATCACGATTACCTCTCCCATCACTCCGGAGATCAGGTGCCGGAAGATGACTCGCCCGTGGCTGGCCCCCATCAACTGGGCGGCCAGAATGAACTCCGCGTTGCGCAGGGAGAGCACCTTGCCCCGCACTATACGGGCGAGAGAGGTCCATCCCAGGAAAGAGAGGATGAGGGTGATCATGAAGTAGGTGGTCAGCTGATCGATATCGGGCGGAATGGCGGCCGACAGAGCCATCCAGAGAGGGATCTGGGGAAAGGCGCGCAGCATTTCGATGGTGCGCTGGACGAGTTCGTCGAACCAGCCGCCGAAATAACCGGAAGCCACTCCCAGAAATGCACCCAGGAGCACGCTTATGAAGACTCCCACCAGGCCTATGGTGAGGGATACGCCGCCGCCGTAGAGGGTTCTCGAGAAGAGGTCGCGCCCCTGCTGGTCGGTGCCGAACAGGAAGATCCCTTCCGCGGGGGGAGCTTCGATGCCGAACAGGTGCAGCCGGGTGCTCAGGCCGATGAATTTGTGGAGATCTCCGCGTACGAAGAACCGGATTGGGTAGATCCGGGTGCGATCCTGCTCGTAGAGCTGACGACCGGTGACGGGCTCCCGCACAGTCTTCAATCCGTACACGAAAGGAGACCAGTGGAATCCCTGGTCCGAGAATAGATGAATCGCCTGCGGTGGCACGAACGGCCGCTGCGCAAAGCGGTGGTCGGTTTCGTACGGGGCGATGAAGCCGCAGAACAGGGTCGTCAGATAGAGCAGCGCCAGGATGACTCCGGCGGCCAGGGCCACTTTGTTGCGCCTGAACTTGATCCAGGCGAGCCGCCACTGCCCGGCGGTATAGAGGGCTTCCTTTGTTTTAGTCAAGATGAATCCTCGGATCGGCCCAGGCCAGCAGGATATCGGCCATCAGATTGCCCAGCAAGAGCATGATGGCCAGCAGCATCAAAAAGGTTCCGGCCAGATACATATCCTGGGTTTCCAGAGCCCGATAGAACAGTGGGCCGGTCGTGGGTAATCCCAATACGATGGCCACGATGATGGAACCGGAGACCAGCTGTGGGATCTGCATGCCGAGGACGCTGATCATTGGATTGATGGCTACCCGCACCGCATATTTGTACACGACCCAGCGCTCCGCCAGGCCTTTGGCCCGGGCGGTGGTGATGTACGGCTCGTCCAGGACGTCGAGCATACTCGTGCGCATGAGGCGCATCATGGTCGCGGTGCCGGCCGCTCCGATGACGACGACGGGGATCCACAGATGTTTGAGCAGGTCCCACACTCTGGCCAGGCTCCAGGGAGCGTACTGATACTCGTACGAGAAGAGTCCTCCGGCGCTTCCTCCCAGCCAGAAGACCGAGACGTACATGGCGATCAGGGCGATGACGAAACCGGGAATACAGAGCCCGATGAAGGCGATGAAGGTCAGGATATAGTCCCCCAGCGAAAGTCGGTGGCAGGCGGAGTAGACGCCGATGGGAATGGCGATGCACCACATGAAGATGAGGGCTCCAAAGGAGAGCAGGAAGGTCAGCCCCAGACGCTCGCCGATGAGTTCGGACACAGGACGGCGCCACTCGAAGGAATAGCCGAAGTCCCCCTGCAGACAGCCTCCGACCCAGTGGAGATACTGCTTCCAGATAGGCTGGTCCAGATGGTACTGCTCGCGCAGGGCATCGAAGGCCTCCTGGTCGGCTTTCGATTCGCTCTCGGCGAGTTGGGCCTGCAGGGAATCGAAGAAATCTCCCGGAGGCAGCTGGATGATCGTAAAGCTCATGATCGAGATTACGATCAGGGTGGGAATCATGCGGAGCAGTCTCCGCAGAATGTAGTGGAGCATCTGTATAGACTCCGTGCGCTGGGCGAGTATCAGCGACCGATCGGCTCTGGGCTTTTCATGTAAAACGTCTCGGGATTCAGATATCCCGGCGTCATGGTTACCCAGGAAGCCAGGGCGCGTTCGGGCACATTGCCGAAGTGTTCGCTCAACACGCCGATTTGACTTCCCTGGACGATCAGGGGAATGACCCACATGTTTTCGGCGTGGGCGCGGATCACTTCCTTCCAGAGCTGCTGGCGTTCCTTCTTGTCGACGGTTACGGACAGGATGGTCTGTATCTCCTGCAACCTCTTGACTTCTACAGGCGGTTCCTCTCCCCGCTGTCCTTTGCTGATGAACCACCTGGCCCAGTGGTGGGCCCATTCGTCCCAGAGGCTGGTGGCGAACCACCTGGCGGAGCTCAATAGAGGGAAACTCCCCTCGATCCCGATTACGCCGATCATGTGCTCACCATTCTGGGTTACCCGCTGAAAGTAGAGGGTTCTCTCCTCCAACTTCAGCGCGGTTTTGAGACCGACCTTTTCCCAATTGGTACGCACGATCTCCACCGCGTCCATGTCGGGTCCCTGGACGTTGTAGAGTTCCATAATGAGGCTGACAGTCCGACCGTCGGGGCCTATGCGATAGCCGTCGGAGTCCCTTTCCGACAGGCCGATTTCATCGAGAAGAGCCCCGGCCTGCTCCGGATCGTAGCGCAGGTAGTCGGGCAGGTCCTGCACTTCGACGTAATCGGGCGCCGAGGGATGAAGCGACATCCTGCAGATGGTTCCGGTGCCGCTGTAGCAGAGTTCATCGATCAGCTGCCGGTCGATGGCCAGAGACAGAGCAATGCGGAAACGCCTGTCCTGGAACAGTTCCTTTATCACGGGATCTCCGGGATACTGAATATTCGGCATGATTGCCCTTATCCCGGTGAGTTGGTAGGCGATGATCTGGTAGTCCCTCTTGCGGCTGAACGCCTCCAACAGATCTTTATCCTCCCAACTGAAGTGCCGCATCTGCATCTGCAAACTGCCGCTCAGAGCGCGGAAGTTGATCATCTCCTGATTGAGGAAGATCTCCATTTCGATCCGGTCCAGATAGGGCAACTGGTTGCCCGCCGGATCCACCTTCCAGTAGTAGGGATTGCGCTCTGCCAGCAAATGACTTCCCGGGGCCCACTCGGCGACCTTCCACGCCGACATGACAGGACGCTCTGGATTGAAGTCGTTGGCTTTTTCTTCAAAGATGGCGTAGCTGGCCAGGTCGGACTTTTCGGCCGCTGCAGGCAGATATTTTTCCAGGTAGTGTCTGGGGGCGAAGAATCCGGTTCTCTCAAAAACCAGGGGCCACTGATTCCCCTGAAAAGCCAGGTATTTCAGGGCGAGAGGGTAGGGTTTGGGGAAAGCGAGGCTCACGGTGTAGCTGTCGACCCTGGTAAGCTCCATGGGGATCCCATCCGGCTTCCAGATCCTCGGGATGCTGCCACTCAGATTTTTGTCCCGGGCGATCTTCTCCCACCAGAACAGAATGTCATCGGTGGAGAAGGGGTGGCCATCCGACCACTTCAACCCCCTGCGCAGATGCAGGATGAGGGTTTTATCGCCATCCGCGTATTCCCATTTTTCGACCAGGCCGGGGCCAATCTCGACGCCTCCATTGGGCATGGTCGTCCAGCGCACCATCTGTTCATACACGCAGCGACCATAGGCATGGAAGTCGCTCGACCCTTTCATCATCCGGTGCCAGGTGCCTCCGTAACGGCCTGTCTGGTGGACCGGTTGCACTACCATCGGTTCTGGGGGCAGGCGTTTTTCGAGAGGGGGGAGTTCTCCGCGTTCGACCCGTTCAGTCAGCATGGGGGCTTCCCGAAAGGTCTGGATCGAGGCGGATGATCCTTTCCTACAGAGCAGGAGGACGGAGAGGATCGACAGCAGAATCAGAGCGCAGCTGTGGATTCTCGGGAGCATGGTCGGATCTTCTCTCGTCATCAATTGGTTCTCTTGCGGACGATCATGGCCGACAGTTTTCTCAGAATCCATTGGAAGATAAAACATTCGCTTTGTTCCCGCTATTCGGTCGGGGTATCTTCTGAAAGTAAAATGTAAAAAGGATATCCAGCATCGAGCCAAATTTGAACGGCCACTCCACCTTTCGTTGAGAGATATGCAGGAAACGCAGGAAGCCGACTCGGTTATAGAACCGTGAAAACTTTCCGGGCGACTTGCAATTTTGCTCCAAAATTGTGTAAACTACGCCATGATTTTTCCAATCATTTCCTCTTGCTCCAGCGTTGGAGAGGAGCGAAGATGCGCGTATCGAAGCTACTTCTGATCCTGTTGCTAAACCCAGTAATCCTCTGGGCACAGATAGATGCCAATGAAGAGGCGCGCCTGGCGAAGTTTAAGGCAGTGTTTATCTATAATTTTGTCGAATTTGTTAAGTGGCCCGAGACGAAAAACGCTGGCTCCATCACCATCGGGGTTGTTAGCAATAGTTTCCTGCTTCCTACTCTTGAAGCGGTAGCAAGAAAGCGAAAGGCTTCAGGAGAAGAGATAGTTATCAAGAAGCACGTCACCGTCAACGACACTCTGATCGCCCAGTCATTCCCATCTTACCACATCCTCTTTGTCGGTCCCGCGCTGACGGATGAACTTGGGATGATCGCAGAGAGCCTCGCGGGGAAACACGTTCTGATAATAGGTGATACTGATGGCTTTGCAAAAAAAGGGGTGGCTGTAAATTTCATATTGATAGACGGCAAGCTGAAATTCGAGATTAACACGAAGGCTTTATCCCGAGCAGGTCTCGAAATGCACTCGCAATTGCTCAAATTGGGGATTCTGGTCGAATGAAGCTATTTCGCTCTCTCTCCATCCGGAAAAAGCTGGTCGCCATCCAGATTATGACCGCCTGCATAGTACTGGTTTTAGCTGGCGTCGCCTTTGTGGTCGGGGACATTGCCGACTCGGAAAAGGAAATGCTCAGCCAGCTATCCTCTTCCGCTCTGATCGTCGGTCAAAATTGTGTCACTTCGCTTATGTTCATGGACGAGGAGGCGGCAACTCAAACCCTTAGCTCGTTGAACTTGCAGCCGCACATCACCCAAGCAGCGATCTACGATGAAGCGGGGGCAGTCTTCGCTGTTTATTCCCGTCAGGGAGAGGCTGATTTTATCTTCCCCTCCCCACAGCCAGCCACTCAGATCTTCACGAGAAACCATATAGAACTCTTTGAACCGATAGTCCACGACACACGACACGTCGGCACCATCTACCTACGCGCCGACATGACCGGCTTGCGCGAGAAGATTAAAGACTATGTGCTCGATGCCCTCATCGTCCTGGCGGTTGGACTGACCATTTCACTCTTGCTCTCGTTTTTCTTTCAGAAAAATGTCTCCAATCCCATTCTCAATTTGGCTGCGGCGACCCGCAGTGTATCAGAAACGGATGATTACAGCAGGCGCGTGCAGAAGGAAAGCGACGACGAATTAGGGGAATTATGTGATGGCTTCAACAAGATGCTGGAACAGATCCAGCACCGAGATAGCGAACTTCGGGAGGCACGCGACACTCTGGAAAGGCGAGTAGAGGAACGCACACGGGAGGTAGAGGAGCTATCTGCTCAAAACCTGGAGCAGGAGCGGGCACTCAGGCGGGAGATGGAGAAAGAACTCCAGACTGCCCACGATATGCAGATGAGCTTGATGCCAAAAAAATCTCCTCAGGTGCCAGGTTTCGACCTGGCTGGACGGTGCAATCCGGCGAGTGACGTTGGTGGAGACTACTTCCAATACTTTCGACAGAACGGCAGGCTATCTGTTTCGCTCGCCGATGTGACCGGTCATGCGATGGAGGCCGCTGTGCCGGTCATGATGTTTAGTGGCCTTCTCAAGAGCCAGATGGAGATCGGCGGCTCTCTGGAAGAGATCTTCGGGCGATTGAACCGTTCCCTGCATGGAACATTGGACAGGAGGACATTTATCTGCTTTGCCATGGGCGAGTTGGATATTGCCACGCGCACTCTTCATCTCTCAAATGGGGGATGTCCTTATCCCTATTACTTTCAAGCGTCCACGGGCGAAATTTCCGAACTCCAACTCGATGCATATCCCCTCGCGATTCGTCCCGATAGCGAGTATCGGGCACAGCTTATTCAGCTCGAACAGGGAGACAGAATTGTTCTCTGTTCAGACGGGATCATTGAAGCAGAGAATAAAGAGGCGGAGATATTTGGGTTTGAGAGGACAGCGGAGGAAATTCAGAAGGGATGCATCGATGGGCTGTCAGCTGACGCGCTGATTGAGCGCCTGATGGAGAAAGTAAACCTTTTCTCTATAGACGTGCCCCAGGGAGATGACATGACGTGCGTAGTGCTGAACGTGAGCGGGGATTGAAGCAAAATCGCACAACGGATGACGATTACCGATCCCCGCTGGAGGCTGAGCCAGCATAAAAAAAGAAAAATAAGAAATATAGAGGCTGCGGATTCCGGTCCGTAACCCTTTGTGCGTTATAATGCCGGTGTGCGCTTATTCGGGGTTGCGGTTGGCCGCCTCGAAAATTAGAGGTGATGAGTTTTCGTCGATTGCGTATGCTTGTTGTGCCCGGCTCAATTCGTTGCCGGTGAGGGTGAGGTCTCCGGTTCCGTCTTCAAGGGAGAGGAAGGTGCCGGTGTGTTCGGGGGCGCGGCAGCCGTGGACGAATGCCCGGCCAACGTTTATCAGGCGGATCGCCGGGGCGTCGGAGGGAATCGCCTGGCGGCCCTCGAATCCGGCGATCTCGAGTTCACCGACGTCGACACAGCGCAGGGCACTGCCCCAATCGGCCTGCTCCGGTGTATTCCAGGTAAATCGCAGGTTGCGGAGTTTCAGGTCGTCGATCCAGCGGAAGTACATGGCATACGGGGCGCCGTGGTGACCGTAGATGGGGTAAGGGTCGGGAGGATCGGCATTCAACTCTTCGCTTTTCTTCATTCTTCCCAGCATCACGATCTCGATGTTCTGCAGCGTGAGTCTCTTGACATAACCTTCCTTTTCCCGGAACCCGGTTATGAAGATGCCGCCGTTGACCTTTGCCGTCACGTTGGAAATGGTCACGTTGTCGACCACCCCGGCGGGAGGGAGTGGTTCGTCTTTTGGAATTTCGTCGTTCGATTCAATGTAGAGGGGGAACGACCACAGGTAGATCGCCTGCCCTCCGGTGTTGAATCGGCTCGATACGTCTATCGCGACGTTGTCGATGAGGACTCCGTCGACGGTGATGCCGTTCCATACCCTGAAACCGATGCCGGATCCGGAGTCGTGGATGGTGCAGTTGGAAACGGTGAGGTTGCGCACCCCCGAGATCATGAGCGCGGTTTCGCTGGACGTCAAATGGCAGTTTGTGATCGTCACATCCCGGCTGTCGCCCAGCACTACGATGCAGTCGTCGCCGGTCTGAATGTCGCAGTCGGAAACCCGGACTCTGGTGCAATGCCACAGATTGATGCCGTCCGTGTTCGGTCCGTCCTCTTCGTAGATGCCGTTGATTATCGTGAGGGCGCGAACGGCAATTCGGTGGCAGTGCCCAAAGCCGATGTTCCAGAACGCGCCGTAGCGGACCTCGATATCTTCGATGGTGATGTTCTCACATTTGTCGAAGCGGATCATATCGGAGGTTCTCGGCAGGTCGCACTCCCCCCGCAGCCATCTCTCGAGTCTGCCGCCGTCCCAGAAGCGCGGACCGTTGCCGTCGATAGCGCCGCGACCGGCGATGGCGATATTGCCAGCGTTGCGGGCGTACAGGAGGTGCTTGTGCTCCGCATCGTACTGGGCGAGATCGGTGCTGCCCCAGAGCGTGCTGCCGTATTCGAGATACAGTGTGACGTTGTCGCGCAGGCGGATCGTTCCGGCCAGATAGTCTCCGGGAGGAAAATAGACCGTGCCGCCACCGGCTTCGGCGGCTCGATCTACTGCTTGTTGGATGCTCTCGGTGTCCATAGTCGCCCCGTCGCCGGTGGCGCCGAAGGCGTTCACAGCGAAAATGGGATTCGAGTTGCCGGGTATTCCTCGCGCGGTTGGCGTGTCCCCCGTGCGTTGCATATGCGTGTCTCCCGATTTGCAGAAAGATTGCCAGCTGGGCCCTGTCGTCGTCCGGTCGGATCGTGCCGACTAGCCCGTATGAACGTTTCCCGTTGCCGCGAGATGACGAGATCATAAAATCTCCCATGTCGGCTGTCAACGCGGAGTGACGGAATTCTCCCCGGAAGGAAAACGATGGGCGTCCGGTGTCGGGGCGGATCTGATCCGATTCTGACAGAATGGGTCGAGGAAGTAGGCGAATATGCGTTGACGATCGTGCGACCGTGCCCTATATATTTCACAGCTATTTAGAGCTACCGGGACCACACCGGGGAGTCAGTGGACGAACTGCGATGGTCGGCTCGTCCATGCTCCCTCTGATGAATGGAGATTCCCATGTCCACTACATCTGTCGAGATGCCCTGTATCCCCTTCGGGTCCCACAATCTTTCCCGGCTGATGATGGGGTCCAATCCAATCAATGCGGGATCGCATCTATCGCGCTTCGTAAACGAGCAGATGAAGCGCTACTTTACGCAGGAGCGCGTCCTCGCCATGCTGAGCCAGTGCGAAGAACTGGAGATCAACACCTGGCAGTCGGGGCCGGGAAATCTGGACCTCTATCGGGCATTCAGCGAAGGGGGAGGGCAGATGCACTACATCTCCCTGGCACAGGAGAACGAACGGAATCCCGACATGCTCGAGCGGGTCGTCGAGGCGGGGGCCATTGGCGTGGCCCATCACGGAGAGGTGACCGATGTCTTCTGGCACAACGGCGAGATCGACCGCGCCCGGGAGTACTGCCGGAAGATTCGGGACACCGGGGTGATGGTGGGTGTGTCCACGCACATTCCGGCGGTGGTGGAGTACATCGTCGAAAATGATTGGGACGTGGATTTTTTCATGTGCTGCGTGTACGAGCGGCATCGGAGTCGGGATAAACTGCGCGAGTTACTGGGAGATGTGCCCATACCGGTTCGCGAGGTCTATCTGGAGGGGGATCCGCCGCGCATGTACGCGGCCATGCGAGGCACGGACAAGCCGTGCCTGGCGTTCAAGATTCTGGCTGCGGGGAGGTTGTGTGATCGGCAGGAATGGGTGGAGCAGGCGTTCGAGGCGACCTTCAGACAGATGAAGGATAACGATGCCGTGATCGTTGGGATGTATCCCGAATACGAGGATCAGGTGGGGATCAATGCCGAATACGTGCGCAGGTTCAGCGGTTTGAGTCAGACGCTTGCTCAGGTTGGGGCGGCGGCAGCGTCCGTCGGTTGCGGCTGAGCGGCAATCGATTTACTGGACTATCGAGAGAGCAAAATCAACGGGTCCGAAGGCGTGAGACAAAGGAGGGACAGATGAGCGTGCAGACGGCGCTGGACAATATCTGGTTGCGGCCGTGCGAGCGGTGGGCGCATACCGAGTACAGCATGGGATATCATCACGAATACATGAAAAAGATGGCAGGGGTGGACAGCTCCCACCCGGAGTTCCACGTGAGGGTGCACGATGCTCTGCAGTTCGATTTCCAGTGGGGGACCAACGACGGGTTGACTAATTGGGGGACGGCAGGGCGGACCACCGACATGGGGCACGCTGAATACGCGGCGGACGGCAGCGACATGCGCCCCCTACAGGAGTCTCCGTTCAAGACGGTGGAGGAGGTTTGGGCGTTCGACGCGGTGGCGGAGTACGGTCTGCCCGACTTCGAGGAGCAGGTCCAGAATTACGAGACATCGATTCAGAACGCTCGCGTGGGCAGTCCTCACCAACTGACAACCGGGGGGTACTACAAGACGATCGTGTCGGGTGCGATCCAGTCGTTCGGTTGGGAGATGCTGCTGCTGGGGGCGGCGGATGCGGCGAAGATGGAAAAGGTGTTCGACAGCTTCTTCAGGCGCACGTTGTTCCACATGGAGGCGTGGGCCAAAACGAGCGCCGAGGTGATGATCCAGCACGACGACTTTGTCTGGTCGGAGGGGCCTTTCATGCATCCGGAAATCTACCGGAAGGTGATCATCCCGCGCTACGCCGAGTTGTGGAAGCCGATCCACGCCGCCGGTAAGAAGGTGCTGTTCTGCTCGGATGCGGATTACACGGTCTTCGTCGACGATCTGACCGAGGCGGGGGCGGACGGCTTTATCTTCGAGCCGTTTGTGGACTTCGGCATGATGGCGGAGCGGTTTGGGCAGAGTCACTGTCTGGTGGGGAGCTTTGTGGACTGTCGCGATCTGACCTTCCGCAACGAGGAGCGGGTGAAAGAGGATGTCGAGCGGACCTTTACGGCGTTGGAAAACTGTCGGGGAGCGATCCTGGCGGTGGGCAACCATTTGCCGCCGAACATTCCGCCGGAGATGCTGGATCTGTACTACGGACGACTGCTGCCGAGACTGGCGAAGGGAGCGGAATGATGATGTCCGGGTGACGGACGATTTACTCATAGGCCAGATTCCGGGCCTGCATTTGGCCGATCATGTGCCCGAAGGCGAAGATTTTGGCCAGCATGCCATAGCCGCGTGTCGCCTCCGCATCCTCAGCCCCCATGGTCGGCGCATGGTCGGGGCGGATGGGACCCTCGAAACCGGCCCGGGCGTAGATCTCGAGCATCCTGGCCATGTCCGTTGGGCCATCGTCGTGGAAAGTCTCGGTGAACCGCGTGCCGGCCGTCCCCTCCACATCGCGGAAGTGAATGAAGAAGACCTTGCCCTGTTCGGTGAATTCCCTGGCCACCGAGTAGATGTCTTCGCCCATGGCGCGAAAATTTCCCTGGCAGAACGAGATGCCGTTGCAGGGACTCGGGGCAATCTTCAACAGTCGCCGGTAGGCGTCGGCGCTGACCATGATCTGGGCGGATCCCAGATAGGGAGAGATGGGGGGATCGTTGGGATGGTACCCCATTTTGACGTTGGCCTTCTCCGCGACCGGTATGATGCGCTCCAGTAACCAGGTCAGGTTGTCCCAGAGTTCCTCCTCGGTGAAGGTCTCCTCTTTGGGAGGCTGTTGCCCGGATGCCGCATAGTCGAACTGCGAGGAGATGGCGCCGCCGCGCACGGAGACCCAGTCGGTCCGCGCACCTCCTGTACCCAGGTTGTAGCACAGCACCGGAATGCCGACCTTGCCCATGGCTTCTACGGCGGCAATGAAATCGAGCAGCTCTTCATCCCGGCCGGGCGTCCCCCGACGGATGTTGTCGGCACCGACCGGGGTCATGGTTTCGTAGACGGGGATGGTGAATCCCGCCGCCGCCCACTCCTCTTGCTGTTGTTTCATCGCGGCACAGTATTGATCTCTCCCGATTCCCCGAAGGTGGGGAGAGGTGACGCAGTGTTTGACCCCCATCTGTCGGCAGATTTCGACGCGCTCGGGATAGGTTGAGGGGCTCTGCCCCAGGGCCATGGCCAGTTTGAATTTCCCTTGTCGCATGGATGTGTCCTTTCTGTCAATTGGATGGCATCATCTCCTCACCCGATTTTGTTCGCCCGTTCTTCCGCGTCCTGCTGCTTGAGGACGAGGTGGGTCACCTCTCCGGCTACATCCCTGAAAAAGGTCACCCGGTCCTCTTTGCTCTCATCGTCGCCGGATTTTCGGAAAAACTGTGTCTCCGATTCCGGCAGTAACTCCGCCCTGCTTCCTCCGCTGACCGCGGCGGTGAGTTGCTGGTCTCCGGCTTTGATGGTGACCACGATGCCCGGGGCGAACTGGTATTCCCCCGCATACGATTCGAGGATATCGGATTCGACCCGGGCCGGAGTGTGCACCTCGGGGATTTCGTATTCTTCGCCGAACAGTATGGCGGCGAGGGTTCGGGCGACCTCGTGGGGATTCGTGCTGGTAAGATTGCTGAGAACGGCGATGCAGACCTTTTCGTCGGGATAGCGATCGAGCTTGGTCAGAAAACCGTGGATGCCACCCCCGTGGCCGACCAGCTGCCGACCGAACTGGCTGCCCATCGCTATGCCGTAGCCGTAGTTGGCCAGAAAAGGGCTGAGCATAGTCATCGTCTGGAGGCTCGATTGGGGGACGAAAGTTTCGGTGTAGAACGATTGATCCCAGAGCAGGAGGTCTTCCACGGTTGAATACAGGGCACCGGCGGCATGCGGAAGGCTCATGTCCAGGAAGCCGGCGTTCACATACGCACCGTCCCGCAGATCGTAGCCGGTAGCTCGATGTTCGAGCACCCGATCGCTCCGATCGTAGCCGGTATTTTCCATGCCCAGAGGGTCGAGGATTTGTTTGCGGACGAACGTTTCGTACGGCATGCCGGAGACCTGTTCGATGATCTGGCCCAGGAGAATATACCCCGAGTTGCTGTACTGGTGATTCTCTCCGGGCTGGAAATCGAGAGGCAGGTCTTTGAACAGGTCGACGACGCCCTGGACAGTCAGGGGGGAACGTCCGGTCGTCTGCCAGCTTATTCTATCCGTGTGTTCGGGCATCCCGGAGGTGTGATTCAGCAGGTGGTGGACGGTCACCGGCTCCCAGGCATCCGGACAGCCGGGCAGGAGTGCGGAAATGGGGTCCTGCACCCGGAGCTTGCCCTGGTGCTGCAGGATGAGGATGGCCATGGCGGTGAACTGCTTGGTCACCGAGCCCAGGCGGAACTTGGTTTGCGGGGTATTGGGCACTCCGTGTTCCCGGTTTGCCAGATTGTATCCCGCACTCATCAGCACTTCTCCCGCGCGAGCTATCAGAATCGCACCGCTGAACCGGTCGAGGGTGACCAGGGCTTGCATATAGGTGTCGACTTTCGAGGCGAGGTCCGGATTCGGGTGGGTGTTGGTCATCTGTAAGCTTTCCTTATCTCGTTTTATCAGTCAGATGGTCCCAGAGCCTGATGCCCGGCACTTTGGCAAAATGCGCATCGTAGGTGACGATGATAGAGCCGGATTCGATGGCCTGAGATGCGAGCCAGACATCGTTCAGCGGTATGGGCGTTCCTGCTTTTTTCAGTGAATGTTTGATCTGGCCGAATAGTTCGGCCGTTTCGACCGTGACGTCGAGAATGCGAACAGTGGTTTTTTGCTGAAAGCGAGTTAATTGCGCCTTGTTGTCAGACCACCTGGTTCCACCGCGGAAACCGGCATGTAGTTCGCCGATGACGATGGCCGACAGGAAGGTGGTTTCCGCCTCGGCCAGCGCATCCAGAATGCGCTCATCCCCCGTCATGAATGCGGCGTAGGCATTCGTGTCGATGATGATTTTCTTCATTTCCAGTCCTCGGGGTCTACCCGGCGCAGATCCTCAGTCGCCTGTTCAAACTGCTGACGATCCGCTGTAGACCAGGTACCAAAGAGATCTGAAAACTCCTCTCTGTGATCCTTTGATGGACGCACGCCCAGCGCTTCTTCGAGAAGGCCTTTGATCGTCTTGTTCAGGCTCTTTTGTTCTTCGGCGGCTTTCTTCCGTATGAGTTGATCCAATTCGTCGTCCATGCCGTGAATGGTGATGGATTTCATGAAATTCATCTCCGGTTAAAAAAATGAACCATTTTGCACTAAAAATAGTTCATAAAAATTCAAATGACAAATTGGAACAGCGGGGGCGGTCCCGTACTGCTTTTCGGGAGTGCTCATGTCGGTTCTTCATAGGTAAGTGTTCGGGATCTGCTCAGGGGATGCCGAAGTGCACGGTCACCTCCTCCACGCGGGGACTGCTGCCTCCGTGGAGGGCGCCCAGAGCGAGCCGGTACTGGAGCCATCTGCCGGAGTTTTCCGTGGCCGAGGTGGGCTGTCCGTTTTCGTACCAGCTCTCCCCGCCATCGGGTCCCGTCCACGCGGCGGCTTCGAGGTCGGCAAGATTTTCGGCGAAGCGCAACTGGCTCCGGACCCAGCTTTTCGGGGGTACGGTGGCGTTCCAGGAGATGCGCTCCACGGCGGCGCTGGTCGGGAGTTCGAAGGGCGCCGAGGTGTAGTATTCTTCGGGGCCGCGGTCGACGATGTTGCCCGGGCCGACCGCGGTCATGCCATGCGGGCCGGAGGTGGGCAGACGGGTGACGCGGCCCTCGACGAAGCCGTCCAGGCCGTTGTGCCAGATGGCGGAATGGCCCAGGTGATCGCCGCGGACTTTGTGGTAAGCGATGGCCAGATCGACGTGGCCATCTTCGTCGAAATCGTCGGCAACGCAGGCGGAAGCGGAGTGGGTGAACAGGCGGGTGAAATCGTTTTCGGAGAAACCCCGGTCGGGGCGGTTCCAGTAGATGTAGGAGTCGATGTCGCGGCGGCGTCCGTCGTGGTAGGAGCAGGCAAAGATGTCCAGGAGGCCGTTTCCGTCGAAGTCGGCGACGGCCATAGCGTTGATGCCGAAGGCGGGTAGCAGGGTGCGGCGGTCTTCGCGCAGTCCTTCCGGGCCGTTCCAGTAGATGGTGAGAAAGGTGTCTTGAGGACCGTCCGGCGAGGGGATGTGGCCGCCCAGGATCAGATCGAGGTAGCCGTTGCCGTTGAGGTCGGCGGCGCGGGCGCAGGCGGCGTGGAAAACGTTGAGGGACTGACAGCGATCCATGCTGAAGCCGTCCGGTCCACCCCAGAGGATGAAGCTGCGGTCGTGGGCGATTTGCGGCACCACCAGGTCGAGATAGCCGTCGTTGTCGAGGTCGGCCAGATAGATCCAGCGCGGATCGTCGTAGACTACTCCCTGATGCTCCAGGCGGATGCGGGTGGGGTGTTCGGTGTCGAAGCCCTCTTCAGTGCCGTAGAAGACGAGGATTTCGGGGTTGGCAAAGCCGCAGAAGATCAGGTCGAGGTAGCCGTCGCGGTCGAGATCGGCGCAGCAGACGCCGTGGGCGCGGGCGGTGGGCAGCTTCCAGGTCGGCTCCGGGGCGAAGCCCTCCGGTCCGTTGCGCAGCACGTAGGAGCCGGGGTCCCGATGCGGTGAGTTCTCGGAGGCGTTGGCCAGGATCAGGTCGGCGCGCCCGTCGTCGTCGACGTCGCAGCAGAGCGCCTCGACCGCCCCCCAGCCGGGCAGGTCGAAACGGCGTTCGGGGGAGAAGCCGTCTGGACCGCCGAAGTAGAGAGAGACGTCGATGTCGCCCAGAGCGTTGCGGGCGAAATGGTTGACCAGAACTAGCTGATATTCATTGGCGGAAGGTCGGTCGCCCTTCGGGCGAGCGGCGAAGAGGCGGCGAGCGTCCTCGGAAACCAGGCGAACGGGGTCGGAAATGATGCGTTTGGGATGGCCGCGGTAGATCGGGGATTCGGTGGTATACGATTCCTCGGTGCGGCACTGGCAGAGGGCGATGTCGTCGCAGCCGTCGCCGTCCAGGTCGGCCACGGCTACGTCGCAGGCGTTCTGGCTGGATAGCGGGGTGCGGTGCTCTTCGCTGAACCCACTGGCGTGGCCCCAGTAGATCCACGAGCACTCGCCATCTTCGACGGGATGGCGGCAGGCCAGGACCAGGTCCGGGTGGCCGTCGCCGTCGATGTCGCCAAGGGCGGCGGAAAGGGCGTTGTGGACGGGGAAGAGGAGAGGTGGGTCAAAACCGCGTCCGGCGACGGGGAAGAGGTAGGTCGCTTCTCTGCGGGCGACGAAGATGTGGGGAATTCCCCGGAGGGAGAGGAGCTGGACCAGCGGCCGGGCGTCGGGCACGTACTCGGCGAAGCGCGGAGATGCGGAATCAGCGGCAGGGGGATCCGGGTCAACGGGGACGGAGATGCGGTTTTCGGGATGGAAGCCGTCGGGGCCGTTCCAGTAGACGGCCACCTCTCCTTCCAGGGTGCGCACCGCCAGATCGCACCGCCCGTCGCCGTCCAGATCTGCGGCGGCCAGCTGGTCACCGGAAATGTCCAGGTCGGTGAAGCGCTTGCTCTCGAAACCGAGTTCGGTCTGATGGAAGAGGCGCAGCTTGCCGTTGGTGAGAAAGGCCAGGTCGGGACGCCCGTCACCGTCGAAGTCGCCGACCGCTACGGAACTGCACAGCGGAGCGGGTAGTTGCTGCTGAGCGCGTTCACTCCAGCCTTGTGGAGAGCCGTAGTAGATGCGGGCGTTGAGGTCGGCGCGTATGCCGTCGTGCCACATGCCCAGGATCAGGTCGTCGCAGCCGTCGCCGTTGAGGTCGGCCACGGCGGCGGAACGGGCGGCGTCGGAGGGGAGTTCTATGCGCTCGGAACTGTGCAGCGGGTCGATGTAGACGTAGGTGGGCGGTTTTTCCCAGTGGTTCTGGCTGTTGCAGAAGATCAGGTCGAGGTGGCCGTCGCCGGTGAAGTCGTGCTGGTGGATTCGCTGCAGCACGCCGCGCCGAGAGACGTAGAGGTTCTGGCCGGCGTTGCCGCAGGTGCCACGGGAAAAGCCGTCGAAACCGCTGGTGGTCCACGTGTCGTTCATTGTCTTCTCCGCAAAATTCCGGGCATATGTATGCCTACTTCCAGCGCACAGTCACCATCAGGGGTGCATCGCAGAGCACGGGGCGGTCGCAGCGGATGGTGATTTTCCCGCCTTTGCAACTGGCGGCCAGGTGGCGGCTCTGCTGCCAGCGGCCCCCGGGGGACAGCAGCTCCAGTTTGTCGACGCGGCGACCGTCGGCCAATTCGAATTCGACGTGCGGCCAGGGATCTAGGGTCAGGTTAAAGAGGCCCAGAAGGGTCTGGTCTTCGCAGTCCTTGCGGAAGGCGAGGGGATACACGCCGCCGCGCGCCAGGATCGGCAGTTTGCCCTTGCCCAGCCAGCGCACGGCGCCCTGCAATTGGGCGGCGCGGAAGGGGTGGTTGAAGGCGATGCCGTAGGCGGAGGCGAGGTCGAAGAGGTGGACGACGACCCGGCCACCCAGATCGTTCTCGAAGGCGTACATGGAGAGGTGCTGGCGCTGGGCATCGGGATCGACGATGCGACTGATCTCCTCGACGCCGGGGAGGGTTTCCACCAGGCTCAGGTGCGGGCGGCCGCCCAGGTCGGGGAGGGTCAGGGTCAGGAAGGTCTTCTCGTTGCCGCCAAATTTTTTGTTGAAGAATTCCTCGGCGGCAAAGGCGCCCAGCGCGTCGAGGTGGCGCGGTAGGGCGATGGATGCGAGGCCGATCTGAGCGCCGAAGCCGCGTTCGTGGAGGACGCGGGCGGCGGTGGCGTCGAGCAGTAATCCCCGAGAGAGCAGGTCGCGAATCTCATCGTCGGAAAAGGCGCGCAACTGCTGACCCGAGGTGGCGACCACGTTGCCCTTTTCATAGGTGGTGGGCAGACCGTGACTCTCCAGCATGGTCATGGTCGCCGAGCCGTCGGCGCCGAGGGCGCCATAGTCGGCCCCTTTGCCGAGCCGCTTGTGGTAGCTCTCGCGCTCGTGGTAGAGGAGCTGGATGCCGCGGTACACGCCCGGCTGGCGGGCGCGGCGGGCCAGGCCTTCAAGATACGGTTTTTTGGCGGCCAGCATGCGGCCGAATTCCGGCTCCTGCTCCATGGGGGTGCCGGCGTGGTCGAAGAGATTCATGGTCACGCCGTCGCTGCCGTAGGCGAAGGAGATGGCCATTTCGACGAAGGTGAAAGTGGCGGAGTTGGCGTAGCGGGTGAAGGGGACGTTTTCGACCTCGGTCTGCTCGATGGTTTCCGGGGGCAGGCAGTGGCGGGTGATCTTGATGGAGTCGTGCGAGTAGTAGAAGCCGCGCAGGGAGGCTTCGTTGTAATTGCCCATGGGGGGACGGCTGTAGAGCGGCTGGCCATCGGCCATGGAGGCGGCAAAGTCGAGCCAGCGGCGCCCTTCCAGACAGTGGGTGCGGGGGCCGCTCGACATCAATCCCAGGCTCGTCTGTGGAGAAGTGCGATGGACCACTTTGGCGAGGAAGCCAACGGTTTCGATCATGATCTCCGCCTGCATGTCCAGGAACTCCGCACGCCAGGGATGCGGTTTGCCCGATTTGAGCAGGGCTGCGACCAACTCCTGGCGGGAGGTTTTGCGGCCGATGCGTTTGGAAAAGCGGCGCATGTGCTCGCTGCAGAAGCAACCGTAGCGGACCGGGCTGTGGTTGAAGGTGCGGATGTCGTCCTCGATCCAGATGATGTGGGGATCGGTTTCGGCGTACAGGCTCCAGACGGCGGCGATGTTATCGCGCCATACTTTTGACAGGGGGCAGGCGCAACAGGTGCAGCGGGTGCCGTCGTGGCCGACCACGGTGCGCAGGCCGGGGAGCTTTTTGCGGTCGTCGCGTCCCCGGTCGTTGTGGCCGACGGTGATCCAGGGATTGACGGAATAGCGGACGCCGATTCTGTCCATTTCCGTCTTGATGCGGAAGAGGTTGCGCTGGTAGTCGCGGACCCACTCCAGAGGAGGCTGTCCGTGGGTGAATTCTTCGGTGTCTACTTTGATGATCACTTCATCGACACTGTAGCGTGGCAGAGCTTCGACCAGTTCCCGCAAGTTTTGGTCGAAGCTCCAGACCGGCAGGGTGCGGCGCAGGGCGTACCAGGCGTTTGGCTGGCTTTTGGGCATTGTGGGGGCTCCTTTGGTAATCTCGCTAGAAATTCTTTCCCTGTCCCTCGCCGCCGACCTGGAAGAGGCGAGCCTCTCCCGGGGCGAGGGCTATCAACTGGGATTTCGGATTCGGAGGCCAGAGCTCGCGCACGACGTCGTCGCGCGGGTCCAGGTGGTAGAGCTTTTCAGCGTCGACTTCGACTTTGAGCGTCAATCGCGCCCAGGCGCACGGGTTGGCGTTGACCACCATCAGGTGGAGCCGATCCTCTGCGTCCAGGAAGAAGCCGATGGTCGCCGGGTCGCCCTCGGCCGCCACGCTCAGGGGAGCACCGCCGACCGGCAGGGGACGGGTGCCGTCCCAGAGGGGGCCGTGGTGGAAGACGCCGATGTTGCGCAGCTGTCCGAGGCGGGGTGCCCAGATGTGGATTTCGCGGTTGATCCGTTGGGCGATCTCCCAGGTCTCGGTGGTGGAGCCGTCCGGCCGGACCATGGCCTGGTCGTGCGCATAGGTGAAGTACTGCAGTCCCCGGGCTCCGTACGCCAGGTCGCTGAACAGCTGAAAGCGCATGTGCCCTTCGGTTGGCGTGGGGTAGGCACCGTGACGGACGGCACAGGTGAAGGCCCAGAACGGGATGGTGTAGAAGTTGGAGAGGGTGCGAATCAAATCCAGACAGGTGAAGAAGTCGGGTTTGACGATGGTCTTGTGATCGGGGAAGACGTTGGGCAGGTCGCGGTCCTGCTCTATCTCCGCATCGGTGCCGATGGTGACCGGGTAGTGATCGTAGCTGAGCATGGTGGGACGACTCAGGCGGATGTACTCCCGCCAGAACCACTCGACGGTAGGTGCTCCCCAGCCGCGGATGGGGGGGAAGTGGTTGATGTAGATCAGGTGATACGGATCGAGAGAGCGGATCAGGTCGCCGACTGCGGCGAGGGTGGGCAGCAGGTCGAAGGAGGGCTCGTCGCGGAGATGGTAGCCGTAGAGCCCGGGGTGCTCGCGCACCTGTAGCACGATTTCCTCGATCTCTTTTCTGCGGCTTTCATCCAGGGCAAAGTCATTGCCCACGTGGTACGCCTGGTGAACGAGGAGTAGCCTGACTCCGTGCGCATGGGCGATGTCGAGTGCCTGCTGCACTTTTTCGGGACCGGGAGAGGAATGACTGACGGTGAAACCGGCTGCGGCCATGCCGGCCATGACATCGTCGCGGATCATCTCTCCACCCGGGCCGGCCCAACCGACGATGGGAAAGATATCTTCTTCCAGAATGTGATCGGCCATGGGATGCCTCCAGAGAGTGAATGGGTTCTGGAGAAATTCTATCTCTTCTCAGAGAGGTGGTCAACCGGGGATGGATCCTTGATGATTGCAGGGGGATGGCGTATTATCAAATCTCTCTGAAAGACAATGTGGAAATCACAAAAAAAACGAGACGGGAGATTATGGAATACGAGATCATCATGGTCACACCGCTGATGCAGAATTGCACGCTGCTGTGGGATGCGGAGAGCAAGAAGGGGGCGACTGTGGATCCGGGGGGCGATTCGGAAGTGATTCTGAGATCGATCGATCTGGCCGGAGTGGAACTGGAGAAGGTGCTGCTGACGCACGCCCACATAGACCACGTGGGCGCGGCGGGTGCGCTGGCCGAGAAGTTCGGGATTCCGATCGAGGGGCCGCACCTGGGGGATCAGTTTCTGGTGGATGGCCTGGAGCAGCAGGGAATGGCGTTTGGGGTGGAACTGGAGCGGGTGTTCAGCCCGGATCGCTGGTTGGAGCAGGGGGATGCGGTGGCCTTCGGAGGAATAGAGCTGGAGGTGCGCCACTGCCCCGGGCACACGCCGGGCCACGTAATCTTCTATCACGCGGGAGACCGGCTGGCGATTACCGGGGATGTCCTTTTTAGCGGATCGATAGGGCGCACCGACTTCCCGGGTGGGGACTACGATACGCTGTTGAATTCCATCCGCGAGCAGCTGTGGCCCCTGGGAGAGGATGTCGCCTTCATCTCGGGTCACGGGCCGATGTCGACCTTTGGGGAAGAGCGGCGGACGAATCCGTTTGTGGGGGATGGACGCTGACGGGTCTTTCCTTCGGCAAACGGCAACGAGCAAAAAAAAGAGCCCCCCTTCCGCCAAAGGGGGGCTCGGGCCTTGCAGGAGCGATTGGGGATGGCTTAGCGGATCAGCAGTCCATAGCCGATCTGGGCAAAGACCCAGACCAGCGAGAGGATGCCGATGAGCCATCCGAAGCGCTTGAGCACCATGAGATGCGACCTTTCGCTACTGAAGGGGAGCTGGTTGTATTCATATATATCGGCGGATTGATCGGCGGAATGCGTGAGGCGGATCACCTTCTACGAGCAAGATTATAATGTTTTGCGTGGAAGGCGAAAGGGGTTTAATGCAGGATAATTCGGTCAATGGGAGTTTTTGTCGGCTCTCGGGTATTTTTCGTATGGGCGAAGTTATTGAATTCGCAGTCCTTAAGGAGAGAAGAAAAAAAAGGCCGGAAAATTGCGAGAGATGCGCTGTGATTCAGCGTATCTGCGCTAATTTCGATCTATGGATGGGTTCTGCAGTCTGTCGGAGGAGGCACAGAAACTCACAGCCGTTCGGAATGGCTTTTCGAAAATGTTCGGGACCGCGTTTCGGCTGACGCACCTGAGACAGTATTCCGGGGCACCGCTGCCGCAGAGCGGCGACGGAGTCATCCACACATCCTCGGGCAAAGACCTTTCAGAAGTTGATCTTTTCGGGGATGCTCAGGTCTGCCTTTCTCAGGTATTCCCGCAGCGCGTTGCCATCGAGCGGCAGGTCGAGAACGTCGGAGAAGGGCCACATGTCTCCCTCCAGGAACTCGGCTGCCGTCTCGTGTTCCTGATTGCTGTCGGGAATGGCCAGGTCCTTGATGGCCTGGAGAATCACCGCTGCCGCCAGGCGGCGATGACCGTCGAATTGAGAGCGATAGGGGGCTTTTCGTTCTTTTGCCATTCGAACTTTCCGTCGGGCTCCGTCCATCAGAGCCACTGTTGAGACGTTCGGCGGGTGCGAAGCGATCCCGCTTTCTGTGAGATTGTCAAATTAGTTCGGAATACGCAGCCTTCTGATTCAAATAAAAATCCCTATGACACAGCCTGTCAGCATGGTCGCGAGACTGCCGCCGACGATGGAGCGCAGACCCAGACGGGCCAGATCGCCGCGGCGCTCGGGGGCGATGCCGCCGATGCCGCCGATCATGATGGCCACCGAGCCGAAGTTGGCAAAGCCGCACAGCGCGTAAGTGGTGATGATGAAGGTGCGCTCGCTCAGATAGTTTTCCTGCTGCATGCGAGCGGCCAATTCGGCGTAGGCGATGAATTCATTGAGGATGGTCTTCAAGCCCATCAACTCGCCGACCTGGGCAGCTTCGGCCCAGGAGATTCCCATCAGCCAGACGAATGGGCGGAAGAGAAGGCCGGCGGCCGCTTCCAGGCTCCAACTGCCGGCTTGTTCGGCGTTGACCAGGAGGTCGATCCAGCCGACGAAGTGGTTGGCCAGAGCGACCAGGCCGATGAAGGCGATGAGCATGGCGACGATGTTGATGGCCAGATGTATACCTTCGGAGGCGCCCTGAGCGGCGGCGTCCAGGCCGTTGAGACTGTCGTCGCTGGGGAGTTCAATCTGCTGTCGGGTGGTTTCGGGCTCTCCGGTCTCGGGGATCATCAGCTTGGCGACGGCGATAGCGGCCGGGGCGCTGATCAACGAGGCGGTGAAGAGGTGGCCGGCAATATCGGGATGGGTGGAACCGAGGATGATCGAGTAGAGGACCATGACGGTGCCGGCGATGGTCGCCATGCCGCCGACCATCAGACAGAAGAGCTCACTTTCGGTGAGCTTACGTATGTACGGGCGAATCAACAGGGGGGCCTCGGTCATGCCCAGGAAGACGTTGGCGGCTACGCCGACGCTCTCGGCGGAGCTGATGCCCATGACCCGCTGCATAAAGCGGCTGAGCAGGCGGATGATCCAGGGCAGGACGCGGTAGTGGTAGAGTATGCGCGACAGGGAGGCGATGAAGATCAGAATGCCGGCGATCTCGAGGGCGACGATCGGGCCGTAGGTGCCGGTGAAGGATTCGTTGGAGATGCCGCCGAAGAGCAGGGACTTGTTCGCCTTCAGAGCCGTGGTCTGGAGCAGGCGGGTGAGGCTGCCCACCAGGGCGAAGATCGGCTGGCGGATTACGGGCTGGAGGAGCAAGCCGGTGAGGAGGAACTGTAATAAAGAGGCGATGCCGACGGTTTTCCAGGGGATGTTGCGCGAGCGCCTTCCCGCCAGCCAGGCGAAAGCGAGCAGGACGAGGTAGCCGAAGGCGCTATGGAAGATGGGCATCAAGCTGTCGGGGTAGAGTATTGGGGGCGAGAACGAGTTAAATAAAGTCGGGGAAGAAGGGGATATTGTCAAGGCTGATCATGGTGGGGTAGAATGAGTTAGGGGGGCGAGAATGTCAGGCATAGCGGCGATTTTATCGATGGAGACAGCGGGTATCGGTGGCCTTTGCGAGCTTGTGTGCTAGCGCAAATAAAAGTGTCTATCGTGGCGTTGGCGCGTCTATATTGAGAGAAGGTATCTACTGTGCAAAGGTAAATTGGGGTATGAGCATGTCAATCGAGGAAAGGGTCAATAACCGGGAGAGCCCGCAATGAAGCGCTATGTCCTCTTATGGCTGGTGTTTCTGCCGCTGTTCAGTTGCGGCGATGGCGGAGGGAAGAATCCGGTGGATGCGGAAAAGGAGGCGGATTCCTTTGATGGTGAGGTGATCGCATTTGCGGACAGTTCTCTGGAAGCAGCGGTGCGGGTGGTATTGGGGAAGAGGGAAGGGGAAATGGTGGAAGACGATGTTCTTGCGCTGACGCAGCTGGATGCCAGCGGGTGGGGGATTGCGGAGTTGGGAGGGATCGAGCAGCTGAAGAATTTGCAGATCCTGGTTTTGAAGGACAATGCCATCGTAGATATTTCGCCACTGGTCGGGCTGGCGCAGCTGAAGCTGCTGGATCTGGACAACAACCAGGTGGCGGATATTTCGCCGCTGGCCGGTTTGGCGCAGTTGGAGGGGGTGATCCTGGACAACAACCGGATTGAAGATCTCACGCCGCTGTTGGATTTGGGGAATCTGCTGACGGCGTCGGCGCAGGGAAATCCGCTGACGGCGTCGGTGCTGAGTGTCTTCACGGCCGCTTTCGAGGGGGAATTCACCGGCGCTGCGGAGGATGGAGAAACAGCCGGAGATGGAGGGGATGGAACTACTACCGATCCCGGATCATCTGGGGATTACCAGATAGCCTTCACGTGGCGATGGAACGGGGGGAACGGGCTGTACGTCATGGAGGCGGACGGCAGTGAGCCGATGGGCGTAGTCAATTTCAAAATGGGTGCGGTTTTCGATCTGGCGTGGTCTCCGGTCGGTGCGACCCTCGCCTTTTCCGCCTGGGTGGACGACAATACGGATATCTTCCTCATCGATGACGGGGATTTCCGGATGAGACGATTGACCGAGGACCGAAAGGTGGATTCTTCCCCGACCTGGTCTCCGGACGGGCAGTGGCTCGCTTTCACTTCGAGTCGGAGCGAAGACTACGAAATCTATGCGATGCGCTCTGACGGGAGCGATCTGCAGCAGTTGACGGATAGCCCGGGGTTCGACTGGTGCGGCTCCTGGTCTCCGGACGGGGAGTGGATCGCCTTCATGTCGGATCGGGACGGCGCAGGGGATGAGGATGGCAAAGGGTATGAGATCTACGCGATGCGCTCGGATGGGAGCGATGTGCGCCGGCTGACGGAAAACGATGCGGTGGATTCTTCCCCGGACTGGTCTCCGGATGGAGAGTGGATTGTATTTTCGTCGGACAGAGATGGAGGCTACGAAATTTACGTGATGCGTGCGGATGGGAGCGATGTGCGTCAGCTGACCGATAGCGATGCGCTGGACAGTGGCCCGGACTGGTCGCCGGACGGAAAATGGATCGCATACTCTTCGGGGCCGGAGAGTGGCGATAGCGATATATATGTGATTCCAGCGGCAGGGGGGGAGCCGGTGCAACTGACTGACTTCGAGGGTTCCGCGGCACTGCCCTCCTGGTCACCGGAGGGGATGAATGGCTTCAGGAATGAGCCGGAAACGACTTCTTTCTTCGCCGCTGCCGAAATCGAACGAGAGGTGCGCGACATGCTGGGGAAGAGCAATTTCGAAGAACTGGATGAAGTCGATTTGCTCGGGGTCAAAAGACTGTCGCTAGGTACCCGGGGAATTGCCGATCTTGGGGGGGTGGAGGCGCTGAGGAATCTGGAAGAGCTGAGGCTCGACAACTATGCGCCGTTAAAAAAAGAAGCAGACGGCCGGTGGATGATCGACTCGTCCAGCTCGTGGGCGCCGGTCGAGCAGTGGAATCGGGTGCGCGATATTTCGCCGCTGGCCGGTCTGACCCGGCTCAAGACGCTCGAGTTCTACCTGAATCCGGTCGAGGACCTGTCGCCGTTGGCCAATTTGACACAGCTCGCTCGACTGTCTTTTTACAGCGACTATATCCGGGATATTTCGCTTCTGGTCGGACTCAGCAGACTGCAGCGCCTATCGCTGGGCGGCTGGGAGATCGACGACTTGTCGCCGTTGGCCGGTATGAGCCGGTTGATCATGCTCACTGTTCGGGGCACGCAGGTGCGCGATCTGTCGCCGCTGACCGGGCTTGGAAAGGTGAGTATCCTGGATCTCAGCTATAATCAGATCGAAGATGTTTCATCGCTGTCACTGCTGAGTGGACTGGTGCGTCTGAGCCTTTACGGTAATCAGATTCGCGATATCTCGCCGCTGCTGGGACTGCCCAACATCACCGAAGTGGGATTGACGGACAATCCGCTGAGTGAAGAGGCGCGGCAGACCGATATTCCGGCGCTGCGGCAGAGGGGGATCCGGGTAGTATATTGACAGGGCGCAGATCGAGGCTCTTCAGCCTGTCGATCAATCGAAGAGGAAGATTCAGTCGAGAAAAAAATGATGCGCTATCTGTTTTTTTTGTTGTGGATGATCGGCCTGCTGTTGGGCTGTGGGGATGGCGGAGGAAAGAATCCGGTGGAGGTGGTGGGTGGGGAAGGGGATTCCTCCGATGTGGCGATGGTCGCGTTTGCGGACAGTTCCCTGGAGGGGGCGGTGCGCGCGGCGTTGGGGAAGAGCGAAGGGGATCTGGTGGAAGCCGATCTCCTCGCACTGACGCAGTTGGATGCCGGCGGACTCGGGATTTCGGATATCGCCGGCATAGAGCAATTGAAAGGGCTTCAGATCCTGACGCTCAAAGACAATGCCATCGTAGACATCTCTCTGCTGGCCGAATTGGATCAGTTGAGACTGCTGGACCTGGACAACAACCAGGTAGTGGACATTTCGTCGCTGGCCGGGTTGACGCAGCTGGAAGGGGTGGTCCTGGACAACAATCGGATCGAGGATATTTCGGTACTGCTGGGACTGGAAAATTTGCAGGTGGCGGAAATGCGAGGGAATCCTCTGGATGAAGGGACATCGACCGCCTTGCTCGAGGAACTGGAAGCGCGAGGAGTGCAGGTCGGTAGCGGAGAGGATTCGGATGATTCTCTAACGCCGATAGAAGAGACTCTGCCCGAGTCGCCGGTCGCGTTTTTTTTGGATCCGGACCTCGAACGGGCGGTGCGCAGTACCCTGCAGAATTTTGGAGAGCTGAGCGAGAGAGAATTGCTCAGGATCGAGAAGCTGGAACTCACCGGCATCGGTGTTCGAGATTTGAACGGGATCGAAAGACTGGGAAATTTGATCGAGCTGAATCTCGATAATTATGAGTTTTACAGTATTGTCAATGGCGAATGGTTCTCCTATGTAAAGCCGAATACCATGTTGAACGAGGTGGCAGACCTCTCCCCGCTGGCAGCTCTGACCCGGCTGGAGAAATTGGGTCTGGCCCTCAATCCGATCGAAGACCTGGCGCCTCTGGCCGGACTCGCGTCATTGACTCAACTGCGGCTCGCATCGGATTTGTTGCGAGATCTCTCGCCGCTGGCCGGGATGGTGAATATGTCTGAGCTGAACATCGATTTTTGTCCCATAGACGATATCGGCCCTTTGAGCGGCATGAGCAAGATGAAAAGACTCGCCATCATCCAGAGCGAGGTGGAGGATCTGTCGCCGCTGGCGGGAATGCGGGAATTGACAGTCCTGGCTATCATGGACAGCAAAGTGCGGGATCTGTCGCCGCTGGTGGAGATGCAAAAATTGACAAACCTGTATATCACAGGCAACGAGGTGGCAGACCTTTCCCCGCTGGCCAGTTTAACGGGCTTACTGCGCGTGAACCTGAGTAACAATCGGATCGAGGATCTCTCTCCTCTTCTCGGCACCCAGGCGATATCCATCACCCTGAAGGGAAATCCGCTGAGTGAGGAATCGCTCAATGTCCATGCTCCGGCGTTGCGGAAGCGGGGTATAGGGGTGTACGTGGAGTAGAGAATAGAAACGCCTGGCGGGCAAACTTCATCCGGGCTCCTTCATTTCGGCGTTTTCTTATATTAAAAAGAGAGCATCTTCGGGAAGGGAAAGAGTAGAAGACTTTTGCCGGAAGGTGTTTTTATGCGCTCATCGAGATATTCCGCGCTGGTGGTTTTCTCGCTCGCGATATTGGGGGCGGCAGCAGTGTGGGCGCAGGAGGGGTTCTCCTGCGCCGGTTTTGCCGCGATGTCGCCCGGAGTTGGAGCGGCAAAAAGCGCGGCTTTGCGCGTCCAGCCTCCTCAGGGCAACCTCCGCATCCTGACGATCTTCGCCGGTTTCAGCGACGAAGCCACATCCCATCCCGATCTCCCCGCCTTTGCCTCCGGTCTGTTCGATTTGGGACGGGCCGGTAGTTTCTCCCATTTCTTCGATATCATGTCTTTTGGGCAGTTGATGGTGGAAGGGACCGTTGTGCCGCGTCGCTACGGTGCCGCCCATCCGGCCAATGCCTATCTCAATACGAATATGAGACGGCGGGGCGGGTACGGCGACTATGTCGCCGAGGTGTTGGCGCGGGCGGATAGAGATATCGACTTCGGGGAGTTCGACAACGACGGCCCGGACGGGCTGCCGAATTCGGGGGACGACGACGGGGTGGTGGACTACCTGTTCATGGTGCCCCTGTCGACGCCGGCCGGCTTTATCATCGGACGGGCTACGGGGATTGCCGGGCTGGGGATTACGAGAGATTTCGAGACGCAGGATCGCGCGCCGGATGGGAGGCCGATTCGGGTGAGCAACGCCGAGCGCCACGGGGCGCTGGTCGCGCAGGGGAATTTTGCCCAGACGGTGGGGGCGATGGCGCACGAGTTCGGGCATGCGTTGGGGTTGCCGGATCTGTACGATCTTTCATACGAGGGACCGGAGGAAGACAGCGCGGGGATCGGCCGCTGGGGGTTGATGGGTTGGGGCGCGCATGGCTGGACCGGGGTGGATGGACCGGTTGGTCTGTGCGCCTGGAGCCTGGAACAGCTGGGCTGGATCGGGCGCGGCAACGAGCGATTGGTCGAACTGCTGGAGCCGCGGCAGGGGGTGATGGCGCGGGATCTGTTTTTGGGTGGGGATATCTACAAGATTCACCTGCCGGCGCAGTTGAGCACGTCGACGCAGTCCGGGAACGGTAAGGTGAAGCTGGAGGTCGAATCCGGATATCTCCTGCTCGAACAGCGCACCCGGAGTGGTCTGTACTACCATCGCAATCTACCGGGGGAAGGTCTGCTGGTCTGGCACGTGCGGCCGGAGCAGCGCAACAACAACGGGGAAGAGCAGAAGCTGGTGGATCTGGTCTGCGCCGATGGTCTGCGCTTTGGGAAGAAGGACGACCTGGACTTCTGGGCGCACGATGTCCCTTATGCGCGAGAGAACTTTGGCAACCTGGGGGATGCTGGAGATCCATTCGACGGGGTCGCTCGAGCGGAATTCGGTGCAGATGGGAATCCTTCGATTGAGAGTGTCGGGGATTTTTCCTCAAGGGCGATCACTCCACTGTCCGTGCGCATGCATCGTCAGGGGAATGCGATGCGGCTGGATGTCGATCCGCCGCGCTGGGCGGGATCGATCGATGGCGAGGTGCACTGGATCGGCACGGTGCTGGTGGATGGGGATGTGGAAGTGGGACCCGAGGGGAGCCTGTGGCTCTACCGGGGGACGGAGGTGCTGTTCGCGCCGGGAGATCGCCTGGGGGGAGGATTACAAGTGCAGCAGGGGGAGTTGACGGTGCGGGGGGATATGCGCGTCGTGGGGAATGGCACCGGTCTGTCGGAGCGAGTGCTTTTCAGGGGGATGAATCCGGACAGCGGTTGGTACGGGATCGTGGTTGATCCGGATGAGGCGGGTGAGATCGACGTGCCAGAGGGGAGTTTTGAGCTGCGGGGCGCGAGTCGGGGAATAGCGCTGCCGGGAGCGCCTCCCGGAGCGAATGGGTTACAGATACAGGGGTTTCGCCTGATCGATCTCAGCGAAGGGGATGGAGCGGGGAATGGGGATGGCCAGCTCCAGCCGGGGGAATCGGTGCGCCTGGTGCTGGAGATGGCCAACTGGTCGCTCACTCCGTATGAGGAGGTGGAGGTGACTCTGAGCTGGGACAATCGGTTGCTGCAGCCGATTTGGACGGAGGATGGAGAACAGACGCAGGTGGATGTCCAGACCTTTTCGGTCTATCCGGGGAATAGTCGGCGTCTGGAACTGCCGGCGCTGGCGCTGGCCCTCGATGCCGAACCAGGGCAGCAGGTGATACTGAGGCTGCACGTGCGGGCGGCAGGGATTCTGTGGGAGGAGCGATTGGATCTGCCGGTGCAGGAGATACCCCCTTTGCCCGAAGTGGAGCTGGAAGTAGCCGATCAGAGGATCGGCGGGCAACTGGCGTTACTCAGCGCTGAGGAATTGGAGCGGGAGGAAGGAGTGGTGGTGCGGGCGCTGGTCCGCAAAGGCGCGGTCTCTGGGGTGGAACTGGTGGCGTACGACGCGGCGCTGGAGAAGGTGGTTGGTGTGTTCGAGATGCGCGCTGGGGATGGGGATGCCTCTTTCTTCGAGACGCTGATACGGATCGACGATAGTTCTGGAGAGCTGAGATTGGCGCCGCGGGTGCACACGCCCGAAGGGGCGGTCTTTTTCAGCTCCCACCGGCCGCAGGTGAAGGTGGTGGTGGATAGATGGCATCCGTTTCTGGTATTCAGGAGCGGGAGTCTGGAAGCGCTCGTAGACGGGATCCTGAGGCGGGAGCTGGCGGGGCGGGGAGTCGAGGCGAACTTCGTGGATATCGGGAAGGCAGAGGAGTACGGAGATGCGCTGTTCGGACACTATCAGGGGAGCGGGAAGGGGATCATCGCCCTGACGCGGGGGCGCGGGGAAGGGCTCAGCGAGGCGCTGGCCAGGTATCTGGATTCGGGTGGCAATCTGCTGGTCTTCTCCCGGACTTTTCACTGGACGATGGGGGATGCGCTGCGGGAGAAACTGTATCTGGAGGATATCGAGACGGCTTCCTCCCGCCTTTTGAGTGGGGCAGGGGGATTGAATGGATTGCAGCTCTCGATTCGCCATGAGGCGATGGTGGTCCGGGCCCCGGCCGAGCCGCTGCTTTTGGATGAGCAGGGGGGCGTGAGCGGTTTCCGTCTGGACGATGGGGGATACCGGGTAGTGTATCTGCCCTTCAATCTGAGTGGCGTGGATGAGCCGGAGGTGCAGCAGTGGCTGTTGGGGGAGAGTATGGACTTCCTGCGCCGCCCCAGGACCAGCGGTGAGCCGGTGCTCCGGGAGGTGATGGGGGTGGGACTGTCCGGAAATATGGAGCCGTTGTCTCCCCAACTGGTGATCGTGAATCCAGGGCCTGGAGATTCCGAAGCGTTTAAGGCGACCTACCAGGTTCTGCACAGGGGACTTCCAGTGTCGGCCTTTGAGGTGATGGAAGGGGGGTTGGCTGCTGGGGAGAGGCGCGTGGTCGATCTGCCGGATTGGGCTCCTTACGGAGAAGAAGACTACACGCTGCGTTTTGCGCTGCGCACACTGGGTGGGGAGATGATCGGCACGATGCACGAGCGACCGCTGCGAATCGTCCAACTCGTCGGCCGTTTCGAGCAGACGGCTCTGCTGGGCGAAGGGCAGGGGAACGGGGCGGCTTCCTTCGACTACGACGGGGATGGCGATCTCGATTTCTATTTGGTACGGCGGGGCGAGGCGAACCGGCTTTTTCGCAATGACCCGGAGGGCTTCACCGAAGTGGGCGTTGAGGTTGGTCTGGCGGATCCGGGTCAGGGGCGAGGGCTGGCGCTGGGGGACTACGATGGAGATGGAGACCTCGACCTGTATCTGGTCAACGAGGCAGAGCGGAATGTAGAGGGGGGAAATAGGCTTTTCCGCAACGATGGGAACGGTCGGTTCACCGATATCACCGAAGAGATGGATGGCCTTTCCCCCGGGAGCGCGCTGCTGGCGGATGATGAGGGATCCGGGCGCAGTGCCGGCTTTCTGGACTACGATGGAGATGGGGATCTGGATCTATATCTGGTCAATGGGCTGGGGAATCGGCTCGGGGCGAACCGGCTTTTCCGCAACGATCTTGCCCGTTTCGTCGAAGTGGCCGCCGAGGTGGGGCTGGACGGAGCCAACGACGGCCGTGGACTGGCGATCGGCGATTACGACCGGGATGGAGATGCCGATTTGTACGTGGCGAATCGGTACGGACAGACCGGCAGTCAGCTCTACCGCAACGAGGTGGATGAGGGCCGGGGATTTGTCGCCGCAACTGCCGAAGTGGGGCTGAGTCCTTCGGATATGGAGGTGGCGGCAGTGTTCGGGGACTGCGACGGGGATGGGGATTTGGATCTATTCGTTTCGAATGAAGAGGGGAAGAACGTCCTGTGGCGCAATGAGGGGAGGGGGGACATTTCCGGCTGGCAGCCACTGGGCGACATCCGCTTCGGCAATGCGATGGCCGGTGGATTATACCTGGGAGAGAAGAGCGTGGGTACGGCCTTTCTGGATTACGACAACGACGGGGATCTGGATCTGGCGACTACGGCGCTCGAGGATGGGGGGGGCGACGAGCTGTATCACAATCGCGGCACGGCCGGTTTCGTGCCGGTGGGCGAGTTGCTGGGCATGCGGGGGGACAGCGATGGAAGGGGTATCGCTCCCGGAGACTACGACGGCGACGGTCGTCAGGATCTGCTGATTGCGGACGCGCAGCGGACGGTCCTCTACCACAATGGGTTGGAGCCGGCTCCCTGGCTGCAGGTGGCGCTGCAGGGAGAGGGGTTTAATGCCAACGGGTTGGGGGCACGGATCGAGGTGAATGCGGACGGCCAACGACAGGTGCGGGAGCTGCAGTCGAGCTATGGGTACGGCAGTCAGGTGCAGCCCTGGATCCACGTGGGACTCGGGAATGCGGAGCAGGTCGATTCTTTGCGCGTTTTCTGGCCGGATGGGGCGCAAAGTTTGCAGACGGGAATTCGCGTCAGCCAGCGCCTGCTGTTGACGCATCCGCAGTTTGTGACGGCAGTGGAGGAGGAGAGCCAGCGTCTGCCCGGTGAGTTCTTTCTGGAAGACAACTTTCCCAATCCGTTCAATGCGCGGACGGTCATTCCGTTTGCGACGCCGACTACGGGAAGGGTGCGGCTCGATATCTACGACGCGGCGGGGCAGCGGGTGCGCGTTCTGGTCGATGAAGAGCTGGCAGCGGGGCGGTATCGGAAGACGTGGGAGGGCCGGAACGACGAGGGGCAGCGGATGGCCAGCGGGGTGTACGTGTATCGGTTGCGAGCGGGGGAGCGAGTGGAGAGTCGACGGCTGTTGCTGTTGAAATGAGTTGCCGGAGAGTTTATGTGCGGTGCGGTTTGTGCGTTTGTAAATCTATCATGGCGTGGATGATTATCGTCCACGCCATGATCGTCAATGCATCGTAGAGAGTGGAATTTGCGCGTTGACCAATTCGACTGAAGAGAAGCGGATGGTGTTACAGGAATAGAGCCGGGCTCACCTTGAAGCGTTCGGCCAGGATGCGGATGTGGGCTTTACTCAGCTGGCGCTCGCCGCGAAGAATTTTCCCCCCGAGGGGGCGATTGCCCGCCAATAAGTCGCCCAGTTGAGAGCCGTTCATCCCGTTCTGCTCCATGAGGTATTTGAGGGAATCGAGCGGCGAAAGAGAGGATAGATCCGCGGCGTAGTGCTCATCGTCGTACTCGCCGATCAGAGTGGCCAGCGTTTTTAGGTAGTCTTCCTGATCGAGAGTGCGGCGGTATAGAATGGCCAGATGGTCCAGAATTTCGACGGCGTTGTCGTAGTCCACATCATCGCGGATCGGTCGGAGCTGGTGCATAGTTTGGAGTGCTTCGAAACTGTCCGGCAGTGGGGATATCTGGTCGGTCCGTGCAATTTTCATAGGTTCTCTTTCCAGTTTCCCTGGTCGTATTCTCTGTGGGTCAAGATGCGGAGGACGAAGACCATCCCCATGTTGAAATGGATCGCAGCGATCAGCCGGTGTGCGTTCCGTTCGATATTGAACACGTAGATCGTATGGCCACTAGCCACTTCCACGGCATCCACATCGTTGAACGACTGCTTCAGGTCGGCGGGTGTGCGCCAGGATGCCGCCAGGGTGGTTTTCTCCCAGTGAAGCAAGGAGGCTTTGGCCCGAGGATGGTTCTCGGCATACTCCCGTAGCCGCTTTCGCGTGATAATTCGTCGCATTGGTACAAAATGTACCATAGGTGAATTCAAAGTCAAGCGGGCAACCGCGAAAATCATTGCCTCCTGCGAGTTGGAGAATCGAATCTATTCTTGGGGCTGCCCCTCGAACGCAAAAACGGAGATTATCGATTGTTTTCATATTTGCTGATAATTTTCCCCGCCTAAACCGTCTTAATAGATAGATCCCCTCATAGTATCCAATACGACACTTCTCATTGAGATTTACCGGTATTTCCCCCGGAGTTGGGAAAATGGCTCAAAAAGATCGAGATCTGGTCGAGAGGGCGCTGGTCGGCGATCAGCAGGCGTTCGGCGACCTGGTGGAGCGGTATGAGCGGTTGATCCACGGTCTGATTCTGGAGAGTATCCGCCGTCCCGACGAGGTGGAGGATCTGGTCCAGGATGTGTTCTGCAAGGTGTACGAGCAGTTGGCCTCGCTGCGCGAGCCATCCCATTTTACCAGCTGGGTGGCGCGGATTGCGACCAATACCGCTATCGAATGGCTGCGCCGGCGACAGGTGCGGGTCCGGAATGAGTGCCGGGGAGAGCAAATCCTGCCTCTCCCCGGCAAACGGCCGGATGAACTCTACGAGGAGCGCGAAGCGGCCGGGTATTTGTGGAAGGCGCTCGACAGCCTGGCTCCGGAAAACCGCCGCATGGTGGTGCTCTATTTCCTGGAGGGATGCACCTACCGGGAGATCGCCCGATTTCTGGGAATTTCCCTACCCACCGTGCGCTGGCGATTGCTCAAGATTCGCGGACGGCTGGTCGAGGAACTGGGGGAGATCGTCAGTCAGGAGGCGCTGCAGCGGCCCCTGGTGCGGCGTTCGGCCAGGGAGAAGATCGTGGCTGGTTTGCCGGTGGTGGCGTTTTTCCGGCCGGACAGGTTGGGCTGGGGAGCGAGACTGTGGCACTGGTGGCGCTGGCCGATGTTTGGAGGTGTCGGGCTCCTGGGGTTGCTGGGTGCGGTACTGTGGGGAGGGCCGGAAGTGGGGGAGGAGAGGGTATCCGGCGGGATGGCTGGTTTCCGCGCGCGGCGGGACGAGGTGGAACTGCCTGCCATGTCGGTGCTGTGGGAGCCGAGACGGCCCCAGGCCGGGGAGCGGGTGCGGTTTGAGGTGGCCGGAGCGGAGCTAGATGGGGAGGAGCAGGGGGCGACGCTGCACTTCATCACCGATACGGCGCGTCCTGTGGATCGAGTGGCATCCCTGCGGCGAGATGGGGATGGGTGGGTGGGAGAGGTAGAGATCCCTCCAGATGCCAAGGCGCTGTTTTTCTACGTGGGGGCCGGAGAGGAGGAGCCGGAGGCGTTCGATTTGCGCTGGACCTGGAATCCGGGGAGGAAGAGAAAGCTGCAGCGTTACTGTTGGTCTCTGCTGGTGCACGACGGGGAGGGACAGCCGGTGCGGGATGCGGCGTTTGCCGAGGCGGAGATGGCGGAGTTGAAGACGGTGGCGGGAATGAATAATCCGCTGGATGAAAGCAGCGTGGTCGCGCTGCGAGAGCAGGGGGTCGAGGTGGAATGGGAAAAGGCCGACGCTGGCGGAGATGCGATAGGTAGTCTTCCTGCGGGGTCCAGACCGCGTATTGCGTTTGCCCTGTCCGGCGACATCTACCAGATGGAAGTGGATGGAAGCAACCCGATCAACCTGACCCCGCAACTCACTTCCGTCTCGGAACCTTCATGGTCTCCGGACGGCACGTGTATTGCCTTTACTTTGCTTTTCGATGGGAATTATGAAATCTACGTGCTCTATGCCGGGGAACACAAGCCGGTCAACCTGACCAACGACCAGACAAGCAACTATAATTCGCCGTCGGGGTCACCAGATGGTCAGCAGATCGCCTTTGCGTCGAACCGGGACGGGAGTCGTGGAATTTATGTAATGGATGCAGACGGGGAACAGGTGAGACGGTTGACCGACGATCCGGCCAGAGAGATTGCGCCGTCGTGGTCTCCGGATGGTCAGCAGATCGCCTTCGCGTCGAACCGGGATGGGGATTATGAGATTTACGTGATGGACACCAGTGGAGGACAGGTGAGACAGGTGACCCACAATCAGGTCAGAGATGTTTCACCGTCGTGGTCTCCCGACGGGCGTCGGATCGCCTTTGAATCGCATCTGGACAAGAACATCACGGGCACGGAGAAAGAGATCGCCCAAATTTGGACGATGGATGCCGATGGGACGAATGCCATTCAACTGACTGATGATCCGTGTAATCTCCAGCATAAGCCTGCGCCGCCGATATGAGTTTTTTTGCCCATTCTCTACCGCTGGAGCGTCTATATATATGGAAAGAGAAAGGTCGTTCCAAACGATGTAGATATAGCCGATAGCATCTACCAGGAGCGTGCCCCATGTTGTGCTATGTCGTCCTGCTTGTGCTCTCCCTCTTTTCTGTCACCAAACTGGCCGCCTCTGATTTTTCTTGTGCCGGTTTTTCCATAACGTTTCCTCCTTATACAACAGCAGGTAAAGCCGCCTATTCTTCTCCCCGGCCGATTGGCCCCAATGGGGTGCATGCCCTGGTCATCTTTGCCCAGTTTCACAGTGATAATCCACATACCCAGTCCATTCCAGCATATGCAAGGGATCTGTTTGATCGAGAGCTACCCGGCAGCCTTGCGCATTTCTACGATGCCATGTCCTTCGGGGCATTCGAACTCCAGGGGACCGTATTCCCCAGGAGATACAATTCTGCAAAAACTGCTTCGGCGTATCTGTCGACCAAAGCGGGTGAGAAGGGACAGTACGGACGTTTCGTCGAGGAAATTCTGCTGCAGGTGGATGAAGAGATCGACTTCGGGCAGTTCGACAACGACGGGCCGGATGGTTTGCCCAATTCGGGAGATGACGACGGCTGGGTGGACTATCTCTTTGTCAATGTGCGCTCTACCCCGCGCGGCTTCATCAAAGGAGGGGCGACCGGCATCGTCGGATTGGGACTCAGCTCTCCGTTTATTTCACAAGACGCCGGCGCCGGAGGGGACAACATACGCATCAGTGGAAATATTCCTAAGGGTTGTTTTGGGAAAGATGGCACTTTTTCCCAAACTGTGGGGACGATGGCGCACGAATTCGGCCACAGTTTGAGGCTCCCCGATCTGTACGACCTCCATTACGAAGATCCGGCCACAGATAGCGCCGGCATCGGCAAGTGGGGACTGATGGGATGGGGCGCCCACGGCTGGAACGGCAACGATGGCCCCAATCCGTTCTCCGCCTGGAGTTTAAAGCAACTGGGTTGGATCACTCCCGAAAACGACCGCCTGACGGAAGTGACTGAAGATACAGTAGATCTCCCCATCGCCAGCCTCCATGCAGGGGGGCGTGCTTACCGAATCCCTTTGAGAATGCCGGGAGGGGAGTACCTGCTGTTGGAGAGGCGCACTCGCGCGAGCTCGTATTACGACCGCCACCTGCCGGGGGAAGGGGTGTTGATCTGGCATATCCGCCCCGGGGCCTCGAATAACAATCACGAGGACTTCAAACTGGTCGATCTGGTGTGCGCCGATGGGCTTTTTCGAGATGTGGGTTTTCCACAGGGAAAAAGAGAGGATGGGAAGTTCGGGGGGGACAATCTGGATTTCTGGGCACACGATCTGACCTATAACGGGAATCACTCCGGCAATATGGGGGATGCGACCGACCTTTTCGACGGCAGACATTTCGCAAATTTCGGCCCGGGTGCCAATCCCTCCAGCGATCCCCAGGGTCTACTCCCCGGCGCTTCCACCGGCCTGGAGATTGGGATACGTCGGCAGCAGGAAGATCTCAGAATCGATGTTATCCAGCCCCGCTGGTCCGGAGTGATCGACTCAGAAGTGCACTGGGGAGAGAGTGTGCTGGTAGGGGGAGATCTCACCGTAGCTCCGGAGGGGGAGCTGATGGTCCATTCCGATACTCGCATCCATATAGCTGGCACCGACCGGCTGCGAGGAGGGCGCGATCCCGAACGCTGCGAATTATTGATTCAGGGTAATTTTATCATCTCTCGCCCTTCGTATATGGAACCTGATGCCCAAGTAATTTTCCAGGCTCAGAATCCGGGTGAAAATTGGTACGGGATTCTCTTTGAACCGATGGCATGGCTCGGGAACCAACTGCCGCCAGACAGTGATTTCGAACTGCGGGATGCAGAGCATGGGATAGGGCTACTGACCGAGGACTGGCCGGTATTGCTCGTGTTGGGGGAACCTTATGACGAGGTGCAACAGGATGCCTTGCGCAGAATCTGCAATGGAGTGCTGGATGATCTGGGATTGAAGGCAGCGGTCGTAGAATTGAAGGATGCAAAGAAGGGGGCTGTTTTTGATGCGCTGTTGTCCCGCTACCTGGATCGAGAGCAACTCGTCCTCTGGTTGGGAGGAAGCAGAGATCGTGCCGCACAAAACGCGCTCCTCAACTTCTTGGAAGATGGAGGGCGGCTGTTCTTAGCCACCCATCAGCTGCCTTCCTGGCATGGGGAGATGCATATCACCTCTCAGATCTCCTCGGTACTGGAAATTTCCAGTGCAGGCATGTTGGCTGATTCAACAATGAATTTCAAAACGAGATGTAGGAGGTTGGGCATAATAGCTCCGGCCATACCCATGCTCCTCGATGAAAGACACGGAGTTTCCGGACTTCGGCTGGAGACAGAAGACCGCCATCTGGCTTACCTGCCGTTCGATCTGCAGAAAATAGAGCCGGAGATGGCCGGTCGTTTGCTCGAAGCTATACTTCCTTCTTTGCGCGGGGAGTTTGCCTCTGGCGCGGTTTTGGAAACGCCCGATCACCAGATCAAAGAGAACAAGACTCAAGTGCTGATGCGCCCCGATGAGTCCATTCTCGTACGTGCTCCAATTGAAGGTGATTACGAGAAGGTGGAATTGGTAGCGCATGCCATGCACGAAAAAAAGAGAGTCCCAGGGATACCCATGAGAAAGGTGGGTGCCGGGCTATACGAGGCAGAGTTTAAGGCACCCGATAGCGACGAGTATCTGCTCTGGCTACGCCTGCAAAATAGGGAAGGAGGTGTGGTCTACAGTGCGCAGAGTCTGCAATTGATGGCTGTTCTTTTTACCGAGGAGCATCCCATCCTGGTCTTTATGGGAGGTAGCTATCTGCCGTCTCGTCGGGAGGCTTTTTTATCAGATTTGGGAACGGTGTTGCAGCCCTTGGGTTTGGAAGCGAATATCCTGAAAATCGTTCCAGAAAAAGGCTTCCCCTACCAGGCCTTTCTCAAACACTATATAGAGCCGGGGAAAGTAGCCATATGGTTGGGGCATTCCCTGGACGAAGAGGGGCAAGCTGCCTTCGGCGAGTTTCTCGATTTGGGCGGTCAGCTACTGATGTCCTCTTTTTCACTCCGCACCTCTCCCGGGATAAATACCTTTCTCCGGGAATGTCTCGGTATATCTCAGATCGGCAATTCAGAGAGGGGGCAGTTCCCCGGTGCCAGCACTGCTCTGGTGCAGGATTTTTCCATGCTCTACAGGCCACTGACCCTGGTGGACCCAGCGCTTCCTTCCGTGGTCGACAAAGAGGGACGAGTGGCCGGTTTGCGGTTGGATGAGGAGATCAGCCGGGTGACCTTTCTATCTTTTGATCTTTTCAATATGGAGGCCTATACACGACGGGAGTTGCTGCAAACAGAACTGATCTTTCTGTTAGCACCGCGGCTAGGTAGGGTGAATTTACAGGTGCAGGCTGTTCGAGCGCCAGATCGGCTCATGCCCCTGGAGCGAATAGTGCCCGAGATCATTGTCGCCAATACAGGGGGAGAGCCTTCGGGACCGTTCTCGGTTGGGTATCAGATCCTGCAGGGAGAAGAGGTGCTTTTTTCCGCAGAACGAGACATTGCGTCGCTGGAGGGAGGCATCGCGCGGGTGGTTCAGCTACCTGCATGGATGCCCGTCGGGGCGGAGGACTTCCAGATTCGTTTTGGCGTGGGCACACCGGATGAAAATAGGCTCGCCTATTCGCCCGCCCGTCCCCTGCACGTGGTAGAAGGGGTAGCTCCTTTTGACGAACTGATTCTGCCGGGGGCAGTTTCATCGGGCAATGGAGCCGGTTTTTTCGACTATGATAACGATGGAGATTCGGATCTCTACCTAGTACGCCGGAATGCCGCCAATCAGCTTTTCCGCAACGATGGAACGGAGTTTTCCGAGCAGGCGGAAGAGGCGGGTATAGCCGATGACGGGTTGGGGCGTGGTTTGGCTCTGGGCGACTACGACGGGGATGGGGATCTGGATCTCTATCTGGTCAATGAAGGAGCGAACCGATTTCTCTTCAACGATGGGGATGGACGGTTTTCAGAGGGGATAGAGAGGCTGTCTGTCCATCCCGGAGAGCAACGAAAACTGGCCAATGATGCCTCGGGACGCAGCGCCGGTTTTTTCGACTACGACGGGGATGGGGATCTGGATCTCTATCTGGTTAATGCTACGGGTGTCAACTGCCTTTTTGAGAATACGGCAGGTCAGTTTTCCGAAGTGGCCACCACGGCGGGATTGGCCGATGCGGGCAATGGCCGCGGCCTGGCCTTTGGGGATTATGATGGGGATGGAGATATCGACCTTTTCGTGGCCAATCAGACAGGGGGGAGTCATTTCTTCCGCAACGATCGGGGGACTTTTCGGGATGTTAACCGACATCTGGGGTTGGAGTTTGCCGGGGGAGAAGTGGGAGCGGTCTTTGGAGACTACGACGACGATGGAGATCTGGATTTGTTCCTCTCCAGCGAGACGGGCCCCAGCTACCTCAACAGGAACGAGGGGGGATTTTCCTTTGAGCGCGTGGTGGGCAAGGACAGCCTGTATCTGGGGAGCCAGACGGTAGGGGCGGCGTTTTTAGATTACGACAACGACGGGGACTTGGACCTTGCGACTACGGCATTGAGGGCAGAGGCGGGAGGGGATGCACTCTACCAGAACCGCGGGGATGGTATGTTTATTTCCGTGGGTGAGTTGCTGCAGCTACGCACCGAAAGCTCGGGGCGCGGCCTAAGTTTTTCCGATTACGACGGAGATGGTGACCTCGATCTGTTTATCGCCGATTCCAGGCGATCGCATTTCTATCGCAATACTGCAGATCCGACCCATTGGTTACAGGTGGAATTGGAGGGACCGCCGGTCAATCGCCAGGGATTGGGGGCCAGCGTCGAGTTGGTGGCAGGGGGGCGGCCGCAGTACCGCGAGTTACAGTCGGCCTTTGGCTACGGAAGCCAGGTCCAGCCGGGAGTGCATTTTGGCCTGGGGACGGCCGTGCAGGCAGACACCTTGCGGGTGAGGTGGCCGGATGGCCTACAGACGATACAGTTTGGGTTGCGGGCGGGGCAGCGTTTGTTGCTGTTCCATCCCAGGTTGAGCACGGCGGTGACGGAGGCGGAGGGGAGGGATCTCGGAAGATTTAGACTGTTCTCCAATGTGCCCAATCCGTTCAACGCTGGCACGATTATTCATTTCGAGCTGCCCCGGTCTGGAGAAATGGAGTTGGCTGTCTTCAATGTTCTCGGCCAGCCGGTGCGAGGACTGATCAACGGAGTGCTGGATGCCGGGGTGTATCAGGTTGCCTGGAATGGCCGAGATGAAGGGGGAAGGAATTTGGGGAGTGGAGTGTATTTCTGCAGGCTGGCAGGGGATGGCCGGGTGCAGACCCGGCGTATGTTATTGCTGAAATGAGGTGAAATCTGGTTAGATCAAATAGCCAGAAAAGGGGCCCTTACCCACACAGAATAGCGAAGAGCCAAAAAGTAGAAGCATTAGGGGGTATCGAGACCCTGACCGGGCTGGTGCAAATACAACTGCGAGGCAACCAGATTCGGGAGTTTTCCCCTCTGGCTGGCTTGACAGAATTGCAGCATCTGGACCTTTCCGACAACCCAATCCGGGAGATCTCCCCTCTGGCTGGCTTGACAGAGCTGCAGCATCTGGATCTCTCCGACAACCCAATCCGGGAGATCTCTCCCCTGGCCGGCTTGTCGCAGCTCAGGTTATTGGACATCAGCAGGAACGAAGTGATCGATATTACGGCCTTGCAAGGGTTGTTCGGGTTGAAAACTCTGCACCTGGACGGCAACGACCTCGAAGATATCTCAACATTGGCCAATCTTTCGGCTCTTGTCATTCTGAGTTTCAATGACAACGAGGTGAGAGATATCTCGCCATTGGAGAACTTGCCGGACTTGGTCGCGTTGGAAATGAGCAATAATCAGGTGCGCGATATTTCACCGCTGTTGAAGCTGGAACGGCTGTCGCAGATCGATCTCACGGGCAATCCGCTGGACCGGATTTCACGGGAAGTCTATATCCCCTCTCTGCGGGCGAACAGGGTGAAGGTGATTTTCTGACGGACCGTGAAGAGAGAACTCGTCGGTTGGGGAGAATCCATGGTGACGTGCAGAATAATGACCCTCTGGGGATCTTTATTGATCCTAATCTGCTGGTCGATCAAGGGGCAAGCCATGGATTCCTTGGTGGTAGGTATGGGACAGGGCGACCGGAACTGGATACAGATCATGGATTCATCTCGATACGTCTCGTTCGCTCAGGACTCGATCTGGCTATGGGACATGGAGCCGGGGAGTAATCTGGCCAGAGGGATCGGAGCGCGCCGGGGCGTGGCGCTCTTGGGAACGAGGAAGGCTGAAGATGGCCAGGTGATCTACGACGGAGACGTGAGCACGGCCCTCGATCCGGATCAGTTTCCGGAGATAGAGCGCACAACTCCACTTATGGTCTACCTAGGTGGCTCATTCCGGGTGAATCGCATCCGCTTGTATCCGCGTCTCGATCGGATAAACAAACACCGCTTCCTTCAGGAATTCAAGGTCTCCACTCGTCCTTGTGCGGGGAATAGTGATGAGCTCCTCTTCCGCTTCTGGCCTTCCAACCCCAACACCGAGACGGTGGTAGACCGACGCTTTGCGAGCCGGGATGCGTGCTACGTGGTGATAACCCCGACGACCCACAGGGAGTGGGAGATCGCCGAGTTGGAGGTTTACAGCGAGGGTACGGCGCTAGAAGGAGTGTTTGTTTCCAAAGCCCTGAGTACCTCCAGGGACGCGCCGCTGTGGGGAAAGGTGCATGGTGACGGGGGGAGGATCTCCCAGATGGTGGTGGTGCAGACGCGGACGGGGCCTGATCCCGATCCGGTGTTTTACTACCTAAAAATGGGAGATGAACTAAGCAGGGGGAGCAAAGTAAGTTGGTACAGTAATGCCCCGATCTCGAGGGGGCCCATCAAGCCCAACCCGGCGTGGAGCCCCTGGGAAACGCTAGATAGTGGGGGTGCGGTGCGTTCTCCCAGTCAACGGAAGTACATCCAGTTCCGAGTGAAAATGCCAGAGCCGGGGGTCTGCCTAAAACAGTTGGTCTTCGAGTACGCTTACCCACCTCTGGTGCAGGATCTGGTCGCAGAAGTGAATCCCACACTCGTGAAGGGGGGAGAAAAAACTGAGTTTACGCTGTCGATGGAAGTGTATCTGAAGACCAAGGGCTCCGGGGTACATCCTGCTGATTCAGGCTTCCGTCAGTTCCAGATAATAACTGGAGCCCAGATACATTCCGTGGAGCGAGTGCTGATTGATGACCGGAAGGTGGCGTTCAGCTGGACTCGCGATCCGGAGGGATTCACGGTGAATCTGTGGCGGCGGGTAGTGCAGGACGGTAGCTTCATACAAGTGGTATTCCAGGGAGCGATCCTCAGGGATCAGACCCGATTCGAAGTTCGAGTTTTGGACCAACGAAGCACGGAGCAAGGATTGAAGACAGCATATCAGTTTGCACGCGAAGGGGATGTGGAGCCGCCATCACCAGAGGGTCGTCTGTTGGTGGGTCTGGAAGAGAGAGAAGGAGAGACGATACGGGTGATCACCAGAGTAGCTGTTTCTTCAGTATTCACACCCAATGGAGATGGGGTCAATGACGAATTTGCACTTGGATACACCCTGTTAAAATTGATGCATCCGGTGCCTGTATTAGTGGAAATTTACGATCTCAGCGGGAGGTGCGTGCGCCAGGTATTTACCGGAGAGGAGACGATCGGTTCCCATGGGCATGTGTGGGATGGGCGGGATGGGAGCGGAGCGATGGTACCGCCTGGACTGTACGTATACAATCTGCAGGTGGAAACGGGTAAGGGGACTGAGTGCCAAGTGGGTGTGATAGGAGTGATTTACTGATGTGGATGTGTGAAGCTTCCCCCCATGTCAAGACCACGGGAAGCGAAAACTAAGAAAGAGCACATTGAGTGGTATCACTCTCTTCCACTCTTTTTTCTGACAGCTGCTGTCATTTTCTTCCACGAAGACGTCTAATAGATAGGGGCATCAATAGGCGGTGTTCCTGCTCAGAGGGACGCCATCTGCTCTGTATCCCGACAAGATCATTGGCTTCGACATGACGATAATGGATTCCTATTCAGGAGATGCTGCCATGAGATATGGGTGGCTACTGTGGCTGACTTGGCTCTGGATGGTGGCGGTTGGCTGCAGCGGCGAAAAGAGCCAAGGGCCGTTGGATGCGGGTAGTGGGACGGGTGTCGTCGTCGCGGATACGGTGGCTTTTGCCGACGCCGGTCTGGAAGCGGCCATACGCACTGCGCTGGGAAAAACAGAGGGGATATTGACCGGCGAAGATCTGCTGTCGCTGACCCAGTTGGACGCCAGCGAGCAGGGAATAGTAGATCTGAGGGGCATTGAGCAGCTCGAGAATCTGAGGAGCCTGATCCTGAGAGACAATCAGATAGAGGATATCACGCCGCTGGCTTTGCTGGCGCAGCTTCAGTTTCTGGATCTGGACAATAATATCGTGGAGGATATCTCGGCGCTGTCCGCTTTGACCCGGCTGGTGCTCCTGATCCTGGACAACAATCAGGTGGAGGATATCACTCCCCTGCTGGGTTTAGAAGAATTGCAGACCGTTGAACTGTCGGGGAATCCGCTGGATGAGGACAGCATCACCTTGCTGCGGGAACGTGGGATGGAAGTGCACTGGGTGGAGAGCAAAGTTGATGTGCCGTCGAATGGAGAAGAAGGGGGTAATATCGATATCGTGAGAGGGGTAGGACCGCGGATTCTCTATTATAACGGTCGCAACCTTTATGCCATGGAGACGGATGGCAGCGACTCGGTCGAACTGGCAGAGGACTATGGCTTCAGATGGTCGAGGTTCGAAGATCCAGAGTGGTCTCCAGACGGCACGCACATCGCCTACTGGGGGGATCCCAGTGGAAACGACGAAATCCTGGTAATTGGGACAGGGGATGGGCAGCCGGTCAATCTGGCGAACCATCCGGGAGATGACAAAGAGCCTTCTTGGTCTCCAGATGGGACAAAGATCGCCTTCGTTTCCGATCGTGAGGGCAATGACGAAATCTTCGTGATGAATGCCGACGGGAGCAATCTGATCAATCTGACCCAGCATCCGACCAAGGATCACGGCCCCTCGTGGTCTCCGGACGGGACAAAGATCGTCTTCGTTTCCGAGCGGGATGGGCATGTGGATATTTTCACGATGGATGCGGATGGGAGCAATCAGGTCAACCTGACCAATATCCGGGCAAAGGACTATCAGCCCGCCTGGTCTCCCGATGGTTCAAAGATCGCCTTCGTTTCCCGTCGAGACGGTGACTACGACATCTTCGTGATGGAAACGGATGGGAGCAACCTGGTCAATTTGACGAACGATTCGCATCCCGATGGGCACCCTGCGTGGTCTCCCGATGGTTCAAAGATCGCCTTCATTTCCAGGCGGGAGGACAATGACCATATCTATGTGATGGGGGCGGATGGCAGCGACCCGGTCGATCTGATCCACGCCACTTGGGTGCGGGCTATTTCCTGGACGGCAGATGCGGCGAGAGGGTTTGCGGGATTGGCCGAATCCGAGGAACAGGCTCCGGCTTTTTTTGTGGATTCAAATCTGGCTGAATGCGTGAACCCGGTGTGGGGAGGCAATGGGAAGGAAGTCACTGAAGACGATCTGCTGAGGGTGACGCATCTCTGGTGCAATGGCCGGGGGATCGACGATCTGAGCGGTATAGAGCATCTCAAGAATCTGAGTGTGCTGGATCTCAGAAGAAATCAAGTGCGCGATATTTCGCCGCTGGCGGATCTGGATCAGCTGAAGAATTTGTTGCTGGAGGGGAATCCATTGGAGGACTTGTCTCCGCTTGCCTCTCTCATCAGTCTTTCCAACCTGTCCCTGGGAGGCCAGGCGATCGGAGATTTATCCCCCCTATCAGGTCTGAACCAATTGCTCGCACTCACCGTCTCCGAGACTCAGGTGAGTGACGTTTCGCCGCTGACGAATCTGGATCAGCTGACTGTTTTGAACCTGTCGCACAACCGGATCGGGGATATTTCATCGCTGTCCCGGCTGTCGAGATTGTTCCGTCTGGACTTGAATGACAATCAAGTGCGGGATATTTCGCCGTTGCTGGACCTGATGGGTTTGCTCGATGTCAAACTGAAGGACAATCCGCTGGATGAAAGATCGGTCGGCACCGGCATTCCCGCTCTGCGGGAAAGGGGTGCGGTGGTGGTCTACTGACAGGATTATGTGTAGATGCAGATGCGGAATTGTGAGATCGGATAGTTGAGTCGATAGGGGGAAACGATGGCGAAGAGGCATGGGTCGGGATTTCTGGCGATGTCGCTCGTGCTGCTGGTGTCCACCCTCCACAGCCAGGATTTTGGAGCGCGGCTGGGCACGGTCAAGTTTGTAGAATCTGTGTCTTCAGCAGAGCCCGTTTTCCAGAAGATTGTTCCGGAATTCCTCTGGTTTTATGACTGATGTTTCAGATAACGAAACTAGGGCGATATCTCTGGTGCTTACTGTTCCTGCTCGACGGGGGAATGCCAGCGGCATCTTGGGCACTTACCATATACCGCCTCGGTGGGACGGACCTTCCTCCTCCTGAACTGACCCGGCAGCCGGATGTAGAGTTTGTGCAGATCGACTGGGCAGAGCTAGAACCGCAGCGATACGGGGAAACCCAATCCCTGGAGATCCATCCTGATTACATTGCTCCGTCGCAGCGCCAACCCGGTGTCAATCTCGTTCCCCGTATCGAGGAAAACGGCGGCATGGTGTTGATCCTGGGGTTCTATGGGTGGTATGGTTCCGGGTTCTATGAAAGATTCGACTATGGAGAGGCGACCCCCTTTTTCGATGGGGATCCTGAAACCGCCTGGGTCTGCGACCCCACGCAGGAACCGAGCAACAGGCTCGGCGTGCCTTCTCGCCAGCGGATCATCGCCTTTGACCTGGGGGAAACGCTCAATCTGCAGCGTATCCGCTTCTACCCGCGCGCGCCCTTCGAGGACACGCGCCGGGTGCCTCGATTCATCATCGGCGTCGATGACGGCGATCCGGCCTGGGATGGGAGACGGGAATACTATCCCGAATACTTCAGTGGCCAGGGATGCGACGTCCGTCTCCTCTCCCGAGCTACCGTCGATCAAATCGACTATGACTACGACATAGTTTTTGATGTCGGCGACAATAGAGCCGGAATTGTCGAACTGGAGATGCCGGCCTCTCCCATCCGCCGACTGCTCTTCGAAGCGCCATTGAAGGCAAGAGGAGCCTGGGAGATCGCCGAGTTCGAGATCTACGCCGCCGGGTATGTGGCTCGGGCTAATTACACCGCCAATATCATCGATCTGGGACAGCCTTCCAGTCTGGGGATGCTTTCTTGGGACGGGACGTGCGATCCCGGTGCGGAGATGCGGATCTCCTCCCGCGTCGGCGACGACGAGGATCCTCAGGTGTACTGGCGAAAAACCTTTCGGGGGGATGAGACGACGCGCTTCGATCGGCAGGGACAACTGCTGACGTGGGTGACCTACCACCGCCTGGAGGGAGGGGAGCGCGCCGGTGCGACGTACGATGGAAGCAATTGGACTCTATGGAGCCATCCCACGGGATTCTCGACTGGACAGGTCTCCCTGCAGGGGGATCGCGTCCGTCGCTATGTGCAGTTCAAAGCGGATTTTCGGTCGACGGAACAGGCGGGGGGGAAACTGGACTACGTGCAACTGGCGGTTTCCCAACCCCCTGTGGCCAGCCAGGTGCTGGCGGAAATCACGCCTTCCGTAGTCCCTGCCGGAGAGACGACATCCTTCATCTACAAATTGCGACCCCGCTTGCAGCCGAAGGATCTGGGCTTCGATAGCATCGAGATCGATACCCCGGTCCGGCCGGAAGCAGTGGAGGAGGTGCGCATCGAAGGAGAGGAGGTCGTCTACCAGGTGATAGACGTACACGAAGGGGGATTTACCGTGAGGATTCCACGCGTCGATGTGCAGGGGACGGAGGAGTTGATCGAGGTGCTCTTCCGGACCCGGGTATTCGATTTTGGCCGAGTATTTGCGGGGAGGGTGTTCGACAGCACGCGACCGTACGAGGTAGCGCAGGCGGTTACCGCCGGGGATGCGGATGGACTGGTGGACAGCAACACGTTGGGTGTGGCGTTGCGGGATGCCGAGTTCCACACGCTCCACGCGCTTAGGCTGCGGCCTACGGTTTTCACCCCCAATGGGGACGGCATCAACGATGTGGCGAAGATCGAGTTCGAGCTGTTGAATCTCGCTCGACCGGTACCAGTCACAATCGCGGTATACGATCTGTCCGGGCGGAAAAGGGCCGAGGTTTTTCGTGGGGAGAAAGGGAGTGGTCACGCAGTAGTGACCTGGGATGGTCGGGAGGAGTCGGGACTTCTGCTGCCTGTGGGTTTGTATGTGGTAAAGGGTGAGGTGCGCACCGATATAGGCCGCGACCGTATGCAACGGGTTCTGTCTCTTGTTTACTGATGTTCAACTTCATCGGTTTTGATCGACCGATGAAAGAGAAACGGAGGGTATCCAACGGCCATGGCACCGAGTCGAAAGGAGATGCCCGATGAGGATGGTCATGCGAGAGCGGATTAGGGGTATGGGATGCGCGCCGGTGATATGGCCGATGCTGATCGGGATCGCGCTGATGGTGGGATGTGGCGGCGAGAAGGTGGAGAACGGCCCGCTGGGTTCCGAAGAAGACGCATCCGCGCAGGATACGGTGGTTTTCGCCGATGCCGGCCTGGAGGGGGCGGTGCGGGCGGCGCTGGAGAAACCCGAGGGGAGCCTCGCGAAAGAGGAACTGCTGGCCCTGAAGGAGCTGGACGCCGGGGGGCGGGAGATCGCCGATCTGAGCGGGATAGAGTGGCTGGAAGATCTGCAGATCCTGGTGTTGAAGGACAATCGGATCGCGGATCTGTCGCTGCTGGCGGAATTGGATCGGCTGCAGTTCCTGGATCTGGACAATAACCGGGTGCGCGATATTTCGCCCCTGTCCGGATTGACTCATCTTGAAGGGATTATTCTCGACAACAACGAGGTAATTGATCTGGCCCCCCTGCTGGGATTGGTGGAGCTGAAGGTGGTTGAGTGCATGGGGAATTCTCCAGGGGAAAATAGCGTTATCGCCCTCCGGGATCGGGGCGTAGCCGTGCATTGGGAAAAAGGGAATTCTGACGAGACGGTTGCCGGTATTGGGTTTGGGCAGCGCATCGCCTTTGTCCTATCCGGCGACATCCATCAGATGAGGATAGATGGGAGCAATCCGATCCGGCTGACCTGGCATCCCACCGGGGGAAGAGAGCCGTCGTGGTCTCCTGACGGCAGGCGGATCGCCTTCACTACGTTTCGCGATGGGAATTCCGAGATCTACCTGCTCGAGGCGGGGGGAGGTGATCCGGTCAACCTGACCAATGATCCGGCGAGTAACTATTCACCATCCTGGTCTCCTGATGGGCAGATGATCGCCTTTGTGTCAAATCCGGTTTTGGAGAACGAGGATATCTACGTGATGGATGCCAACGGGGGCGGAGTCAGGCAATTGACCGACCATCCGGGCAGGGATATCTCCCCGTCGTGGTCTCCTGATGGACAGATGATCGTCTTTGCTTCCGATCGGGATGGAGATTTCAACATTTACGTGATGGGTGCCAACGGGGGCGGAGTCAGACAGTTGGCCGACCATCCGGGCAGGGATGTCTCCCCGTCGTGGTCTCCTGATGGGAAGATGATCGTCTTTGCGTCGGAGGGGGAGGATGCGATCTCCCACGTCCATGTGATGGATGCCAACGGGACTCATGTAATTCAACTGACCAGTGGCTCATCGTGGAACGACCATCCAGAGTGGTCTCCGGATGGTCGGCAGATCGCTTTTGTATCGGATCGGGATGAGGGGAATTCCCCAACGTTCAATATTTACGTGATGGATATCGACGGAAGCCACCAGGTCAAACTGACAACCTTTAATGGGTTGGAGGGCTTTAAACTCTCGTGGGGGGCAGATATCGCCCTGGAGTTCGATGACATCCGGGAGGAGTTCGTCACGGATCTGTTCGCCGACTCCAGGCTGGAAGCCGGCGTGCGCCTGGCATTGGAGAAAAAAGCCGGCGAGGGGCTGACCGAAGAGGATCTGCTCTCGATAACGGGGCTGAATCTCCAGGTCTATAAGATTTTCGACTTGAGGGGGATCGAGTCCCTAAAAAACTTGGAGAGACTTGACCTGAGAAACAGAATGAGCGCGACGCAGAGTTTGTCTAGTCTGGGGTGGTCCGACTCTACCATGCATTTTATGGTTCTGTGGAACCAGGTGAGAGACCTCACCCCTCTGGCCGGGCTGACCCGGTTGAAGCGACTCGATCTCTACTGGAACCCGATAGAGGATCTGTCCCCCCTCGCTCTCCTCACCCGTCTGACCTATCTCGCGCTGGGTAGTGTCTATATCGATGATTTATCGCCCATATCCAACCTGAATCAACTGGTAGTGCTCACGATCCGCTATTCTCAGGTAAAGGATCTTTCGCCGTTGGCGGATTTGAAGCAATTGACCGAATTGGATCTCATCAACAATCAGATTGAGGATCTCTTCCCTCTATCGCAGCTTCCCAATCTGGCTCGATTGAAGTTATCAGGGAACCAGATACGGGATGTGTCCCCTTTACTCGATCTCGGGAAATTAATCCAGGTGGAGTTGAAGGACAATCCGCTTAGTGAAGAATCTCTCAATACCTATGTACCGATGTTGAGAGACAGGGGGGTGGGGGTATATCTGTAGCTGTCGATTCCGGAGAGGCAGAACCAGGAGGTGGGAAATCCTCCTTTGTCGAGAGGAGATTATCGATGAAAACGTATTTACGCAGACGGCGGTGGAGAGCAGGAGTTGGGGACTGATCAAGGCGAGCTTCAGGTAGGGAATGTTTGTGACAGCGATTATCTTGAAGGTGCTACAGCAACGGGACCGAGCTCACCTTGAAGGACTCGGCCAGGATGAAATGGGATCTGCTTGCATGTGCTGGTTAGGCTGTTTTTTCGTCTACAATCTCCAGTAACCGGGGCGTCAGTTTGACGACTTGCCGTTTGCTTTTTTGCTGGCACTTTTTTGCGTCCTCATACAGTGCACGCACGTTATAACCGTGTTGCGCAGCCAATTGTTCCCGCAAATTGCGGACTTCCTTAATGATATCGTCGTGGCTCATTACTCTATTCTCCCAACAATTCTTCCGGGGTACATATAATGGGCGGCTCATATCCCCTCGAACGACACTTTCGCTCGATTTGGTTTCGTATCGTGGCGTTGGCCAGATGCGCAAAATTCCAGGTCAATAGGTATTCAATGCCACCGCTCACGGCCACTGCAATGTGCAAGGCGTCGAGAGCCGCCTTCTGAGGAAGGGGACCTTCTTTGATCAGGATCTCAGCAAATTCAGCAGTCGTTTCAGTCAGTTCGATTTCTGCAATACCAGTGAGAGTTTCGATACGCCGAGTCGCCATTTCCGGATCGCCGGCCGCTGCTTCTGAGATAACGAATTCGGAAATGTAGAGTTCGTAATCGGAACGTTTTTCGTTCCACCATTGCCGGGTCAATGCCTGGCGAGCTGCGGTGATGATATCGCGGCCTGGATAGGCTGTGAGATAACTTATAATAGAATTTTCGATATAGAGTTTCGGCTTCATAATTTAAGGGTAGCAAGGGTATAGGAATGTGTCAATGCGACCATGACTTGAAGAGCCGAACCCGTTCCTCAAACGTCAAGCGGTAATTCCTGCTTTTTTCAATGGTGCACTGTACGGTGATGGAGAGTAGGAGCTGGGTTTCGAAAACCGGCACCGGGTGGTTTGGAGGGGGGTTCCAGAGGATCGAGAGAAGAGATGAACGGATAAACGAGATGAAATTTTGGCTGCGATATGGCGTCGTGCTGACGTGGGTGCTGCTGGGGTTGGGCTGTGGTGATGGGAGTAAGGATCCTTTAGGTGAAGCCGATGGCGAGGCTGCTTCTTCTCGTCTGGATACGGTGGTTTTCGTCGATGCCGGTCTGGAAGCAGCGGTGCGGGCGGCGCTTGAGAAGCCCGAGGGGGGCCTCACGAAAGAGGAACTGCTCGCTCTGAAGGAATTGGACGCCGGGGGGCGGGAGATCGCCGATCTGAGCGGGATCGAGTGGCTGGAAGATCTCCAGATTCTGGTGCTGAAGGACAATCGGATCGTGGATCTGTCGCCGCTGGCAGAGCTGGATTTGCTGAAGTTTCTGGATCTGGACAACAATCGGGTGGAGGAGATCTCGGCGCTGGCGGGTCTGGCGCGGCTGGAGGGGGTGATTCTGGACAATAACGAGATCACCGATCTCGCGCCGCTGCTGGAGCTGGAAAGGTTGGAGAGCGCGGAGGTGGAGAACAATCCGGTGACGGCGGAGTCGCTGGCGGCGTTCGAGGCGGTTTTTGAAGAGATGGGTAGCAAGGGGCCGGGGATACTGACAGAAGGAGAAGTACCGGTGCTGCCCGGGGATTCTCGGATCGCCTTTGTGGCGCGCTGGGGGAATTCCGCGGGCCTCTACGTAACGCAGGCGGACGGCGACCGGCCGATCAATCTGTCGGAGAGTCACATCTTCAACCTGGCCTGGTCCCCGGATGGGAGGAGTATCGCCTTCTCCGCCTCTGTGAAAGGCAACACGGATATCTACTTAATCTATGGTGACAGCTATCGGCAGGTGAGGTTGACCGATCACCCCAAAGTGGATTCGAATGTGGCCTGGTCTCCGGATGGCGAGTGGATCGCCTTCACGTCGAGCCGGAGCGGGGACAATGAGATTTATGTGATGCGCGTGGACGGGAGCGATATGCGTCAACTGACCGAGAGTGCCGGACATGATTGGAGCTCTTCCTGGTCTGCGGACGGCGAGTGGCTTGCGTTTCATTCAGATAGAGACGGAGACAATGAGATTTATGTGATGCGCGTGGATGGGAGCGACGTGCGCCAGCTGACTGACAACGAGGTGGGAGATTTCTCTCCGGCTTATTCCCCGAACAGGGGGTGGATCGCCTTTTCTTCGGACAGGGACGGAGACAATGAGGTTTATGTGATGCGCGCAGACGGGAGCGAGGTGCGCCAGCTGACCGACAATGAGGTGAGGGATATCGGCCCGACCTGGTCTCCAGACGGTGCGTTGATCGCCTTCACATCGGGCGAGGATTACGAAAGCTACGGCATCTACGCGATATCTCCTACCGGGGGACAGCCGGTCGAAATGATCGACCACAGCGGGGCCGAGTCGAACCCCTCCTGGTCCCCGGCGGGGGGCAGCGGATTCGAGCCGGTGGTTGAACAGATTTTTTTTGCAGATGAAGCCCTGCAGCGGGCGGTGCGCCAGGCGGTGGGAAAGACCAGCATACAGGCGCTGGAGGAAACCGATCTGCTCGGGATCGAGAAGCTGAAGGTGCAAAATGCCGGTATCACCGACCTGGGCGGGATGGAGCGGTTGCAGGCGCTGGAGGAACTGGATCTCGGCAATTGGTCGATAATCAAAGAGGTGGACGGGCAGTGGATGATCGACTCGTCCAAGTCGCAGTCCGAACAGTGGAATCAGATACGCGATCTATCCCCGCTGGCGGGATTGAGCAAGCTAAAGGAGCTCAATTTGAGTCAAAATCCCGTGGGAGATATTTCGCCATTGGCGCAACTCACGCAGCTCACGCAGCTGTCGTTGGTGTTTGTGTATACGGACGACATTTCGCCACTGAGCGGACTCACGCGGCTGACTCATCTGTCTTTGAATAGCGAGTATATCGACGACATCTCGCCGCTGGAATCACTTGCGAATCTGGAGGAGTTGACCCTGGAAAATTGTCAAATAAAGGATCTCTCTCCGCTGGCCGGCATGGACCAGCTCGGGGTGCTCACCGTCAGCGGTACCGAGGTGTGGGATCTGGAGCCGTTGACAGAACTCGAAAAAGTGAGGGCATTGATTCTCGTGAACAATCGGATCGATGATGTCACTCCCCTCGCTCTGATGAGCGGACTGGTGCGTCTGGATCTGACCAATAACCAGATTCTCGAAATCGTTCCCTTGTTGGAACTGGAAAATATCACTTCCATTGGCCTGAAGGGAAATCCGCTGGATGAAGTGGCTCGCGAGGTGGATATTCCCGCTCTGCGTGGGAGGGGGGTGCGGGTGATTTATTAGGCTCCTTTCCAGTGAAATACTAGTTCGAGGTTGCTGATGAAAAATGTCTGTGAAAATCCTATGTCCTTCTGAGCACCTTAAAACGTCTATATATTAGGCCGCATATAGTGGGAGGGGGTACTTCGCATCCCCTTTCGACAGATCGGGATCGGGGCTTTCTCGGAGAACGGATCGCATTTTGAGGGCTATTATCGGCGTAATCCTCCTCGTCTGGTCGGCACAATACGGCTTTGCATATACGTTGGCGCTGGGGGAAGGGTCAAGTCGGGACTGGAAGAGCGCCGGGAAGGAGTCCCGCTTCCTGGGCGTGCACCGGGATTCGATCTGGATGTGGCACGTCGAGCCGAACACCAACCTGGCAACCGGCATGGTCGAACGGGGCGGCAAGGTATGGTATGCCGGCCAGCTGTCGCCCGACGAGGCGGGGGTTTTGATACCGCTGAGGGGGGGGGAAGTGCTGTTCGATGGGGATGGGAATACCGCCTTCGATCCGGATTCGACGAATAGGGCGAGTCGTTCGAGTGCAATCTTCATCGATCTGGGAGGGACTTTCCGGATCGATCGTCTCCGCTTTTATCCGCGCCTGGACCGGACCAACAAGAGGCGTTTCCTGCAGGAGTTTCAGGTCCTCACCAACGAAGGTGGGGGTTCCGCTCTTTCTCTTAGTTCTCCCTTCGCTTCCCTGTTCAGCTATTACGCGGCCAACGCCAATGCCGTGCCGGTAGTCGATCGACGTTTTGACAGCCGAAGCGTGCGCTATATCCAGGTGCTGCCCTTCACCGGGCGGGAGTGGGAGATCGCCGAATTGGAAGTGTACGGCGATGGCACGCTGCCGGTGGGAGAATATCTGTCTTCACCCCTTCGGGCGCAGAGGAGCAATATTATCTGGGGCAAGGTGCTGTACGAAGGGGGGAGCATAGAAAAGGCGCCGGTGGTCGTGCGGACGCGCACCGGGCCGGATCGCGAGCCGGAGCACTTCTTCCGCAAGTTGCCGGAGGCGGACGAGGAGTTCGAAAGGGTCTCCGAAGAGGATTACAAGTTGCTGGAAGAGGAGGAACGGGGGCCGATCAAGCCGAATCCGGAGTGGAGTGGATGGGAGACGGTGACCGATGGGATGATGCGGTCCCCGGGGCTGCAGCGGTACCTGCAGTTCCAGATCAAGATGACGACGCCCGGTGCGGTGCTGAAGCAGCTGATTTTCGAGTATGTCGAGCCGCCGTTGGCACGCGAGCTGATAGGGGAGATCAGCCCGGCGGTGGTGGAGCCGGGGGTGGAGACGGAGTTCGTGCTGTCGATGTTTGCCTACTTGAAGACCGGAGGGAGCAAGCCAGATACCGGCTTTCGGCAGCTGCAGGTGCAGACGCCGGCCGAGATTGTCGAGGTGGAGCGGGTGCTGGTGGACGATAAGGAGGTTTTCGCCTCGCACTCCCTGCAGCCGGGAGAGGGGTTTACGGTCAATTTATGGCGACGGGTCGAGCAGGACGGGACGTTCGTGCAGATTTTTTTCAAGGGGGTCGTGCTGAGGGATCGAACCCGGTTCGAGCTGCGCGCCCTGGACCGCCGGGTCACCGATGATGGCTTGGAAGAGGCGTATCAGCTCTTTGGCGAGGGGGAGGTGGATCCGTCGCTGCCGGGGAGAGGGTTGGTGGTCCAGCTGAATGCCGAGGATGAGAAACTGCCGCTGATCGCCAATGTGCAGAGCACGCCGATCTTCACGCCGAATGGGGACGGGGTCAACGATCATTTCGAATTGGACTACGCGCTGCTGAAGCTGATGGAGCCGGGGGTAGTGACGCTGGATATTTTCGATCTGAGCGGCCGACGGGTGCGCCGGGCATACAGTGGGCAGGATCTCAACGGGCGGTATGAGCTGACCTGGGATGGGCGGGATGAGAACGGGGCGCTGGTGCCGGTGGGGCTGTATCTGTACAGGCTGCAGGTGGAAGCGGGATTGGGAGATGAGGAGAAACAGGGGAGTGTGGGGGTGGCGTACTGATGAAACTGTATATCGCCATCGCCTGCCTGTTTCTGTTGTGCGCGTTTCCGGTGAACTCCCAGGAGGGGTACCGCCTGACGCGGACCCGAGTGGTGGTCGAAAGTGCGGAGCACTGGGGCGCATGGGAGGTGCCGATAGGCTCCTATCGGATCGGGGAGGATGGCACGGTGGAGCCGCGTTTTTTGCGGCGGGATATCAATGCCATGCTCAACGTCGGTCAGTTTGAGACGTTGCAATCGGGGGGGGATACTCTGGTGGGAGGGATTCGCAACGTGGGGAGTAGCCCGGAAACGGCGGCGCTGATCATGGATGGGGATCCGTCCACCTACTGGGAGCCGGATTCGGAGGATGATCTGGATCGGTGGTTTGTGGATGTGGAGCTGGGGCGCACAGTGATCGCGCAGCGGGTGGTGGTGCGCTTTGTGGAGGAGGGGATGGGCGACCCGTTCCTCAAGTTTCGGGTGATGCTTTCGGATGGTCGCGAGCAGGAACAGATCGGCCTGCAGCGGGGGTTGAAGTTCTACCGGGTCGGCCAGATGGCCCGGCCTAACAAGGAGGGGCGGGAGTTCAGTTTCGAGGTGCATCCGCAGCGGCCGCAGCCGGAGGGGATGAGCGGTGAGGTGGCCCAGGTGGTGCGCTTCGAGGCGCTGGACACGGACGGAGATCGGGGGAGGGAACTGGGTGAAGAGGAATACCGGGATTTGGCGGAAGAGGATCGGGGAACGGTCGAGTATTTTCGGCAGACGGTAGTGGGGCGCCAGATTCCGGTCGATGAGGAGACCTATCTGGCGCTACCGGAGGAAGAGAGAGGGGAGATCCACTACTACCGCAAGGAGCGGCCGCGCCTGGCCGAATTGGAGGTGTATGCCCCGGGGGACAATATCATCAACCTGACGCAGCGGCTGCGCAACCGGGACGTGGATCTGTTCGAGAACATTCTGCGCTCGCTGACCACGGACGGGTTCTACCGCTCCTTCTATCCGCTGCGGACGTACGATCAGGTGCGGGACAAGAATCAGCTGGAGGTCGATCTGGGGGCGAAGTTCTGGCTGGACCGGATCCGACTGCTCACCGCCCAGGGGCCGATCCCGGCTTATCAGGTGCGGATTTCGGACGGCACGCCGGACCCGCGTGGGCATCTGATCTGGGAGGCGCTCGGCGAGCGCCTGAACCGCGACCTGTTCCTGCAGTTGGAGGAGCGCTTTCCTCTGCGCGAGGTGCGCTATATCGATTTGCGGCACTTGCAGCTGATCGAGGGGAAGGGGGGGAATCTGGCCAACCTTAGCGAGCTCCAGGCGTACGGGGAGGGGTATGTCTCGGAGGTGACGCTCACCTCGCCGATCATCTACCTGGGGCAGTCGCGGATGTTTACCACAGTGGAGTGGGAAGGGGAGGCGCCGCCCGGCACGCACCTGGAGGTGCGCACCCGCAGCGGCGACCAGGTGAATCACGTCACCCGCTTTTTCGATACGCAGGGCCGCGAGGTGACCCAGGAGCAGTACGAGTCGATGAACGTGCGCAACCAGGGGGAGATGGTCGTAGAAGAAGAGCCGGGTGCGGACTGGAGCAATTGGAGTGCTGTGTATCCGGAGCCGGGAGTTTCGTTCCAATCGCCGAGTCCGCGGCGGATGGCGATGGCGCAGGTGCGGCTGCTGACCCGCGATCCGCTGCGCACGGCGCGCATGGGCCGGTTGATTCTGAGATTGGCACCCCCTCTGGTCGATCAGACATTCGCCGAGATCTGGCCGGTGGAGGAGGTGGCACCGGGGGGAGAGCAGGAATTCAGTATGTACATCCGTCCGATCTTCGCGCTCCAGGATACCGGATTCGATCGGATGCGGATACGCTCGTCGTCGTCGGCTCCCATCGAGCTGATCTCGTTGGAGGAGGGAAGCGATCAGAGGCTGCGCTTCGGCTCGGCCCGGACGCTCTGGCCGGGTGAGGTGGAGATGCGTCCTCTGGAAGATGGGAGTGTGGATTTGCTCTTCCCGGAGGCGGTCGAGGGTGGAGAGCAGATCTATGCGGTCCGTTTCCGCACCCGGGTCTTTTTGAGCGGCACTACCTTCGGCGCGGAGCTGATGCACGCCGGGCGGCCGGAGATCGTCCAGACGGTCAGCGAGGGAGATGCCTCCTCGCTGGTGAGGAGCCAGTCGCTGGTGGTGGTTGCGGATGTCGAGGATTTTCCCCTCCTGGGCCGGGTCCGGGCGGTGCCCCCGGTTTTTACGCCCAACGGAGATGGGGTCAATGAGCGGACCGAGATCCGCTTCTCGATCTTCAAGCTGGTGGGGGAACACCGGCTCGAGGTGGAGATTTTTGATCTGGCCGGTAGACGGGTGCGCGAGCTGTCGCTGCAGCGACAGCATCCCAGCGGCAACCACGCCGTGGACTGGGACGGGCGAGACGATCGGGGGAAACTGCTGCCGCCGGGGAGCTATGCGGTGCGCGTCGGTTTTACCACGGACGACGGTGGCCGGAGGAACGAAGCGGTGGGCGTGGTTTCGCTGGTCTATTGAAATTGGCGGGGATGCATGTTGGGCGATTGTGACGTTCAGCGCTATAGACAGATGAGGAGGGTATCGGTGCTGTTGGTACTGCTGATCATCGGCTGGCTGGCGTCGCCCCTATGGGGACAGGACCGGTTTGCCCAGTGGGGGATGCAGGGACTGCCGTCCACCTCGTCTGTGGTGCCACATTTCGAGATGGAGTACATCTCGCCGCAGGTGCATCGCTGGTACGCGCCGCGCAATTTGCTGGAAAGTCACATGCGGCCCTGGTATATCACAGATACGAATTACGCTCGGGATTACTACACCCGATACGTGGAACAGCTCCTGGAAGGAGAGGTGTGGTACGACGAGTTCGGGCATCGCCTGGGGCACGGGTGGCTGGTCTACACCTGGGAGCAGGAGCAGGAAAAGCGGAAAGGCAGTCTGATCCAGAAGGGGACTCCCAGCCAGATGCGTACCAATGTGTACTACGCTTTTTTCCAGAGCCTGGTGATCGCCTCGGACGGCAGCGGGGGGAGCACTGCCCGGCTGATGGTGGGGGATGCGATCCAGACTACCTTCACGCCGCTGACCTTCAGCAAGGGGAGTTTCAACGGGCTGCGTCTGGATTACGCCACAGATCGCTATCTCACCAGCCTCATTTTGTCGCGTCCGAGCCGGCCGGAATCGGCGAGTCGCACCAATATGACCCACCTGATCGGCAACCATACCGAGTTCCAGCTGGGGGATCTGATGCGGATGGGACTCACCTATGTAAACGCGCACAACGCCCAGAGTCAGGTGAATGTCACCTACGGCAACCCGCTACGCGGCACCCTGACCACCGCCCAGAACCAGCCGCTCAAAAAACTGTGGGTGCGGATCCGCGACGATTCCCCTGAGGATGGGGTGCGCGGGGCGATGCTCTTCCGCCACGATATCGTGCTGACCGACACCAGTGGAACGGAGTTCAAGGGGCGGGAAATCGGCCTTTTGCCAACAATCGAAGGGGGGCGGATCCGCTCGGGCGGGCTGGTGGCGGACGGGGCGGAGACGATTCTGCTGGAGTACGACCTGGAGTCTTTCGAGCACGAGGGAATCCGCTCGAGTGACCTGCATCAGGTGCGGGTCGAACTAGTGGTGGCCGACGACTACCAGGTGGAGATGGCTTCGGATTTGCAGACCGACGGGGAGCGGCGCAATCCGGAGACGGTGTTTTTTCCGTACGCCCGGGCTGAGGGGAATGTGCAGGACAACAGCAACAGTCAAGTCCTCCGATTGGACTACGGCTTGCCCACAGCGAATGAGTTGATCGGGGTGAACTGGGATCTGGTGGAGTGGAAGGGATTGTCCCTGCAGGGGGAGGGGGTGCTCAATCGCCAGTACCGGATGTACCCCAGTGGCAAGGTCAAGCATTTGCATCAGGCGGCACAGGAGGCGCACGCCGCGTACGTCAACACGGCGTACAATCGGTACCCGTGGAGCTTTTTCGGCGAACTTTTCTCCATCGGGGACGGCTATTCTACGGCATACTGGCTGGCTCAGGGAAATGGCGAGATCCGCTACAAGGCGCCGATTCCCGAGGTGTACGAGTTTGTGGACGACGACGACGATTTCGACGGGAAGCCGGAGTGGGAGCGCCTGTATCAGGGAGGGGAACTGGTCGCCTGGCCGGGGTACGATGAAAATGGGGACTTCATCTACGACAACAACCAGAATCGGAATCTGTATCCGGACTACGAAGAGCCGTTTCTGCGCTTTCGCGCCGACCGGCCGGAGTTTCTCTTCGGCCTGGACATGAACTACAACGGCACGGTCGACCGGTTCGAGAACGATAACCTGCCGGACCACCCCTACAAGAGGGATCACCGCGGCTTCAACGCGTATCTCCGGGCGCACGCCGGTCCCAATGCGAGTTTGACGCTGGGACATCAGCGGATGGGGTTAATTTCGGGGGACGGGCGCACACACGCGTATTACCTGCTGGGCGCCTGGACCTGGCATCCGCCCCGCAGTCGGCTGCGCCTCTTTGAGTTTGCCGCTCTGGTGGAGGACGATATTGCCGACGACCTGGAGTTGTGGCAACAGCCGGTCGGGGGGATCGGCCGGATGCGGGAGGTGTTGGATCCGCTGCCGGCGCGCGATACCTGGAAAAACGCGCTGTATGTCGATCTGGAGCAGCGGCTGGGGAAGGGGGTGCGACTGCTGCACCGGGGGAAGTGGGAACTGCTGGCGCAGCGGTACGGTCGGGTAGAGTTAAACCAGCGAGAGCGGCGGCGCTGGTCCGGTTTTGTGGGGATCATCGACAAGGCGGAGTGGAGCATTCCGATCGGTCTGGGCATGTTCGAGCCGCGGTGGAAGAGCGAGTTTCGCTGGGATCGGCCGTTTCGCAGCCGGAGTCCGGAGGCGATGAGTCTGGAGGAGACGGTCTTTCTGCTCTGGTCGCAGCCGCTGCTGGCCGAGAGCACCACGGTCAATTATTTCGCCCGGTACGGTCGGCAGCTGTTCGCCACCGAGCTGCAGCTAGGGTTGGAGGGGAGCCGGTTCTGGATGCTCGAAGGGGAGCGGGAGGAGATCGATCAGAGCTACACCAGCTGGGCGCTGGTGACGCAGCTGACCAACCGGGTCGGGTACATGGGGTATCGGCTGGTGACGCGGCTGGGGGCGCAGTGGCAGTGGCGGGATTTCGATCGGGACGACAACCAGCACAATAGCATGCTGTTCGTGACGATGCACGCAGGGAGGCAGTGATGGCGGGAAGCGGAAGAGTGCGATGGATCTGGCTGCTGGCGGTTCTGGTGCTGGGGCAGGCGGCCGAGGGGCAGGTGCGCACCTTTGTGTTGGGCGACCTGTCCCACACCTGGGAGAGCGGGGGCAACGGCCGGGATCCGGAGTTCATAGTGGGACAGGGGCGTCGGGCGTGGGTGGATACCGGCAACGTGCTGGAGGGAGGGGTCGAGTTCGACCACAGAAAGGGGTGGCTGAGCGCGCGCTTCTTCGATCCGGAGGAGAACATCGCCTCGATGGTGCTGGAGGAGGGAGAGATCGACGTGCCCAACGTCTTCACCCGATACGGGGAGGTGGTGGAGAACCAGCTGAGGGGCACGGTCAACGGGGATCACGACGTGGCGTACGAGCGCAAACCGACCCCGTTCGAGCCGGTGGTGCCGACGTACGGGATCTGGATGGTGCTCGACTTCGTCCGTCAGGTGGGGGTGCACCGGGTGCGGTTCTATCCGCGCAACACGGTGGTCGCCAATCCGCGCAAGCCGTTCCAGAACGACTATCTGCGGGCGTACGAGGTGTGGGTCAACGGGCGGCTGACCAGCCGGGCCGAGGGGGCGCCGGACCGGCTGGTAGTGCGCGTCATGGAGAATGAGGAGCCGGTGGTGGATGTGCCGGTGGAGCCGCAGTACGCGCGGCTGGTGAAGCTGCGCTCGCTGTCGGAGGCGCCGTTCGAGATCGACGAGATCGAGGTTTACGGCACGGGGTATCTGGGGGGAGCCATCTACTTATCCGATCTGATCGACCTGGGAGGGCGGGCCACGGTGGGCAGGGTGCGCTGGCGGGAGGAGGTGGTCGGCGAGGCGCCGTTCTCGCGGCTGGCAATGCGGGTGCGCACGGGGCGGGATAACACGCCGATTCTATATCGCCGTTTCCTGCGCGATGACGATATGCGGATCATCGGCTGGGAGGAGATCGAGGCGGAAGAATACTGGGAGATGGATGAGCACACGCGGCCGACCCTGCTGGAGGACGACGAGAACTGGAGCCAGTGGAAGGCGGCGCCTCGGGAGGGGTTGGTGGCGGCGCCCGGTCCCCGGCATTTCATCCAGTTCCAGGTGCAGTTCGAAGGGCGGATCTTCGACACCCGACAGTTGGATGCGCTGGAGTTCGACTATTTGCGGCCGCCGCTGGCCGACACGCTGCGGGCGGAGGTCTTCCCGCGGCTGGCGTCCGCGGAGAAGCCGGCCACCTTCCACTACGCGCTGCTCATGAAGGCGAACGGGACGGTGTACGGATTCGATCAGCTCGAAGTAGACTCCAACGCGCTGGTGGAAAATATCCGCAATGTGCGGGTGGACGGGGCGCCGGTGGCATTCGAGGTGCTGGCCAATGACAAGAGTGGCTTCCGCCTGGGCCTTCCCCTGATCCGCAGGGATGGAGTCGTGCTGGAGTTTACCTTTGACATTCCGATTTTTCGTTTCGGCACGACCTTTGCCAGTCGGGCGTACAACAGTCGCTTCCGGCAGGTTCCGCAGCAGCCGGAGCCGGGGCAGGTGGTCGATTTCGGGCCGGATGACGTGGATGTTCTTTCCGGACTTTCCGTGGAGATTCCCAAGCCGCAGATCGGCCGGCTGGTGGGGGAGATCGTTCTCGATACCAGGGTTCTTACCCCCAATGGGGATGGGGTCAACGACCGATTCGGAATCTTTTTCAACGTGTTGCAGTTGCTGGAACCGACCCCGGTGGTGCTGGAGATTTTCGATCTGGCGGGTCGGCGGGTCGTTACGGTATTTGATGAGGAGCGGGGGATCGGGCCGGCGCGCTACAGCTGGGATGGGCGGCTGGACGACGGCGGTCTGATTCTGCCGGGCAACTACATCTGGGTGCTGCGCATCGAGGCGGATGCCTTCGAGGAGCGGCATAGCGGGGTGCTGGGTGTGGCGTATTGAGGGATTCGGTGCTCGCCGGGATCGCCAATTGTCGATACGTATCGACAATTGCGCGGGGCCCGCTGATTGTCGCAATCCGGGATCCCGCGCTTGAAGCGATTGTGAGGCATGACTGGTCGATTGGTGGATCGTCGCTTATATCAGCTTATATGTCAAGTTATTACAATATGTTGTGCGATCATAGAGTCTGCATGAATCAGCGGTAAAACGGGACGGATGGCGTATGTCGAAGAGGTGTTGGATCGGCGTGCTGGCGTTGCTGGTGCTGAGCGTTTCCGCGCTGTATGGACAGGACTTCGGGGCGCGGTTGGGCACGGTCAAGCGGGGCGGGAAGGTGAGCTTTGAGCCCACCGGGCCGGGAGTGCTGATGGATGCCCTGGACCCAACGGTGCGTAAGTGGTACGTGCCGCAGGAGCTGTACGCCGAATTCGGTTGGAAACAGTGGGAGTATTCCAACTATGCCCGCGAGAATTACCAGCGTTACGTCTCCACTGCTCTGGAGGGAGACTACCTGTACGACGTGTTCGGGAATTATTTGACGCGGGGCTGGCTGGTGTACGACTGGCGCCAGGAGAATCCCCAGCCGTTTGGCAGCACCGTTGAAAAGACCGGGCAGTTCAGCGGCTGGTTCAGCAGCCTGGCGATCGCTGCGGATCACAAGGGGCAGTATCACTACTCGATAACGGTGGGGAACCAGATTCGGACCACGCTGACGCCGATGACGTTTTCCAAACCGCTGTTCAACGGCCTGCAACTCGACTTCGCCTCGGACAAGCAGATGGCGACGCTGCTCATGTCGCGGATATCGTCGCCCAGCTCGGTCAGCTACCAGCCGGAGCAACGGACCAATAACACCAACCTCTTCGGCGGACGGCTGGTGACTCAGATTGGGGATTTCGTCAAGGTCGGGGGAACGCTTATCAACGTCCACCACTCGCAGACGCAGCGGCAGGCGGTCAACGGCGACATCTTCAAAGGACAACTCACCGAGGCGATGAATTTCTCGCCGCTCACCGAGATCCAGGTCCGCATTCGGGACGACTCGCCCGGGGACGGCAGGGGGGGCGGGGCGCTCTTTTCCAGCGACATCGTGATCTACGACCTGGAGGGGAACGCGGTCCGCGGCAGCGACATCGGTTTCCGCCCGCTGACCGAAGGGGGATTCCAGCGGCAGGGCTTTCTGGCTGCCGACGGGCTGGAGGAGATTCTGGTGCGCTACGACTTCGCCGATCGGACCTACATCGGCACGGATCCGACCGAGATCACCCGAGTGGAGATCGAGCTGGTGGTGGCCAATGACTACCTGATCGAGGTCACCTCCTCCAATCAGATCAATGCCGGAGACCGCGCCGTCTTCCTGCCCGTGGCACAGGCGCGGGGGAATATCACGGACGGGTCGAACCAGCGGGTGCTGCGCTTCGACTACGGTCTGCCCACGGCCAACCAGATCGCCGGCTTCACCTTCGAGCTGGTCGATGTAGCCGGGATCCGGGGTTACTTTGAGATGAACGTCAACCAGCGGCATCGCCAGTACCCCAACCCGAATACCGATCAGCATAGTGCCGCCACGGATGAAGCGAGGGCGTGGCTGGGCAATATTTCCAATCAGCGGTATCCGTTTTTCGCTTTTGGGGAGTTTTTCAGCATCAGCCCGGCGTACAACACTTCTTTCGTGACGGCCGATGCCGAAGGGGTGCTCGACTACGAAAACCAGTATGAGCGGTACGAGTTTGTCGATGACAACGATGACCAGGATCGACGACCGGACTGGCGACGCAAAGGTTGGGGGCCGGGGGACGAGGAGATCTTCCCCGGTTGGGATGAAAACAACGACTTCATTTCGGACTTCAACCAGAACGACAACGAGGATCATCCCAATCTGATCCCCGACTACGAAGAGCCTTTCCTGCGCTATTACGCCGACCGGCCGGAATTTCTCTACGGGGTGGACATGAACCACAACGGCTGGATCGATCGGTTCGAGAACGACGAAGAGGCGGACCTGCCGTACCAGAAAGATCGGGAAGGGTACAACTTGTTTGCGGGCGTCTTCATCGATCCGGATGTGCGCCTGACGCTGGGGCGGATCGACGTGCGCCGGCTGTCGGACGGGCGGGTCAACAAGGCGCACTACGGGCTGTTCTCGCTGGATAAGGAGTCGGTTCGCTGGGGGCGGCTGCGGATCTTCCAGGACCTGCGCCGGGTGCGGGACAATATCGCCGACGATTTGCTCCAATGGGAGCAGCAGCCGAATACGCGCGGCAGCCTGCAACTGGTGCACGACCCGCTGGCGGCGCGGAATACCTGGATCAACTCCACCTGGATCGGGTGGGAGCAGAATCTCCTACCGGGACTGGCGCTGACGCATCGGTTCAAGTGGCAGGGCTACCACCAGCTGGACGATCGAATCGATCTGGAACTGCGGGGGACTCGCCGCGACGGCTCTTTTCTGGGGCTCATCAACAAGGGGGAATACCTCTTCAACGTGGGCAACTGGACGTTCGGGCCGCGCTGGAAGAGCGAGCTCAGGAGGGAGGCGCCGGTGCGCCGCGAACTCCCCAAACGCAGGGAGCTGAGCGAACTGTTCCTATTGGTGAGCCGCTTCCCGGTGATGCACAGCAGCTTTATCGAGACCGGGGTCGAATACGAGATCTTTTCGCAGTTACTATCCCCCACGCCGCCGGGCGCGGAGGACAGCTTCAGGGGATTGACGACGACGATCCAGCTGAGCAATGTTTCGGATTACCAGGGGTATCGGCTCAACGCGATCATGGGCTTCCAGCTGACACGGATCGATCCGGAGGCGGCGCGGTCGGAGGTGACGACGCGGAGCTTCATCACCATCTACGCCGGGGTGGAGCGGTAGGGGCTGCGGATCGAGATAGAGATGGCCCCTATAGGACAGGCCGTTTCAGTTGAAGAGATCGGGGAATGCCGCAGGTCGATTTAGGGCTGCGGCATTTTTTTTACTACGCTTTCTCCTCTTCGCACGCCTTATATATATAGGATTCACCCCGCTCACTGATACCAGATTGAGGAATAGGTGTCCGGATGTTTCCGGGATTTCGCTGAGGTTGATCGTCGAATATCCGGACATCCGAAGAGCAAAACGGTATGATAAGCGTATTGGGGGGGAGGTGTGAAATTATCCAACGTAAATGGGAGCGATTGAGATGGTCCGGCTATCTTTCCTGTCTCTGATATTGTGCCTGGTTTTGGGCTGCGGCGGCGATGGCGAAAAAAGTCCTGTTGGGATCGACGCAGAAGAGGATGGTGTGGAGGAAGTGGCTCAGGATATGGCCGTCGTCTTTGCGGACAGCAGTCTGGAGGGGGCGGTGCGCACGGCGTTGGGAAAACCCGAAGGGGAGTTGACCAGGGAGGATCTTCTGCAATTGACCCAGCTGGATGCCGGCGGGTTGGGCATCGCGGATCTGTCCGGGATCGAGATGCTGAAGAATCTGCAGGTTCTGGTGCTGAAGGACAATGCGGTCGAAGATCTGTCGCTTCTGGGTGGGCTGGCGAAGTTGAAACTTCTGGACCTGGACAACAACCAGATACAGGATGTGGGGCCGCTGGCCAGGTTGACGCACTTGGAAAGCCTGATCCTGGACAACAATCAGATCGGCGATATATCGGCCCTGCTGCAGTTGTCGGCGCTGGGAAGTGTTGAGCTTTCGGGCAATCCCCTGGACGGAGATGCACGCAGTCGGCATCTCCCCTCTCTGGAGCAGAGGGGGGTTCTGGTGACGGCCCATGCCCCCCAGGTCTCCCCTCCCGCATCTGAGCCGATTATTCCACCACCGGTTGTGGAGGTTGCAGATGCGGATAGGGATACAGTCGTCTTCTTTGCAGATGCCGCATTGGAAAAGGCAGTGCGCGAAAATCTGGGCATTGCCGATGGAGCATTGACGGGCAAAGAATTAACAAAAATAACCGAGCTCAAAGCAGCCAACAAGGGGATTGCCGATCTGACCGGTATCGAGGCATTGGACGAACTCTACTATCTGGAACTGGATCGAAATCAGATTGAAGATCTGACTCCTTTGGCCGACCTGGCCCGTCTTTCCTTCCTCAAACTCGACGAGAATCGGATTGAGGATATTTCCCCTCTGGCAAAACGCGATCTAAACCGCCTGTTCATAAACAAAAACCAGGTGACCGACCTGGGTACTTTGGCAAATTTTACGAGCATGTACACCCTCGAAGTCCGGGACAACCAGCTGGAAGACATTTCCGTTCTGGCGGAAATATCCCGCCTGACGAGCCTGGATCTCGCCAATAACCGGATTAGCGACATCTCCTCTCTGGCAGCACACCGCAGGCTGATCACCGTGCAATTGGATGACAATGAAATCGAGGATATTTCGGTTCTGGCTGGGCTTCCCAATTTGTTTTCACTATACATGGAGAGAAATCGAGTTGCAGACATTTCTCCGTTGACAGAAGCGACATCGCTGAAATCGGTTTACTTATGTAGTAATAGCATCCGGAATATTCCCTCTCTGGCCAATTTGAAGCAACTCTGGGCACTGTATTTGGACGACAATCAAATTGGCGATATTTCGGGCATGAGAGGGCTCGACGGATTAATGGAGCTATACGTAAACGACAATTCCATCCAGGACATCTCTCCCCTGTTGGAGCTTCCCTGGTTCCGCTACCTCGAAATTAAGAACAACCCATTGGATGAAAAATCTATCAACACTCACATCCCTTTGCTGATCAAGGACAGAGTCGGCGTAATTTTCTAATCCAGTCGCAGCAGGTGCTTCACCAGGTTTAGCAGCGCGCCGGAATCGATCGGTTTCTGGAAGAAGAAGACTTTTTCCAGCTGATTGATCCCCTCTGGGCGCTCCCCCGAGACCACGATACAGGGGTGTTCCGGGAATAGCTCGCGACATTGTTTGAGCATGGTCAATCCATCCATCCTGGGCATGCGGTAGTCGGCGATCACCAGATCGAATCTCTCCTCGACGAGGAGGGCCAGGCCGCGCTCTCCATCCCCGGCTTCCTGAACTTTGAGGGGGAGCTTTTCCAGCATTTTCCTGAGCACATTTCTCACCATTTCGTCGTCTTCGACGATGAGTATCCGTTTCATACGGCCTCTCCTCTGCCGGTCTGACGCGGGTTCCAGAAAACAAGCGGATGGTGCACCCGGTGGGCAGATCCAGAGAGGGGACCGCATCCGCTTTTCTGGAGTCCGAATAATGCCCTCTTTCCTCCTCAGGGGGAATGCAGGATTGTATACCTCCTGGTTTCAATATCGTCCAAACGGGGGATGGAATGTGTGAGCCTGCTCACCGCGAGGGGATTTTTTTTATTGCGTTGGCATTTCTGTGCGTCATACATATATCAGGAGCTTTTGACTTTCCTTCAGGAAGATCTATTCACTGCGGAGGAAAAACGATGAAGATGACCCTTTTGCTGTCCTTATTTCTCATAGCGGCAATGCGCCCTCTCGACGCGCATGTGGGGGACCGCATCTACCCCATTGCGGAGCTGAGCGATGCCGACCTGGCGTCCATCGATTTGAAAGACGGCGATATCGGCGACTGGCAGGAGGTCCTGGGTGAGCCCACGCTGACGGCGAGCGATTTCTTCGTCTTCGGAGAGTTCGATATAGCCAGTTTCAATTTCCGCATCTGGCTGGGTTGGCACGACGCGACGGATCGTATCTACGTGGCCATGGAGCAGATTGACGACATCTATTTCAATTCGTTCGACCGCACGGATTTTACCACGCCCAACTTCTTCCTGACCGGAAACGACGGCTCGTTGCGCCTGAATGTGGACGGCGACCACAGCGGTGGGCAGTTCATCTATCCCGGCCCCCATGAAAATGAGATCGAGGAATGGGCTCTCCTCTATGGCCAGGGCGCGCAGGGGTATGCCGCCCTCGGTCAGGTCTTCGATGGGGGCACGCATATTTCAACGATGGTGACAGAGTTGCTCAGCCAATTTTCTTACGATCTGGGCTACGCCGACTGGTTCGCGTGGCCGCCCTATGCCGAGGGCGGAGGGGGTGCGCGAGGAGAAGCCCCGTCGGTCGTGGTCACCGAATTCTATGTGACCCCCTTCGACCGCCTGATTTGGAACAGCTCCGAGGAGAGTCAGGTTACGGACCTGTTTCCCGGCAAGACCATCGGTGGCAATATCGCGCTCGGCGATAACGATGGTGAAGATGCCTCCGGAAGCTCTTATAGTTTGATTCCATTTTCGTCTGAGCTCTTCGGCACGGCCGATGGTTTCGGCGATTTTCTGTTGTTGGGCGCCGACGGCACAGGGCCGGGAGATACCGCGGTGGAGGGCAAGAGCTGGGCGCGGATCAAGGCATCACTGGGCAAGTAAAGCGGGAGATTATGGCGACTGGAGACAAAGCGCTGGTGAGAAGGACCCTAGACGGGGACCGCGAGGCATTCGGGGATCTGGTGGAGCGGTACAGCGCGCTGGTCCGAGGCATCGTCTACGAGAAGGTCCGCAGGCTGGACGAGGTGGAGGATCTGGTGCAGGAGGTGTTCTGCCGGGCGTACGAAGATCTCTCTCGTCTGCACGAGCCGGGCCGATTCGCTCCGTGGCTGGGGCGGATTGCCGCCAATATTGCCCTGGACTGGCTGCGTCGGAGGCAGATCCGGGACCGCTCCCGGCAGTCGGGGCAGCTGTTGACGCTGGCGCCCAGAACTACCCAGCCGGATGAGATCTTTGAGGAAAGTGAAAATTCCGGCATTCTGTGGGAGGCACTCGACAGCCTGTCTCCGGACTACCGGCGGATCGTGGTGCTCTACCACATAGAAGGGTGTTCTCAACCGGAAATATCTCGCTTCCTGGGGCTCACAGTGCCCGTGGTCCGATGGCGTTTGAGGAAGGCCCGGCAGAAACTGGGAGCGGAATTGAGGCAGATGATCTTCCGCAAGGCCGATCAGCAGCCCGGCGTCCGGTTGCGCGTGCGGGACAAAGTGCTGACCGCGCTTCCCCTGGCGCCGTTTTTCCGGATGGAGCCGCAGGTGGGATGGATGGCTCGATGGGGATGGCATCTCGGGTTGACGCTGGGATTGGCGGGATTGGCGGGTCTGGTGGGGATGAAAGGAGAGGCGGTTCGAGAGATCTGGCATCTGGAGCCGGAACGGATGACGGAGATGAAGATGAGCGGTTTCCGCATCCGTCGGGCCGAAGTGGAACTGCCGGAGACGTCGGTGCTGTGGGAGCCGCATAAACCCAAAGCCGGAGAGACGGTGCGGATCGAAGCGGTCGGTGGTCTGGAAGGGGAGCGGGTGGAACTGCACTATATCACCGATCCGTGGGAGGCGCGCGATCGAGTGGTGCAGATGGAGCGGCAGGGGGAACTGCTGGTCGCCGAGATCGAACTGCCGGCAGAGGCGAATGCGGTCTTCTTCTACGCTTCCGCTGGGGAGGAGGAGCAGATGCAGAGCCTGGGACCTCTCAGCCATCGGAACCTATCGCCGACGGACAGGAAGATTCTGCGCCGCTACCGGCATTCTTTCCCGGTGTACGGCGTAGATGGGAAGCCGGTGCAGGACGCGGAGGTCTGCCGCGCGCAGATGGCCAATTTTCAGGGGGAGCCGCTGGAGGAAGTCCTCTCCCACCTGGACCGCGAGCTGGCGTTCCATCCGGAGCACTTCTCAATCTATGCGACGCGCTGGAGGTTCATGCTGGGGGAAGGGGCGGCTGCGGGTGCGGAGGAGAAGGTCAGAGCGGAGCAGGCGGCGTTGATCGCCCGGTTTCCGGATCGGCCGGAGCCGCTGCGCGTTGCGGGGACCTGGATCTCCGGCGATCTGGCGTATCAGGAAGAGCTCTCCGGAGATCTCTATCGACGCTTTCCGGAGAGCAGGGAAGCGAAGCAGGCGGGGCTGCTGATTCTGAACCAGCTCTTCTTCGCCCGGGAGCACGGAAAGCTGGCGGGGGCGGCCCGGGATTTCATCGATCGGTTTCCGGAGAGCGCGGAGATCGACCTGGCGTACTGGTATCGGCTGATCGGCCTGGGTCAGGTAGATGCCAGGGAAGCCGCGCTCCTGGCTGACTCGCTGATGGCGGGCACTACGGCACTGCACGTCGATCCCGAACGGGAGAGAAGCAGGTCGAGATCGCCTATGCCTATAGGCGGTTTTCTAGCCGGGGGATTGGCGTACAGTCTGCACTTCGATCTGTTGTCGGCGGAAGGGGATTCGACGGCTGCTTTGACCCTGGCGCGGCGTCTGATCGCTTCGGGGATGCAGGATCCGCTTCCCTATCTCCACATCGGCGAGAGGCTTGCCCACGTGGAGACATGGTCTCTGATGAGTTTGAGAGAAGGCCTGAAGGAGCAAGCCGGGACTTCCTATCCACGAGATCTGCCGCTGAGCATCGATCTGCTGGAGGCCGGCCTGCAGATGACCGAGCCGGAGAAGATGTTTCGGCTCCCGAATTTCAACCTTTACGAAGACGAAGATGCGCCCGGTGCGGCCGAGAGACGCAGGTCGTGCCTGGCGAGTATAGCCAGGTTTCGTCGGCAGTTCCTGCAGCCCCTGGGCCGGTGTTATTTCACCCAAGGGGAGTACCGTCGAGCGGCTGCCTATCTGGAAGAAGCAGCTGCTCTTCAGGAACAAAACTCCGAGTACGACCACACCAGGTTGGACGATGCGGTCTATCTGCTGTTGGGCGAGGTTTACGAAAAGATGGAGGATTGGCGATCCGCAGAAGCGGCTTATCTGAGGATCATCAGACTGCTCCACAGCCATTTGCAGGCCGAGGATGCGCTGGCGCGCGTGCATGGGAAGCTGCACGGCCATCTGAGAGGAGTTCGACCTTTGCTCGAAACCTGCTACCCGGAGGCCCCGGATTTTCGGGTGACGGGCGCCGATGGGCGTCCAGTGCGTCTTTCCGAACTGAGGGATAAGGTGGTTCTAGTCTACTATACCCTTATGCCTCCTGCTGAATTTGACGAAATTTCCGCATTTCTGGAAGATTGGGCGGGGCAGTTCGCGCAGAAGGGGCTGGAGGTTCTGTTCATCAGCGGGCGGAAGATGGTCGAGATCGACCCACAGGAGCGGTCGTTCCAGATTGCGGTGGACGACGAGGGACTGAGAGAACAGTACAGCATCGCCTACCGCAGTTTGTTCCTGATCGATCGGCAGGGCCGGCTGCGTCTGCGGCAGGAACTGCACGGCCGGATACGGTCCGAACAGGAAACGCAGGTGATGCGCAAGATCCGGGAACTGGTCGCCGAAAAGGGTTCTGCCGACGGACGTCTCACGAGCGGGGAGATAGAGAGATGAAAAACGCGTTATTCGCATTATTGGATGCAAGGTTGCTAAAGAGGCCCTGCGAATGGCTGGACCGGGCGTCGTCAACTATAAAAAGCGTTTCATTGACGATGCTGAATTCAATAGGATGTATCGGTCTGTTGCTGGCGCTAGCGGGGGATCTCCAGGCGCAGAGCCGCGAATTCCCTTTTTTCGAACTCACCGACGCGGATCTGGAACGCATCGACTTGCACGATGGCTCGATCGACGATTGGCTCGACGTGCTGGGCGATCCGGACCTTACGGGATTGGACTTTGCCGACGACTCCGAGTTCGGCCTTGCAGAGTATGATCCCAGCGACATTGATTTCCGCGTCTGGCTGGCCTGGCACGATGCCACTAACCGAATCTACGTCGCGAGCGAGCGGGCAGATGACGTCTATTTCAATGAATTCGACCGGAATGAACACAATATGTCCAACCACGATTCCGGTCTCCACTTTGCGATAGATGGGGATAACGGGAAGAACCCGGATAACCGCATGGATGGTATAGTGGATGCTAGAGAATATTTCCAGATCTTGGCCCGAGATTCTCAGTGGTATATGGGCATCAGTGAAGTATTTGACGGCGGCCCCCTGTTGGAACTGGTGAATTATTGGAACGCGCCGTTGGGCACAGAGGGGGACTGGTATCTGCACCCACCCTATTCCGAGGCCGGCGGTGGGCACTTTGGCGAAGGGCCGACCATTTCGGTCAGCGAATTTTATCTCACGCCGTTTGACTTGTTCGTATGGGATGATCGGACGGGGAGTCGGGTGTCGGATCTGTCTCCGGGCAAACGGGTCGGTTTCAGGATCTCCTTCGTAGATGTAGAAGAAGGAGGAATTCTGGATGGATTCTATTCGGTGCCTCCGGGAAGAGATTGGTCTACAGGTGGATGGGCTGAAGGTTTTCTGGTGGGTCTCGGCGGCGTCCTGCCGGAAGATACAGCGGTGAAGGGCATCACCTGGGCGCGTATCAAGGCGACGTTTGCCGAATGACCACATGGGAGCGTAGAAAGATGAAAAAGCGTCTGCTTTTCTCTCTCATCTTGGGGATAGCTGCGGGAGCTGTTGGCGACCTCTGGGGCCACGTCGGAGATCGGATTTATCCCATCTGGCAACTCAGCGACGAGGAGGTGACCGAGATCGACCTGGGGGATGGTTCCATCCAGGATTGGATCGACGTGATGGGACCGCCGACATTGTTGACCAGCGATTTTTGGGCCCGCGACGGGTACGACCCGAGCGATCTCGGTTTTCGCATCTGGCTGGCCTGGCACGAGGCCACTGGTCGAATATACGTGGGTATGGAGCGGTTCGATGATGCATATGTTTTTTTGGAAAATGACTTAGACTGCCCCGGTCCGTACTGTCACGACGCCGCCGTCAATCTGTATGTGGATGGAGATCACAGCGGCGGGGATTTCATGTTTGTTCCGGGGACATACGATACGGATAAAGAGACGTGGTTCTACACCTTTCAGGAGGCCCAGTGGTTCACAGCTTATACGGAGATCTTCGAGGATACTTCCCCCATCGAGCTGTGGTATGTGAGCCAGGGTTCGGGCGGGGAGAAGTGGTTCGCCGAGTTTCCCTACGCCGAGGCCGGTGGGGGAGTATTCGGGGAAGATCCGACGGTTTCGATCCTCGAGTTCTACGTGACTCCTTTCGATCGGCTCATCAGGGACAGTCTGGATGAGAGCGTGGCTTCGCAGCTGCGGCCGGGGCAGATCATCGGTTTCGATATCAGGATCTACGACAACGATGCTGAATCGAAATCCAATGCATATGTTCTCGGTCAGGGGCCGCCCGTTTCGGCTGACAATTTTGTCGATGGTCTGCTGATGGGAGCGGATCTCCCCGGTGACACGGCGGTCGAGAGCAACACCTGGGCGCGGATCAAGGCATCTTTTGCCAGGTGAGAAAAAAAAGGAAGTGAAAAAATGAAGTTCTTGCCAATTTTCTCCATCGTCGCCGGATTGCTGCTGAGCTTGATTCCCGGCGCTCACGCACATTGGGGAGATCAGGTCTACCCGATCATCGAACTCACCGACTCCGATCTCGCCCGCATCGATCTGCAGGACGGCGATATCGGCGACTGGGAAGAAATCATCGGGGCTCCCACTCTGACGGCGCTGGATTTCGACTTAATCCGTGGACAGTACGATCCGTCCAGTTTCAATTCCCGTCTCTGGCTGGGCTGGCACGATGCCAGTAATCGCCTTTATGTGGCTATGGAACAGGTCGATGATTTTTACGTCAACGAATACGATCGAAATGGTTTTGCGGACGCCACGTTCATAACGACCCTACACGATGGCTCGATTCGGCTATCGGTGGATGGCGACCACAGCGGGGGGACGTATACTTACGCGAGTAGCGACTTTGACACCGATGAAGAGTGGGCGTTCTCTACGGACCAGGAAGCACAGGGATATGCGGTGATCGGGGAGGTTTTCGACAGCGGGACACATATCGGTACGACGGCGACAGAAATCCTCAGTCAGAACGGCCTTGAAGCCGTTTTTGAGGATTGGTTCGTGCAGCCCCCCTATGCTGCAGGAGGGGGCGGTTCCCAGGGGGAGCAGCCATCGGTCGCCGTTACCGAATTCTACGTCACTCCCTTTGACCGGCTGATCTGGAATAGTCTGGAGGAGAGCGTGATTTCGGATCTGTTTCCCGGCAAGACGATCGGCCTGTCCATCAGGTTTGCAGATATGGACGAACCGCTCATAATGGAGAGTATCTATAGCCTGCCGGGCAGTGGCTCGAGATCGGCCTTCACCGCCAATGGTTTTGCCGATTTCGTGCTGGTGGGTACCGATGGCTCGATCCCCCAGGATACGGCCGTAGAGAGCGGCACCTGGGCGCGGATCAAGGCCAGCTTTCGATAAGGGGTAAGGGTGCCATCTGAATGCGTCGAGCGAAGCCAGGTGGGAGTGGAATTCGCGAAGCGTTCCCGAGCGACTATCTCCACCAGGCTCGTCGATAGTAAAAGGAGAGATCGAAATGAAAAACGCGCTTCTCATATCCGGAATCGGCGGTCTGCTGCTGGCGATCCTTTCACCTATCCAGGCCCACATGGGGGACCGCGTAGTCCGGATTCCCGAGTTGACCGACGAGGATCTGGAATGGATCGATCTCAACGACGGTTCCACAGTAGACTGGCAGGAGGTGATCGGGGATCCCATTCTCACGGCTCAGGATTTCGCTACTTCGGAGGCAGGGGCTGCGTACGATCCGACCGATCTGGAGTATCGGATCTGGATGGGCTGGCACGGGAAGAGCAATCGGATCTATGCGGCCATGGAAAAGGTGGACGACGAGTATGTGGGATACATCAAGGATTACCTACCGGAGGAGGATATGTATTACGCCATGCAGTCGGATTCAGGGGTGCAGTTTCTGGTGGATGGGGACCACAGTGGGGGGGAGTTTATCCCCAATGCAGAGGGAAGGGGCCCCGAGGAACTGATGTTCCTTTACAATAAGGAAGCCCAGTATTTCATGGCGGCCAGTGAACCGGACCGGAACTTCGAAGGGGTGGGTATATTTCAGGGAGGAGGTTTCCTGTACCGGGACGACTGGTTTCACATCCCTCCCCTGGCCGCCATGGGTGGCGGATCGTTCGGAGAGCATCCCACGGTGGTGGTGACCGAATTCTACGTTACTCCGTTCGATTTCCTGGTGCCTGATAGCCCGGAATTGACCGAAATATCAGACCTTAAGGCCGGGCAGGTCATCGGTTTTGAAATGAGAGTGTTCGACTTTGATGGGAAATCCGGTGGTGTCGAAAGCTCCTTCAAGAGTTTGCACGGTTTCCCGGTTCGATTAGGCCCCATGGGAGATGCTGACAGATTCGTCGACGCTATTCTGGTCGATGCGCTGGGGCGGGTGCTGGAAGACACGGCCGTGGAGGATGCCACCTGGGCACGGATCAAGGCCAGTTTTCGATAAGGGTTTGAAATATCAACCAAGCAGGTTGAGGATGACCTGCACTACCTCGGCTAACGGTCGATCTGTGGAAACGCGGGAAGCGTCCTCCCAGACCGGCTGGGAGGTGACTTTGCGGGCGAATGCTTCGAACCAGGGGGAGTCGCTGCGGGAGCCCCGGGCGGCCATGCGGCGGCGCCATTCCTCGAGCGGGGGGGCGTCGAGGTGGATGACGGTGAATCGGGAAGGGGCGATGCGCTGGCGCAGGCCGGTCCAAAGACGATCGACGGCCAGTTCCGGACCCCAGCCGCCGACGAGCAGGACCTGGCGGGTGCCGACCAGATTGGCGCACGCCTGCGCCGTGGGGCCGGCGTATTCGTGGGGGCGGAGGTGGCGGTGGTAGTGCTCGTGGCCGTATGCTGCGGATTCCGGCAGGCCCCGGTCGCGGGCGGACTGGAGGATGAAGCCGGAGGCGGTAATGTCCTTGTCGAGCCAGAGGGAGTTGGGCAGGAGTTCGACGATGCGGGCGGTTGCAGCGCTCTTGCCGACCCCGGGTGGGCCGGCGATGACGACCAGGTGAGCGTCGGGCGAGCCGGGTCGGGCGGCCTGCAGCACCGCCTCGACCGTGGGCTCGGGATCGGGCATGGAGTCGGCGTAGCCGCCGCCCAGTTGCGAAACGTCGGTCACGGAGAGGGGGCTCCTCGGTCCTGTGGTTCCCAGCCGATCAATTCTTTGGCATTGGCCATATCCCACTTCAATTCCCCGCCCTTTGAGGCGGCGTAGAAGATGCCGAACTGCGGGTGCGGCGCCTCCATGCAGCAGTGGGTGAGTTCGGCCATGTCGCGGGAGCTGAGCCAGCGGTTCATGCCGGTTTCGTACTGGCTGTTGACCTCGTCGGTGTTGGGAAAGTTGGCGATGCGGATGCAGTACACGGACATGCCGTGGCCATCGTGATAGAAGCGGCCCAGGGCCTCGCCGTACGCCTTGCTGACGCCGTACATGCTGTCGGGACGGACCGGGAGATTGGGGCGGCTGATGCTGCCCTCTTTTTCGTAGAAGCCGGTGACGTGGTTGGTGCTGGCGAAGATGACCCTGGGGATGTTGTTGATGCGGGCGGATTCGAAGACGTTGTAGGTCCCCTGGACATTGGTCTCCATGATCATCTGGTTGTGGCGGCTGCGCGTAAGCCCGCGTTTGCCGGTGGCGATACCCAGGTGGACGATGGCGTCGATGCCGGCACCCGCTTCGACCATGCTGCCGAAATCGGACAGGTCGGAGACGACTACTTCGTCCCCTTTCTCCACCTCGGGGACGTTGCTGTGGAAGAGGAGGCGAAAGTCGTAGCGGTCGCGGAGGTAGCGGCGCAGGGCCGAACCGACATTGCCGGCAGCACCGGTGATAAACAGCTTCTTGCGGGGCATGTAGAACTCCTGAATAGGGGTTGTTGTGACGGTCTATTGAAGTTTCGGAAAATCAACCGACCATTATATCGGCTGGCGGAGGGGTTGTCAAGCGGAGGGGGAGCGACGGCGGCGGGTGGCGATGTCAAAGGGGATAACGGCGAGGGCGGTGAGGGGGATCAGCAGCAGGGGGATCCAGGAGAAGGGGCCGGATAACCAGACGGCTAGCAGGGCGGACAAGCCGGTGACCAGGGTGGCGGTGTGGATGATCAGCACGGCGGTGCGGCGGGAGAAGCCGCGATCGGTCAGGCGGTGGCTGATGTGGTTTTTGTCGCCGATCCAGGGGGGGATGCCGTTCTTCAGGCGGATGACGCTTACGCCCAGCAGATCGTAGAGGGGAACGGTCAGTGCCAGGAGCGGAGCGAACTGATGGGAGAGAGGGGCGTGCGTGTTTGCCAAGTGATTGCTCAGCAGGAGGCTGGCGCCGCTGACGAGGAAACCGAGGAAGAATGCTCCTGCGTCTCCCATGAAGATGCTGGCGGGCGGGAAGTTGTAGCAGAGAAAGCCGACGATCGCTCCCAGCAGGACCAGGCAGAGCCCGGCGCAGGTCGGCTGGCCGCAGAGAAGGGCCATACCCCCGAGCGCGATCAGGACGGCGGCGGCGATGCCGGCCGAGAGACCGTCCATATTGTCGAGAAAATTGAAGGCATTGGTCAGGGCGACGATCCACAGTGCGGTGAGCGGCAGAGAGAGGATGGGCGCGGTAGAGAACAGGGAGAGGCGGAATTCGGGACAGATGCCGACCAGGAAGAAGGTCGTCAGCACCTGAATGGAAAAGCGGGGCAGCGGTTGCAGGCCGCGCCAGTCGTCGATCAAGCCGGTCAGGAAGAGGAGAGTGGCGCAGGTTAGCAGGGTGAAAAGGGGGGAGAAGAGAGCGGTCCACGCTTCGATGTCGGCGTACAGCGGATAGAAGAGAAGCGAGATGAGTGCCGCGAACCAGATGGCGACTCCCCCCCCGTAAGGAGTGGAGCGAACGTGGGATTTGTGGGCGCCGTCCCGGGGGCGGTCGACCAGATCCAGGCGCCAGACCAGACGGCGGACGGGAGGCACGGCGAGCAGGGAGAGGAGCAGGGCGACCCCGAAGAGGGCGAGGGCGAAGAGGGGTGAAATCACGTCGATAGCAAGGGCTGGGGGACAGTGACTCGAGGATGGTGGATGGAAAATGACGGGCGCGCTGTGATCTGGTTCACGGCGTGCATGGATTGCATCGTCGAGATTTCCTAATATTAGGAGGTAAAATGTGCGGATGCAAGAGAGAGGAGATGGGTCCTCTCTGATACGGGTAGACAACTCCCAACGACAGGAAGGAAGAGATGCTGGCAATCGACGGTGGTGAAAAGGTGCGTCAGGAGCCGTTTCCCAAACGGCACCTGTTCGGGGTTGAGGAGCGCGCGGCGGCACTGGCGCTTTTCGACCGGGCGGTGGAAAGCGGCGACGCGATCGGCTACGGCGGCCCGGAGGAAAAGGCGTACGAAGAGGAGTTCAGCGCCTTTATGGGAGGAGGATACGCGGATCTGGTCAACTCGGGCAGTTCTGCGCTCTACGTGGCGCTGGGGGCGCTGAATTTGGAGGCGGCCGGCGAGGTAGTGGTGCCGCCGATTACCGATCCGGGCGGGGTGATGCCGGCGGCGCTGCTGAATTTGGTGCCGGTGGTGGCGGATGCCTGGCCGGGGTCGTTCAACGCCGGTCCGGAGCAGATCGAGGCGGTGCTGAGTGAGCACACGCGCGCCATTGTCGTGGCCCACATCGCCGGGGAGCCGGCGGATATGGATCCGATCCTGGAACTGGCTCGGTCGCGCAATCTGCCGGTGGTGGAGGACTGCGCCCAGGCACACGGCGCCCGCTACAAGGGGAAGCTGGTGGGGACACTGGGGGATATTGCGGCGGTTTCGACGATGAGCGGCAAGCACCACGCCACCGGGCCGCAGGGAGGAGTGGTCTTCACCCTGGACGAGGAACTCTACTGGGAGGCGAAGCGTTTTGCCGATCGGGGCAAGCCGTTCAATACGGATGCCGGGTCGAATGTGAGGGCCGGTCTCAATCTGAACGGCAACGAGCTGGCGGCGGCGATCGGACGGACCCAGGTGGGCAAGTTGGCCGGGATCATCGCACGACGGCGAGAGGTGGCGCGCCGAATCTACGAGGGAATGGCCGGGCTGAAAGCGGTTAGTCCCGGAAGAGAGATAGCCGACAGCGAGGCGACCTACTGGTTTTTGCGCTTCCACGTCGATGCGGAAAAGTTGACGGTGGACAAAGCGGGATTCGCCCAGGCGATGGCGGCCGAAGGGATACCGGTCATGCCGTCGTACCGCCACATCCCTTCGGAGGCGACCTGGTTTCGGGAGCGGAAGGTCTTTCCGGGCAGCGACTATCCGTGGGGGCTGCCGGCGTACGGGGGAGATCGGGATGCCGAGTTTCCCTGCCCGAACGCAGTGGAGTCGACGGAGAGCCACTTTTGCCTGTCGATCCACGAGAACCTGGGAGAGCGAGAGACCGAAGACGTGCTGACGGCGTTGAAGAAGGTGGAGGAGGCGTATCTGCGGTGAGTGGGACCTGGTGCGCGCCCTGCGGCGCGCACCAGGTGATGAACAGATTTTTCCGCTTAGCTGAAAAGGACCGGTTGATAGAAGGCGGGTTGATGAAAGCTGGGTTTGGGACCGCCGACCGGAGCCCAGGTGCCCCAATGGGGGTGTGAGGTTTTGTCACCGCATTTGTAGAAGTTGCCCTTCCAGGAGGCACCGGAGGTGGGAGGAATGGCGGCGTCGAAGTACTTCTGGAAGAGAGTGAAGGGGATGTGGTACTCCACGGTCCAGGTGGTCGGCTCGACGATCTCCGGCTCGACGTTTTTGGGCATGGAGTGGGCCATCAGGATGGTAGCGCCATCCTCGGGAGAAACATCATACGGGCCTTTACCCGCATTCTTTTCTTCGCTGGAGGGGCAGCGGTGCAGAAGCATGGTGCCGCCGCAGTTGACCTCGAAGTTGAAGTAGGCGTCGGAGTCGGGCAGGGGGGCGATGAAGAATTCGACGCAACTGTCGCTACAGACGCCGTCCTGGAACTTCTGGGCGACGGCGCGCACATACTGATCCTCGACGCGAAAGAGGACGCCCAGGTAGCGGTCGTCGCAGAGCAGGCGGGCGGCGGTGGGTGGATGGTGGCCCGAATCCTGCCAGGGGTAGAGAGTGACCTGCAGCGTCTCTGCCTGCGTCCACTGGGGGCGGTCCCAGTCGGCGTCCGGAGGGTCTAGCTGGGTGACGCGATTGATGGTGTACTGCATGATGTGCTCCTCGCTTTTGGTGTCGTGGAATGAATCGGGACACAGCAAAGTTAGATATTGCTAAACGGCTGTCAATACGTCGCTTATCTACCTGGCGCGACGTTGACATAGGGCGCGGTGCCGAGTATCTTTCGTTATTCGTACCCGGAACCGCGTACACTCCACAGGAAGGAACAAACTTGTCGAAAAGAAGCGTTCTCAGCGGCGTTCTGCTGGCCGCAGTACTCCTGGCCGCGGTGTTGCTGGTGCCCCGACCCGCGGCCGCCCAGGTGCAGACGATTATCACCGACCACTTCCGCATCCATTACATGCCGGGAGCCGAGGGGACTGCCCGCCGGGTGGCCGAGACTGCAGAGGAGGTCTTTGCTCCCCTGGCCGCCGCGTACGACTACTACGACGACTTCCAGACGATCCATATACTGGTGCTCGATACCTCGGATATGCTCGGCAACGGATCGGCCGACTACTACGGAAATACACTCTACATCTGGGCAACTAATTTGGACATGGAGCTCAGGGGCAGCCACGACTGGATAAAGAACGTCGTGACCCACGAGCTGACCCACATCATCACCCTCAACAAGGCGCGGCGCAAGTGGCCGTTCCAGGCGGCACTGATTCAGGTGTCGCGCTACGATTCGAACCCCGATATCACTTTTTCCTTTCCCCTCTACCACCTGAACGCACCGCGCGGCTGGTCCGAAGGGATCGCCCAGTACGGAGCGCACAAGTTCGGTTTCGACAGCTGGGACTCGCATCGGGACATGCTGTTGCGCATGGGCGTGATCGAGGACGATCTGCTCACCTATGAGGAGATGGGCAGCATCCTGGACCGGAGTGGCAAATACTACGGGGAGATGATCTACAATCAGGGGTACGCGATGATGCTCTACATCCAGGAGCAGTACGGCCCCGAAAAGGTAGATGCGCTGACCCATCACTTCGGCGCGCTGAGCTTCGATCCGGCCATACGCCGGGTGCTGGGGGTTTCGGCCGACCAGTTCTACGAGGATTGGCTCCGCTTCCTCGAGGAGAAGTACGCCCAGCAGACGGCGGAGATCCGCGGTCGAGGATTGTTTGAAGGAGAGGTGCTGAACGAGCTCAACGAGGGGATCATCGAATACCATCCGGCGTACTCGCCGGACGGCAAGAAGCTGGCCTATATCAGCAGTGAGGATCGAGACTACGCCATTCCCTACCTCATGATCCACGATTTTGAGAGTGGTGAGACCAAACAATTGAAGGGGTACGTGGACACGCGCGTCTCCTGGTCGCCGGACGGGCGCGAGATCGTCTTTGTGCGCAACAAACAGGGGCTCAACGACCTCTTCATCTACGATCTGGAGGAGGATGAGGAGACGCGCATCAGCGCCCGACTGCGGGCCAAAGATCCGCATTTTTCGCCGGACGGGAAGCGGATCGCCTTTGTGCACAATGCGGACGGTACCAACAATCTGGGGCTGATCAATCGGGATGGCACGGGGCTGGTCTATCTGACCAACAACGACGATGCCACCCAGTACTGGGCACCGCGCTGGTCGCCGGATGGGGAGTGGCTCCTGTTCAGCATCTTCCGGGGAGAAGATCGGGACATCGCCATGATTCGGGCTGACAGCCCGCCGCGGCCCAAGGATTTCGGTTTCCGAGATCGCACTGAGGTTCCCGACTCGCTGAAGGTCTTTCCGGACAGCCTGGCCTTTCCCGACCCGGACAGTTCCGGCTTTCGGGCGGTGCTCGCCTCGCGCGCGGACGAGCGCGATCCGTATTGGCTGCCCGATGGCAGCGGTTTCGTCTTTGCATCGGACAGGACGGGAATCTTCAATCTCTATCAGTACGACCTGGAGAGCGGTGCGGTGGAGCAGTTGACCAACGTTCTCGGCGGGGCGTTTGCGCCGGCCGTGGCGGCCGATGGCCGGGTGGTCTACAGCGGCTACCACGCCAGCGACTACAGCCTGTATGAATTCGCCCCGGGGGCGTATCGGCGGGAAGTCGTTCCGGGACGAACGGTCGAGCGGGACTACCAGTCCCTGACGGCGCTACCCAAGCTCTCAGAGGAGTACTCGGTGACCCAGTACCGGGGGCGCCAGATACTCACCTATATCCCGATCTTCCAGGTGGGACCGACCTACGTGGGCAACAGTTTCGGCCTCAATCAGGTGAGTGCCGGGATGCAGTTTTCCACCGGCGAGATGCTGGGCGGCGAAGAGTTGACCGCCTGGAGCGTGCTGGGCAAAAACATGCGCGATAATACCGACCTGAACACCGACTTCGGTCTGTACTACCAGCGCAGCCTGCTGCCCAGGGTCGGCAACAACCGCACCTTCAACCCGAGTTTCTACGCGGCGGTGCGGCGGCGGCAGATCGACAACTTGCTGAAGAATGAGACCGTCTCCATCGATACCATTCCGGCGGCGATGCTCTCGGTGCAGACTGAGACGGGGGAGCTGTTGATCCCGGACACCGAGCAGTACGTCTATCAGGTCGGCAGCCGCCAGGATCTGTTCAAAAGCACCTTCGACCTGGTGGCACTAGGGGTGGAACTGCCGCTGACGCGCAGACAGCGCCTCAACTTTCAGTACATGTGGCGCGACTACGACGAAAATTGGAGCCTGACCCGCTTCCGCAACCAGGCGGAGATCTTTCTGATTCAGAACGGCATCGATATCACCACCGAAGTCACCGCCGAGATGCCGGCGGAGATGCAGGAGCAGTTGAGTCAGGACAGCTTGATGGTGGACGACGCCGACGCCAGAACCTACTATCGGAACCTGGATTTTTTCACCGCCTACGATCTGAGCGTGTCGTGGAGTTATCAGCTGATGATGCCGACGGCCAACCGGCTGGCCGATCCTCAGGGGCTGTCCCTGGCGCTGCTCTACCGACACACGAGCCCCAAGGTGGTCGATTACGTGATAGACCAGGGAGTGGATGAGGAGGGATTTCTGCGCGGCGACAACATCGACGACTTCGGTTTTCCACAGGACGAGTTCGGGGTCCGCCGGGATCGCTTCGCGGCGATCATGCGGACGGCAAAGGTCAACGAATACATCGGGGCATATCAGCAGCGGATTGGCCTGCCGTTCGACAATAGCCTTTCTCTGCAACTGATGGCCGGATATCGCAATCTGCGTTTGAAAAATCCGGATGCGGAGGAGGCGAGGGATTTCGAGGGGCGGTTCTATTGGCCGCTGCGTTACTATATTGGAGGGCTCAACTTCCTGAGCGGATATCCCTACTTCACCGCCTGGGGATCGAAGATCCTCTACGGCAGGGTGGGGTACAGCTTCCCGATCTTTCCGCGGATCAGCAGGCGGTTTCTCAATTTCACGATCTCCAAGCTCTACGCCGACATTTTTGCAGAGGCCGGAGCCGTGGGGAATTTCGATAATTTCGAGATGGGAGACCTGGATAGCAAGGATTTCCTCACCGACGTGGGAGGGCAGGTGCGGCTGCATCTGTTTACTTTCTACCGCATTCCCATGTCGGCCTATTTCCAGGTGGCACGGCCGCTCAACCGCGACCGGGTGCCGCGTTTGCCGGACGAGCCGCCGATCGACAAGTGGCGCTATTACTTCGGTTTTGGTCTATAGGGAGATCAGCATGGCGAAAGTCGACCTGCACAAATTCGCTCTGCGGCTGAAGGTCGCGGAGATGATTCGTATCTACGCCCGCCGCCGGATGCTGGAAGAGGCGTCGACCTGCTGGCGTCGATTGATTCTACCCAATTGAAAATGACTATGCTCAAACTGATGCATCTGCCGCACGGCACCAACCGCAATCGCACACTGCGCCGGGCAACCGACGCACAGGAAGAGGAAGTGAACTTCGTCGAAGTGGAGCGTCTCTTCCGTCGATTCTGGCGTCAGTGGTGCGGATCAGAGGTGGTGACTGTTACCAAAGGAGCGGGAGACGAGTGAGAAGCGCGATCGGTTTTCTGCTGTCTGTCTGTCTGCTGGTCGCCTGCGCTGAAGAGCCAGCGCCCGTGCCCCAGACTGGCGGCGAGCTCTCTTCCTGGGAAGCGCTCTGGGCGGAGGGAGGACGGATCGACACCGTTGGCGTGGCTCATATCGCCGAGGGGGATACCGCGAGCGGTCACCCGGGGCTGACGGCCATTGAAAGAACGGTGGTGTTCGGCGGGGAAGGGGAGGTGGTCGCCTGGGAGTTTTTTGCGCGGGAGCTGCATCCGGTGAAGCTGATCGTGGTGCGTTTTGCCGAGGGGCGGGAGTATTTCGAGCTGGTGGGCGAGAGCGAGACGGTGATCCCCAGGCAGAAGGGACTCAATCGCTTTATCTTGCGCGAACCGATCCCCGTCGGTTTCAGATATATGTTCGGCATCGTCATGCCGAAAGAGGAGTCGGTTCCGTTCAAGAAGGTGACCAGTTGGAAGACGCTGATCACCACCCGACCGC
>Ga0233431_1000137_pt1 | contig 169319 bp, 142 predicted proteins | sample SI_118_April2016_FD_179867 | JGI IMG/M metagenome (GOLD analysis project Ga0233431, IMG submission 179867) | Seawater microbial communities from Saanich Inlet, British Columbia, Canada - SI_118_April2016_200_MG | ecosystem: Environmental > Aquatic > Marine > Inlet | place: Canada: British... | reverse complement strand
AAGCGCTTATGCATTTAACCCAAGTGATAAAAAAAATCGCCACGTGTGACCGTATCTGTCACATACAGCGGGTATAATGGCTTCAACCATAAAAGATGGAGGAGGCCGCCATGATTTATTTTACAATGATCCAGGAAGATTTTCCCAAATCCGAAATTGAATTTGACCAGCGTTTTAGCAACATTGACGCCTGTTACGATTACCTGGCGAAAAGCAGGTGGCCGAATGGGTTCATATGCGAAAAATGTGGTCACAGCGCTTATTGGATAAGTGCCAAATACATTTACATTTGCACAAAGTGCGAACATCAATATTCCTTAACCGCTGGTACGATCATGCATAGGACCCGAAAGCCCATCACATATTGGTTCAAGGCCATGTGGTGGTTCACTACCCGTAAATCCGGTGTTAGTGCCATCAATCTACAGGAACTCCTTGGCCTTGGCAGCTATAATACCGCATGGGCCTGGCTCCAAAAGCTAAGACGCTGCACGGTTCGTAAGGATCGTGGGAAATTATCCCGCCGGATCGAGGTTGATGAATTTTACATCGGTGGTAAAAAACCCGGCAAACGTGGCCGTGGGGCCGATGGAAAAATAATCGTATATGTTGCCGTTGAGCGGTACTTGGAACAAAACCCTGAGACCTTGGAAAACTATTGGCAAATTGGCCGCACTCGGATGCAGGTAGCTCTGGATTGTTCATCGTATTCCTTAGAGACTTTCATTAACCATAACGTTGAAATCGGCAGTATCGTGGCTACTGATAAATGGAGTAGCTACCAACCCATTGTTAACACACGGCACAATCATGAGGTAATCGATCCATCGGAGCAGAAAGGTTCTGAGAATGGGTTATACGGCGCACACTTGATTGTTTCCCTGGTTAAACGATTAATCCGTAGCACCTTTCAGGGCCGCTTTGAACCAAAATACCTTCAGAATTATTTGGATGAATATGTCTTCCGGTTCAACCGCCGCAAATCTAAATCAATCGGTAAAAAATTCATGAGAATTGTACAGCAAGTGGTTAAATCACGTAAGATCAGCAACAAAGAAATTCAATTTGATCTTGACCCAATCTCCGAACACTTCTCACTTGGGTTAAGTGGATAAGCGCATTTGGTTATATCATCCTTCTGGATGTGCCCACACCGATAAGTTCGGATTCTGGAAGACATAACGGCAAAGGGCATGCCAGATGACATTTTGATAAATGTAGATGGCAAAATGTGCCTTTAAGTATTTATAATTATAATTTAAATTATAGGAGATGCTTCAAATTATCGACTCCGATATTTTTGTTTCAAAATATTTCAATTCGCCAACAGAGTTGCATAAAGCAGATTCGATTTGGAAAAAATAGATACCTTTCAGGAGGTTAGGCTACTGGAACATAGTTGGCAGGTTTGTGGCAACCAAATCCACGAATGAACCACCCCACTGCCCCGATAAGCGGGATCTTCGCCTTGCTGGGTTGAAGATAGCCGGCTCTTTAAAACAAGGCTGAAAAAAATATTTCGTGATTTGGGATTATCAACGACACAAGCGATCAATCTCTTTTACAAGCAGGTAGAGCAAAGAAACGGGCTGCCTTTTGAGGTCGTTATTCCAAACGATATTACACGTCGCACTTTTACAAATACGGATTCCGGGAAAGACTTGATAATTTGTGAAAACGCAGACGATATGTTCAAAAAATTGGGCTCTAAATGTGTCGCCTGATCGCTGATAGCTGATAGCTGAAAAGTCTTTTTAGCCAGTCGGCCAGTATGGTGAAAAGAAAAATTTAAACCGCCCGTCCCGCATGTGGGGCTCAAGGCGCCAGGAGCGCTAAGTTCCAATTCTGAAAAAATCGCCTCCCTTGGCGCCCTTTCCGTGGTTTGTTTTTTTCATGGTAACTCAATTTTCGGGATCCATAATGTCGGGAAATGAACAATCTGCTGTCGCTGTGCGAACTCGCCCTTAAGGATATCTAACAGCGCACATCATCATCAAATCACTCATTTCCCTACTATCGGGCGAACCCCGAAAGTTGAGATGGTAATCTGTGTAAACTTGTCGGGTCGTAGCTCGCAGAGCGAAGCCTGATCTGCCTGCCCTGTGAAATGCGTAGCCTATTTCTCTGGGGCGAAATCTGTGGATTAAAATCTGGCTTACAATCTACGAATCATCTCTTTTAGCAATCGATGATGCGGTTCAATGGTATCTACCTCCAGATATTCTTCGGCACTGTGATAGCGCCCGCCGGCCGGCCCCAGACCGTCGAGGGTCGGAATGCCGAGGGCTGCTGAAAAGTTTCCGTCCGACCCGCCGCCGGTGCCGACCCATTTGACACGCATGCCCACTTCGTTTCCAATCGCATCGACCCGGCTGCATATCTCAAGTGTCTTTTCACTGGGGTTCATGGGCGGCCGGGTCACCCCGCCGGTGATCTCCGCTCGGACCCCTTCAATTTTGGGGTTTTCCCCAAGGCTTTTGACTGCCTGTTCGACACGCCCAGCTTCGGCCATCTCTCTAAACCGCATATCGACTCTCGCCTGGGCGCCATCCGCAACCATATTCGGAACAGATCCTCCGGATACCACGCCCACATTGACGGTGGTTCCGACATCATAGTCGGTAAGCGCATGTAATGCCACAATCCAGTGTCCCATCTCACCGATGGCGCTTCTGCCGTTTTCAGGGTCGACTCCGGAATGTGCGGCCTTTCCCTTAAAGTCGATGGTAAAACGGCCGACACCTTTCCGCTGATTCACCAATACCCCCTCGCTCCTTGCACCCTCAAGGATGAGAACCATCCGGCTTTTCTTTGACAACTCCTCGAGCCAGGGGCGCGAATAGGCAGAGGAGATCTCCTCATCGCTGTTTTGGGCTACGCAGACGGTTTTTCCGTCCAGAGCGCCTTCCTCATCGAGCTGTTTCAGTGCATAATACATGGTCAAAAGACCCGATTTCATGTCAGCCACACCCGGCCCGAATGCCCTGTCGCCCTTAACGGAATAGGGCCTTTCGGAAGCGGTTCCCTGGGGGAACACCGTATCCATATGACCGATGAGCAGAAGATCATGTTTGTCGCTCTCCCTGTTTTTTATCTCAAGGCACGGCCCCACAGCCGGATCAAATTCATGCTTTTTCACCGACCAACCCATGGCCGCGTATTTTTTTTCAAAAAAGCCGGCAACCCCTGCAACCCCTCCAGGAAAAGTACTCGGGCTGTCCTGGTTTACAATGGTTTCCAGATCTTTAAGGTACTCGGATAAATTAAAATCAGTTGTCATCATTCCTCCTAATAACAGTCAAATATCAAATTCGATGTTCGGACCTTCATGACATTTTTATGATCGGTAATCAACTGTCAATATACCGTTTTTTAAAAGATTTGAGTTTGTGGAAAAATCGGACATTATCATTTTAGATTGACAAAAGCGGCTCAAATCATTAGAAAAGACGACAAATATTCTGGGATCATTCCAAATTTTATATAAAGGGAAGGATAAAACATGTATGTCCCACGATATATGTTTTTTACAAAAGGGGCCGGTGTTGCAAAAGAAAAACTGGCCTCCTTTGAGAATGCATTGCGGAATGCAAAAATCGCCCATTTCAACCTGGTCAAGGTTTCATCCATATTTCCTCCGCACTGCCACATAATCGATATCAAAACCGGCCTCACCCGGCTGGAACCGGGCGAAATCACGCATTGCGTCCTTGCAAAACAGCAGAGCAGAGAACCCGGAAGACGATTGGTGGCGAGCATCGGCCTGGCCCTGCCTGCCGAAGAAGCCCGATACGGATACCTTTCCGAGCACCACGGATTCGGCATGACCGAAATCGAGGCCGGAGAATATGCCGAGGATCTGGCGGCATCCATGCTGGCGACCACGCTGGGTATCGACTTCGATCCGGACAAGGACTATGATGAACGACGGGATATCTATAAGATGTCCGGAAAAATCGTAAAATCCCAACACACCAGCCAGGCATCTCTCGGCTCCGAAGGAAATATCTGGACAACGGTCCTGGCAGCGGCTGTATTTGTAAAATGACACATCCGAAAACGAATCTGCATTTTGGCGATTCGGACGTTCCCGATTCCGGTCGGGAAGATGCTGATATCGTCATTCTGCCGCTCTGTTATGAAGCGGCGCCATCCTACGGCGAAGGCGCCGGCGACGGCCCCTACCATATTCTAAACGCCTCGGCCCAACTCGAAGATATCGATGAAGAGACCCTGATCGACTGGAGCGGTCTGAATATTCACACCCATCCGGCAGTCGTTCCGGACGGAAGCCCCGAGCACGCCGTAGAACAGATGAAACAGGCTGCGGAAAAGATCCTCCGGGAGAATAAATTCCTATTGACCCTTGGGGGCGATCACGCGGCATCCATCGGCCCGATTACAGCAGCAGCAGACCGATATCCTGAACTGGGGGTTCTGCAGATAGACGCGCATCTCGATCTACGGGATGTTTGGAACGGAAGCCGGTACAATCATGCCTGTGTAATGAGGAGAGCCGCGGCCGACAGAAATCTTCCAGTGGTTCAGGTGGGAATCCGTTCGTTTTCAAAAGAAGAATATGCGTTTCTTAAAAAAACCAATTTCACCACCCTCTTTGCCCACGACATGGATGGGCCGGATCAGGACTGGATCGAAATGGTCATAAACGCCCTTCCGGATACGGTTTATCTCACCATCGATCTGGACGGTCTGGACCCGTCGGTTGTGCCCGGAACCGGAACACCGGAGCCCGGGGGGCTTTCCTACCGGCAGTTGATCCGCTTAATCCGAAACGTGGGCCGATCAAAAACCGTTGTCGCTGCAGACATTACGGAACTCTCGAAAATAGAGGGGTTCCAGGTTTCAGAGTTTACCGCAGCAAAGATCGCCACAAAGATATTTGTCTACTGCTTCAATCCGCCACCTCTTGAGTGATCCTGATAATAGCTATTGCTTTCTATCTGAAATTTGAAATATATATTATTGTGCCTTACAAACGATTCGATATGATCGACTGCGATGCAGTGGAGTGATTGCCATGTCGGAAAAAGGAAAAACCCCAGGTAAAGAATCTTCCCCAAGTCATGAGAACGAAATGTTGAACCTCCTCCTGGAGGTGAGCCAGTCACTATACCAGTACCTGGATATCGATGATCTTATCCAGCACATTATCCGTCTGATCCGGAAGCTGATGGATGCCGAAGCGGTATCGGTTATTCTACACGACGAGAAGAAAGATGAATTTGTGTTTCGATGGCTCCAGGATGAACGTACCGCCGCCGAGACACGATTAAAAGCCATGCGTTTCCCCATTGATCAGGGAATCGCAGGAAGCGTCTATGCCAGCGGTAAGCCGGAGATGATCCACAGCATTGCCGACGACTCACGCCACTTTAAAAATATAGATCATTTGACCAGAAGCAAAACAAAATCGATGATCGCGGTTCCCCTTGACAAGAAGAAAAAAATCATCGGGGTGCTGGAAGTACTAAACAAAAAAAACGGCGCCTTCGATGAAAAAGATCTCGAACTGCTTCTGACAATCGCACCGATTATGGCCATGGCTCTGGACAATGCAAGAATGTACGCTGAACTGGAAGAGGATCTTAAAGAGCTGCAGGTCTCGGATAAAGAAAAATCCCATGTGATAAAAAACACCCGGGAAGAAAATATCCGCCTCCGGGAAGCCATCGAGCAGCGGTATCGATTCGACAAGATCATCGGAAACAGCGACTCCATGCTGGAAATATTCCGACTCTGTGAAAAAATCATGGAATCGAACATCACCATACTGATCGAGGGTGATACCGGCACGGGAAAAGAGCTGATTGCCCGCTGTATCCATTACAACAGCCCGAGGAAGGGAAAGGCGTTTGTCTCCCAGAACTGCGGAGGCATACCCGAAACCCTGCTTGCAAGCGAGCTTTTCGGCCACAAACGGGGTGCTTTTACCGGGGCCATCGCAGACAAAAAAGGTCTTTTCGAATCCGCACACGGCGGGACCATTTTTCTTGACGAAGTCGCGGAAATGTCTCCGTCCATGCAGACCAGCCTGCTCAGAGCCCTCCAGGAGGGGGAAATCAAACCTCTTGGCGCGGACACGTTTAAAAATGTAGATGTTCGGGTCATCTCCGCAACCAACAAAGATCTTGAAGCGAATGTTGAAGAGGGGAAATTCAGGGAAGATCTGTTCTACCGCCTAAACGTTTTCACCATTAAACTGCCCCCCCTTCGGGAAAGAACCGGTGACATACCGATCCTCACAAACCATTTTATCGACAAATACAACAAAAAGCACAAAAGAGACGTCAAAGGCATAAACCGGTTTTCCATGCAGTGTCTGGAGGCACACCCCTTTACCGGCAATGTCCGGGAACTGGAAAATGAGATTGAACGGGCCATTGCCATGGCAGACGACGGCAAACCGATCAATATCTCTCATCTGTCTCCAAAAATACAAAAATATTCCACCGGTGAAATCACACCGCACAAGATACAGGGCACGCTCAAGGAGATGGTCGAAGCACTTGAAAGATCTGTTCTCACCCGGATGCTGAAAAAACACGGGGGGAACAAATCAAAGGTTGCAAGAGTTTTAGGCCTGAGCCGATTCGGGCTGACAAAAAAGATTCAGCGCTACGGGCTTTAATCGGTGGCGAAGGCATAACTCAATTTTCGGGATCCATATTGTCGGGAAATGAGCAATTTGCTGTCGCTGTGCGAACTCGCCCATAAGGATATTGGCTGTCATCTGATTTATCCCGCCTTGACATGATATCATTTTATAATGGAATATATGGGCTATTATTCTAAAAACATAAAAAGGATCATACTGTGACAGAGAATGCAATCTCAGGGAAAAAGGTGGCATTTATTGGTGCCGGAAACATGGCAGAAGCGTTGATAAAAGGATTGATCGACAGCAGGGTGATTGCGGCGGATCAGATTTCAGCATCCGATATCCTCGAAAACCGCAGGCAGTATATCTTGAAAACACACGGCATCCGCTGTGTGGAGGATAACCTACAACTGGTGGCAGATGCCGATGTGATCGTTCTTGCCGTAAAGCCCCAGGTCTTACAGATGGTGCTGGCGGAAGTCGGACCGGTACTGGGGGCATCGAAACTGGTGCTCTCTATCGTTGCCGGGGTTGCCGTTAAAACCATCCTCTCCGGGGTAAAAGAAGGCACCCGGGTGATCCGGACGATTCCAAACACTCCGGCCATGGTGATGGAAGGGATTACCGGCATCGCCACAGACGGCGGTGTATCTAAAGAAGATGTAAAAATCGCAGAGGCCATATTCAGTACCGTGGGAAAGACCGTTCCCATCGAGGAAAAACTCATGGATGCCGCCACAGGACTCAGCGCATCCGGTCCGGCATACATCTTTGTCATGATCGAGGCCCTTGCAGACGGTGGCGTCCGAATGGGCATTCCCCGTCAGACAGCACTTACTATGGCTGCCCAGACGATTCTCGGATCTGCCAAACTCTATTTTGAATCCGGAAAACACCCGGGTGAATTAAAAGATATGGTCACCTCCCCGGGCGGCACCACCAGCGCCGGTCTCCATAAGCTGGAAGCCGGCGGCCTCCGGGCAGCCCTTATCAATGCCGTCCAGGCAGCCACCCTGCGTTCAGAGGAGCTGGGTAAATCATAGACAGTGCAGAGAGTGATGGACTTGGGTACAACGGATAAAAAAGATCATCATGCGGATGTTCTGATCATCGGCGGCGGTATTGTGGGATCGGCCGTGGCGTTCGGCATTGCGGAAACCGGTGCACGCACGATCATGCTGGATGAGGGTGACCGGGCATTTCGGGCGGCAAGAGGAAACTTCGGATTGGTCTGGTATCAGGGAAAAGGCCAGGGAATGCGGCGGTACCAGGAATGGAGCCTTGAAGCCACCCGGCTGTGGCCGGATTTTGCCGAAAAATTGCAAGCAAAAACCGGTATCGACGTATCCTACCGAAAACCCGGAGGATTTAATTTCTGTGTCGGCGATGGGGAATACGAATCCCGCCGAAATCTGATTGAAAAAATTCGCCGGGAAGCTGCCCCGGAGCCCTACGACTGCAGGATGATGGATCGAAAAACCCTTCAGGAATTACTGCCTGATATAAAATTGGGAGATGGGGTTGTCGGGGCGTCCTATTCCGCACACGACGGACACGTAAATCCCCTTGCCCTGTTGCGTGCGCTTCATGCCGGAATTAAAAGTTTGGGGGGGTATTACTTCCCGGGGCATCCGGTATTTGATATTGCCCAAAGCGGAGACCGATTCATCCTTAAAACCCCCGGCGGCTCGTTTACGGCACCGAAGCTGGTGATCGCCGCCGGCAACGGGACGGGACGACTCGCACAGATGGTCGGCATAAATATGCCTGTACGCCCTGAAAAAGGGGAAATACTGGCAACCGAGCGGACCGCCCCCTGCTTACCCTTCCCGTGCAACCGGATCCAGCAGACCGCCGAAGGGAGTTTTCTCCTGGGAGCTTCCCAGGAAGATTCGGGATTCGATGTCCAAATAAAGACACGGGTGATCCAGGACATATCCAGCCGTGCGAAAAAAGTCTTTCCGGTGCTTGGCAAATTAAAAATTGTCCGGAGCTGGGCCGCATTAAGAGTGCTGACACCCGATAAAATGCCGATCTATGAAACATCCGGTTCTTCTCCGGAAGTGTTTGCCATTGCGCTGCACAGCGGCGTTACGCTTGCGTCGCTTCACGCAACACGATTGCCGGAATGGATTTTAGACGGCCGCCCGCCCAGGGGATTTCATAACTTTCGTGCCAGGAGGTTTCATGTTTAAAAGACTAAATGATGTGGATGAACCGACCGTGACCGTCACCATCGAGGAACGCCCACTCAGCGTGCCTGCAAGTGATACGGTGGCCGCGGCCATGCTGGCTGCAGGGCTCACAACAACCCGCACCACCCCCATCAGCGAAGCCCACAGAGGTCCTTACTGCATGATAGGCGCCTGCTTTGAGTGTCTGGTTGAAATCGATGGCATGGCCAATCAACAGGCATGTCAAACATTGGTTCGAGACGGTATGAATGTAAAAGTTCAAAAAGGTTTAAGAGACATTGAATCATGAAAACACGGTATGATCTTATCATCATCGGCGCCGGTCCCGCCGGCATGGCAGCTGCGGTAGAGGCCGGAAAATCCGGGCTTTCGGTAATAGTACTCGGCGATCAATGGTCTCCGGGGGGGCAGGTGTATCGTGCCATCGAACGGGCACACCCTGAGAGGTTAAAAACCCTCGGCCCGGATTATCGAAACGGGCAATATCTGGCTACGCAGTTCAGAAAGACAGATGTCGAATACCTTTCCGGCGCCACAGTCTGGCAGGTGGAACCGGATGGCATCGTCAATTTCATGCTTGAAGACAAGGCCAGGCAAATCAAGGGAAAACAGATTTTTATTGCCACGGGCGCCAGGGAACGTCCGGTACCCATACCCGGATGGACACTTCCTGGGGTGATGGCTGCAACCGCTGCAGATGTGCTTTTGAAATCACACGGTATTGTGCCGTCCGGCAGCACCGTTTTGGCCGGAAGCGGTCCCCTGCTTTTCCTCACCGCCGCCAGGCTCATCGACTATGGGGTAGCGGTCGATGCGGTACTTGACACCACCCCCTTGTCAAACTATGTCTCCGCCCTTCCTGCCCTGCCCAAAGCACTTCTTGCATATGAATACCTTTTAAAGGGGTTGGGCATGAAACGGCAAATCCGACAAAACGGAACCCCGATCTACCGGAATGTAAAAGACCTTGAAGCCCAAGGATCGACCGCCGTGGAAACCGTACGGTTTTCAAGCAATGGTAAACACCGGGTGCTGAAAGCCGACACCCTTCTGCTCCATAACGGTGTCGTCCCGGACACCCAGATCTCCCAGCTGCTGGAATGTAAACATGTCTGGTACGACACACAGCGATACTGGCAGCCGATTGTGGATAATTGGGGAAACAGCAGTAAAGACGGAATCCGGGTAATCGGGGACGCAGCGGGGATTTCCGGCGCAAAGGCGGCAGAGGCCTCGGGGCATTTAGCCGCACTGGATGCAGCCTGCGGCTTAAATGTCATCTCCCGAAAGGAAAGAGATCTGAGAGCCGCGCCATTTGCAAAGACACGGTCCCGGGAAAAATCGATTCGTCCCTTTCTGGACCGTCTTTTCAGACCGGCTCCGGATCTTCTGGTTCCCAAGAATGACAAGACCATCGTCTGCCGCTGTGAGGAGGTGACCGTAGGCCAGATCCGCGAGGCGCTTGAGCTGGGAGCTCTGGGTCCGAACCAGCTCAAAACGCAAACCCGCTGCGGGATGGGGATGTGTCAGGCACGGATGTGCGGGCTCACCGTTTCGGAAATCATTGCCGATTATCGAAAAGAAGATATCTCCAGCATCGGTTATCTTCGGATCCGCCCGCCGATCAAGCCGATTACCGTAGAACAGCTGTCCGAGCTGGAACTGGTGGATTAAAGTAATACCGGTTCTCGTCAACTGTGCCGGTGCATGGGGTGCTCGGATTGCCGCCTGGATCGGTGACAAGGTACCGCTTTTCCCTCGTCGCTCACCATGATGGTTACCGCAGGTGTTCCCGATTTTCTAAAACCGGTGGTCGGTCTGGCAAGCCAGAAACATCGAGCAGCCGGTATCCGGCATCGCTAGAAAACAATCTGATTATTTTCTACGACTACGCACCCGTCTATGGAAACCTTTGCGTCCCGAATGATCATATCGCTATGGATGAGGTTTTTATGCTTGGCCATCCAGGTGCCGGCAAAACCCCTTGCGATACCAAAACCGATATGGCAATTCCCCAGGACTTTTTTTTCTTCCTGGGCGCTGCCGTCTCTCAGGGAATCCGGATTGATTCCCACAGCAACCTCCCCAATCACTTCCGCATCTTCAATGCTGTTTAAAAGCGCCTTCAGTTTTTGCGCTTCTGCGGTTTTACCGTTTACGCGAGAAATTTTTCCCTTATCGATAATCACTTCGATCGGTTCGGTTGACATGCCGACATATTCAATGGGGCCGTCTATGACCAGGCGGCCCTGGGCAGAGTATTCCCGGGGTGCAAAGAACACCTCACCATCCGGGAAAGCAGCCTCTTCACCGGGCCGGTCGGCCCACCCGTCTTCGACGCGTGCAAAGGGCCCGGGGAATTGAGGTGAGTCTTCGGGCTTTGGAACCTCTGCACAAAAATCGGTACCCGATTCGGTCTGGATTGTCAGCCGTGAACCGGCATCGAAGCGGTCCTTTAGTTTTGCTGCAGCCTCCCTGAGCTTATCATAATCGGCCAGGGCACCGCCGCGCATCATACTCACAGGATCGCGCAAGGCCATGGAATAGTATCTGAGTCTCTTTTTTTTAAATACCAGTTCAGACTGAATGGGAGCCAGGGACGGACCGAAACTGGTCCGGGTCAAACCGATGGCGACATCTGCCCCTTCAAAGGCCTTTTCGACGGATCTGGGCATGACGTTTAACAGCTGGGGATGTCCGGTTCGGCTAGGCATCACGGCAATGGTATATTCACAGCCGATGCTTCTCGCAGCCGAGGCCAGAGAATATACCATCTCCATATCGGTTTCGGTGTCGGCAATCAGCAAAACCTGTTCGTGCGGCTTGACCGCAAGCAGCTTGTGAATAATAAGGTGGGCCGTCTTGCTGAGATCGATGATTCTGGGTGTAATCGGCATGGGTATCCTTTTAAATGCAAAGTTTTCCGTCCTTCAGCAGCACGTCTCTGTCCGTTTTTACGGAGGCTTCGTATACCACCATGTCGAGATGGACCATACATCCGATGGTGCCGCCGTAGCCGCCGGTATTTCTACCGACTGCGACATGGACATTGCCGATCCGTTTTTTCTCTTCTTCAAACTTTCCATTCTGCCGGCAGCTGGGATTCAAACCGATCCCGATCTCGGCAAAATTATCGGCACCCTCTACATTTTCGACGATATCCCGCAGTTGCCGGGCGCCTTTTTCATCCCCTTCAATATTAACGACGCGTCCCTCCTTAACTTCCAGACGGATGGGGCTTGCAGGCAGCTCCACATGGGCAATGGGGCCATCGACAACAATCACGCCCTCTGCCGTCCCCTGGACAGGTCCCTGGGACACTTCACCATCTGAAAACGCCGCGGTCTGCCCGGGCCGGGTGGCAAAGCCGGCTTCAATAAAAGGCGGTGCCCCGCCTATCTTCGCTTTTAAATCCGTCCCTTTCCTGCTGGTGAGATGGATCTCCTTTCCCCTCTCCCATACCGCCAGCAACCGTTTCCCGGCTTCGATGATTTCATGGTAATCTGCCGTAGCCCCACCCTTGGTCCAGATATCCAGATCCCTTAAAACCATGGATAAAAACCGGAGCTGTTTCTTCTTCTTTAAGCTGCTGACCACCGGGCTGTAGCATGCGGCTCCGCTTGCCTTTGTCATGCCGATCATCACATCGGCGGCTTCCAGGCCCTTGTCGATGAATCGGGTCATCTTCAAAGATTCTTCCACCGGACGCGAGGGCATGATGGCGATGGTACACTCCGCACCCACTGCCTGGGAGATTCCGGAGATCGCCTGTACCATCTCCATGTCGGTCTCGGGATCGGCAACCAGCACAATTTCTTCTCCCGCCTGGATCTCAAGGAGTTCACGGACAATCATGTCTGCGGTTTTGATGGCATCGATAACTCTATTGCTCATAGTAACTCCCTTCCTTTTATAAACATCAATCAACCACATAGCAGGCGGCTTCCGCGCCGCTGGCTTTTTTCTCTAAAACCGGGTCATCCTTTTTACACCGATCCTGGATCATGTAGCACCGGGGATGGAAACGACATCCGGAGGGGATATTTTTGGCACTGGGGACTTCACCCTCTAAAACGATCCGTTCCCGTTTGACTCTCGGATCGGGGACACTCACCCCGGCAAGCAACGCACGGGCATAGGGGTGGGTGGGGCTGGTGATGATGGTTTCGGTATCGCCGATTTCCACGATACGTCCCAGATACATAATCGCCGTCTGATCACAGATATGTCGGAGCAGTGACAGATCATGGGAAACAAAGACGCCGGCCATATTGAGGGTTTCCGTCAAACGCTTGAATAGCTTCAGCACCCCTGCGCGGATGGAAACATCCAGCATCGATACCGGTTCGTCGGCCACCAGAAATCTGGGTTCCATCACGATGGCCCTTGCAATGGCCACGCGCTGGCGCTGTCCGCCGCTGAGCTGGTGTGGATACCTGGCGAAAAACTGTTCGGGGGGTCTCAGTTCTGCCCGCTCCAGTGCTTTATGAACCTTTTCCTCTTTTTCCGATCGGTTGCCGACGCCGTGAATCTCCAGCGGTTCGCAAACGGTTCGGTACACCGTAAAGCGTGGGTTCAGGGATTCGTACGGGTCCTGAAAAATCATCTGAGCGATACGCCGGAACCGGAGCAACTCTTCGCCCTCATAGGCGGAGATATCCTTTCCTTCAAAAAATATTCTCCCCTCCGTGGGGCGATACAGTCGGACACAGACCATACCCGTGGTGGTTTTTCCGCAGCCGCTTTCACCGGCAAGTCCCAGTATGCGGCCGGACTCCACAGAGAAGCTGACATTATCCACGGCTCTTACAATTTCATCGGGAAGTCCGAATAAACGGGAAAAAGGGCCCTGGCTGATTTCAAAATGCTTTACTAAATTCTCAACGCGAAAAACGGGCTCAGACATGGCAACTCCATCTACATGATTGAATTCACATGCAATCCTAAGCAGCTTGTTCCTTTATCCAGGTTTCCTCTTCTTTCGATTTCACCCGAATTTCTTCAATATCCACTGCACGGTGACAGGCACTGTAGTGGCCGGATCCCACCTCCGCCAGCAGTGGTTCCTGCTCACAACAAACAGGCAAAACAAATGGACAGCGCTGGGCAAAGCGACAGCCCGGAGGTGGATCGATCAACGACGGCGGATACCCTGGAATGGAGATCAGTTTCTTGCGCTCGCCTTTTACGCTGGGAAAAGCATTCTGCAAGCCTAGGGTATAGGGGTTGTAGGGATTGTGAAAGATGTCGTCGGTGTCGGCATGCTCCATGATTTTACCGGCATACATGATCACCATACGTTCGCAGGTTTCGGCAACCACGGCGATATCGTGGGTAATGAGGATCATGGCGTTGTTCAATTTACTTAAGAGTTCTTTGATTTTGATAATGATCTGGTCCTGAACCAGAACATCCAAAGCCGTGGTCGGCTCGTCGGCAATGATCAATTCCGGATCCAATAAGAGCGCCATGGCGATAACGGCACGCTGTTTCATGCCGCCGCTAAACTGGTGAGGAAAGTCCCGTGCACGCTCGATGCTAAGGCCTACCAATTCAAAGACCTCGGCCATCCTCTTCTCGGCGACATCCCGGCTGACCTGGCGATGGGCCTGCATCGCTTCTACAAGCTGGCTGCCCACACGCGCGACAGGGTTCAGGGAGTTCATGGCGCTCTGGGAGATCATGGCGATCTCTTCCCAGCGGAACTTTCGCACCGCCTCCGGGCCCAGGTCAACAAGATTGCGATCGTTAAACAGGATCTCCCCGGCGGCGATGGACCCGTTTCCGGACAAGAGCCTCATTATTGCTTTGGCAATCGTTGTCTTGCCGCAGCCCGACTCTCCTACCAGGCCGAGTGTCCCACCCCTTTCGACCGAAAAGGTAATATCATCGACCGCCTCAACAATACCGCTTTTGGTGCGATAATGGATCTTGAGATTCTTGATTTCTAAAAGAGACATAAGGACTCCGTTATCCTTTGAAGCTATTTGAAAACCCCATCTAAGATCCAACGGCGATGTTGCAGGCCAACTCAAAATACTCACATACTACCGCGTATGCTCCGCTTTTTCGTTGTCCTGCGCCTTGCCGTTGAACCTAATCCGAAGCTTTGAAACCGCTTCTACTCGATCTTGAGCCTTGGATTTACAACCTTCTCATAAGCCAGGCCGATCCAGAACGCGCTCATCACCAGCAACACGATACAAAGGCCCGGCGGCAGAAACCACCACCAGGCTTCTCGAAACATCTGGGCGGCAAACACAAAGTGGATCATCTGTCCCCAGCTGACCGAATCCGGATCGCCGAAGCCCAGAAAGCTGATACTTGCTTCGGCAATGACCGCCCAGCCCACGGCAAGCGCAACATAGAGAAATGCCATGGGCATCACATTGGGGGCGATGTGGCGGTAAATAATACGCAGATCCGAAGCACCGGCCACGCGTGCGGCTTGAATAAAGGGGCGCTCTTTTATGGTTAATACCTGGGCGCGGATAACACGGGTGGTTGTTCGCCAGAAAAGCGCCACCACAACAATGATGACATTTGAAACTCCGCGGCCAAGAAGTGTCATCAGCACGATGGCCATGGGAAGAAACGGAATTCCATAAGCAATGTCGGTTATCCGCATGATGGTCTCATCCAGCCACCCGCCGTAATAGCCGGAAATCAAACCCAGATTGGCCCCCACAAAAACGACCATCACCGCAGAAATGATCCCGACCACGACCGCTGTTCGGGAACTGACAATGGTCTGGCTGAAAACATCATACCCGAAGCGGGTCAATCCGAACCAGTGATCCGTAGAAGGTGTTTTATCCGCAGGAACCAGTCCCCATTGATCGACGATCGCCTCGTAGGGGTCATACGGTACAATGTAAGGGCCGATGATTGCCAGCATCAAAAAACCGCCGACAATAATCAGACCGGCGATGCTCAGCTTTTCTCCGCGAAAGACCTCCCGCTGCTCACGAAGAAAATTGCGAAAAACCACACTACGTTCGGAGAATTCTTTTTTGGCCATAACAATATCTCCCAGACTGATCTGCTTAACCCACTTTCACTCGCGGATCCAAATACGAATAGAGTACATCCGCTAGAAAGTTACCGATAATAACAATCGCTCCCAGGAAAAGAAACGCCGCCTGAACGACGGGGTAGTCCATGCTGCTGACGGCTTCGACCAGTTCACGACCCATTCCGGGCCAGGAATAGACTTTCTCCAGCAGCACCTGGCCGCCGATGGCAAAACCGAGCATCAACGGCGCGATGGTTACCACCGGAAGCAGTGCATTTCGCAGGGCGTAGCGGAACATGATCCGCCTGTTGGTAAGTCCTTTGGCATGGGCCATTTCGATAAAGTCTTCATGTAGAATATCCAGGATACTGTTGCGGGTGACCAGCATGGGGGTCGCCAGATAGAAAATGGTCATTGTAAAAACCGGTAGCGCCAGGTGGTAGACAAAATCCCAGTTAAAGTATTTGTCGAAAAATCCGGTGTAGGCCCGCCCCGGCGTCAACATGAGTCCGATGGGAAACCATTGCAGAATATAGCCGAAAATCAGCAGCACAATCATTCCCAACCAGAACTCGGGTGCCGAGCGGAGTGCAAGGAAAATGGCGATTCCGCCTGTATCGATACCGGTTCCCCGTTTCCAGGCAAGGATCGTTCCGATGACTATACCGAGAAAAAGGGCCATGGACATGGATGTCCCCATCATAAACAGTGTATTCCACAGCTTGCCGCGAAGCATGTCCAACACCTGTTGGTTGGTCCGGATGGATATGCCGAATTGTCCCTTGAACAGATTTTTCATGTAGATAAAGTACTGCTCGATCTTGGGCTTATCGAGACCGAACTGCTCCATCATCATTTTCTGGGAATCGGCGTGGAGCGAGGCCCCGATAAACAGAGCCGTCGGGTCGGTGGGCATGATCCGAAATAGAAAAAAGATAATGGTGAGCAGCACCCAGAGGGTTACAATCATCAGTAAAAATCGTTTAAAAAGATATCTTCCCCTCATTGTATGTGCCTCTTTGCTGTTTATCTATGTTTCATTCAAAAACCAATTCATTTGAATTTCGGTCATTGTGGTTTATTTGGTATTTGATATTTGACGGCTTCGTAAAAAGTCCCAAAACCGTCATGCCGGACTTGATCCCCGTTGAATACGGGATCTTCGACCGGCATCCAGAACTTATTGAAATTACGGAGGAGAGCCGAGACTCTCCCCTGATTTTCTGTCGATTATTGATTTCTCCAGTTTATGGGCCGGTTTTCGTAAGATTTATACTGATCGATGGTGTCTATCCAGCGATTGTCCTTTCCAGGAGCGGGATAGTGCAGTCGACCCTTATCGTCCCATTCATAACCGGCTTTGACAAGTTCCTGCTTGGCCTTTTCCATATCGAAAGGCCACTCCGGCAGATTGCTGTTGTGCCAGAACTTGTTTTCCGGTGAGAGCATGGCGCCGGCAGGCACGCCGTGTCCGTTCCAGACGCGTTTTATCATGGGGTCCACCGGAATCGCCAAGGAGACCGCTCTTCGGAAGTAAACATCGTTCCATGGTTCGATGCGGGTGTTATATTCGAGCATATACATACCGAAACTCAGCGGCGCAACGATTTTGATATCCTTGTTCTTTCCCAGTCTGTCAGCCTGGAGGGGATCCAGAGAAGCCGAACCGCAGGCATCCACATCGCCTCTTTCCATGGCTCCTACGATGGCCTCTTGATTGCCGTAGACCACAAACAGGAATCCATCGTTTTTAGGCGGTGAAAAATGCGCTTTATACGCCTTTAAGGATAGCTCCTCGTCCCGGCGGTGGTAATTGAATTTAAAGGGGCCGCTGCCGACGGGTTTGCTGTTTGCAAAGGTGGCCGGGTTGTCTACCGATTCCCAGATGTGTTTGGGAAGAATCGGAACCTGACAGAGTACTGTAAACAGGAATCCGGCATCCGGTTCTTTGAGTTTGAAGCGCAGTTTGTCGTTGCCGAGGACCTCGGTTGATTCCAGATTATTCATGAAAGAGAGCAGGTAGCCCGATTTGCGGCCGTATTCATAAGAGAATGCGATATCCTCTACCGTTACCGGTTTGCCGTCATGAAACTTCATGTCCGTTCGAACCGTGACATCCAGCGTATTCGCATCCAGCCATTTGTACCCGGTGGCTGCCCAGAGCTGCGGTTTGGCATCGGGGCCGATTCTCATCAGCGTGTCGTAGATATGCGCCAACAGCCACTGGTCCGTGATGAGCTGGGCCATGATCGGGTTGAGGGTTTTAAAATCCGCCACACCACTTTGGCGGAATATACGTTGACTGCCGGCGGGGGTTGCCGACCAATCGGTCCAGAAGCTCCAGGGGCCGGTTCCCGGCGCCAGCACCACATCTTTAAAGTTTTTCTGGTTATAGGCGCGGAAATTATTCTGATGCATGAAGGAGTGGTGGGGTTGACGCTCGTATAGGAACTCCTGGATGAAGTCCACAATGGCCTTGCGATCCCTTACATCGAGAGCTACTTTCTGGGCGTCGGCCAGTTTGTCGTAAGCCGGATTCTGGTATCCTGAAACGTTGATGCCGTCCCAACCCGCGTTCTCCGAAGTGAGCATGGTTCTCAGGAAGACATTCGGCTCCAGCCGGACCAGTTTTGGAGACCAGTTAATGATATAGGAATCGAAGCGTTTGGATCTAAACGCCCGTTTGATCATGGCCTCGTATTTTGTGGGATCGATATAGGCATTGATCCCCAATTTTTTCCAGTTCGCCACGATCATGCGCGTCATGTTGTATCGCTGGGGTGAGTAGTCTGAAGTGGTGCCCAGCAATCCAAGGGGGGGGACCAGTCGTTCCTTGGGTAAATCTCCGGCAATCGAGTTCAGGGCGGGCAGAAAAAATGCTATCGCCGTAAAAATCAACAATCCTTTAAAAAACCAAGACTTCATGATTGTACCTCCCTTCGTATCTGTTGAGGGTTAATCGGATCGGTGATTGAGCATAGAGCGTGGTGCATAGTATAAGAGCTGCATCTTAATATTTTCTATGCCCGATGCCCAAACCATATCCGCGAATAAGCTCACCTCCAAAGCCTATTACAAAACACCACATATTTTTTGTAACTAACCAGAAATAGAGATTCGAATGCCGCCGGCAAGAGGCCTGGGTACCGTCTTACTCAAGTGCTTTTCAGGACAAGAAACAGAGCTATTTTATCGAATCAGGTAGAAATTTATAATGAAGGACAACGTTGTTTAACTGTCGGAAGAGAAAATTGAGAACAAAAAACCGAAAATTCAAAACTACCGGCCGATCCGGTTTGCAGTATTATGAGGGATCATCTGCAAAATTACGTGATTGGGTTTTTAAATAATGGAGAATCTAAATTAGGTACCCCAAATATCCGAAGATGTCAACAGGGTGAAAAGCCGATGCCCATACCAATTTAAATACCCCATGCGGCGTTGTTTATAAGAATTCTTGCATCCGCGACGACTATTTCGTTTTCAGTGGCAATCACCGGATTAAGATCCATCTCTTGAATCTGAGGATACGCTTCAACTATTTTTGACACGGCCACGAGCAGATCGGACACTCCCTTTTTGTCCACAGGCTTTTTGCCCCGAACCCCGTCGAGGATGACAGAGGATTTCACCTCTGATATCATCTGGTCTGCATCGTCTTGGGTCAGCGGCAGGGGACGGAATGAGACATCTTTGAACACCTCGACCAGGATGCCGCCCAAGCCGAACATCATCACAGGCCCGAACTGATCGTCATTCTTGATACCGACAATGAGTTCGACGCCTTCTTCCACCATGGGACAGACTAGACAGCCCCGGATATCGGCATCGGGGTCGAATGCCCTGGCATGATCCACAATTTCGTTGAAAGCGGCCCGGACATCGTCACCATTCTTTAGTTTTAATTTTACACCGCCTGCGTCACTTTTATGCAGGATATCGGGGGATACGATTTTCAGGACGGTTTCACCACCCAGTTCATGGGCGAATCCGACGGCTTCGTCAGCATCTTTTGCCAGACGATCCGGTGTCACCGGAGCCCCATGGGCACGCAACAGGTCCTTGGCTTCATTTTCCAGAAGGGAGGCCCTGCCTTCCTTTAGCGCGGTATCGATAATTTTCTTGCCGTCCCTCTTTGCATGGGCTCCGATATCCAGTATATATCTGTTTTCAAGGCGCCGATGGTTCAGATATTGTCCGTAATCCGACAGGGCGGATACGCACCGGCAGGCAACGCTCAGGGAACCGTAGACCGGGATCTTATGGTGCCTCAGGATCTCAATGGCATGAGGGTTTTCCCGGGTGTAAATACTGTGGATGATTATCGGTTTTTGGGCGGCTGAAGCAATTTCTGCAAATTGATGCGCAGCGGCTTCCTCATTGAATTTGAGCTGTTCGGCAAAACGGATGCCATATCCCCCGAACATGCCGACGATGAGCAACCCGCCCACCTGCTCGTCATCGAGAATAATCCGTGCACACTGTGCCAGAACTTCCGGCGCCGAATCGGTGCCGCCGGCCACATCGACCGGATTCACCAGAGAGGCGGTATAAGGCAGAACATTTTTCAGTTTAGCCCGGGTTGTTTCGGACAACTCGATCAAATCCATCCGATAATCCGTCAGCAGATCCGATGCAATTGTGGCATGGCCGCCCCCGTCCGCCAGGACGGCAATTTTATTGTTTGGGATCGGCGGCAGATTGGAAAGCGTTTCGGCCACCGGAAACAGTTCATCGGGATTGTCGAGGATTGTGACCCCGGCACTTTTACAAGCACTCCGATTCACTTCAGATTGCCCGGCAAGGGCACCCGTATGGGATCCGGCCGATTTCTGACCGGTATCCGATCGGCCGCCTTTTAAAACAATAACCGGTTTCTTAGCGGTGGTCTTATAGGCCTCCTGAATAAACTTTCTGCCGTCTTTGAAGCCTTCTAAATACATCACCACCGCCTTGGTGTCCACGTCGTCGGCAAAAAAGGCAAGATATTCATCCAGGCCGACATCGATCTGGTTGCCCACACCGACATAATATGAGAAACCGCTAACCCCCTGCTCCCGGGCTTCATTCATCAACGCCAGGGCCATGTTTCCGCTCTGGGTCAGCAGGGCAAAATCACCCTTTGGCACATCCTGAACACCCACAAGATTCATATTCTTTTTAAAATTGATAATGCCGTTTGTATTCGGGCCCACAATACGGATCTTGGATTCCTTCGCCTTTTCAATGAGGATTCGCTCGCACGATTTTCCTTCCGGTCCTATTTCGCCGTATCCGGCAGCGATAACGACAGCACCTGCGACGCCTTTCTTCCCGCAGTCTTCAATGATTGAAGGGATGGTTTTTGCAGGGGTGGTAATAAATGCCAGATCTATGGAGTCTTCAATGTCCAATATGCGCTTAAAACAGCTTCGGCCGCAGACGCTGCCGCCGCGCGGATTGACCAGGTAAATCTTTCCTTCATATTTATCTGTGAGCAGTCTATTAACGGTTTGGTACCCTCTTTTGGTGACATCCCGGGATGCACCGACGATAACGACGGATTCGGCATCCAAGATCCTCTGCAGATTCATTTCCTCTAAACTCCTTTAAATTGAGGCGCGCGCCCTTCATTAAACGAACGGATTCCCTCATGCCAGTCTTGAGTGTTCATGCAGGTAAAAACTGCATCCGCTTCCAGCAGCAGGATAGAGTCATGGTCGAATCCATAAAACTGCTGCATCCGCTTTTTGGCCAGCTGAAGAGAAACGGGCGCCCGGGACGCCAGCACCTTGGCAAAGGCTCTGGCCTCTTTGAGAAGATCTTCGATGGGATACGCTCTTAAGGCCAGACCGAGTTCTGCCGCTTTTTTGCCGTCAATGACGGTTCCGGTATAGACAATCTCTTTGGCTGCCTGCAGGCCGACCATCCTCACCAGGTTGTATGTCACCGCACCGCCGATGAACGTCCCCAGGCTTGTTTCGGTAAGGGCGACGGTTGCTTCATGGGCCATGAAAACAAAATCGCAGTTCAATGCCAGCTCGACCCCGGCACCACGGGCCGGACCATTGATGACGGCAATGGTCGGTTTTGAAAATTCATAGAGTGCTTTGGTCGCATATTGCCCCAGCATGATGTATTTTCTTTTTTGAGCCTCGGTGCGATCGCCCTCGGCATGCTTTTTCAAGTCCGCGCCGGCACAAAACGCCTGTTTCTCCGCGCCGTTTCTTTTCAAAATCGAACCGGTTAGAATCACCGCCCGGACCGATGTGTCTAACTCTGCAATTTCCAAGGCCTCCTGGATTTCGATATACATCTCCTCGATGACGGCATTCATCCGATGGGGTCGATTGAGTCTGATGACCCCGATATCGTCTTCTTTCGCGTACGTGATGGTGGTATATGGCATTTATGGCCTCCTTTATTTTAGATAGGTCCTGTATTCCTCAAATTCCTTTTCGAGCCGATTCAATGCCGGTACCGCAGCCTTCTTTTTTTTTAATGCAATGGCGGTAATCAACGCATTCAACAGACTCATGGGTGCGGTAAAGGATTCAATATAGGCCGGAATCTCGGTTTTGACGACCAGCGCCATATCGGCCAGTTGGCCGAGCGGGGAGAGCGGGGAATTTGTAATGGCAATCAGATAGAGGCCTTTTTTCTTTACCTTTTCGGCGATGTCGAGAACCTCCCGCGTATAGCGTTTGAAGCTGATTGCGATCAATACATCACCGGGGCGGCTGTCAAGGACCTGTTCCGGCATATCCCCGATACCCGGTTTTAACAAATTAACGGATCTTAAAAAAAATCGAAGATTAAAGGAAAGATAAAGGGCCAATGAATGGCTGGTCCGGAGACCGAGGACGTAGATAGACTTTGCGGCCGACAGCTTTCCGACGGCCTCACTGAATCTGGCGTCGGATATTTCTGCAGCAATCGAACGGATGTTTTCGATATCGCCTCTTAGAATTTCCGAAAGGACGGATTTTGAAGGGGTTAATGTTTCAGCAGATTCTTCCAGTTTTACTGTTGTGGAAAGGCCCCTTAGCACAGAGCGACCCATGGTGCGCTTGAACTCGGAAAAACCTGAAAATCCCAGTCGGGCAATAAAGCGGGTAACTGTCGCCTCAGAGACCCCAACCCGATGGGCCAATTCGGTTGCATTGAGGACAAACGCCTCTTCCAAATGCCGGGTGAGATACTCGGCAATTCTCTTTTGACTGGCAGTGAAGTCTTGATATCCGGCGTGAATTATATCCAGCATGATAAATGATTAATTTTTTGCATTAGTAATGGTTTTTGAAGGAATTTTTTCATTAAAATAACCGTTCTCACAAAAGCCGATCTTCTGTCAAGTCTTGATTTGGTTTTTCCGCTTGTACAAATTTTAAAAAGCAGATACGTGATCAGGTTGTAATTGAAGAATCTTTTACCAAATACCGAACGGAGGTGCGATCCTTTCGTGGAAAAAATACTTGTTGTCGACCTTACAAAATGTTCCGGTTGCAGAACATGTGAAAATGTATGCTCATTGAAACACGATGGTGCCTGCAACCCGGCCCTGGCCAGAATCGGCGTGGTAAAATGGGAATTCGAAGGCATCTATCTGCCGGTGATCTGCCAGCACTGTGAAGAACCGCAATGTGCCAAGGCGTGTCCTGTCGACGTTATCACGCGGCATCCGGAAACCGGGGCCATGGTACGGGACCGGGATCGCTGCCTGGGGTGTAAGGCATGCCTGCTGGCCTGTCCATTCGGGGCGCCGACACTCGATTTACGTGATCGAAAACCCATATCCTGCGATTTATGCGACGGAGATCCCACCTGCGTGCAGTTCTGCCCAACCGAAGCGCTGGAATTTATAAAGATAGAAAACATCGGGCTTCATGAGAAACGCAACGCCTTAAAAAAGCTTCAGAATATCTCTGAGCTGACCGGTAGGGCATTAAAAACATCGTTTTAAAAATTACATAAGACCGGTATTGCCGGGCGAACCGGGATACAGACGATCTTGACAAATTCGATACTGGAGAGACGGAATCAATGAATGGATGGAAAGGTAAAATACTTCGCATCGATCTTTCATCGGGCAAAATAAAAACAACTCCCACAAGCGATTACATCGAGCACTACCTGGGCGGGCGCGGCATCGGCGCTAGGATTATGTGGGAAGAAACCGGTGCCGATACCGACCCGCTGGGACCTGAAAACCTGATCGTCTTCAGCACAGGGCCCCTTACCGGGACAACGGTGCCGGGTTCGGGCCGCACCGACGTTACCGGCAAAAGCCCGTTGACCCAGCTTCGCGGCCGCACCAATTTCGGCGGATACTGGGCCCCGGAACTCAAGTACGCCGGCTACGACCACCTGGTGATCTCCGGACGGGCTGAAAAACCGGTTTACATCGCCATCGACAACGATCGGGTCGCCATCAAATCGGCCGAAGGACTCTGGGGTAAAACGGTTTATGAAACCCAGGAGCTGATCCGGAAAGAGCTTGCAGATCCCGAAGCAAAGTCGGTCTGCATCGGCCCCGGAGGGGAAAACCTGATCCCATACGCCAGTGTCGTGACCGAACTGGGTGATGCCGGCGGCCGGACCGGTATGGGCGCTATCTGCGGCAGCAAAAACCTCAAAGCCGTTGCCGTAAGGGGCACAACCGGGGTGAACATCGCCGATCCGGAAGGTTTTCTGGAGTATTCCAAAGAGATCTACATGCTGGTTCGCAACGACCCCAGCAATCAAAAACGGGTGAGCGGCATGAAGTCGATGCTCTCGAGCAACAAGACCTATATGCTCATCTACGGCAACTATGAAGAACCCACCTGGCAGACGGGACTGGATGAAATGCAGGGTAAAATCGATCGTTTCGTTGCCGATCACTGGATTAAGCATGTTGGCTGCTTCAACTGCCCGCGCCGGTGTATGGATCTGATCAACGCCCCGGGTATCGGCTACGACGTGGTCATGTGCACACCCTATAAGGCCTTTTCCACCATGGTATGGAATACGGACCCCGCACTCCTCTGGGAAGCGGTGAGGTTCTGCAACAACTACGGCATGGACACCCTTGAAGCCGGCGGCGCCATTGCGTATCTGATGCATCTCTATCACCTCGGGCTGGTGACACAGGCCGATACCGATGGATTAGACCTAAACGAATGCAACCGTGATGTGCTCATGACCCTGCTTGAAAAGACCGTCCGGCGGGAAGGGGTCGGAGAATTGCTGGCCGGCGGAACGGTGGGCATGGAGAAGGCCCTGGGAGAGGAGGCCGCCAAATATGCCATCCACACCAAGGGGATGTTCCCCCACGGTTACCAGATGCACCAGAACCCCGGTGCCAGCCTCTTACAGGCCGTGGGGCATAAATCCGGAGATCCGTTCCCCATGTGCTCCTCCGGTGTGGAGGTCCGCTACGACTTGGCACCCGAAAAGGCAATGAACGATGCCATTGCGATATTCGGCGATGCAGATATCGCAAAGCCGGATAGCTATGATCCCAAAAAGGTGGATGCGGCCGTAAAATCCGAATACCTGAAACGCATTCCCGACATGATCGGCGTCTGCACCTACACCTACGGCTGCGGAGAAGGTGCCTATAACGAAGAGGTCGCCTGCAACCTTCTGGAACTGGCCACCGGAAAACCCTACTCCGTCCCGAAACTCAATGAATGCATCGAACGTGTGATGAACATCGAGCGGGCCTACGAGATTCGCGAAGGCATGGATCGTCGTCATGACACCCTTCCCCGGCGTTTTTTCGAAGAGCCGCTCAAAGACGGCAAATACAAAGGGCTTGCCATCGACCGGGTGCAATTCGAAGGGATGAAGGACCGTTATTACGATCTCCACGGATGGGATGTAAAAACCGGTATCCCCATGCCGGCCAAACTCGAATCACTGGGATTAAACGACCTGATAGCGACCATGGAAAAAAAACTTGCCACAAGCATGGAAAACATGGAAGCGGCATAGGCCTTGTTCCGGAAAGCATTCCATTCCTTCCTGAAAAGCAGCATTTCAGTTACCTCCTTAAAGGCACCGGGAAGTCTTCGACGATCAAAAAAGGCATAAGGAAATGACTGGCAGACCAACAGATGTCGTTGTCATCGGAGGCGGCATTGCCGGCGCCTCCACTGCCTATCGCCTGGCAGAAAAGGGACTGCACGTTACCCTTCTTGAAAAAAACCGGGTCGGCGAACGGGCCTCCGGTCGGGCAGGCGGCGGTGTCCGTCAGCAGAACCGCCACCCGGCCGAACTGCCGCTGGCCATGGCCGCCACCGGAATCTGGGCGCAGATGGCCGATGAGCTGGAATCTGATGTTGAGTACCGTCGGTGCGGCAACCTGCGATTGTTAGCCAGCCAAAAAGAGTTCGAAACCTTCTCGCATATTATGGATCATGAGCGGTCGCTGGGGCTTACCGTAGAGATGATGTCGTTTTCGGAGGCACGCCGCCTGGCTCCGGTCATCTCTGAAGAGGCAGGGTTTGTGGGTGGGAAGTATTGTCCAACCGATGGGACGGCCAACCCCTTGAAGGTGGTCAAGGCCATCTGTCGGGCCGCCCGGAGAAAGGGGGTGGATATCCGCGAAAACGAACCGGTTCGGCGCTTCAAGACAAAAGACGGGAAGGTGGAATCGGTGGAAACTGACACCGCAACATATGGGGCCGACGTATTTGTGAATGCAGCCGGCCCATGGGCACGACGTCTGTGCAATACCGCAGGTCTCGATTTTCCCCAAAAGATTTACCGGACCCCGCTTCTTATCACCGAGACGCTGCCGCCGATCATCCAACCCTTCATATCCTGTGATGCACTTTATCTGAGGCAGGCATTGGCGGGTAACCTCCATCTGGGCCCCCACAGCCTGCAGGCCGTCGATGACTTCGACCAGCATACCCATACGGCTGAGTTTATCGATATCGGGCGGGATGTACCCCGTATCTTACCCTTTTTAAAACATGTCCGTATCATTCGCGCCTTTTCGGGTCTCACCCACTGGACCCCGGATGAAATCCCCATCCTGGATCGTGCCCCGACCCTGTCCAATCTCTTCCTTGCAGCCGGTTTTTCAGGGCATGGATTCTGTTTAGGTCCTGTTGTCGGAAAATTGATGGCCGAATGGATCGCCGACGGCTGCAGTTCTCTGGATCTGAGCGGATTTAAGTGGACACGATTCGGATCCGAAATATATCCTTCAAAAAGGTAAACCAGAGTGTTGGACTAAACCCGACAAGGCCACGCCCCCGGTGTCTCAGTACGTATCGCAAATCAGGGATCAATGAATATCGTAAATATGATCAAGCGGCATCAGGGTAATATTTTTATCCAGGCGCTGACGTTCCCGCCCAGGGTAGATCAAAAAGAGGTGATCCAGGCCAAGATCGTCTATCGCAATCCGCATCGATTTGCCGATTTTGGGGGCCTCGCTGAACTTGACTTCAAAGCCGTAGCGTTTGCCCCTATGCAGAAAAAACAGATCAAGTTCGGCACCGGCGTGGGTCGCCCAGAAAAAAGCTTCTTTGGCATTGAAGCCTCGAATAATATGCTCGATGGCAAACCCTTCCCATGAAGCGCCCAGGCGGGGATGACCTAAAAGCGAGTGATAATCGGGCATGCCCAGCAAACTGTGCATCAACCCGGAATCACGCATATAAATTTTAGGCGCCTTTACCTGCCGTTTTTTTATGTTTTCATACCATGGCTGCAACTGGCGGATAATGTAGGTTCCGGTCAAAATGTCCAGGTAAGAACGAATGGTTTTATCCGTCAGGCCCATGGATCTGGCAAAATCCGAGGCGTTTAAGGTCTGTCCATGATAATGTGCCAGCATCGTCCAGAAACGCCGCATGGCAGCAGAAGGGATGTTAAAACCCAATTGCGGCAGATCCCGCTCGAGAAAGGTCCTGATAAAGCCTTCTCGCCAGGCCAGGCTGTCTTGGTCGGAACCCGCCAGATAGGCTCGGGGAAATCCTCCCCGTATCCAAAGTTTTTTCATAGAACCCTTTCCGCTTTCAAACAGATTGAATCCCGCCAGTTCGACAAATTCGACGCGCCCCGCCAGGGTCTCGGACACATTTTTAATGATGTGGGGGGATGCGCTGCCCAGGATTAAAAAGCGGCCTGGGTTATCCGGCCGATCCGCCAAAACGCGCAACACATTGAACAGGTCCGGTTGAACCTGGATCTCATCCAGCACAATCAGCCCCTTTAGATCTCCTAGAACAAATTCAGGATTTTGAAGGCGTCTTAAATCCGGTTGGGATTCCAGATCAAAATAGGTGGCGGTTTTCCCTTCCGCAAAAACACGCGCCAGAGTGGTCTTGCCGCACTGCCGCGGGCCCAGCAAGGCGGTTACCGGGGATCGTCCAACGGCAGTTTCAAGCTGTTTCAAATATACCGGCCGTGAAATCATGTGTTGCATTTATCATTGAAAATTCGGATTGTCAATCCGAATTTTCAAGGACATATAAGATGCCATTAAAAATACATCACACATGCCTTCTTCAAGAATTTAGCATTGTTCGCGTATTGTTGAAAATGTCAAATAGGCAGGATTCATGAATAAGATAGGTTCATCCGACTAATGAGTATCTTTGGTCCTGAAGATCGTTAACCCAGGTGACGACCAAGCGCATCCGCCATCCGGATGGCCTCTATGATTGCTTCGGGTGTCAAATCTAATCTCACGTTGTGCAAATAGCTTTGTTTGTTATCAAACACCGGATGAATGGCTGCATCCAATTCCCTATCTGTAACGCCCTCCAGACCGATCTGCGCCAATGTGGTCGGCAGCCCGACAGATCTGCAGAATGCGTACACTTCGTCTATCATCGTCTGGGGTCTGGCTTCTAGGAATAACCCGGCCAGGGTACCGAATGCCACCTTTTCACCGTGATAATATGCGTGAGTGCCTTCCAGATTGCAGAGACAGTCATGAATACCGTGTGCGGTTGAGAGACCACCTGATTCGAAACCAAGGCCGCTGAGAAGGGTATTGGCTTCTACAATGTACTCAAGTGCTGGACTTATCACATTGTTTTCACAAGCGATCTTGGCTGTGCTACCATATGTTAAAAGGGTCTTGTAGCACGCATCGGCAAGGGACATAATGGCCCTGAGATTGAACCCGCCGCATACGTTTAGGAAATAGGATCGATCACAGGTCTCCGCTTCAAACCATGTTGCAAGTGCGTCGCCCATTCCGGAAACAAGAAACCTTGCCGGTGCTTCAGCAATGATCCTCGTGTCAACCAGTACATAATCGGGATTGGTTGTGATGACATAGTCGACGACCGAACCTTCGTTACTGTAAACGACACAAGCACTTGCGGTGGGTGCGTCTGTGGCGGCGATGGTAGGCGCTGCGATATATTTGACGCCCAATTGCTTGGCAACCACCCTGGCCGTGTCAATGGTCTTCCCACCCCCCATGCCGATGATGAAATCATAAACATCACCTCTTGCTATCTCGAGCACCCTGTTGATCTCATCCCAGGTGCACGCACCACTGAATTTCTCATATTTGATTTCGCATATACTTTTCCAGGTTGGAAGGTTTTCCGGAATAATTCTCTTAACAGCCTGGTTCGTAGCGAGAATAAAAACTCTTTTCCTTTTAAGCTCTTCAATTTCCGCGAGATTTCGGAGAATATCCTTCCCTTGTATATAACAACCTGGGAAAAAGGCCTTTCGTATCATGGTTAACCGTCCCTTCTCAATATGTTGTGGTCAGGCGAAATTCCACGCCGATGGCGGTGCCATACCAGTTACGGGGTCAAGTTACGGGGTCAAATCTGCTCTTAGCTCATGGTACTATGCATCGGTATATTCGATTCGAAGTGGTCGTGACATAATGCCTCTTAATGCCATTCTCATTCAAGTAGGGTAAGGGCGGACTTGATTCCAATACAAATCCCGCTTGGCCTGAATATGCCACTCAGCTGCTGCTCTTATATGCTTTGTAAATGCTGCAGTACCAAGTTCCGGCGTTGTGCCTGACGGCCCCAACACAAGAAGAGGTGTATTACGGGCCCAGCCCATGGCATCAAAGAGAGGGAAGATACCTCCAACATGATCCAGGTGGAGGTGATTGATAAACACTTTGTCGAGAAGCGCAGGATGTATACCCAGACTATAGAGATTAGCCGCTGTTCCTGCACCTATATCAAAAATAAAATTTTTACCATTTCCTAACTCAACCAGGATTCCAGATGTAGCCTGCGCCCGACGAACTGGGGTTGGGCTGCCTGTTCCCAGCATAGTAATTCGCATCTCGTTATCACCAAGTTTCTCTTGCCCGGGGATATAATGTTCCGAATATTTCTTAAGGGTAACTCCCTTTTTTTTGGCAATTACAGGAGTCTTGGTAATGGGTTGACCGCTAAGCGGGGTTGGATAACCATCTTTCGTAAGCTGCTTTTCTCTGGGAAAACGGAAATCCGTGTAGTGGCCAGCACTTACCACTATGGGTAGGATAAGAATGAGCGCCAGGCTGCACATCCAAAAAGATAGCCTCGTTTTGTAATGTCTCATGTTGATTACCTCCAATTTTATTTTCTTCTGAAAGAAAAGTGATTTCAATATTTTTGTAAGTGAACACTCCTTGACAAAGTGCTTGCTGAATAATGCCAGTTAACCAGCGTGGATTACAATAGATAGTGTTGATTTTTTGAAATTATGTAGAATCCCAGATATTGTGGTTTGCTCGAAACCTAAAAATTACCGATACATTGAGAATACCACACGGTGACCTCAATTACAGATATCTAAATATCACAACTTTTCAAACCGGTCTATTTTTCCCGATTTGTTGGAGTTATCTATGGTTGATAACAGCGACGAGGGGGCGCTTAGGGAAGCGCAGTCGCGTTTTCCCAAGTAGCTCTCCATGGGCGGTTTAGTCAAATTTAGAAAATGTATCATTATTCGGCAGTGCATCTTCCGACTGGTAGATATATCGCCAAAACTGTTCGACCAGTTTCTGATAAATGGGTTTGCGGAAATCCACCACTGACTTCAGTAAACTATGAAAAGGCATCCACTTCCAGGTGCGGAACTCACCACCATTCTTCACGTCAATTGTTTTATCGTTTCCGAGGAATCTGAACAGTAGCCAATACTGAACTTGACCACGGCCTGTCTTCTCGCTCCGCGCGTTAGCAGGCAACTCATAAACTAACGGTTCTGGATACGAATCCACAAGTTCTAAGTCAGTCTCGGGAATACCCGTTTCCTCTGCAATCTCCCTTAATGCAGCGCTAAGCGGCTCTTCAGAGCTTTCGAGTCCGCCCTGTGATAGTTGCCAAGCACCAGGGATATCAACACGCTCCATGGCAAGGACAAGACCTCTGTCATCGACAATTACCGAACCGACTCCTGCTCGAAAATACTGTGCTGGTGCACTCACGAAATACCCTTTCTATAAGCAGCAAGTTTCCAAAGAATAATGAGAACGAATAGGCCAATGGCAACAGCCAACACAACAGAAACCGAGTTGATAATCAGTAGAGCGCAAAGCAGCACTGCATTCAACGCCCCAACTGTCTCCGCTAAGCCCCCCCTGAACCGTTTCCATTTGCCGGCGCTGAGGGGCTGGGGTACCCTATATCCCTCAAGTGGTGGATTGATAGCAAGTAGCATATCCCGGATATGATCGAGAGTACTTTTGTACTGGTCGGTGACGCGGTTCCGGTGCAACATGCGGAGGTATGTCATTAGACCGAAGACAATTAGCCCGACGAACGCTCCATTCCTAATGTATCTGAGCGTACAGTCATTTAGCGGTCCCTTTCCCTCTGTGTGCAACACCACAAGGCCGGCAATCACGGCGGTAACCAGGGTGAGAAAGAAATTCATGCGTTTCTCGCCGCGTTCCTCATTACGCCAAAGCGCTTCCCCGAACTGTTCCAGATCAGCGATCAAGAAATCCGTTCGATTATCTGCCTCAGCTCGTTCCACGTTATCCCCCTCTCTTGTTGCCTAATGCTATAAGTGGTATCATGTCAGATTGGGATAGGGTCTTACCCGAATAACGCATCCCGTGACACCATCCTAAACAATACGACTAACTATTTAGTGAGTTAAAATCTTGCATTTGTACTGGACAAAGGCTGTAAAATTGCATTTTGATTCATTCACAACACAGAAATCTATTTATTAAATTATACAATGGGACTCAGGATAAAACAATAAGCTGTGAGAACCAGATATATTGAGAATATCCAAACTTTGTCAGAAGTTGTGATATCACCGAACAAAGAGGACCAACAATAGCTTGCATTATCCTTGAATTTCAATATGGCAAGGATACATTGGGTATTTATAACAATCAAGTCCCAGGTGCTGTCTCCACATCCACTTTCTTGCCAAACTCAGATCTCCATTTGATGGACATGAAATCCAACCACAACATCCTGCAGTCAAATGTCTCTTGACGCACAAGGCCATTTCCTTTATAACCCTTCCGAAAAAAAGCAAGGTCTTATCAACTCGACCAATTATTCTCCTGGATGAACTCGATCAGTTAGTAATGTTGGCCATACCAGCACATTGCGCTCAGTATCGGGTGGGGAAAAGTAGAATAAAACAATGATTTTTCATCATCCAAAAAATCTTATCCGGGGTTGGGAATTCTAATCATATGTTATCCAAGATTGAACAAAATGTCCTAGACAAGGCGTACTCCAGCAACAAGGCATACGATGACCTCGTCACCCTCTGCGACCGGTACGGGGGACGGTTCGCAGGCTCGGAGGAGAACAGGGAGGCAGCCGAATACATCCTGGGCTTGTACGTGGACAACGGGTTCCGCAACCCCCACCTGGAGTCCTTCACGTTCAAAGGATGCACTGTTGGGGCCTCAAGCCTTGAGATAAAGGGAGCCAACCGTCTGGAAGTACAGACACTCACACTGCCAATGACCCAGTCGGGGTCTGTTGAAGGGGAACTCGTACCGATAGAAACAGTGGAAGACCTTCGCGACGCTGGCGTTAAGGGAAAGGTGGTGCTGGGGACAAACAGGCTGCCCCTCAGGCAGGCAGTGGCGTCAGGGGCAGCAGGATTCGTATGGATGCACCCGTACCCAATGATGGGCTCACCGACGGGTGCTGTTCCAAGCCTCGTCCCATCGGTTTCCATCAGGCACGAGGACGGTTTGATGCTCAAACGCATGATTGGGCGCGGAAAACTCGATGTAAAACTGGAGGCCGAGTGTAAAATCTATGAAAGAGCGTCATGGAACGTCTGCGGAGAGGTGAAAGGATCCGGTGACGCAGGCTACGTGCTGCTGGGCGGCCACTTCGACGGACACGAGATCGCACAGGCAGCCTTCGACTGCGGGGCCGCATGCACATCCATCACCGAAATGGGCAGGATACTCAACGAGGAAAGACATCGCCTTAAGGGCGATGTACGGGTGGTCTGCTTCTCCGCCGAGGAGTTCGGCTTCTGGGGTAGCACCGATTACGCCAAAGTTCATGCCGACGAGATGAAGGACATGAGATTCACTTACCAACTGGACTGCAACGGTGGACATGAGCCCCAGATGGTGACGACCGATTACTGGCCCGAACTGGAGCCATTCTACAACACCCTCAGGGACGATCTTGGGTTACCTATGCGGTACAGCCAGAGGATGGGTCCGGGTGACAGCCGGGCGTTCCACGCCCTGGGAATACCGACTGGCAGCATCAACGATTACCGGGACCCGGGCAGGATGCCGCTACTAAGAACCGTCAGACACACCGAGTACGACACCGTTGACAAGATAAGCCCCAGATCCCTCCAGGACGACGTCGCAATAGGCGCCATCTCCACCATGAGGATACTCGCCTCCGATGACTGGCCCAAACACAGGAGCACAGAGGAAGTGAAAACCCTCGCTGAGAGCCTGGCATCATAATCAATCGTGGTCGTTCAGCTTCAATGTGTGCAAAACCTTATCACGGCATTCCATACCCCCTCCTATGGGAAAAGTATAGATCACCGTTTTCAGCATGATGACCATTCGGTTAATCATCTAAAAATTGTTTTGGTTTTCGGAATCATCCGAATCAAGAGAGCGAAGATCGCCGGGCAGCCGTCTCCCTTTTGCAGCGAAGACAGAGGAGAAGATAATCCTCCTTGATCGTGTCTCTTAACTTGACGATTTGAGGTTCCGGGGCAAACAGCACACCGCATCTTTGGCAGGCGCTTATCTCAACCGAACAGATGGTCTGTCTGGAAAGCATCTGAAAATATCCTGCCCCCCCGATGAAATGTCTCAGTTCCGCGGCATATTCCGGACAGGTTCCCACACAGGTCCCGCAGCAGATGCAATGGTAGAGGGCATAGGTAAAAAATCTCCGGTTCCCCTTGTCTTCAGCCGCCAGAGCGCCTGTGGGGCAATTCAATTCACAGGTTGCACACCCCGTGCAGGGACGCTCATCTATACGAACCCTGCAGAACAGAAATGCGGCCATGAGAATCATGACCTCTGCGGTGAGCACATGCAGGGTTTCCATATGATCGCCGAAAAAGGGCAGGTGCACCAGGGTCTCCCGGGACAGAAGGTAGCCGGATAAAAACGGCATGGCAGCCAGGGTAATCAGGAGATAGTCTGAAATCGTCGTGTTGCGGCGTGCATTTTTCCATAGCATCCGCCGCATGAAAAAATAGATGGAAATACTTAGCAATATGAGGGTGAGCCCGTCGATCCAGGCATCCGGAAGGGCGGTTATGGATCCTTCAATACCATATTGATCCCATAGATAAATATGTCCGCTATACCATATGGGCACCACAATCAGGATGGCATGAAAAACGTAGCGCACCAGAGCGTAAAAGGGTCTTTTGGCAGCCGCCATATGAAACGGCATCAGAGCGCGGAGAAAAACCGTCAGAATATATCTTAATCGAATCGTTTTGCCCCTGCTCCCCCTGATAACCGAAAAAGCAGAGAAAGTGATTCTAAAAATGAATCCGAAAACAAAAATGACGCACACAATTTCCAGTGCGGTATACTGTATGAAATAATCAAGATCCATTCTAAATGCGGTGGCTACCCTTGTTTCTGAACCGCAACGAAATGCTTCGGGTAGTCGTGTTTGGCGATATGGCAGTCGACTAAAACCGGGATGCCTTCCTCATTGGCCCGGAGGGCTTGGGTCAGGGCGGATTCGACCTTTTCGGGATCTGTAACACGGATGCCCATGCAGCCCTGGCTTTCGGCCAGTTTTACAAAATCCGGAGACACCTCAAAATTGGTTCCCACCGTGGCTTGGCCCAACAGGACCTGGTGGTACTGGGGCCATCCCAGGCATTGATTGTTCATGACCACCCAGGTGACACCGCATTTCAATTCGGCCGCCGTTGCCAGTTCCATCATGGCCATCTGGAGGGCGGCGTCTCCGGTGACACAGACCACCTTTTTGTCCGGCCTGCCCAGCTTCGCGCCGATGGTGCCCACGACCCCGAATCCCATGGCCGTCTGCTCGGCCATGGGCACGCAGTCACCCGCATCCAAAACCCGGTAGTAGGGCCAGTAATAAGACCAGAGATCCGTCGCACCGTTTTCATTAACGAGAATGGTGTCATGTCCGAAGATTTTATTGATCGCCCCAAGGATCTGGGGGGGGCGGATCGGTTGCACCTTCTGATCGGCCTCCTGTTCGATCTGTTTAAAATATTCGGCCTTTGCGGTTTTTATCCCTTCGATCCGCTGACTGCGTCTAACCGAATCTGGGATCGGTTTCAATCCGGCCAGTATATCGGATAACGCCAGTGCCGCATCCCCCACAAGTGCCACATCCGGTCGCCAGTTCATGGCAATGGTATTGGGATCGATATCCAGTTGGATAAGCTTGGCGCCCTTGGGGAAATACTGCCAGGAACCTGTTGAAAAAGCCTCCAGACGGGATCCGATGGAAAAAATCAGATCGGCTTTATCATAATAGGATTTGCCCACATCCGTAAAATAGAGCCCCACCTGCCCCAGAGACAGATCGTGGGCTTCGGAAAGAATACCCCTTCCTCCCGGGGTCGTAAACACCGGGATGCCCGCCTGTTCACCAAGCGCCTTGACCTGCTCGGCAGCCCCGGATGTGACCGCCCCGCTTCCGCAGAGCAGCAGCGGATGATCCGACCGGCTCAACAATTTGACAGCTGCCTGAACGGATCGTGCATCCGGCCGCATGCGCTGCCTTCCCAGGCAGGGCCGATAGGCGTCGATGTCTGTTTCTTTCAACCCGATATCAGACGGCATCTCGACAAATACGGCACCCGGTTTCCCGTTTACGGCAAGTGAAAAGGCACGCTGCATGACCCAGGGGATTCTGGCAGGATCCGTTACCCGCACCGCCCATTTGGTCACCGGACGCATAAGGCTCTGGGCGTCCAGTTCCTGGAAGGCGCCCATGCCGTCGCCTAGATTATCCGTACCGTTTGCCAGGGCGATGACGGGGATGCATCCGCTGGTGGCCTCGAGCAACCCGGAAACCAGATTTCCCGTGCCCGGTCCCGGGCTGGCAAAACAGATGCCGGTTTTGCCGGTAACCCGGGCATACGCATAGGCAGCAGAAACCGCAGAGGCTTCGTGGCGCATGAGAACAAATTTAATATTCGACTCGGATGTCAGCTCCGGGATCAGGTGCCGGGGATCTCCGGGGAAACCGAATATATATTCAACGCCTTCGGCCTTTAAGGCCTCGACCACCGCATTCCAGGGTGTGCATTTCATCAGACAACCTCCTTTTCAGATCTGCCCGGAAACCAAGCCCGAAAGCTTTTTCCAAAGGCCGCACCCATATGTATAGAATCCTGGCCTATAGGACCAGGCTTTCAATGTAAACATAAACAGGCATTCCCCGCCGCGACCCGAATCGGCTGAAAAGCTGCGCAGGTCCCAAACACTCACATGTGAACCCGGATAATACGGCCAGGAATCACCTAGTTTATAATGAATCTCGGCAGAAACGTAATCAATCCGGGAAAACAGACCAGCAGCAGGATAGCCAGAATAATCGGGATCAGAAAGGGAAGAATCGCTTTGACAACAAATTCAAAGCTCTGGTTCGTTATTCCCACCAGCACGTAGATGACGTTACCAAACGGCGGTGTAATGACGCCGACCGAAAGCGATATCACCATGATCACCCCGAAAAAGAGCGGGTCCACACCCATCAGCTTGATCATCGGCACCATGACCGGTGTAAAGATGAGCACCGATTCGATCACCGACATGAAACAACCGACAATCAGAAAAAAACCGGTGATGAAGATCAGTAAAACGGTGGTGTTTGAGGAAAACCCCATGACCAGTTCCGCCAGGATGTGCGGAATTTGGAGTCGCACCAGCAGCCAACCGTAAAGGACGGCAATGGAAATGATGAAAAGGATGATGGAGTTGAATTCGATGGTTTTGTAGAAAACGCCGACCAGTTCCTTAAAACCGATGTCCCTGTAAATAAAGAGCACGAGAATGATGGCATAGGTGCTGGCCACCACCCCGGCTTCGGTGGGGGTAAAGATGCCGGTCCAGATCCCGCCGACGATGATCAGAGGCGTCAACAGAGACAGAACCGCCTGCTTGGAGAGGCTCAGGACCTCGCGCATGGGCGGTCTTTTCTGAATGGGCATGGGTATTCGAAAAGATAGGATCCAGGTCATCGCCATCAGGCAGCCCCCCAGGAGGATGCCGGGAATGACCCCGCCGATAAACAAGGCCCCCACACTCACATCCCCCAGCCAGCCGTAGACGACCATGGCCACACTGGGAGGAATAATCGGTCCGATCACCGAAGACGCCCCCGTAATCCCGATGCTGTAAGACAAGGGGTAGCCCTGCTCTTTCATGGCCTTGATCTCGAGGGCTCCGAGGCCTGCGGCATCGGCCACCGCAGTGCCGGACATGCCGGCAAAGATCATGCTCGCAACCACATTGACGTGCCCCAGTCCTCCCCGCAGATGACCCACCAGCGCATTGGCAAAGTTAAATATCCGGGTTGTCACCGATCCGGTATTCATCACGGTGGCCGCCAGGATGAAAAAAGGCGTTGCCAGCAGAGGAAAGCTGTTGATCCCGTGCATCATTTTTAATGGAAACAGGGTGAACGGAATGCTGAACAGATCGTTTTCCGCCCACAGGACCGCAACGCAGGTCAAGCCGATGGAGATGCTCACGGGCACACCGATGACAAAAAAAACCAACAACAAACCGATAAAAAAGACGAGCATTTCCATTGAGCCCATGAATCAGATCCTCTCTGCCGGAGCGCTAAAATTTCGAATGGTTCGGATCATGTCATTGAAGTGGAAAATAATCATTCCGGTCAGACCCAGAAGAAGACCGAGATAATAATAGCTGATGCTGATTTCAAGCGCGATGGTCTTCTGGTGGTAGCTGATCTGCATCATAAAAATCGTACCGATCCAGATCGCTATCAGGAACACGGCCGTCAATATGTCGACCACCATTTTAAAAGACGATTTCACGTGCCCGGTCAGCCGGCTCACCAGCACATGGATGATGATGTGCGCCCCTCGGGACCAGGCGGATGCGGAACCCAGGAAAACGCTCCATATAAAAAAGAACCGGGAAGATTCTTCGGCCCAGGTGGTCGGCATCTGCAGCAGATTCCGGAAAAATATTTCGATCAGGATACATGCCATCATGGCGCTGAAGCTGATCAAGGCACCCCAGTCATAGAGACGCAAGAGAAGTTTCATACTTCAAAAATTACCTTAAAAAATGGTTGAGGGAAACACCCTTCGGCGCCAGGAACCGATCGGGTTTTCGGCCGGCGTCAGCCGGCCGAAAACCTTCGGTATCAGGCCATCAGGGACAGGCAGCTATTTTGCATATTTCTTGGTGAGACGCTCCACCTCTACGGCCACTTCCGGATCCAGGCTCTTCAATGCTTTTTCGATGGCAGGCATTGCCTTGGCCCGGATGGCGGCGTTGTCGGGGGTGATGAATTTCATCCCCTTTTTCTTCAGCTCTTCGGCGTAGAAAACATCCTTTTCATCCTCGACCACGCTGCCGTATGCCCTGGCGACTTCCACAGCATCCCGGATAATCTTCTGGTCTCCGGCGGACAGCTTGTCGAACCAGACCTTGCTTGCCACCCACTCCCATGGCCAGAAGATATGGTCGGTCATGATGATGTATTTCTGAACTTCCCAGAGTTTCCGGGAATAGGGGGAAACCAGGGTGTTTTCGTGGGATTCCACCTGGCCGGTTTTCATGGCCAGATAGATTTCAGGGGCCGGGATGACGGTCGGCAGCGCACCGAGTTCTTTCCAGACCGCCACCCATGTGGCAACCATTGGAAGACGCATCTTCAGGCCCTTGATGTCTTCGGGTCCGTTGATGACGCGGTTAGATGTCATCTCGCGGGGTGCCCGTTTCTGCGGGCCGAAATCGATGAGCCCAACCTTTTCGGCTGCAAGTGCCGCTATCTTTTTACCGAACGGCCCTTCAAGATACCCTTTCACCACATCCCAGTTGGACAGATAAAAGGGGATCACCGCCACATTGTATTGGGGGGCACTCATGGCACGGTAATTTCCACCGGTCAACGCCATCTGGGTCTGCCCGATTTTCATCAACTCCAGGACCGCATTTTCTTTGCCCAGCTGCCCGCTCAGGAAGGGACGGACATTCATCCGGCCGTTGGATTCTTTCGCCACGATCTCCTTGAATTTCTTGATCGCTGCCTCTTCCGCTCCGCCGGGTTTCATGGTGCAGTTGACATCGATATTGATCTTTGCAGCCATCCCGTTGCCGCACATAAACAGAACAGCCAGCAACCCAATCCCGGTGAACAATGTTAACCTTTTCATTTTCTCCTCCTTTTTTTGTGATGCGTTTCCCGAACACCACCCCATGGCCGGTGGACGTAAACGATTATCGATTCTTCGTCTATAAAATATTGATAATCCTTTTTGTATCGCATGATTCAAATTGATATTCAACCCTGCGAACAACTATTCCGCCATGGGGCGTCAACTGCCAAACGGTTCTCTCTCTATGAATATCTTCTGAAGAAAAGGCATGGTTCGTCAGCACACATCCTGGACGATAACAGACGCCTTCTCCAGTCGATCGATCTCCTCTGCACTGTAACCCGCCTCGTTAAGGACTTCACGGTTATGCTCTCCGATCTGCGGCGAGGGACGGCGCAGCCTAGCAGGTGCATGGGTCATCTTCACCGGAAACCCGGGCATCCTTACCGGACCTGTGGGCTGATCGGATTCCAGCACCATTTCCTGGTGGAGCACCTGGGGGTCGGAAAACACCTCCTTTAAATTATTGATGGGGCCGCACGGGACACCGGCCCGGTTGAACCGATCCATCAATGCATCTCGAGGCTGGGTTTGCGTCTTTTCATTGATAATACAATTGATCTCTTTTCGTTTCTCTCTTCGCTTCTCATTGGTATCAAAATCCGGATCCGTGATCAGGTATTCAAGATCCAGCACCTTGCAGAGCGCCAGCCAGGTTTTTTCCGTACTCGGTGAAACCGCTAAGGGCTCGTCTGCAGTTTGAAACACACCGTAGGGAGAGACCACCATGTGATCGTTTCCGGTTCGCGGCGGCAGTTCACCGGTTGCAAAATAGGCAGAAGATGCAAAGGTCAGCATGCTGATCATGCCGTCTACCATGGCTGTCTGCACCTCTTCCCCACAGCCGGTCTGCTCACGCCGCCTGAGGGCGGCTAAAATACCGAAAGCCGTATAGAGTCCGGCAATGGTATCTGTTATGGGAATCCCGGCACGAATCGGTTCCATGTCCTCACTTCCGTTGACACTCATAAAACCGGACATGGCCTGGGCGATAAAGTCGAATGCCGGCCGATCCCTGTATGGGCCGGATTTTCCAAACCCGTTGATGGCGGCGTAAACAAGGCCGGGATTTATTTTCGTCAGCGCCTCATACCCGAGCCCCATGCTGTCCATGACACCGGGTCTAAAATTTTCAACCAGTACATCGGCGGTTTTAACCAGCCGGCGAATGATCTCTTTGCCTTCATCGGCCCGGAGGTCCACGGCGATGCTGCGTTTGTTCCGGTTCATGTTTACAAAATAGGGGTTTTCACAGTCTCCCTGGATACCGATCCTGCGGGTATCGTCCCCTCTCAGGGGTTCCACCTTAACGATGTCGGCGCCGAAATCAGCCAGCATCATGGTGCAAAACGGGCCAGAGAGAATACGGGTAAGGTCTATTACTTTGATTCCTGTCAATGGCATGGTAGGTTATGCTCCTATGGTATTGAATAATGAATACTGAAAATTGTATATTGAAGGAGGTCGCATGGCTCCATCATTTGGATAATCGGTATCAGAAAATGACAGCATTCCCTAAATATTCAATCCTCAATAGAAGATATTCAATTTCAATGGCTCACGCCGCATAATTCGGCGGCCCGTTTCGGATCCCGGGGGCCGCTTTTCATGACCTGGCCGGATAGCATCTTTCCGAGCATTTTCTCCAGGCGCAGGGCCGCCCGGATCACGGCTTCAAGATCGATACCGGTCTCAATACCCATATCATCGAGCATAAAGACCACATCTTCGGTGGGGAGATTCCCAGCAGCCTGGGGCACATACGGGCAGCCGCCGAGTCCTGCAAGGGCGGTATCGAAGGTGGTGGCACCGCACATCATAGCGGTGAGGAGGTTGGCCATGGCGGTTCCCCGGTTGTCGTGAAGGTGCAGAATGATCTCTGTGTCCGGATACCGGTCCTGGATCATTTTTACGGATTTTTCCACCCGCACCGGTGTGGCCATACCCGTGGTGTCGGCAAGGATGAGCCCTTCTGCACCCCTTGACTTGTATGCATCCATAAGTCTCAAGACATCCGCATCCGGCACATCGCCCTGATAGGGGCAGCCGAATGCCGTGGCCGCCGACGCGATAACGCGTGTTCCCTTCTCGGCGGCCAGGGAAAAAATCGCATCCAGGTCGGCAATCGATTCATCCACGGATCTGTTCATGTTGGCCTTGTTATGGGCATTGGAGGCTGAAATGACCACAACGATCTCATCCACATCTGTGGCCATGGCATTTTGTGCACCCCTGAAATTCGGGACCAGTGCCGAGTAGATGGCGCCGTTTTTTGGCGCCCCGGCGATGATTTCTGCGGCATCCCGCATCTGGGGGACTGCCTTGGGGCTGACAAAAGCGGTGGCCTCGATATCGCTGACACCGGCTGCGACAAGCGCTTCTATAACTTCGAGCTTCTGCTCTGTGGGAATAAACTCTTTCTGTATCTGGAAACCATCCCGGGGTCCCACTTCACGGATTTTGATTTTTGACGGAAAATTCATCTATCCAACTCCTTATGTATTTAGGTTAACAATGTACACAAAATGTCATCGTCGTTTTTCAATCTTGAAAGAACAAATTCCTTGGCGCTGATCAGATGGTTTTCCATCAATCCGGCAGCCGCCTCTTTATCTTTTTCCCGAAGCGCTTCAAAAATTTCAAGGTGATGTTCCTGGGCCGTGAACAGACGGTCCGATGTGAGCACATTTAGATTCTGGACCCGGTGGACACGATCCAGAATATTTTCACCAATCTCTGTTAATAGACTGTTTCCGCTTTGTTTCAATACCGCAGCATGAAACTCCCTGTCCATTTCGATGATCTCAGTCCGCCGATGCTCACCGATCAGTGATTTGACGTTGTCCAGTATTTCCCCAAGTTCGGCCAGTCCGTTTTCTTCGATGATGCGGGCCGTCTGCCGGATCGCAGGTACCTCGAGGATAATTCTCAAATCATAGAGTTCTTCAATCTGTCCGGCATCCAGTGTGCTGACCACATACCCTTTGGCCCCCTGGCGCTCCACAAACCGCTCCTGCCCCAACCGGCTCAGTGCTTCCCGAATCGGTGTCTGGCTCATGTCCAGGGTGGTTGACAGTTTATCAAAAGACAATGCCGAACCGGGTTTGAGCTGATAGGTAATAATGAGGTTTTTTATCTCTTTGTGGGCTTTTTCGGCAAAATTGGCTTTAGACATAAGATTCTTTTAGGTTCTTCTCCAAATTTCGTTGGAGAAGAGGGTTCAAGGGTTCAACGTTCAAAGGTTCAGAGGTCTGAACTTTTATATTTAGTGCGTCGGATATGCCCGATTGCCACTGGTACGGTATTTACTTGAATATTTTTCATAATGTCAATTAAAAAATATTATAAAATATATTTGTAAATATACGAAGTTATAACCTTAACCAAGGAAACCCGCCCGAATGGCTTTCAAATTCAAAATTTCAAACCGATTTGGGTCACGCGCAGCGCAGGCGCTTGCGCCGCGTGTTGAGTATTGATATCTGGAATTTCATTGATATTTGGTGCTTGAAATTTGAGATTTGCCGATACCTCAATACGACAGAATGATGACTCTGAAAAGCGCATTCTTATTGGTTATAGTCTGTCAAACTGTCTTTTCGGGGCTTTAAGATATGCGGGAAACGGTGCTTTTGAGGGGCGGGCAAAGGGGCCCGAAAAAACCGGGCCCCTTTTGTGATCAACGATTAGAACAGACCGGAAACCTTTCCGGTGTCGGTATCGACATCCACACGTCTGAAGGCCGGGTTGGACCCGGTCCCCGGCATCAGGCTGATGGTGCCGGCACACGGGCAGAGAAATTTTGCACCCGAGTAGATCAGAACGTCGCGAATCGGCAGGGTCCATCCCTTGGGAACACCCTTGAGTGTCGGGTCATGGGAAAGGCTCAGATGCGTCTTTACCATCATGGTGGCAAAGTCGGCATACTTGGGGTCATTTTCGAGCATCTTGGCTTTTGCCTCGGCATCCGGTGTCCAGGAAACGCCGTCTGCGCCGTAAACTTCCTTGGCAATTTTTGCCACACGATCCCGGAGTTTCATTTCCAGCGGGTAGAGGAATTTAAAATTATTCTCTTCCTTGCAGGCATCGATGACCGCATCGGCAAACTCCAGGGCGCCGTCGCCGCCTTTTTCCCAGTGTTTGGATTCGGCACAACGGGCGCCGGCCGCTTCAGCCGCCTTCCGGACGATCTTGCACTCTTCATCGGTGTCTGTGTAGAACCGGTTGATGCAGACCACCGGATTAATGCCGGATTTCCGGATGACACCGATCATGTGCACCATGTTCTCGATACCGTTTTCCACCAGTTCCAGGTTCTCTTTTGTGTATTCTTCAGGCATGGCGATACCGGGGACGACCTTTGGGCCGCCGCCGTGCATTTTAAGCGCGCGGATGGTTGAGGTCAGCACGGACACATTCGGTTTCAGACCGCTGAAACGACTCTTTACGTTCCAGAATTTCTCAAACCCGATATCTGCGGCAAACCCGCTTTCGGTGACATGGTAGTCGAACATCTTGAGACCGATCCGGTCTGCAATGATGGATGACTGGCCCACGGCGATGTTGGCAAAGGGGCCTGCGTGAACCATACAGGGGTTGTATTCGGCAGTACACATGAGTGTCGGGTTGATGGTGTTTCGCATAAAAGCGGTCATGGCATTTCCGACCTCGAGATCACCGGTGGTCACCGGTTTTCCGCTCTTGTCGAAAGCAACCGTAATATTGTTAAGACGTTCCTTTAGGTCGGCCAGGTCTTTTATAATGGAAAGAATGGCCATACACTCGGATCCCACGGCGATACCGAACTTTGACTGCATGGTGTATCCGTCAAAACGGCCGCCGATGCCGATAATGATATTTCTGAGCGCCTGGGCGCAGAAATCGATGATCCATCCCATCTCCACCCGGGTGGGATCGATGTCGAGGCGAGGCATTCCGGTCAGCCGCTGGAGCTGCTCGTCGTTATAGTTGCGCTCATGCTGCATTCGGGATGTCAATGCCACCATGGCCAGGTTGTGGGCGTTCATGATATCGTTGATATCGCCGGTCAGCCCCAGGGAGAACTCGGTCATGGGGATCAACAGGGAGTTGCCGCCGCCGGCTGCCGTCCCCTTCACGTTCATGGTCGGCCCGCCCGAGGGTTGCCTTAACGCACCCCCGACATTTACGCCGCGTTTTCCAAGCCCCTCCATCAGACCGCAGGATGTCGTGCTTTTTCCTTCACCCAGCGGTGTCGGAGTAATCGCGGTAACCTCGATATACTTTCCATCGGGTTTATCCTTCAAACGATCGATAATTTTGAGAAAATCCAGCTTTGCAAGCCTGCCCATGGGGAGAATCTCATCCTTTGCCAGCCCCAATTTCTCTTGCCATGCGTCCGGTCCCGGCATGTTCTTTTCTGCTTCCTCAGAAATCTGCCAGTCGGCCATCTTCGTTGCATCATAAGCCATCTAATCTGCCCTCCTTTATTTTTTTTGCGTTTTATGTCAGAAGAACCGAGATCCACGGATCTACCAGGCTCCTCAATGGTTTTGCCCATGGTCGAAAAAATTTAAAAAGAGTTTCATATCATGGTCGAAAAGACACGGCAAGACATAATCCGGATGCATCATAATTGGGTGAGCCGAAAATAGAATCCCCGGGAATCCATCAATTCATCGTGAGTGCCCGATTCGATGATGCTGCCGTGATTCAGCACAACGATCCTGTCAGCATTTCTGGCGGTCGAAAGCCGGTGAGCGATGACAATCGATGTCCGATCGGACAGAAGATTGTCCAGGGCTTCCTGAATCTGCTGTTCGGTGGTGGAATCGATATAGGATGTCGCTTCATCCAGAATAATAAGCTCCGGATTGCGGGCCATGGCTCTGGCGATGGAGACAAGCTGCCGCTCACCACTGGAGAGGGTTGCACCTCCTTCAGAAAGATGTGCATCGAGCCCATGGGGCTGTCTTTCGATAAACCCCCTGCAGTTGGAGGCTTCGAGGATATCTGCCATCTCCCGGTCCGAAAGGGCTGCGTTTCCCTGGATGACGTTTTCCCGGATGGATCCTGAGAACAGAAACGGCTCCTGCATGACCAGAGCCATCTTTGCCCGGAATGCCGACGTATCGAGTGTCCTGATATCCCGGCCATTGATGCGCACCGTTCCGGAAATAGGGTCATAAAACCGGGTCAGGAGGTGAATCAGGGTGGTTTTCCCCGATCCGGTGGGTCCGACGATGGCAAGGGTCTTTCCGGCCTTCAGTTCAAAGGATACCGCCTTTAATACCGGCTCTCCGGTGACGTATTCGAAATAAACGTTGTCAAAAGCCACACAGGTGATGCCGTCGATCCCACCGGCGCCGGCGCCCTCTTCTGATCCGGAACCGGTCAGCAACCGGGGCTGCCGACCCTTGGTGTCGAGGACAAGAAAGAGTCTCTCTGCAGAAGCCATTGCATTTTGAAGGATATTGTACTTTTCCGCGATGTCGCGAATAGGCCTGAAAAACATGCGCATATAGGTAATAAAGGCCACCATGGCACCGAGGCTGATCTCCTCCCCCAGCACACCCCAGCCGCCGTAAAGGATGACGATGGCCAGCGCAACCACGCCCATAAATTCGATAAACGGCATAAATGTGCCGAAAACTCTGATCTGCTGCATCCCCACCAGATAGTTTTCGTGGTTGAGCTGTTTAAATTTTCGGAAATTTTCCGATTCCTGCCCGAAAAGCTGGATAACCCGCATGCCGCTGATGGTCTCGGAAAATGTGGTATTGATTTCGGCCACCTTAATACGAAGCCGTCTGAATATTTTCCGGGCCCTTCCGGAAAAGTTAAAGGATGCATAAACAACCACGGGAAGAACCGTAAACGATACCAGCGCCAGCTTCCAGCTGATGCTCACCAGCACCGCGGCAATGCCGGCGAGCAGAAAGAGGTCTTTAAAAACAAAGGAGATGATGGAGGTGAACAGTTCATGCATGTTCTGGACATCGTTGGTGACCCGGGTCACCAGACGTCCGATGGGGTTTTTGGAAAAAAAGGATACGGAAAGCGATTGAATATGCCGGAAAAGCGTTACACGAAGATCATGCATCATTTGCTGGCCGGTATATTCCATGATCATCACCTGGACAAAGTTGAGAATAAAATCGGCAATAATCAAGATGAGGAAAATACCGGCAGCCAGCGCGATCCCCCCAATATCCTTTTGACGCAAACGGAAAAGATCCCGACGTTCAAGCTTTGAAAGCTGCTGAAAGGAAATTTTTGCGACCCCTTCTTTTACCTCGAAAAGTTCAGGGTATTTTTCAACGATCTGCCCCACGCCGGACTCATTCAACAGGATCCGGTAATAGCGGATATCCCCTTTTTCCCGATCGCCATCGACGCTCTGGACCGGAACGATGTACCGGTCGATGGCGATCTTTGTAACATACGGAAGAGACAGCTCCAGAAGCGTGATAAAGATCACCAGCCCTATGGATGCGATCAGCAGCCTGCCATAGGGTCTTGAAAACGGTAAGAGCCGTCTGAGCAGCCTTACGTCGTAGGGCTTACCCAGGTCGTCTTCTTCAACATATCCGAAATCAGTGCGCACTGTATGCCGTCTCTATTTCCTGGAGATGATAGGTTTGCCGGTAATATTCACTGGAGGCCATCATCTCCACATGGGTGCCGGATTCTGCAATCCGGCCGTTTTGGAGTTCGATTACCCGGTCTGCAAACCGGACCGCCGATAACCGGTGGGATATAATAAAAACCGTCCGGGCCCCGGCCGATGTCCGGAGCGCCCGGATAATGGATGCTCCGGTTTCGGTATCCACCTGACTGATGGGATCGTCCAGGACCAGAATCGGTGCATCCGTCAAAAACGCCCTGGCCAGGGCGATACGCTGCTTTTGGCCGCCGGAAAGGATCACGCCTTTTTCACCCACCAGCGTATCAAACCCTTTGGGAAGGGATTGGATGGTATGATAGAGGGCGGCTTTTTTTGTTGCCCCCAAAACCGTCTCTTCTGAAAAACGATAATCCCCGAAGGTGATATTGTCACGAATGGTTCCTGCAAAAAGGAACGGCTCCTGGGGGACAAACAGGATCTGAGATCTCAGGTCCCGTACCCGCAGTTGTCTGATATCGATGTCGTCTATTAAAATCCTTCCGGATGAAACATCGTATATTCGCGGCAGCAGACTCAACAGGGTGCTCTTCCCGCTGCCCGGGGGGCCGACAATCCCTGCAATTTCACCCGCCTGGAGGCTGATATCGATCCCATCGAGTACCGACATCCCGCCGCTGCCATAGTCAAAGGAGACGTTTTCAAATACCACCCGGCCCTTTGCCCGGTGAATCGTCCGGGGCGAGACAGGATCTGAAATGACCGGCCGGGTATCGAGGATCTTATTGATTCTGTCCAGGGACGCCCGCCCTCTCTGGATCAGATTGGTTACCCAGCCGATGGCCATCATGGGCCAGGTGAGCAGCCCCAGATAGCTGATAAAGGCCACGAAATCACCCGGTGTGATAACGGTCAAAACGGTCTGCCGGCCCCCGAGATAAAGAACCATGGCAAGGCTCAGATGCGTAAGAAGGAGCATGAGCGGAAAGAACGAACCGGTAACCCGGACCAGTCGGATATTTTTCAGGATATAATCCCTCGATTTCGATTTGAACCGTTCGGTCTCCGTCTCCTCCAGGTTGTAGGCTTTGATAATGCGAATTCCGGCAAATCGCTCCCGGGCAACCTCGGTAAGATCCGAGAAAGCGGCCTGCACCTGCCCGTACAGGCGATGCATCCGTTTGCTGAAAAAACGGGTCCCCACTGCAATAAGCGGCATGGGAATCAGCACGTAGAGGGTCAGACGCACATTGATGTAGAGCATAAAACCGATGGATGCGGTTCCGAGCACGACGGCATCGGTAAGGGCGACGATCCCCATGCCCATGGCCATCCGAACATGCTGGAGGTCGTTGGTGGCGTGGGCCATCAGATCTCCGGTTCTTGTTTGATCGAAGTAGGCCGCGGAAAGGGTTTGGATATGGGTAAAAAGCCGGTTGCGAATCCCCTCTTCAATCCGTCGTGAAAGACCGATGAGGCAATGACGCCACCCGAAACGGAACAGGCCGATCAGCAGACCGATAACGACCATATAAACGGCATAATAAAACAGTTCAGCAGCATTGACGCGAAACGCGGTTAAATCATCCACTGTCCATTTGATAACCCGGGGGATAAAAAGCTGTAGAAAATCGACGATGACCAGAAAGATCAGACCCCAAAAAACATACCATCGCCGTTCCTTTAAATAGGGCCGGATTAAGCGAAGAGATTCCATGGGAATAAGTTTGCCCTTTTTCAGTTCAAGTTTCAAGTAGGGAAACCGGCTCAGATAAATTTAAAGTGCCTAAAGTTTGAAGTGCCTAAAATTAAGGTATCCTATCAATATATAATGATTACGTTGTCCGCGTTCCTCAATTTTAGCTCACTTTAGCTCACTTCACATTTAAAACTTACTAAAGCGGCCCGAAGCTTTGCGATAAAGAAATCATAGTGGGTTCCTGTTTGGTTCCGGCATGTCCGGGTTAGCGCTTCTGTTCATTGACTTTCTCCCCCCCCGTTGCTATCATTTTTTATTATGGAACCGGGAAACATCGTCGAATTTATCGACCGCCAGAAAATAATGTGTGCCGTGGTATTGGATGTAAAAAATCTCAAACTGCGGCTGCTGACCGAAAACAACCGAGAGCTGAACATCTCAGTGGGCCGGTTGTCTCACAAGGGCGATAATCGCCTGAATCTGTCTGCGGGCAGGGTCAAACTTGTCGACGCGTTAAAGAGGACAGCGGCCCGGCGCAAACAACTCATCGATGATATTGACATAAAGGAACTTTGGGACGTTCTGAATACCGAACAGGAGTGGATCGACCTCTCCACCATGACGCATTTCTGCTTTCCGGACAATCCGACCTTCGATCATGAATCCGCAGTTATCAGGGCCTTTTTTAGTGACAAACGCTACTTCAAATTCAACTCGGACCGGTTTTTCCCAAACACCCGGCACCAGGTAGACAAAACCAAGGCCTTGGCCCAGGCGGCTGAGCGTAAAAACCGTATCATCGAAGCAGGCGCCACCTGGTTCCAGGGGGTGATGGATGAAACGATTCATTCCGTATCCGAATCCCATGCAGCACTGATAGAGGTACTGAAATCATATTATCTGTTCGGTAAGGAGAGTTCCCATTGGGAGATCGCAAGGGCCATCCTGGATAAAACGGGACATAAAAACGAAAACACTCTCTTCCAGGCGCTTGTCAGGCTAGGGGTGTGGGACAAGGACGAAAATATCGAACTACTCCGCCAGGAGGTTCCTGATATTTTTTCAAAAAGAGTCCTCAGCGCCGCTGCCGAGGCCATCGAATCCCGGCAATCGATATCCGGCAAAACCCAACGCAAAGACTTAAGATCGCTTCCTCTGATGACCATCGATGGTCAGGCAACACTCGATTTCGACGATGCGATCAGTATACAGGAAGAAGATAATTATTTTATCATCGGCGTCCACATCGCCGATGTCGGTCACTATATAGAAAAGAATGATATCATCGATAGAGAGGCCCGCAAAAGGGCAAGCTCGATCTACATGCCGGACAAGAAAATATCCATGCTCCCCCCCGGCCTTGCCGAAGACCTGTGCAGCCTTAAAGTGGGAGAGGATCGCCCGGCAATCAGCATCATGGCACGTCTCCGACGGGATGCGGATGTCATCGGCTATGAAATCTTCCCGAGCATCATTCAAATCCAGCATCAGATGACCTATTATGACGTAAACATGGTTGCCGATGAAGACCCGACCATCAAGTGTCTTTACGACATTGCAAAAAATTTTCAGCAAAATCGTCTAAACAAGGGTGCGGTTCAAATCTCTCTGCCGGAAGTCAACATGTGGATCGAAGAAGACGGCAATCCCAATGTCACCAAAACCAATCGCGAGAGCCCGGGCCGGCTTCTGGTCGCAGAGCTGATGATCATGGCAAACTGGCTCATGGCCCGATATCTGGCCGATAAGGGGATGCCCGCAATCTATCGGGCACAACCGGGGCCGAGGGATCGACTCTACAAAAACAACGAAGGCACCATATTCCAGAACTGGGTCCAGCGGAAGCTGTTGAGCCGATTTTATTTAAGCACCGAACCGGAACCCCATTCGGGCCTGGGCCTTGACGCCTATGTCACGGCCAGTTCTCCCATCCGAAAGTATTTCGATCTGGCAACCCAGCGTCAGCTCCGCGCAACATTCGGATTGGAAGCACCCTATTCCAGGGATGAGATCCAGAGGATTATATCGGGTCTGGAACAACCGATGGGAACGGTGGGGCGCCTGCAGTTTCGGAGGAATCGATACTGGCTGTTAAAATATCTTGAGGGAAGAGTCGGTCGGAAAGAAGAAGCCATCGTCATCATGAAACGACGGAACAGCTACATTGTGTTGCTCACAGGGTATATGATCGAGTCTGCTCTACCGTTATCCATGGGAATCGATTTAAAACCCGAAACACTCGTTCAGGTGACCATCCAGCACGTCAATGCCAGAAAAGATGTGCTCACCGTGTATCTCGGGTAGAAACCCTAACCCGGACAGGCCGGTTGGAACACAGGTAAGAAAGTTTAAAGTGCCTAAAGTTTGAAGTGAGCTAAAATTGTTGAATTCTGACTATTATAAAATGATTATCATCCTTAACTTTAGGCATTTTAGGCACTTCAAATTTCAAACTTTAAGTGTCAACCTATGCCTGACCCTTGTCCAGATATAATGCGTGATCGAATTAAAACACTAAGGTATCAATAGAAGAAAAGGAGTTAGCTCATGACAAAACGCCAATGGAATCCGGGGGAACTGCTCAAACTGTCCGGGGGGTATTGGAACGCATGTGTGCTGCATGCGGGTGTCAAACTCGATCTGTTTTCGGCCATCGAACCCCATGGGTTAACCGCAACGGCTGTTGCCGAAAAAATCGATGCAGACCCAAGAGCCCTTTCCATGCTCCTGAATGCGCTGACGGCAATGGAGTTGCTGGAAAAAAACTCCGACACGTTTCTAAACACGGACATCTCCCGGGATTTTTTGTCAAAAACATCTCCCAAATACATCGGTCATATAATCCTTCATCATCACCAGTTGATGGAATCCTGGGCCCGGCTGGACGAGGGGGTTATGACGGGAAAGCCGATTCGGAAACGAAAAACCCGCGACGACGATCAATGGCGAGAGAGTTTTCTCATGGGCATGTTCAATATGGCCATGCAGATGGCACCGCTTATTGTAAAAGAGATAGACCTTTCCAAACGGAGCCATCTGCTCGACCTGGGCGGCGGACCCGGGACATATGCCATCCATTTCTGCAAACAGAACCCGGATTTAAAGGCAACGGTTTATGATCTGCCGACCACCCGTCCGTTTGCTGAAAAAACCATTGAGAAATTCGGCCTTTCGGATCGGATTGCCTTCAAAGATGTCGACTTTATCCGGGAGGGGATTGAGGGGACCTATGATGCTGCCTGGCTGTCCCATATTCTTCACGGTGAAAGCCCTGAAAATTGCCGGCAGATCATCGGGAAGGCCGTATCTGCCCTGGCAACCGGGGGCATGATCATCATCCATGAGTTCATATTGGACAACACTATGGACGGCCCGCTTTTTCCCGCTCTGTTTTCATTAAATATGCTTTTGGGGACAGAGGGCGGACAAGCATATTCAGAAGATCAGCTCAGTGAGATGCTCACGGGTGCGGGGGTAAAAAACATTTGCAGGATCCCCATAAATACACCGAATGATTCGGGTATTATTGTTGGGATCCGATAGAGGAATCATGCAGTCAGAATCAATCGCCGTGGATTTAAAAAAAACAAAGCTCTCGGTCCCGGAAGCGCACTGGAGCGATCTTAAAAAAAGAACGCTTTCCAAAATTTGTGCCGATACCGGGGCCTTGTCGGCCCCCCCCGATGGGTTGACCATTCCATTTTTAAACGAAACGCTTCGCATCGATCTAAAAAAATACTGTATCTGTAAAAAAGAAAAAGACCGGTGGGACCAGATAGCGGAACCGCTTCTTGAACTGATTACCGTTGTCTACCTTGCCCGTGCAACGGCCGCCCCTCTGAAAGACGAGATGATCGGCATCAGCGAGTTAAAAGACGCCCATTTTTTTCAAGGCCCCCATGCAGTGGATGTATCGGGGCTGCTGGCGCGTTACGGCAATGACCTCGAAGGGTTTAAAACGGCGTCCTTGAAACTGGGCGGCACCCCGCTGGATCTGGCGGATGCTGCCTACAGGTTTTACCCCTTTCCAAAAGCGCCTGTCTATTATCTTCTGTGGGAAGGCGACGAGGAGTTTCTCCCCAATCTGTCGATCCTTTTTGACAAATCCATCGAACAGCATTTTTCAGCCGACGGCATCTGGGGGCTCATCAATCTGGTTTCAAACGCCCTGCTTGATAAAGGGAGCCGATTGGTTTTGTAACCGTATAAATTAAATTTAAAGTGCCTAAAGTGTGAAGTGCCTAAAATTAAGGTATTCTATCAATCTATATTGACCGCGCTGAAAGCGCGTTCCTCAATTTTAGCTCACTTTAGCTCACTTCACATTTTAAACTTATTTGAGCTGCCCAAAGCGTTGCGGCAAAGAAATCACAGCAGGTCCCTGCTTGGCTCCGGCTTGTCCGGGTTAGATATTGGAGGCTTACCGACCCTTGAAAGTGATACTGACAAACGACGATGGTATCGGGGCGCCCGGAATTCTGGCCCTGGAAAAGGCGCTTGACGGCATGGGCAGGCTGATCGTTGCAGCACCGGCAGGTTCCAATTCAGGTGTCAGCCACCAGGTAACGACCCATTCGCCGATCCGCGTGGATCAAACCGGAGAGGATCGTTATCGCATCGAAGGTACCCCGGCGGACTGCACTCGGATCGCGTTAACCCACATCGCACCGGATGCCGACTGGGTGATTGCCGGCATCAACCGCGGGGGAAACCTCGGGGCGGATGTGTACGTTTCCGGAACCGTTGCAGCTGTCCGTGAAGGGGCATTTCTCGGATATCCGGGAATCGCCGTTTCACATTATGTTGCAAAGGACCGGGAAGTGGACTGGGACCTGGCGGCCCGCCGCATTACCCCGCTGCTCGGCCGGCTGATCGGCCGTGGAATGCCATCGGGATATTTCTGGAATGTCAACCTGCCGCATCCGAACGGAAACGACACGCCGCTCGATGTGGTTTACTGCCCCCTGGATATCCAGCCGTTTGCCGTCGGATACCGCAAGAATGAAAACCATTTCCTCTATGACGGCGACTATCACCAGCGCCCGCGGCATCCGGGAAGAGATGTGGATGTCTGTTTCAACGGAAAAATATCCGTAACACGGATCCCTCTGGATATCACCCATTCATCCTTTGAATAAACTTCCCCGCTACCCCGATAACCGGGATCTTCACCCTGGGTCATCAAACATCTCGCTTTCTTGTAACTACTCAGGTAGATAGGCTGTAGGCATTTAGGCTGAAGTCCCGCAAGAGGAAGAAATGCGAGATCATACGAAACTCAGAGCGTTTGAATTAGCTGATGAACATGGCATTCCTAACTGCGAATAAATAATTATGGAGGCCGAGAAGGTTTTGGGCGCCCTGCTTCAGGCTTCGTAAACTAACAGTCTTCAGCCTACAGTCTAAGCAACCTGAACAGTTGCGCTTTCTTGTTAATCGCCCGTCAATACAATAAACACCGCCCAGCTCCACAAAACGACATTCAGAACGATGCTGACAAATACCGCTGCACTGCCCAGGTCTTTTGCCTCTTTTGCATGGTCATTGTATTCTGGCGAGGCGATATTCACAACCGATTCAATGGCGGAGTTTAATATTTCAACAACCAGCACCAGGGTGCCTGCAAAAAGGAGGATCCATTTGAAAACAGCGGAAAGCGGCAGAAAGCACAAAACGATCATAAGCAGGATATAGACAAACATTTCCTGCCGGAAGGCCGCCTCTCTGGTGAAGACAAACCGCAATCCGTTTAGTGAATAAATCAATGCATGCCAGATCCTGGCAAATCCTTTGCGGTGTGGGGGTTTTTCATTCATTTAACAAGGCTATCACACCCGGGGTTTGTGTCAAATGAATGTACCGGTTGATCCCGTCTTGACAGACAGAAGCTCATTTTCTAATAGAGAACAGAGACAACGCCCCCATCGGATCCGTAAAATTTGAAATGATGATCTTTCGATAAGAAAGGGTTTCAAGGTGCCGGACAACCCAACCACCGACTTAGCGCTGACCTTCAAGCAGCGGGCCGAAGGAAAACACTTTTACTATCTGTACGCCTTCTTCAACTCCTTTTCCTGGGCCGCATTGGCCGAAGGGGTTGTCATTCTGATGATGCTGCACATGGGAGCCACAGCCACATGGGTCGGTTTCGTAGCCGCACTTCAATATATAACGCTGCCGGTGATGGTGTTGGGGTATTTAACGGTACCCAGGCTGGGGGTTACCGGAACGGCCGGTCTTTTCTGGGGTATCCGAAGCTGTTCGGCCGTCCTGATGATATTTGCGCCCTGGGCACATAGAATCGGGCCGAATGCCCCGCTCTGGTGTATGTTTTTCGGTTCACTGGGATTTATGCTCGGCCGTGCGGGAGGGTTGACGGCATTTACCGGTATCATCACGGAATTGACCACCGAGCGCGACCGGGGAACGCTGATATCAAATTCTTCAAAAATCTCTCAGTTCGGATCCATCCTAATGACGCTGTCCATGGCGGTTTTTCTGGGGGCAACCGCACCGCTGTATCGATATCAGATCCTGCTGGCATTTGGCGTGATTTGCGGGCTGGCGGCTGCCGGCGCCATCTGGAAGGTGCCGGAAGCCGGAATCTTCAAAAATCCCCCGCCCTTTAAACTCTGGGAGGAATTCAAATGGAGCTTTGCCACAAGGGGGCGGCGCTGGTTTCTGGCAATGATGCTGGGGATTCCCGTCACCCAGGGTGTTACGTATGCTTTCGGAATCCTTGTTGCCAAACAGGGCTACGGACTGACCGATCAGAATGTCGTCTTATTTGTCTTGGCGGCAACTTTCGGCGGTATCGTCGCTTCGTATACCTATAGTCACTTCCTGGATCAACTCGGTTCACGCCCGCTTTTGGTGCTGACCAATTTTCTGGATCTTGCCGGTGTCGGCCTGGTGATTTTGCTACCGAAGCAATTTATGGCGCTGCTCATCGGGGCGATGTTTTTTATAAACGGCTATGTTCATATCGCATTTAACGCGGCTGTGCAGCATTATTTTATCAGTATTTCAAACCGCACCCATCAGCTGGCCCAGGGGATTATTACCCGGGGACTCGGCGGTATCGTGGGAGGACTGGCGCTGGGCATTGCCGGGCTGGTGCTCAATGAGATGAAATCGGCTTTTGCCCAGGCGGATAATCCTTTATTGCACTTCAAGTTGTTCTATGCCGGCCTGTTCCTTCTTCTCATTGTTCGAACCGTTGTCTTTTTCAAGTTGCCCCCGCTCAAATCCCAGGGCATTCGAAATGCGCTCAGTGCATTATTTTCACCCTGGGACTGGCGTGCGATTTATGCGGTTAAGCGGGCCATCACCGTACAGAGCGAGGATGAAGAGAGCAAGGCCCTGGCAGCAATGATGCAGACCGGGTCTCAAATATACCAGTCTGATCTGGAAAGATATCTGAGCTCTCCCAGCATCTTTATCCGCCTGAGAGCCATGGATGCCCTTCAGCGCACAAAACCCAACCAGTCCATCGTTGCCATTCTGCAAAGAGACTTGACGGTCAATCAGTTCACCACCGCGCATCGTGCAGCCCACTGGCTGGGGCGGCTGAAAGTGGCCGAAGCCGGCCCGCTTCTCATAAACGCCGTCGAGAGTGATGATTTTCTTTTAAGCGGAGCTGCAATGCATGCACTGGTGGAAATAGACGAGCAGAGTGCGCTTGGGATAATGGAAAAAAAATTCGTGGAATCAGAAAATCCCTATGTACTGATTGAAGGCGCAAGAGCCCTGTCCTTTTGGGGAACGTTCCGGTATTATCGGATATTGCTTGAAAAATACCTGCTTGACATCCCCCCCCAGGCCAAAGACGAGCTCTCTCTTTCCGTCGCACGGCTGCTCGGGCTGTACGATTCATTCTATTTTGATCTGGGCATGCTGCACCGGGAGCCGTCCCAACTGTTTCGGGAATGGGAAGAACGATTCGAGATTCAAAATGCAGAAGAACTGATACGATCCATCCGTCAGGGCGATACCCCCAGGGGCATTCTTGATCTGTCTCTAAAAGCCCATCATCACAGGTTTCGAAGCTGGTTTTATGAAGACACCGAAAATTTTTTAAGACGACTCCCGGGAACCGTACACCAGGAAACCGCCTTTCTTATGGCCTTTCTTCTGCTCAGCCGCAACGGCCTGCATATCGATCCCGACAGATGACGCCGGTAATTGCCGATCCAGCCCAGGGCAACCGCATCTGGGATTTAGAGTATTTGATCAAAAAAGAATATTGGACTGAACACCAAATACAAATGCGTTTGCCCTGCGATCCAGCCCGGATCTATTTGACATTAAATAAAAGAACGCGGTATTGATCCCCGGACAACATCCGGTATGCTTACCGTTACTGAAAACCCTTTTTAGTAAGGATCTCCAAAATGCCAAAAAATAAAGTCATCGTCCCTGAGCACATCGATAAAAGCGGCATCAATGTTCTTGAAGCGTCCGATCTGGTTGAGACCGTCTACTACGACGACAAGCCGGTTTCGCCGGATGTTTATGCCGATGATCTGAAGGAAGCTGTTGCGGTACTGGTTCGCATAAAGGATTTTAATCGTGAAATGATCCAGCGCGCACCGAATCTTAAAATCATCGCAAAACACGGGGTGGGCGTTGATAATATCGACATGGCAGCCGCCACGGAAAGAAAAATCCCGGTGACCATCACTTCAACCGGCAATTCCGATGCCGTTGCCGATCATGCCCTGGGGTTTATGCTGTCGCTTTCCCGCAACCTGCCAAAAGCCGATGCCGATCTCAAGTCCGGGCAGTTTACCCGAAGGGAGCATTACACCGGCTTTGAACTCGGCGGCAAGACCGTGGGCATCATCGGGTTGGGCCGCATCGGTACCCGTGTGGCCAAACGGTGTGCCCTGGGTTTTGGAATGAACGTCATTGCATATGATCCTTTCGTCCAAAGCGACTATGCGGAAAAACACCATGCCCGATTGCTCGACGATCTTGAATCGCTGCTCAAGACCTCGGACTATGTCACCGTTCACACCCCGTTGACGGAATTGACGAAAAATATGATCGGTGAAAAAGAGCTTCAATCCATGAAACAGGATGCCTTTATACTAAACACGGCAAGGGGCGGCATCATCAACGAAACGGCTTTGTATAAAGCGCTCAAAAGGGGTTGGATCCGGGGCGCAGGTCTCGACGCCTATGTTAAGGAGCCGCCGCTTCCGGGTGAAAACCCGCTGCTGGAACTGGACAACATCGTGGTAACGCCGCATACTGCCGGCGGAACCAAAGAAGCCGCCGAAAAGATGGCGACCCTTGCGGCCGAAGAGATCCTCCGGGTATTAAAGGGGCAACTGCCCGAACATCCGATCAATCCTGAAATATATGAATAAAGGAGACTATGACATGGCAACAACCCTGGGTTCCGGGCAATTTACTTACCAAGTCGAAATGGATTGGGCGAAACTGCCGGAAGGCTGGTCGTTTCGTGAGGTTGTAGACGTAGCCGTCGATTCAAAAGACCGGGTATTCGTATTTAACCGGGGCGAACACCCCGTCATGGTGTTCGATTCCGACGGAAATTTTATAAATTCATGGGGCGAAGGGCAGTTCAAACGCCCCCACGGCATCACCATCGGCTCGGACGATATGCTCTACTGTACCGACGATGACATGCATGTGACCCATAAATTTACCCTCGACGGCAAGCAGTTGATGACATTGGGCACACCCGGTGTGGCTGCCGCGTTTCAGGGCGGGGATCCTTTCAACAAACCGACAAAAGTCGCACTCGACCCGAAAACGGGTGATCTGTATGTGGCGGACGGATACGGGAACTCAAGGATTCATAAATATTCACCCGACGGGAAGCATCTTTTTTCGTGGGGAAACCCAGGCTCGGAACCCGGAGAGTTCAACCTGGTGCACAGCGTCTGCACCGACAGAGACGGCTATGTCTATGTGGCCGACCGGGAGAATCACCGGATCCAGATATTTGACGGCGAGGGGCACTTTCAGACCCAGTGGCATGATATGCACCGGCCCTGCGGGCTTCATATTAATCCCGAAGGCGATCAGTATATCTATGTGGGAGAAATAAGCTCCCAGTTGTTTATCAACGAAGCCTATCCCAACCTGGGGCCCCGGATAAGCATCTATTCACCGGAGGGGAAAAGATTGGCCCGGTTCGGTGACACCCAGTGGGGAGAGGCGGCACACCAGTTTATCGCCCCCCACGGCATCGCTTCCGACTCAGAGGGGAACCTGTATGTGGGCGAGGTCTCGGTGTCATTTCTCGGCAGCCGTCTGGATCCGCCGAGACCGGTGCCCTGTTTTCGCAAGCTTAAGAAAGTGAGTTAAAAAAGGAATCTTTATGAACATCGTAATAACAGACGGTTACACCCTGAATCCGGGGGACAATCCGTGGGATGAAATTGGAGCCCTCGGGGATCTGACCGTTTACGACCGAACCGAACCGGACAGGCTTCTTGAGCGGGTCAATTCGGCGGAAATCCTCATTGTCAATAAGACGCCCATCCGCCGTTCCGCCATTGAACAGCTCGACAGACTGAAATTTATAACTGTTTCCGCAACCGGGTATGACATCGTTGACATTGATGCCGCCGGTAAACGGGGGATCCCTGTTTCAAATGTTCCGGTGTACGGCACGGAAACCGTCGCCCAGTATGTCCTTTCGCTGGTTCTCGAACTGGCCCGCCAGGTTTCTATCCATGATGCAGCCGTTAAGAACGGGGAGTGGGCCGCTCAGCCGGATTGGAGTTTCTGGAAAAAACCGATGATCGAGCTTGCCGGAAAAACCATGGGAATTGTCGGATTCGGGCGCATCGGGAGACGCATCGGTGAACTTGCCCATGCCTTCAGGATGAATGTGGTTGCACACGACCCTTTCCCGGGTGAACCGCCCCCTTTTAAACCCTTTTCTCTGCTTTCACTGGAAGAGGTTTTTTCAGGATCGGATTTTATCAGCCTGAACTGTAACCAGACACCGGACAATGCCGGTTTTGTAAACCGGGACCTCATCGGCCTGATGAGCAAAAAGGCCTATTTGATCAATACGTCCAGGGGCGGCCTGGTAAACGAACCCGATCTTGCCCATGCGCTCAACAGAGAACAGATTGCCGGCGCAGCAGTGGATGTGGTTTCGGAAGAACCGATCCGTCCGGACAACCCGCTGTTGAAGGCAAAAAATATATTCATAACCCCACATGTTGCATGGTCTGCACTTGCTGCACGACAACGGCTCATAACGGAGACGGCGGCCAATATAAAAGCCTTTATTTCAGGAACACCTCAAAATGTTGTCAACGGTTCCGCTATCAAATAATCGAAAGGGATAATCTGGAGGTTCCATGGCCCGTTTAGAAAATTTAGTTGAAAGTGAAAGAGCCCATCTGCTCGGACTGCCTTGCCCGACATTTGAAAAAGCACCGTGGAAAACTCCTCCGCCGCTAAAAAAATGTCGAATTGCATTGATTTCCACTGCCGGTCTGCATAAAAAAGACGACCGCCCCTTTGAAATGGGCGCAAACGACTACCGGATCATCCCGGCAGATATCGAATCGAAAGACCTCATCCTCAGCCATATCTCCGCCAATTTCGATCGCACCGGTTTTCAACAGGACTGGAACGTCATGTTTCCCCTGGAGCGATTAAGAGATGCGGTAGACAAAAAAGAAATCGGAAGTGTTGCCGACTATCATTATTCATTTATGGGTGCAACCGAACCCCAAAAAATGGAGAAAACCGCAAGGCATCTTGCCGAAATCATGAAAAAAGACGCCGTAGACGCGGTGCTGCTCGTACCGGTCTGACCGAACTGCACGCGCGCCGTGGGCGGGCTTTCTCATTATCTTGAAGACGAAGGGCTGGCGACCACACAGATCAGCCTGATCCGGGAGCACACCGAACGGATGAAACCACCCCGGGCGTTGTGGGTTCCTTTTGAACTGGGGCGCCCTTTGGGTGTACCCAATGATTCCGAATTCCAAGGCCGGGTGCTGAAAAACGCGCTCACACTGCTGGAATCCGCCCGGGGTCCGGTGCTTGAAAATTTTCCGGAAGATGCGCCTTTCCGTGCCACAGACGGTGGTGCCCCGGCATGTCCGGTCGACTTCCGCCCTAAGAAAGAACTTATCACGGAGCTTGATCACCTGCTGTCTGAATTCAAACAGGAATTTGATCAGATGCACAACTGGTACGATCTTTCAAAAAACCGCCGGGGTCGAACCACCGCAGACTCATCCGGCCTTGATCCGGAGATGACCGCCGAGTTTGTCACCCGGTTTGCCCGGGGAGAAACCCCGGCCCGGCCTCTGCCGGAAGCGTCCCTCGGCACAAATATCAAGATGGCCGTGGAAGATCTGAAAGCCTATTACACAGAGGCCGTCACCTCCCAACCGGGCCAGCCCACAGACAGCACCGCCCTTGCCGACTGGTTCTGGAGCCGGACCACCGCGGCCCAGGTCATCAATGAGGTCCGAAAACGATGTATGACAGACGATGATGAGCACATAAAGCGCATCGGCGGCTCACTGCTCATACCCAAGAGTCAGATCCACCGATTTGAGGTTTGACCTGGGCCGCAACATATGACATGAATAGGTACCTGAAAGCCTTATGGGAATCCCCTGTTTTGGCTCTTGGGTCTTGACCAGTCCTTTAGTGGAGAGGATCGTTGTTTTGGATGATTCCAACAAACGGCAACATAAACGTGCCCACATCAAATGGCCGGTAAAGATACAATCGGAGAAAAAAACCTTTAACGGTGAAACGAGAAACATATCCGAATCCGGTCTCCTCATCTGCACAAAGGAACCGTTACGCCTCAACCAGGACTACAGTATGTCCATCCATTCTCCGGATGCCGATATTTTAGAATTCAACGGCAAGGTTGTATGGTCGGATCTCTACGGAATCGATGAGAGCGAAGCGGTCTATGGCATCGGGATCTGTTTTATGAAGGTATCGGAGACAGAACTGGATACACTCAAGCGCAAGGTGCCGAATCCTTAAACCGCTGAAGATGATGCACGATTATTTTCCCCGACAATTTTATGCGCTTAATTCCCATGCGTTTCCGACCCGTTAAAAATGAAGCGATTTCAACTTGATGCCCTCGATATCACCCTGGAAAAAGACGGTGCTCAATCCTTTTCAAAGGTCAGCTATCCGATCCGGTATGGCCGTTTTTCCGAAGTTCGGACTCCGGAACATATATTCCAGTTCAACCGTAACGGTGAAATAAAATATGTCCAGGGAAGAAACAACCGGTGGCCGCACCCCAGCGAGTGGTTCAAACGGACCCTTTCAAACGACTGGATCTATTACTCCACCGGTGGTTACAAGGGCGTTTTCAGTCTCTTTGGAGAATATTATCTCCCATGCCTGCCGTACCCGAGCAACACGGTCATCAGCACCTACGCGTTCGAGCAGTCGGTATTGGATGACGCCCTCGCCGCATGGAGCTCGCTTGTAAAAAAAATTAAACGTTACCCGAAAGGCGCCATTCCAGAGGAAGTTTTCGTTTTTTTTACCCGTCTGATCGAAAACGACCCCGCGGCGTTGAAACAGATGGCAGCAAAACTTCATTCGGCAATCCGTGGACATGTCTCCGTACTTCCGCCGGATGCAAGACATGTCGACTACAACGTCATCCCGATGATGATAGCCGATGGGTGTCTTTATAATTGCGGGTTTTGCCGCGTAAAGTCCGGCCGGTCATTTTCACCCCGAACAGAAGATGACATCGATGATCAGATACAAAAACTGAAAAAAATTATTGGACCGGAACTTCTTAATTATAACGCAATCTTTCTTGGCCAGCACGATTCCCTGAATGCGGAACCGGCTCTCATCGAGTTTGCAGCTCAAAAAGCCTATGAGGCGTTCGATTTCAAAAAATCGTTTATAAAGGGGACGTATCTTTTTCTTTTCGGAAGTGTTGGATCGTTTCTTTGCGCACCCGATGTACTGTTTATGGCTCTGGACAAACTTCCGTTTTATACCTATATCAACCTGGGACTTGAGTCGACGGATGCCGAGACCCTTGCCGTTTTAAAAAAACCGGTCGATTCGGAAGCGGTTCATGAAGCATTCATTAAAATGCATGAGACAAACAGACGCTATGAAAATATCGAGGTCACGGCAAATTTCGTAATTGGCGATTATCTTCCGGACACCCATGAAACAGCACTTTCTCGACTGCTCGGAAACGGAATCGACCGGACATACAGCAAGGGAGCCGTCTATATTTCTCCGCTTGAAAAAAATAAGAATAACAGGGATATGTTAAATCGGTTCCTTAAGATAAAAAATCACAGCCGGATTCCGGTCTTTATCTACCTGATCCAGCGATTGTGATTTCAAATAACAAAACAGAAGAAAGGAGGTTGTTATGTCTGTAAATGATCGTTTGAAAGCGCTAAACATCACTCTGCCGGAGGTACCGGGTCCGGCGGGAAACTATGTGGATGCCGTAAAAACGGGGAATCTGCTCTATCTCTCGGGGAAAGGCCCCCTAGAGACAGAAGGGGGTGCCGGCACCGGAAAACTGGGAAAAGACGTCACCATCGAGCAGGGATATCAGGATGCACGCTCGGTTGGCCTGATTATGCTGGCGGTACTGCAGAAAGAACTGGGCAGCCTTGATCGTGTCAAAAGAGTGGTAAAATTACTGGGGATGGTAAATGCGGTTCCCGAATTCGGGGATCAACCGAAAGTCATCAATGGATGCTCGGATCTGTTGGTGGAGGTTTTCGGCGAAAAGGGGCGCCATGCCCGATCCGCCGTCGGAATGGGATCCTTACCCAGCCAGATCACCGTAGAGATCGAAGGCATATTTGAAATCGAATAAAGAATCCGGCCGCCCGTAAGGCGGCTGTTTCGGACGGATTGAAATCGGCATGGGGGTATTATTAGTAAGCGCCCCCATGCCGTGTATATCCGGCACAAGGTATCATACGGCAACAATCGGAGGAGGAAGTCCTTCCAAATGTCTCTGCAAATGTGGGAAATCGGATTGATGGCGGTTGCTTTGGGATGTGACGCATTTGCCGTGGGGCTCGGCACGGGTGTCCGCTTCTGTGCGCCGCGACAGGTTTTTCGGCTCTCTTTTCATTTCGGCCTGTTTCAGTTCATGATGCCGATTGCCGGCTGGGTAATGGGAAGGCATATACTCAGTTGGGCCCAACGGGTGGGCCCCTGGATAGCGTTTTTGCTGCTGCTGCTCATCGGCGGAAAAATGTTATATGAAGGGTTTTTTTCAAACGATGAATCCACCGAGTGCAGTGATCCCACCCGGGGAATGAGCCTGGTCATGCTGTCCCTGGCAACCAGCATCGATGCCCTGGGGGTGGGATTCAGCCTGGGTGTATTAGGTCAAGGATTACTGTTTTCAGCCATTTGTATCGGAATCACAGCCGGCGGCATGACCTGGATAGCCATGAAACTCGGCAATAAATTATCAGAACGATTTGCCCATCGAATGGAAATCTTCGGCGGTGGAATTCTGATTCTCATCGCATTCAAGCTGCTGTTTTTTTAGAGATGTTATCCCTTGACAGCACGTTCTTTGACCCTTAATTTCAGGAACAAATTTAGTCCCTTTATTGGAAATTTCACAGGTGAGGTTACGGATGGTAAATATTTATCGGAACTGGTTTCTGGCCAGCAGGCCCTGGTCGTTTTCCATGTCAGCTATCTCCGTCAGCGTCGGTGCGGCGCTGGCCGGCATGGATGGGCCCTTTTCATGGCCGTTGTACCTTTATACATTGCTTACGATGACCGTTTTGCATGCGGCCACAAATCTCCTGAACGACCACTATGATGTATTGAGCGGCGTCGACGACAAAAAGGTTTCCACCGCCCAATATCGTCCGCACCCTCTGCTCGAAGGAAAACTTTCGCCGAATCAAGTCAAAATCGGCGCTTACCTGCTCTATGCCATTGCGATTATCGCCGGTATTTATCTGGCTGCCCTGCGAGGGTGGACCATCTTAACCATCGGCATCATCGGCGTCCTGGCCAGTTTAACCTATACGGCGCCGCCGTTTAAATACAAATACATCGGCCTGGGTGAGTTTTCAGTCTTTTTGATGTGGGGTCCATTGATGGTCGAAGGCTCCTATTTTGTCCAGCGGCAGATGCTAGGCAAATCCGCCTTCTGGGTGTCGCTTCCCTTCGGTGCGCTGGTTGCACTCGTGCTGCTGGTGAACAATCTGCGCGATATGAAAAACGATGAAGAAAACGGCATCCGAACCCTGCCGCTGCTTATCGGTCGTTTAAACGGTGTCCGGTTATATATAGCGCTGGTAATCATCGCTTATTTGAGTATTTTATGGATGGCCTTTATGGGACCCCTGCGGCTCTGGTCTCTGATTGTGCTTTTTTCACTTCCACTGGCGTATCGTTTATTAAAGCAGATTGGACGAAACATACCCCTTGACGGCGATGCGCAAACCGCACAGCTGGATACGGCATTCGGTGTGTTGCTCCTAACATCCCTGATTCTCGGGGGCATATTTTGAATTCCGGCAAAGTCCGGTGGTATCCCCTGCTCGGCACCGTCGCCCTGGCCTTTGTGTTGTGGTTTGTAACGTTCTACCTGACCTGGGGTACCTTCTGGGTTAAAATCTCTTTTTCCGCCGCCTCTCTGGCCGGACTTTCCCTTTGGCTGCAGCCGAACCGCAGGAAGCAACTTCGATTCAATGCCCGGTCGATTCTCACGGGTCTGCTCTCCGCCCTTTTGCTCTATTTCATCTTCTGGCTGGGCAAAAAGGTTTCCACGGCCATATTCCCGTTTGCCGATCACCAGATCGGCGGGATTTATGGGATCGGAGAAGGCACTTCCATGTGGGTCATTGCCATGCTGCTGTTTCTTGTAACAGGCCCCAGCGAAGAAATTTACTGGCGGGGATACCTCCAGGAAAACCTGATGAAGCGCTTCGGCCCGGGGCGGGGATGGCTCATCGCCACGGCTATTTATGCCGCCGTTCACATCTGGTCATTTAATTTTATGCTCATCGGCGCCGCCGCGGTGGCCGGGCTGTTTTGGGGGGGTATTTACCGGTACTCAGGAAATCTGGCTCCGGTGATCGTTTCGCATTCCATCTGGAGCGGTGTGATATTTGCTATATTTCCAATGCACTAGATCCTTATACACCGTTGATGGGGCTAAATGCTGTTCTGTAACAGAATGCGGTTAATTTAATTAATTTGGACAGTGAAATGAGCTAAAGTTTGAAGTGAGCTAAAGTGAACTAAAGTTGTTGAATTCTATCAATTTTATAAAATGGTGGAGCGACACGCGGCGCAAGCGCCTGCGCTGCGCGAGCGACTCCTCAACTTTAGGCACTTTAGATCACTTTAGGCATTTTACACTTGTTCATTAAATATTCAATGCCTGATCGCTGAGGGCTGAAAGCATCTTTTTCTATTTTTCTTCACGGGTCTGATTGACCCGATAATTGTTCACCGCCTCATGCAGAGCCCCCAACGCCAGTGCGGCGCAGTGTTCGTTCTCTTCGGGGAGGCCGCCGGCCCGGGCCATGATTTCCGTTTCTGAAATGCGCATGATCTCTTCCGGGGTTTTATCAAATGCCGACTCGGCTGCAAATGATCCGCAGATGATCGTCGGTGCACATCCATCCGTCTGGAACGCGGCATTGCAGACCCTCTCGTTTTCAAACTTCAGGTAGATGACTACAGAGTCTCCGCACGATCTTCTGGCATGCCCGAACGCATCGGCATCTAGAATCACCCCCATGTGTAGGGGATTCTGCCACCGTTCGAAAGCGACCTCACCAAACTTTACCCTTGCTTCATCCACCATCATTTCCTGAAACCGTTGAACAAAAACATCTATTTCATCCGACATGGTCTACCCCCTATATATACAAAAAGCCTGCCCAGGCAGACCGGGTCAATATACGGCAGGTGCCCGGATATTTCAACCGTCATGGGAGTGCAGCAACAGGGGAAACGCATTTGGGTTTCTTGTTCAGAAATAATCCTTCTGCGACTGAAGATTTACGCGCACCCAATGAACATCGAACACTCAACATCGAACGTCCAACTTCGAATAATGTATTCTGTCAATTTATAAAAAACTGAAAAGCACGCGGCGCAAGCAGAGCTACTCTTCGGATTTCGATCCGGCTGAGTCGTTCGTCACTTAGTTCAGGACCCATGGGCGCGTCACAGGTCGCGGTCCGCTTTTATTAAAATAGATAAAGCGCAGCGCTTCCCGCATTCGACGTTCGATGTCGGAGTCTTCGCTACCTGGGCGTTCGATGTCGGAGTCTTCGCTACCTGGACGTTCAATTGTCTTCAGATCATGTCTTTAGCGTGATTAACTGTTCCGATATTCCAAATGCGTTTGCCTTGGAGTGCAGCAGCAATTCTCAAAGATTTTCTTGGCAACAAACAGGTCTCATGTTATAGGGACCATTTTAAAACGAATCGAATACTGACGATACAAGAAAGGAACACCTGCCATGCCGATGTCCAAATCCTATGAATCGCGTCTGTCTCCGATACTTAAAGATATTGTCTCACACTTCGGCACCCCTTTTCATATATATGACGAGACCGGTTTGCGGGAAACCGGGCAGTATCTCATCGATTCATTTTCAAAAATGGATTGTTTCCGGGAATATTTTGCGGTTAAAGCCCTTCCGAACCCACGGATACTGGAGATCATGAAAGATATGGGATTCGGATTCGACTGCAGCTCCATCCCGGAGCTTCTTCAGTGCCGCAAGATCGGGGCAGCGGGTGAAGATATCATGTTCACCTCAAACAACACCAACCGGATGGAGTTTGAAGCGGCTGCCGCAGACGGCGGCTGCATTCTGAACCTTGATGACATCAGCCTTGTTCCAAAAGTGCCTGAAATGCCCGAGCTCATCTGCTTCCGATACAACCCGGGACCCCAGCGAACCGGTAACGACATCATCGGAAATCCCGCAGAGGCAAAATACGGAGTCAGCGAAAAGCAGCTGACCGCAGCCTACCAGGCGGCCAAGGACCGGGGCGCCAAACGTTTCGGCCTGCATACCATGCTGGTGTCCAATGAACGAAACCACCGGTATATGCTCCAGACAACAGACATGCTTCTTGAAAAAATAGCGTCATTATCCCAGTCTCTCAATATCGCCTTTGAATTTATAAATATCGGCGGCGGGCTGGGAATCCCCTACGAACCGGGACACGACCCATTGGATATCAGCACCCTGGCCGCCGGTATCACCGATCGATTCCGTGGTTTCAAGGAAAAACACGGGAGCGAGCCGAAACTGCTTATGGAGAGCGGGCGCTATATGGCCGGCCCCCATGGTGTATTGATAACCGAGGCCATTAATCGAAAGGACATCTACCGCACCTACATCGGGGTCGATGCCTGCATGTCGTCACTGATGCGCCCGGGCGTATACGGCGCCTATCACCATATCAGTGTACTGGGAAAGGCGTCCGATATCCCGGCACCGCCGGTGGACATCGTTGGCTCTCTTTGCGAAAACAATGACAAATTCGCTGTCCAGCGCCCTCTACCGGAGATCCAGAACGGGGATATCCTCATCATTCAGGATACCGGCGCCCATGGACATTCCATGGGGTTTAACTACAACGGCAGACTGCGCCCCAAAGAGCTGCTGCTTCGAACGGATGGGTCGGTGGAATTGATTCGGCGGGAAGAAACCGTGGAAGATCATTTTGCCACACTTCGGTTTGATGCCGACATTATCAGACCCTGACCGGAGCAGTTCTAATAATTTCAGAGATCGGAGTGTTTTTCAAATGCCATCGCTCCATGAATCATAAGCGACGCCATCGCACAGACTGCTAAAATCGCAAATACCAAGCACCAAATTACAAATAAATCACAAATTCAAAATTCCAAACGGGTTCAATGTGATTTTTTTTGTTTGGAATTTTGAATTTCGGACATTATTATTTGTTTGTTTTTTGGGATTTGTTATTTGAAATTTCCCCGACAAATCAAGATTTGCACTTCGCTCCAACCGGCTTACCGCCTCTGGAGGATTTATCCGGGTCGGGTTTACGGGTTTGCTTTGATCCGCTTTCTTGACGAATGGGGGATAAAATACCCGGTACTGTCGCCGGCAAACGGATAATCCAGCTCTGTTTTGACCTTTTCTATGGCATCTTCCACAAAAACGATCCCTTTTTCGTCGGTAAACACCTGGCAGAAAAATTCCCCCCAGGTTGTCACATAAACCGCTGCATACTCATGTATGCGGTTGAGCCTTCGGCTCAAACAGAAATTGACGACCAAAAAGAGTTTGAAAACCTGGGCTTTATGGAGAAGCCCCGAGGCCGGGAGTTTATCAATTTCTTCTAAAGAAAAAAATCCGTTTATCGCTTTCACAAATTCGGTTAAGTCCTGAATCGATATCGGCGTCGGGTTCGGCATGAGCTGAAGGGATGCGGCCGACCCAACGAGATCGTTCCGGACCAGCCAGATGATGAGCTCTTCAATACGCCCCATCTGCTTGATCAGTTCATTGGAATTTTCGGTTTTCTGCTTACCCTTTTTCTGATGCACCAGCTGCCATTGGTGTAAGCCGTTTCCGTTTTCGATATATTGCAGGTTCAGTTGCTCAAACAACTGCTTTCCATGAGAAATGAGCGGAAGTTTTTCAACTTTTGAAGCCTGTTTGGAAAATTGAACAAACATTTTCCGCCCCAGTATCGTTAAATCTTCCGGTGTGATGGCAATTTTGCTGTCTTTGGCGGCCCGCATCGATCGGCTCAGTTTTTCATAGGTTCCCACCATAAACTGAGTGATCCGGTTGCTGAGCAAAAAACTCTTCTCAAACGGCCAGTCTCGAAAACCACCCAGGCTCTGGACCTTTGACGGGTCCCAGTGCCAGCGGCGGAGGTAGTCTGTAACAACCTCCTTCCGGGTGGGGATGACGGAAGCTTCCAAATCCTGGACCCTGCGGATTCCAAGCTTGAGAAAAAAACAGATTTGAAGCAATGACACCGCCTGTTTTTGATCGATCCCCCTGTAATAGCCGAACACCTCTTCAAAAAGAACCAGATATGGATCCATTGAACGCAACGCATGGGTTCCGGATGCCCATTTGGCCTTTAACTGATTACACAAGAGGCCGTCCGGAGCATCGGTCTGCAAATACTTTTCCAAAAGTGCCATTTTCATAACCGATTTGTAGGGGCTTTTCAGGCTCTTTAACAGCTGCCAGATGGAGGCGCCAAAATACTCCCCCTTGGGAATGGCGGAAACATTCCCTAAATCAATTAAATCACTATTAAATGCTGAGGATATTTTTAAAAAATGTTTGTAATATTTATCTGTTGCCCAGGGCGGAACCGCACACCAGAAGGGGACTCTTCCGGCAACCAGAATCATGGTTCGATAGAACTCCTCCTTGAGTATCTTACCCTGGGCCGATCCGGAGCTCTCATGGTCACTGCCCCCGAAACGATCCTCCCGCACCTCGGAAAGGGGTACGATAAAGAAATGAATCTCCGTGTCGAACATCCTATCCGCCCACTGTTCCATGGCCGCCATTTTTTCATTGAGCAGTGAAAGCTGTTTCTCGCCGATTTTAGATTCATCCACGCATATCCAATAATCGATATCCGAATCGGCCGATTGGGCAATGGTGCCGATGCTGCCGATGGTATATAATCCATCGATAACATGTGTGATCTCATGCAGGGCGACAGGACGGCCCACGTTGAAATACTTCTGCAGCAATTGAAAGGCCCTGGGCGCCGGGTGATACCCGGAGATGCCCGAGGGTGCGTTTCGAACCGGATTGTCTTCGGGTAAAAGTTCCAGATCGGAATGAATCAAGAGCGGGATCAATTCGAACAGTTCACCCTGTTGGGGGGAGAACGTGTCTAACGCGAGTTCGGTTCTTCGGGAATTATATCCCAGAAACGCTTCATGGGTATTTCTTATTTCTTTAGCGAGCATCAGCATTTTCAAACCACCGGTCTCAGCCAGGGCCTTTTCAAGGGGAAAAGATGATACCGCAAGGTCGAAAAACCGGGAATTTTGGACATTCAGATCCCCATGCAGTTTTGTCAGGGTGGAAATATCGACACCTTCGTAATCGCAAACTGCGGCCTTTGCCAATGAAAAATCGGCTAAATCAAGGCAGGCAAATCGAAAGGATACACCGGATAACTCTGCGTTCAAAAATGATGATGCCGTCAGGTCTGCACACAAAAAATGAACATCTGTAATTTTGGTATTTACAAATAGTGAATCCTGCAGGCTTGAAATGTCAAACCGAGACCCGTGTATCCGGCAGTTGATGAAATCGCATCCATCTAGGGTGGCTTCCCTGGCACTTATTATATTGAGATCGGCATTTTCAAACGACACGGCGTTCAGTACGGCTTTATCAAAATTCACATTTTCGAAATAAGCGTTTTTAAAAGATACCGAATCCAGTTTGGCTGAAGAAAATTTCACATGGGATAGGGTGGCGCCGCTAAAATCAACATTTATAAGCTGTTTATCGGACAGGTCGATTCCCGAGAGGGTCTCGCCCTGGAAGTTTTCACCCTTGATAAATTTGCGGCTAATCCGATCCTGAATGTCTTTTTTTCGCTTTCTCTGGGTGATTTTTCCGAATAATTTCTTTTTCGGCTTGGGTAGCGCCGAGATTTTTGAGGTCTTCGGTTTGCAGATCGCATCGGTTTCATGGTTCCGAATGGACTCGGCTTCTTTCAGAAAGGCTTTCGCTTCAGCGCTGAATGGGTTGTCACTCCCTGCGAAATAGTTCAAAAACTGAATCAGTTTATCAGGATTTTTTTCAAAAACCATCTGCCCCACAGATGATCGTGCCTGACCCGACAGCTCCGGGGGCAGGGCATTAAAAAAAGAATTCAATTCCCTCCATTCAAATGTATCCATGACGTGATGAATCGGCTCACGCATGGCCGGATCATTCCGATAGATTCCGGATGCGGCTTTTCCCAGCCCGGAGGCCCTAAGTGACGCAAGTGCACTGAGGGCATGCATCGCAACGGTCTTTTCATCCGATTCCAGCAGAGGCCATACCATTCCCATCACATCGGAATCCCTGGGAGCGTTCGGCTGGGTCAGCAATTTTAGAATTTCGAGGCGATCCTCAGACGGTCTGTTCGAGGCCAGCGAATCGACCATCGCATCCCGACAATCGGGGTATCCAAGAATGGCAGCAGCCTTTATGCCCTCGATTCGATCCGCCAGTTTTTCGGATTTCAGCCTGTTTTCCCGGATGGCGGTATGAATGTCTTCGCCTTTGAGGTAATTGGCAAAGAGAGGGTCCGGCGGACCGTCATGGTCGAAAAGTCCCGCCAAAAATGAAACAATGGCATCCGGATCGTTGATCTCTTCAAACAGCACCCGCACAAGGCGCAAATACTGTCTACGGACCCATATCCTGTCCAGGGCGTACTGATGGAGCAGGGTGAGCTGGAGGCCGGCGGGCAGCCTCTTGATCATCTCCATCATGATGTTTTCAGAAACAAACCCCTGGGAAAAAAAATACCAGGCAAGCGTCGGCCCCCTGCCGCCGACCTTTAACAGGCTGGAAAAAAAAAGTTCGGTCAGCTTCAGATCTTTGGTAAGCTTCAGCTCCCCGTAGACCACAGCGGTGAAACGGCCCGTTTTCTTGATTATATTTTCCTGAAATTCAGCCCCGCCCCCCCTTGACAGCGCGGCCTGCTGGGCGAATTTCTCTAATGATTTTTTTGCCTCCTCTCTTACGGGTCGGACATACTCTTTGAGTCCGAGCATGATCGGTTCCAGGCCGTCTTCAACATCCAGTTCGCCGGCAAACCGGATCATATCCATTTTGATTCGGGAATCAGCGGTCTTCCACTCTTTTTTAAATGCTTCAAAAGAGAAGGTGTTCTCCGGTGAAAGCAAAGATGTCTCTTCCATAAAAACGCCCACGACAAAGGATTTCTATACTGCGTTTCAAACACGACGCTCCGAACGTATAAAATCGGTCATTCCATAAAAAAGGTTTACATGTTTTTCAGAAAGGTTCCGTAATGGGAAAATGGCAGGATACGGTATGACCGGTCTCAAAAATTGAGACCGTTGGCGGCTTTTCCTTGCAGCGATTTTCTGCTTTCCAGCAGCGGTTGCGAAAACGGCAGCCGGATGGCGGGTTGAGCGGGCTCGGCACCTCCCCTTCGAGAAGAATTCGCTTTTTTTTGGGTTTGCCGGGTGTAATTTCCGGTTCCGCCGACAACAGTGCAAGGGTGTAGGGATGTGCGGGTCTTTCATAAATATCGTCGGTCTCTCCCATCTCCATAATTTTCCCGAGATACATAACCGCCACCCGATGGGAAATATGGCGTACCACCGAAAGATCATGCGCAATAAAAATGTAGGCAACCCCAAGTTGCCTCTGCAAGGATTCCAACAAATTGACCACCTGGGCCTGGATCGAGACATCCAGGGCCGAAACCGGTTCGTCCAGAATCAAGACGTCCGGGTTCAGTGCAAGGGCCCGGGCGATACCGATCCGCTGGAGTTGCCCGCCGGAAAATTCATGGGGATAACGTCCGGCATACTCCGGTCGGAGACCGACCTGCTCCAGTAATTCCCGGATACGGTTCGGCCATTGCGGTCTGGGCAGAATATCCGGATGGATGATAAACGGCTCGGTAAGAATCTGGTTAACCGTCATCCGCGGGTTCAAGGCGGCATACGGATCCTGAAACACCACCTGGATACGCCGGCGAGTTTCTTTCAAGCACTGGCTGCCGAGTTTGAACAGATCCTGGCCGTCGAATTCGGCCCTGCCGCCGTCTGCTTCCTCCAGCAGCAGCAGGGTGCGGGCCACAGTCGATTTGCCACAGCCCGATTCCCCGACGATACCCAGTGTCTCACCACTGTACAAATGGAAGTTGATACCGTCGACAGCCCGTACCTTTCCCTTCTGCCGGCTGAAAAAACCGCCACCCATGGAAAAATGCTTCACCATCTCCGTTACCTGGAGAATCGGCGGATTCGAGCTATTTAAAACATCAGGTATCATTTATATCATCTACCCTGAGGCACTCCGCATAGTGTAAGGATCCGAAGCGCTTTAATTCCGGCGATACACGCCGGCACATATCACCTGCTTCCGGGCAGCGGGGATGGAACGCACAGCCCGAAGGTATCCTGGCCAGATTGGGGGGCGATCCGACGATCGGCGTCAGCGATTCTCCTCTTCGTTGGGTTTGCGGCACCGAACAGAGCAGCCCCTTGGTGTAAGGGTGCACCGGGTGCATCAGCACGTCTTGAATGGATCCGGTTTCGACGATACGTCCGGCGTACATGACGGCCACCCGGTCTGCGGTTTCAGCAACCACGCCGATGTCATGGGTGATGAGAATCAGGGCCATACCCGTTTCCTTGCGAAGTGCCTCAAGTAAATCCATGATTTGAGCCTGGACCGTCACGTCAAGGGCCGTTGTGGGTTCATCTGCAATGAGCAGATCCGGTTTCAGCGCGATGGCCATTGCGATCATGGCCCGCTGCCGCATACCGCCGGAGTATTGATGAGGGTATTCACGTGCGCGCTGGGCAGGTTCCGGGATCCCCACCCCTTTGAGCAGATCGAGGGTCCGGCGTCGAGCCTCTTTCTTGTCCATTCGGCGGTGAACCCTGAATACTTCGGATATCTGCCATCCCACAGAGAATACAGGGTTGAGGGCAGGAAGGGCATCTTGGAAAATCATGGCCATCTTTTCCCCTGAAAAGCGCCGCCATCTTTCTTTGGATATCCCCAAAAGATCGGTACCGTCAAAGTTTATGGCCCCGGCTTTTATCACTGCCGGAGGAGAGGATAAGAGCTTCATGATGGCCATGGCAGAAACGGTCTTTCCGGAACCGCTTTCACCCAGAATGGCAAGCGTTTCCTCCCTGTTGACATAAAAGGATACGCCATTGACGGCCTTAACAATTTCAAGACCCGATCTGAACTCGACAGTCAAGTCCTTTACTTCAAGCAGGTTATCGTTATTCATGCGCTTTCATTGCTTCAAGACGCCATCGCTGCACAGGATCCATGGCCATGCGCAGCCAGCTGGAAATTAAGTTGCCTGAAAGGGTGGTCAGCATAATCATCACTCCGGGGAAAAAGGAAAGCCACCATGCACTGGACAGATAACTGCGGCCCTGGGCGACCATCAACCCCCAGGTGATGTCCGGGGGTTGGATGCCGATACCGAGAAAACTGAGGCCGGATTCGGCAAGCATGACAAAGGCAAAATCCACGGTCAGGATGGTGGCGACCGTGGGCAGGACCACCGGGGTAATATGGCGGAAAATAATTCTCCTCCGACTGCTGCCGAGCACCCGGGCCGCATCCACAAAGAGCCGTTCCCGTATTTCCATGACCTCGGCCCGGGTAACCCGAATGTAGACCGGAAACCGGGTAATCGCCAGAACTATAACCAGATTATAGACTCTGGGTTCCAGGATATAGAGAACGATCACGGCAAGCAGAAGCGACGGGAAACTCTGCAGCACATCCGAAAACCGCATGATGACATGGCTGGGCCACCGGCCGAGATATCCTGCGAAAAGACCCATCAGACTCCCGATTATCATGGATAGAAGCGCTGCAGACAACGCAACCGCCAGTGTATTGCGGGATGCCACGACCAGGCGAGCAATCATGCTGCGGCCCAGGGAGTCGGTTCCCAGAACGTTTATCCAGCCCTTTTCAATGGAGCCGGGTGGCGTGTTCCGGGCACGAAGATTCAGTTTTGTGGCCGAATTGCCGAGCAGTTCCGGTCCGATGGCCGCTGAAACCGCTATTAAAAGCAGCCAGCAGACGGAAAAAAAAACAAAAGGGTCTCTGATCAGAAGTCGCCAGACAGATGTTCGGCGTTTGGCGATGAGCGGTTCTGCTATGTTTGGGTCGGTTTCTGCAGAGGCCATGTATTACCTGTAGCGGATGCGTGGGTCTAAGACCGCATATATGATATCAATTCCGATGTTCATCAGAAAGATTGCGCTTGCCGTCACCACGACAGCCGCTTGAACGACCGCAAAATCCCGTTGGATGATTGCATCGATCATCAGCTTTCCCACACCCGGCCAGCCGAATATCGTCTCCACGATGACCGCACCGTTGACAAAGCCGACCGCCTGATCTCCCGCCACGGTGATAAAAGACAGGCCTGCATTGCGAAGCGCATGGACAAATAAAATGGCCCGTTCCCCCACCCCTTTTGCACGGGCGGTTCGGATGTAAGGTGAGGCGAGAACAGTGATCATGGAAGCCCGCACCACCTGGGTCAGAAGCCCGGTGGGACGAAGGACCAGCACCATGATGGGCAATACCCAGTATTCAAATCCGCCGGGCCCTGAAGTGGGAACCAGTCTCAATCTGACGGCTAAAAACAGGATGAGCATGATCGCCACCCAGAAATCAGGGGCACTGGCACTGCCGAGGGACAGAATGGTTCCAATTCGGTCAAATATGCCGGTGGGCCGGTATGCGGCAAGCGCACCGATAATAATGGATAATATGACAGCAATTGTCATGGTAACCACAGCCAGAGCGAGGGTTGTCGGCATGGCTTCCAACACGATGGTCAGAGCCGGTCGATCCTGTCGGAGCGAATTTCCCATATCCAGCTTCAAAAGATCCGAAGCGAAACGCCCGAACTGTACAAGGAACGGGTCATTAAAACCGTGCCGTTCTGTAAATGCCTGGAGAACCTCAAGCGAGACGTCGTCGGGCAGATAGAGGCTGGCGGGGTTGCCTGTCAGTCGGACCAGGAAGAATACCAGGAGAATGAGGCCTACCATGGAGATGAAACTGTGGAGTATGCGGGTAAGCAGGTATTTTCTCAAATTCTGAACCTAGTGCCATTTCCGTTCCGTCAGCCCGGACGATGAACAACCCGGGTTGACGGAATCAGGGGTGTGCGTATGTAAAATTTACTTATTTGAATGTTATTTGCGCGATTTGAAGTTCACTGTTTGTTGCAATGGAGGGCTGGAAATTGATTCGTTTTCCGACCCGGGTGTATCCGACCATATGAAACAGCGGTACATCGGAGATAATGTCGTCATTCACCATTTTAAACACCTGCTGCCATAATTTTGTCCGCTCCGCGCCTGTTGCGATTTGTGCCTTTGCAACCAGCGCATCCAGATCTTTGTTGCAGGTGTTCGACTGACCCCCTTCACAGGCGTATTTGTTAAACACCGTAAATATGGGATCGCCGTTGTTGTTGTCATGCTGGCCCTGCTGAATGGCAGCCGGCTCTTTGGGGAATGGTTTTGTAAAGTAATTATTCCATACGCCGACTTCAAACATCTTCAGCTTTACGTTCAAACCGATCTCCTGGTACATGGATAGAGCGACTTCCATCACCTCCGTTGCATTCGGATAGATCCCGACACGGCCTACCATCAGGAGTTCCTTATCCACAGGAACGCCGTCTTTGCGCGCTTCTGCTATCAGTTTTTTCGCTTTTTCAGGGTCATAGGGCCACACCTTCAACTCCGGGTTATAACCGTTGATGGCGGGCGTTACCAGCTGGGTGGCCGCGACCACATCCTTGCTCAGGACGCTTCCCCGGATGGCATCGCGATCGATGGCATAGTTGAGCGCCTGGCGCACCCGGCGGTCACTTGTGGGCGGGGTGGTGGTATCGATGCGAAGACGTGAGGTTTCCGAGTTAAAATAGCTTGTATCCATTTTCGGGTCGTTTGCATCCTGCACCGCCAGATTGGGGGCGATATCCGCCTCACCGGTCTTTACCATGGCAGCCCGAACGGCCGATTCGCTCCGCCATACATAGACCGCTTTTTCAACCTGGGGTTTTTCTCCCCAATACCCGTCAAACCGTTCGAGAACAATCTCTTTTCCCGCGTCCCATTTGACAAACTTATAGGGTCCCGTACCCACCGGGTGTCGGCTCCACTTTCCCATGGGGGTATTGGGAGAGGTGATGGTCACCGTCCCCATAAGTGTTGGAAAAATAGGCTCGGGAACCGATGTTTTTATATTCACGGTGTGGCTGTCGACCACTGTCGGGGTCATGGTCAGGTGTTCGAGAAACTTAAACCGCACCTCGCATTCAACGCTTTTATCCATCAGACGATTAATGGAGTATTTAACCGCTTCGGCATTGAAATCTGCTCCGTCATGGAATTTAACACCTTTGCGCAGGGTCATCTGCCAGGTGGTGGGATCGATCTGCTTCCAGGAGGTGGCAAGCCTGGGGACAAGGCTTCCATCGTTGGGGTTGATTTCCGTCAATGGCTCAACGATATTTTTCAATACGACGCGACCCACTGCGGACCGGCAGGAATTGCAAGATTCGACGTTGTCAGGCTCTTCCGAGAGAACGACTTTTACAGTCTTTCCATGCGAGTCCGCCCCAACAGAGCCTGCATAAACACTTAAAAATATTACCAAAAACAACACAAAAATACACATAAATCGGTTCTTAAAAGCTAAATGACTCGATTTCATACAGGCCTCCTTTGGTTGTTGGATAAATAATAGGATGGTGCAAGTCATTAAAGGTGATAAAGATACGATTATCTTTGCCACCGTAGACGGAATTTGTCAATTTTTTTCCGTTATTGTGACTCTTTACGGATCTGAAATCCCACAGAGCCATCAGCGTTTTTTTTAACGATAATATTTTTCCGCCACGTTTCGTCATCCACGTCCGGGAAATCACTCCGATAATGGGCCCCTCTGCTTTCGCAGCGGCGCCGCGCGGCGCCAAGAACGATCTCGGCCAACAGCGCAGCATCTTTGACCTCCAGACACCGTATCAAATCGGAGAAATCCTCGGCGAAAAGGTGTTCTAATTTTTCGACCTTGATCTCATCCAGTCGATCAAGGGCCGCCGCAATCTCTCTGCCGTTCCGTATGACCCCGGCAGCAGTGGCGACCAGTGTCTGAATCTCGGATGTTGTTTCCTGAACTCTCAATTTTCCCGTCCGTTCCGTTTGGACCATCTGTTTTAGGCAGGTTTCACCGAGGGTGACCTCATCATCAGAAAGCGTTGGCAGATCACTTGCCGCTGCAAACTTCCCGGCAGTATCTCCGGCAATTTTCCCGAATACAATCGTTTCAGCGCCTCCGTTCCCCGCCATACGGTTGGCGCCATGGACGCCGCCGGCGGCTTCTCCTGCAGCAAACAGACCGCGCATACTGCATGAACAATCTGAATCCATCCACACGCCACCGATGAGGCTGTGGGCGACAGGGCCGACTTCAACGCGGTCTCTTTTCAAGTCGATACCGGCGGCCCTCAACCTTTTCTGTCTGTGGGGATAACTTCCCAATACAGCTGAAGGTATCGCAGTGCCGTCAAAATAGACCCCTCCGTGTTCACTCCCCCTATCGGCTTGGACTTCCCCGGCAATCAACAGGTCCAAATCGTGTTTGTGGGCATTTACCTCCGCTCTAAAAGGAGAGGCTGTGACAAAACGGTGATTCTGTTTGTTCAGCAATATTCCCCCCTCACCGAACATTGCCGTGGGAATCAGCAAGCCTCGAACCGATTCCGGGTAATAAACACCGGTCGGTTCGAACTGGATAAACTCCATGTCCACCAGTTCCGCCCCCGCCCGATAGGCCAGTGTGACGCCCTGGCCGATGATGTCATCCGGATAGCTCGAAAAAGGATACAGGTGTCCGATGCCGCCGGCGGCCACGACAACGGCTTTGGCATGAATTACCAGCAATCGTGAGTGCTTAAGATCGAGGGCAAGTGCACCGGCAATGCGATCTTCTGTTTGTAACAGTTCGATGACAACCACCGAAGAATAGAATGTGATGGCTTGCCGCTCGGCCTCTTTCCGTAGAGCATTTCCGATTTCGCGACCGGCCCTGTCCTGTATATAAAGGGCACGGCGATAACTGCCGCCGGAAACAAGCCTCTGTACATAGCGCCCCTCGATGCGGTCAAAACGAATCCCTAAAGACTCGAGCGTCTGAATGGAAGGAACCGCTTCAGACGCCAACCGCCTGGCCAGATCCTTGTGGTTGATGTGTCCGCCGCTTCGCAATATGTCCTGATAATAGACATTTTCATTGTCCCGGGGGTCCGCATGACCGAAGGGGGCATTGACCGCATCGTAATGAATCGAAGCACCCCGGCCTTTGGCCGCCACCGTAACCGATACGCCATGTGTCCTGGCGGCCAGCGCTGCCTTTAGACCCGAAACACCGGATCCGACAACCAGCACATCAGTGGTTATTGATTCTTTTTCCAGCATCTTTGAATCGACTCCGATGAATGGTCTTTGTTTTAAATGGTTATCCAAAAAGCTCAAGTGAACCCTATCGGCTCTGAATGATTGAGCATAGTGCATGGAGCACCGTTCTTCGCCCTCCGGGCTACGTCCCGGCAGGTAGGGTACGCGCGGTATCCTAATATTCTCTATGCCCTTTGCTCTATGCCCTTTGCCCCTTAATACTCCAAAATAAATCTCCGCAATATCCGGACCGCGGCCAGAAAATCTTCCATATCCATTTCTTCTCTTGGATTATGAGACCCGTTCTGGTTCCGGATAAAAAGCATGCCCGTAGGCACACCGGCATTGGCAAAAACCGCAGCATCGTGCCCGGCGCCGCTGGGTATGGTTTCGGCCACCAATCCCTCCGATTCGATGAGCGTAGAAAATCGTTCGACGATCGATCGATCGAGGAGCGCCGAAGGGGTTCGTATGATCGGATCGAACTCAAAAGAAACGCGGCGATCATGTTCGATGGTCTCACATTCCGAGTGCAGGAGCGCTTCCATGGCATTGAGCGTGCTGTCGTTCTGGCTCCTGGCCTCAAAGCTGAAACTGACATCGCCCGGGATGCGGGTCATGGCATGCTCCTGGGGATTGGTTGAGAGTATCCCGAAGGTCAAGACGACATCGCCGCCGTGCTGTAGAATCGTGTTCCAGTGATCATCGATCCGGGTGATGAGTTCAGATGCTGCAAATACCGCATCATGGCGCAGCCATCGGGGCACCGCCCCTGAGTGCCCGGCTTCACCGAGGCAGCGTATGCACCGGTGTCGCAAGTTGCCGCGGATACCGGCCACCGATGCCACGGGAAGCTTGCGATCGACCATAATGGGACCCTGCTCGATATGCAGCTCGATAAAGGCCGCTACCCGATCGGCATTGAGCAAGGGAATTCCCTGGGCAATCCTGTCGACATCCGCACCCGCATGGAGGAGATAGTCTTTAAACGGCTTTTGGGTATCCCGATGAAGCGCTTCCAGCTCCGTCGGGGTGATCTTTCCCAGAAGTGATTTGGATCCAAGATAGGGCACACCGAACCAGGCGCTTTCTTCCCCTCGAAAACCGATGGCCTTAACCGGCACGGGCGGCCGCACACCGGTTTGCTGGAATTCACACAACAAAACAAGCCCGGCCGCAACACCGGCCAGCCCATCATAGTTACCGCCCTTGGGCACCGTATCCAGATGGGAACCGATGAGAATATAGGGCGCTTCCGCAGCAGCATCCTGCTCGAATACAACATTTGCCGCAGGGTCCCGGAAGGTATGGATATTGAAACGCCGGGCGATTTCTTCCAGAAATGCAATGGTCTGCGTCTCCGTCTCCCCATAGGCAGCTCGCGTTACCCCGGTACTGTCCCTGGATATGTCCAGCACACCCGAAAAAATCTCTTCCGATAGTTTCCGTGTGTCCATTCCCTACAGATCCATTTAAGATTATTAAGTCTGCCGCAAAACCACCAAGATATATGCATATATAGATTCATCATTTAAAGAAAATGTCAAAAGAATGTTCCGTTTTCTGTTTGATGATCATGACGGTATCGTGAAAACAGGTTCCGCCCAACAACATATCGGATTTTTTGGCCATGGCGGCCACCAGGATAGATGACAGTCCCTTGACTTCATTGGGGTATTTCCCCTCATAGACGATCCTTATTCCCCACTCCATGCAATCCTCTCCGGCTCCTTTTGTTTGACAGAAATTTTAAACACTTATATTGTTTATCGATTAAGATTACCCAATCGTTAAGACCGAACAATCCATCCCTTAAGGGAATTGGGGCGTAAAATTCTTAAGCCAGGATGGTATCGATTCAGCAATGAATCCGTAAATGGCAGTGTCCAAGGAGTTATTCCTAATATGACGTTATTTCCAAAGATAAAAATCAGGTCCAAGATTCTGGCAATCATGACCCTGATCACTGTGAGTACTTCCATCGTCTTTTCAATTATTTATCTGAGAGCCCAAAAAGAATCACTCCTAAAAAGCTTCGACGCAAAGCTGTTGGCGGTAACCCGATCTGCTGAATATATTTTACCTGAAAAATACCATGACCGCATTGTTGATGCGCATTCGGTTTCTAAAGATGATTATGAAATAATTGTAAATAAAAACAATAAATTATGCCTCAAACTAAATCTCCAGTATATCTGGAGTGTAATGATTATCGACAATAACATCGTGTTCACTTCAGCGACATCTCCTTCAAAGGATGTCAACAAAGGAGACCATGCGTCGTTTTTTGACATCCATACCAACCCGGATGCATATAAAGACGCTTTCAGCACGATGGAAGTCAACTACAGTTCATTTTATGATAAATGGGGGCACGGAAGAATGGTTCTGGTGCCCGGCTACGACAGCAGCGGGAGACGGTATCTGGTCGGCGCCAGTATGGATACAGGCGATGTTGATTCGATGATAAAAAAAACCATCATACAGTCATCAATGATTAGCATCGCTGTCTTTCTGGTCGGCATTTTATTGAGTTTTCGGTTAGCGGATTCTTTTTCAAAACCGGTGGTGAATCTTACCCGGATTACTGAGAATATCGCAAAGGGAAACTATGCACAAAAGATCGAAGTGCGGGGCAGCGCGGAATTGGAATCCCTTTCAGAAAACCTCTATCATATGAGCAAGGCTATTAACGAAAAAATAAAACAGATAGAGAATCAGAACATATCTTTACAAAAGGAGATTGTTGAACGGAAAGACGCTGAAGATGCGCTGCAAAAAGCTGAAAGCCGATACCGGAATTTATTTGAAGAGGCACCGGTAATGTATGTGATAACCCGGATCCATGATAAAAACCCATGTATTGTGGACTGCAACGGGTTGTTCCTAAGGTCATTGGGATATTCAAGAGACCAGGTCATAGACAGACCGATTACCGATTTCTACACACCGGAGTCGGTTGTCACGTTGCGGGCGGGTGGATACAGAAAAAGGCTTGCCGATCCTTTTATAGAAGAGCGACAGTTAATAGCCAGGGATGGGCGTATTATCGAAACGGTATTGCGCGCCACCCCCGATGAAGAATCCGGCGGAGAAGAGGTCGGAACACGGGCAATGTTTCTCGATATTACCGAGATAAAAATGGTTCAAAAAGAAAAAGAAAGGCTTGAGGTTCAACTTCAACAAGCCCACAAGATGGAGGCCATCGGGACTCTGGCAGGCGGTATCGCCCACGATTTAAACAACATCCTCTCCCCGATTATGGTACATTCCGAAATGGCCATGATGGACCTTCCTCCGGGTTCCCCCCTTCGACATGGCTTGGGGCAAATATTTCAAGCCGGTGAACGTGCAAGAGATGTGGTCAAACAGATCCTGGCCTTCAGCCGTAAGGAGCAGCAGGAGAGAGCCCCCATACGATTCGGTGCCGTTCTCAATGAGGCTGTCAAGCTGCTCAGGTCATCGATACCCACAACCATTGATATCCGCCACCGGAATGAAGCCGGAACGGATATTGTTTTCGCCAACCATACCCAAATCCACCAGGTCATATTGAATCTTTGTACCAATGCATCTTATGCCATGCGCAAAAAGGGCGGAGTGCTTGAGATTAGACTTGACGATTTAGACATAGATTCCGAAACCGTCATTGAGTTTGATGGGTTGACGCCGGGATCCTTCTTAAGGCTGACCGTTGAAGATACTGGGCAAGGGATAGATCCCGAGGTCATAACCAGGATCTTCGACCCCTATTTTACCACAAAAGGAATCGGGGAAGGAACCGGTATGGGGCTATCTGTGGCTCACGGTATAGTAAAGAGCCACGGGGGTGATATCAGAGTGAAAAGTAAACCGGGGAAAGGTACGAGCATTCAGGTCTTGCTCCCGATATGTGAAGACGAAATATCGGAAACTCCTTCAGGGCATAATTTTCAACCCCATAGAGGAACTGAGCGGATCCTTTTTGTTGACGATGAGAAAGTTGCTGTTGATGCCATTCAGCCGATGCTTGAGTCTCTGGGTTACAAAGTAACCGCTCGAACCAGCAGCATCGAAGCCCTGGAAGCCTTTCGGAATAAACCTCACGGATTTGATCTTGTCATTACCGACATGACCATGCCGAATATGACCGGCAGGAAACTCGCCAAAGATATTCTGTCCATTCGCAAAGATATTCCCATTATCCTCTGTACCGGTTTCAGCGATCAGATTGATGAAAATACGGCAAAGAAAATTGGCATTCGTGCCTTTGTACTGAAACCGATTATCATGGGGGATATTGCCAACACGATCCGGGAGGTGTTGGATAAAGTCGGTACCTAAGCCTCTTTGCCGATAACACCTTCCCGGATTAAGGCTTCGATTTTTTCTTCGGAATATCCCAAATCCTCCATGATCTGCATGGTGTGCTCCCCGAGCTTCGGGGGGTTCCGGTACTCTGCTTTTTGTTCATCGTTAAAAATCATCGGCAGACGGGGAAGCTCGACAGTCGCGCCGTTTGGAGAGGTTACCGGAACATAGTGGTCGCTTCCCCGCAGATGCGCCTCTTCCAGAAGGTCCATGGGCGTGTTGACAACCGAATAGGGGATCTGGCATTTTTCAAGACGCGCGATCATAAGATCCGATTCAAGCGATGCTGCGATCTGCTCGACCCGGTCGTTGACAAGGGTGTGCTGATTCACCCGGCCCTGATTGGTCCGAAGGGATACATCGTCCCAGAGGTCGCAGACCTGGAATTCCTCACAAAACCGCTCCCAGTGCGCGTCACTGGTCACCCCGATAAACACCTGCCGCCGGTCTTTTGTCGTAAAAATTTTGTATATGCCCCAGCCCAGGTCTTTTCCGATGCTCCTCTCGGGCGCCGGTGCCGGAACATCTCCAGTTACACCGGCTTTGGCCATGTGCTGGGCCACATAAAAGACCGTGGTCTCAAAGAGCCCGGACCGGACGCTCTTTCCCCGGCCGGTCTTGTGACGCTCGTGTAAGGCGGCGAGAATGCCGATCACACCAAACATGGCCGCCCCGATGTCGATAACCGAGGTGCCGGCTCTCAGCGGCCGACCCAGCGGGCCGGTCATGTAGGCAAGGCCCCCCATCATCTGTGCCGGTTCGTCCAGCAGGGGTCGATCTCCGTTGGGGCCGGGGAGAAATCCTTTTATGGAACAATGAATGATTCGCGGGTTGATCTTGGCCATCTCTTCATAGCTGAAACCCAGACGATCCAGGGCACCCGGCGCATAATTGTCCACCACCACATCTGCCCCTTTGATGAGTTTCGAGAACACCTCTTTTCCGGCCGGATGCTTTAAATTCATCGCCAGGCTTCTTTTATTACGATTAAATGTCATAAAAAGGCTCTGATCCGGCCGTGCCCGTGCCTGATCGCCTCCCTGGGGGCGTTCAATCTTGGTAACATTCGCCCCCATATCGGCCAAGACCAAACCGGCGGAAGGTCCGGCCACAATGTGGCCGAGCTCTAAAACCTGGATGTCTGAAAGCAAAAAATCTGATGTCATGTAAAATCTCTCCTCAATAGATATTCAAACCCTTATGTGATTTTTTCCTGGCGCTCCGGTGCTTTCAGAAGCACCCACGGCTTACCGGATTTAACAATGGCACTGTCAAGGGGATGTGGAATCACCTCCTTGACCATCTCGGATACCTTCAGGAGGGCATCCAGATCCACCCCCGTCTCGATGCCCATCTCCATGAGCATACTCACCAGGTCTTCGGTGGCGATGTTTCCGGATGCATTGGGCGCATACGGGCACCCGCCAAGCCCGCCGATGGCGGAATCGAATTCACTGATTCCCGCCTGCATGGCAGCCAGGATGTTCGCAAGCGCCAGCCCCCGGGTGTTGTGCAGATGCATATGAAAGTGAATGTCCGGATATTTATCCAGCATATGTGCGGCCATATCGTAAACCTGCTGGGGATTGGCCGTTCCGATGGTATCGGACATACCGACACTACGGATGCCCATGGCGATGTATCGATCGACAATTTTCTCAAACTGCCCGATCGGCACCTTTCCCTCAAACGGACAGCCCAAGGCACATGCACTTCCGCCGACGACAGATATCCCGGCATCGTGTATCATGGGGACAAGATTTTCAAAATCTTTCAAAGACTCATCTATGGAGCGGTTGCCATTTGACAGATTGTGGGATTCGCTGATGGACATCATCAGGTTTATAATATCCGGTTTGAGGGGAATCGATCGCTGCACCCCTTTGAGGTTGGGTGCTAAAATACGGTATGAAACCCCGGGCAGCCGTTCCATCTTTGTCATCACCTCTTCGGCATCGGCCAGTTGCGGAATCGCCTTGGGATGAACCGCAGAGGTGACCTGGATGTTTTTTAACCCGGTCTTTACCAGGGCGTTTACGATGTCGATCTTTTTTTCCGTGGGGATAAATTTTCTTTCATTCTGAAAGCCGTCCCGGGGTCCGACTTCAACAATGGTCACCTTTTTGGGAAGATTCATGGGAGAGATCCTTTCTTAAGAAAATATAAAGCGGCTAACGATTTTTAAATTTAAGGCGAGAACTATAAAGTCTATTCGTTAATTATGTCAATAGGAATATACCCGATACGAGCAATACGGCAGCTATTAGACTTTGTTGCGGAGAAAGGATATAAGTATTGTGTGGCAATGAACTACCCCGCAGCAAGCTACGGGGTATCAATCGGAAATTTTCTTAACGCTCCAAGGGGCGGGGAATTAAACCCTTGTCCGCCTCCGGCGGAATAAATTCAAAAATAAGAGCCCCTGGTTTTACAGCCACTGTCAAGCGTATTGACGGTTTAAGTGATCCGGCCAGTTTTATTAACCCAAATAAAAAGGAGCACGTTATGGTAAAGGCTTTTGCCCGTATTCTAATCGTAATAGGTGTAGGGTTGATGCTTATCGGAACCGGTTTTGCGGTAGAACCCGATAGTTGTAAAATGGTGCGGTTTTCCGATGTCGGCTGGACCGACATTACCTCAACGACGGCTTTGTCAACCGTTGTTCTGCAGGGTTTAGGCTATAAGGTTAAAACCCATATGCTATCTGTGCCGGTGACTTTTGCGAGCCTAAAGAACAAGGACCTCGACGTTTTTCTGGGGCTATGGTTACCCAGTATGGCCGCTGATGAAAAACCCTACCGCGATGACGGCTCAGTGGAAAGAGTTCGGGCCAATCTACAGGGTGCAAAATACACGTTTGCCGTACCTAAATATGTTCATGATGCCGGGATCAAAGACTTCGCCGACATCGCCAAATACAAAGACAAGCTCGATTCGAAGATTTACGGTATTGAACCGGGCAATGACGGCAACCGCCTTATCCAGGAGATGATCGATAAAAATGCGTTTAATTTAAAGGGCTTTAAGATGGTGGAATCAAGTGAACAGGGCATGCTGAGCCAGGTCAAACGGGCGGCCCGCAAAAAAGATTGGATTGTCTTCCTGGGCTGGGAACCGCACCCGATGAATGCAAATTTTAAGCTTGCCTACCTGTCCGGCGGCGATGATTATTTCGGTCCCAATTACGGAGGTGCGACGGTATATACAAACATCAGAAAGGGATATGTGCAGGAATGTTCCAATGTAGGTCAGTTGCTGAAAAATCTTGAATTTACCCTTGCCATGGAAAACGAAGTGATGGGCATGATCCTGGACAAGAGCATGCAGCCCGATAAAGCGGCCCGTCTTTGGCTGCAAAAAAATCCCGGAGTTTTGGATATGTGGCTGAAAAATGTTACCACCATTGATGGCAAGGACGGCTTGGCGGCCGTAAAAAAACACCTCAAATAGTTCCATCCCTGTGAATCGCTTCCGGTTCCAAGAGGGCTGGAAGCGATCGATCAACTGCAAAGCCGGTATGAAGGAGGCTGAAGCATGCCTGAATTCCTGTTGCATAAAATTCCGATCGGGCAGTGGGCCAAAGTTTTTGTCGAATTTCTCACCGATAATTTTTATGAGGAATTTCGCCTTTTTTCAGACGGGCTCGAGTGGTTTATTCAGGGTCTGATTTTCCTATTGAGTGCTGTCCCACCTGTTTTATTGATCCTTATCATTTGTGCGTTGAGCTATTTTCTGCATCGCAACTGGAAACTTGTTATCGGCATTGCCGTTGCCCTGCTTCTGATCGTTAATATGGGGTATTGGGATAGAACCCTCGAAACCGTGGCCCTGGTCGTGTATTCAACCTTGATATCCTGTATACTGGGGATTCCCATCGGTATTGCCGCAGCGCATCATCGCTGGCTCTATACCCTGCTGCGGCCGATTTTGGACTTAATGCAAACAATTCCTACATTTGTTTACCTGATTCCGACCCTCATGCTGTTTGGCCTCGGCATGGTGCCGGGCCTGATTTCTACGGTTATTTTCGCTATCCCGGCCCCCATCCGGCTGACCCAGCTAGGGATCATCAGTGTTCCCAAAGACCTGCTCGATGCCGGTAAGGCCTTTGGGGCATCGCGCCTGCAGCAGCTCTGGAAAGTCGAATTGCCGCATGCATTGCCGTCCATTATGGCGGGTCTGACCCAGTGTATTATGTTGTCGTTGTCAATGGTGGTGATTGCCGCTTTGGTGGGAGCCGACGGCCTCGGCAAACCTGTGGTTCGCGCCCTGAACTCCGTAAACATTGCCCAGGGGATAGAGGCCGGTCTTGCCATTGTTATCGTTGCTATTGTGCTGGACCGCCTCCTCAAACAACCCGGGCAATCGATTGAAGGCGTAGAGGCAGGGGGCTGATGTATGGCTGTGGTCAGATTTGATCATGTTGACGTAATTTTCGGCCCGGATACTCCCCGTGCTCTTGAAATGCTGGACCAGGGAGCCGATCAGGACGAGGTGTTCACCCAAACCCGGAATGTGGCGGCCGTCCACGACGCGAGCCTGGAGGTGGCTGAAGGTGAGATCTGTGTACTTATGGGGCTTTCGGGTTCCGGCAAATCTTCTCTTCTGCGATGTGTAAACGGCCTTAATAAAGTTACCCGGGGCCGCGTTCTGGTTCGTCATAACGGAGAGGATGTTGATGTGGCGACCTGCAGCCAAGCGATGCTTCACCATCTGCGAACCGAGCGCATCGCAATGGTTTTTCAGCAGTTTGGCCTAATGCCCTGGAGAAATGTACGTGAAAATGTTGGTTTCGGGCTTGAACTTTCCGGCGTTTCAAAAGCTGAACGAAATCGAATCGTGGACGAAAAACTGGCTTTAATTCGCCTTGTCAATTGGGCGAATTCGTTTCCAAACCAATTATCCGGCGGCATGCAACAACGGGTGGGCCTGGCCCGGGCATTGGCTACGGATGCGGATATATTGCTGATGGATGAGCCGTTTTCAGCCCTCGATCCGCTTATCCGCGAACATTTACAGGACGAATTGCTGCAACTTCAAGCAGATTTGAAGAAAACCATTCTTTTTGTCAGCCATGATCTGGACGAGGCACTCAAGATAGGATCGCATATCGCTATTATGGAATCAGGACGAATCGTTCAAATCGGCACGCCGGAAGATATTGTTGCCAATCCGATTGATGACTATGTTCGGCAATTCGTCGCATCCGTCAATCCTCTGAAAGTCCTGAGCTGCGCCTCTCTGATGCGGCCGGTCAGTGATCTGCAATATTTAAAAGACAACAAAAGTCGGATTTTTTTGGATTCCGAAAACAGGTGCATTTGTCATATTGATCCGGAAGGCCGACCCGAGCGGGTGACCTTTTCAGGCAATGAACTTAACCTGATTCAGATTCAGGATGATTTGGATCTTAAGAATCTGGCTGAAGGAACAATCGTTATGGCCGCAGTAAAGACGCTCATGAAAACGGTTGTTGAAATTTATCACTGGACACGTCTGCCGGTGCCGGTCGTTGACGGGCATGGACGAATGCTCGGCGTTGTCGGTTCGGAAGAAATTTTCCGCGGAATTTTGCGTAAAAATTAATCGGCTCAAAAGGAAGCCGCCCGGGCTCTTAAATGAGTGGGGCATTCTCAATGTCTCCCTTGCGGGTGTTTTCATGATACTATTCTCATATCACAGGTTTGGGTGCGGTTGTGATCTGCAATAAAATTTCCAGGATTTCAACCGGCTGGAAAACCCTTGATACGTTTGACATTACGTGATCTAATCGCACGGATAGTGGCATTTCATTAACCCGATTATCTATAAAGCTCCAGTAAAGTTCTAACGGCTTTGTAGATAAGCGTATTCATTAATTTAAAGGTGATTTTGGCCAAGCTCGGGGTATTTAATACAAAACAACATCCAAATAGTAAAAAATAAATAAACACTTTTACCTTTTACAAAAGATGTTCCTATGAGTAATTCAGCTTTCCACATAACATCCGAAATGTGATGTAATACCGTTAGATAAATCACAGAAAATAGCCAATTTTTCTTTCAAAAGATAATTCATAGGATCCCGAGATCGGCAGGGGTCGAGCGGGAAAAAGATAAATTCTAACTGTAAAGGCATGAGATATACCATACATGGCCGGAAACAATGAACTGGAGAGAACACTGTGGGCAGCGGCGGACAAGCTCCGCTCCAACATGGATGCTGCCGAGTACAAGCATATTGTTCTTGGCCTGATCTTTCTGAAATACATCTCCGATGCCTTCAACGATCTGCACGAGCTGCTCAAGAAGGGCGAAGGGGAGTTTGAAGGGGCCGACCCGGAAGATGCCGATGAATACCTGGCCCTCAATATTTTCTTTGTGCCTGAAAAATCCCGTTGGCAGTATCTGCAGGATCGGGCCAAACAGCCGGAGATCGGCAAGTGGCTCGACGAGGCGATGGACGCCATCGAGAAGATCAATTCGCCCCTCAAGGGAGTGCTGCCCAAGATCTATGCCGACCCGGAACTGAACAAGCAGCGCCTGGGCGAACTCATCGACCTGATCGGCACTATCGGCTTCAGCCAGGATGGCCACAAGGCCAAGGACCTGCTGGGCCGGGTGTATGAATATTTCTTGGGTCAGTTTGCTGACGCCGAAGGGAAGAAGGGCGGTCAGTTCTACACCCCCGCCAGTATCGTTAAAGTGTTGGTCGCCATGCTTGAACCCTATAATGGCCGCGTCTATGACGGTTGCTGCGGCTCGGGCGGCATGTTCATACAAAGTGAACGCTTCGTGGAAGAACATCAGGGCAACATCAAGGACCTGTCCATTTATGGGCAGGAATCCAACCCTACCACCCTGCGGCTGGCCAAGATGAATCTGGCCATTCGCGGTATCGATGCCCGTATCGAGCTGGGCGATACCTTCCTCAGCGATAAACACAAGGATCTGAAGGCAGACTTCATTCTTGCTAATCCCCCCTTTAACGTGAGTGACTGGAGCGGTGAACACCTGAGCGATGACAACCGCTGGAAACACGGCGTGCCGCCGACCGGTAACGCCAACTATGCCTGGTTGCAGCACTTTGCCCACAAGCTCAGTCCTAACGGCACTGCAGGAATTGTGTTGGCCAACGGCAGCATGAACTCCAACTCCGGTGGCGAGGGTGAGATCCGAAAGAATATGATTGAGGCCGGTCTGATCGACTGCATGGTGGCTTTGCCCCCCCAGCTCTTCTACAACACTATGATCCCCGCCTGCCTCTGGTTTCTTGCTCGTAACAAGACCAACAGTAGATTCCGTAACCGTGCAAGTGAGATCCTTTTTATCGACGCCCGCAAGATCGGCTCCATGATCAATCGCCGCAACAAGGAGTTTTCGGACGAAGACATCGCCCTGATTACCGACACCTACCACGGCTGGCGCAATATCGACGGACAGTACGAAGACAAGGCCGGCTTTTGTAAAGCTGCGAACATGGAAGAAGTTCGGAAAAACAAGCATGTGCTGATGCCAGGGCGTTATGTGGGCACCGAGCCTGAAGCGGATGATGGCATCCCCTTTGATGCGAAGATGAAAACGCTTACCACCAAGCTGGCTGAGCAATTTGCCAGGGGCAACGAATTGGAGAAGAGCATCCGCGAGAACCTGAAGGGAATTGGCTATGAGTTCTGAGCCGACCTTTTACTGCAGGCTTCTGTTTTTGCAACAGGCCGTTGCAGAATTGCCGGGATCATCCACCAAGACCGAAGTATTGCCACCGCACGCCGGCAGGCAAGAAACTGGAGGTGTTGGGTTATGCCGAATGATGTAAGTAAGAACATCGAGGCTGATTCCGGCTACCGAGATTGGCTTGTCCAGCTCAAGGATAAGCTTCGCCGCGTCCAGATCAAGGCTGCCGTTTCGGTCAATCACGAAATGCTCCAGTTCTATTGGGAACTGGGAGCCGACATCGTTGAAAAACAAAAAAAGGCCTCTTGGGGTGATCGGTTCCTTCCCCAGTTGAGCCGAGATCTTTTTGCGGAATTCCCCGAAATGAAGGGGTTTTCTGTCAGCAACTTGAAATACATGCGGCAATGGTTTCTGTTTTATACCGGGGGATCTTCAATTGGCCAACAACCTGTTGGCCAAAGTGCCCAACTGCCTGTATCACAAATCACTCGGATTCCCTGGGGACACAATCTGGCCATTATCGCCAAGTGCAAGAAACTCCATGAAGCCCTCTACTATGTACAAAACACCATTGCTCATGGCTGGAGCCGCAGTGTCCTAATGCACCAGATAGAGAGCGAATTGTGGCAGCGAGAAGGCAAGGCTGTCACCAATTTCTCCCAAACCCTTCCGGCAAGTCAGTCGGATCTGGCAAATCAGACGTTTAAGGACCCTTACATTTTGGATTTTATAATGCTGGCCAAGGAACACAACGAGCGCGAATTGGAACGAGGGCTGATTCAGCACATCACCCAGTTCCTCCTGGAGCTGGGGGCTGGTTTCGCCTATATCGGACGACAGGTCCCCATGCAGGTCGGAGAACGGGACTTTTTCATCGACCTTCTCTTTTACCACACCCGCCTGCACTGTTATGTTGTGGTGGAGCTCAAGGCGGTGGACTTTGAACCCGAGCATGCCGGAAAACTGAACTTTTATATCAAGGCTGTTGACGAACAACTCCGCAACGCAGGCGACCAGCCAACCATAGGCCTGCTGTTATGCAAAAACAAAGACAAGCTGGTGGCCGAGTATGTGCTAAGCGACATTCACAAGCCCATCGGCGTGTCAGAATATCAGTTGACCCACTCATTGCCATCGGACCTCAAGTCCAGCCTGCCGACCGTGGAAGAGATTGAAGCGGAATTGGGAGGGGATTTGGGATGAGAGATGATGGGTGGATTTCAGATAAGTTACAAAATCTCTGTTCGAAAATAGGTTCAGGTGCGACCCCGCGCGGAGGAAAAGAAGCCTATCTGTCGGAAGGAACATATTCACTGGTCCGTAGCCAAAATGTCATAGATTTTTATTTCTCCTATGGGGGACTCGCCTTCATTAGTGAAGCACAAGCTAGTCAGCTCAGCAATGTAGATGTAAAAGACAAAGATGTATTTTTGAATATTACTGGCGACAGCGTTGCACGGGTATGTCAGGCACCCAAAGAAGTAATTCCAGCGCGGGTAAATCAGCATGTTGCTATCATTCGTCCCGATCAAAAAAGACTTTCACCAGATTTTCTCAAGTATTATCTGCTTAATCCGAGCTTTAAGAATTTTATGATAGGCATGGCATCAGTAGGTGGGACAAGAAATGCTCTAACTAAAGGTATGATAGAAGATTTTGAGATTGAACTCCCCCCGCTGCTCGCACAAACCCATATCGCCGCCATCCTCTCCACGCTGGACGAAAAGATCGAACTGAACCGCCAGACCAACGCCACTCTGGAGGCAATTGGCCAGGCGATTTTCAAAGAATGGTTTGTGGATTTCCGCTTCCCCGGCGCCACCTGCGAAATGCAGGACAGCGAAATTGGGCCTATACCTGTTGGTTGGAAAGTGCAGAAGCTCGAAGACATAGCGAGTATCAAGCACGGCTTTGCATTCAAAGGGGTTCATTTTTCAGAAGAAGAAACGAACGAAATTCTTATTTTGTCATGCGTCAAAATGATTACAAGAATTTTGTGCTTGGTAGCGCAACGGGAACTACTGTCAAACATACGTCGCCTGGAAGAATTTGCGATTACACACTCGTTATTCCAACTGCTAAGGTTTTGAGCCAATTTGAAAATGTAATTCAAGCGTTGATAAACAATATTGAGTTTTCCTTCTTGCAGAACCAGGTATTATCTCAAATCCGCGACATCCTCCTCCCCAAATTGATGTCTGGCGAGATCGAAGTATGAGCGCCGATAGAAAAATCGAGTTTATCGACAGTCCAGACTTCAATCGCTGGCTGGAGGATAATTATCAGGTTCGCATTGAAGATTATGAATACCCGTCGAGCGAGGTTCTCTATAACACCGAATATGAAGACTATGTTGAAGCCCTTAGCCGTTATAATGCTGACCCTAAGATAGAACTCTCTCGAATTGAAGATAGATTTCCATCACCCATTGCCCATTATTTCTTTCAAGCAAACAACAATTATCAGAACAATCACCACCGCCTCGATTTACTCAAGTCTTGTTGGGAATCCATCGTATTTTTTCTTTTCGGCCTGGTGGTTGCCGAAGCAAGGCACAAAAGGCTGCCAATAAAAGACATCGGCATCGTCTGGAAAACATTTTGGAGTGATCGACTCTTTGATAAGCTAAGCATTATAGAAAACATTATTGATTACACCACCAAAAACGGCATCGCTTTTGAGTGTGCCAGATACATTCCCATTGCCACGCTGGCCGATATTAAAACCCTGAATCAAGAACGCAACGGCTTTGCCCATGCCGCCGCAAGAACGGCTGCACAGCAGCATGAACTTTATAAAACCCTCAGTCCGCTGATAGAAGAGGCGCTTAAACAGCTTATCGGTCTCGAAAATGTCATTGTCCTGCGTTACCACTCCTCAGAAATTCCACTCGTCCCTCGATGTGAGATTTACAATGGAAGTTCTATTGAAGGGCGCAAGGAAGGGGTTATTCTCAAGAAAGAAAGCTATATCACAATTCTCGATCATTGGAATGCGAACGCTATCTTTGCCAAGATCAACAATGAAGTTTTCTGTCTTTCCCCCTTTATTCACTTTACGCAAGAAACCCATGAGACCAATGCAGTTCTTTGCTTTTACAAAAAGAAACAGGGCGGAAAGTATCTCTTTGAGGTGGTAAGCAAAGCCCAGGATAAAGAATTTGAAAAAAGTTGCTTCACTGCGATGGAAAATCAACTGAGAGGGCTGGTGGTGCCATGAGCAACCGATTGTATGAATCCGAGATCGAGCAAATTGCGCTCGACATCCTTCGTGACGAGAATGGCTACGCCGTGGCTTTTGGCCCGGAGATCTCCGAAGGTGACCGGAAGGAGCGGGAATATACTGAAGTTGTGTTGCAAGGCCGTCTGCGGGACGCCATAGTCCGCCTGAATCCGGCCATCCCCGCCGAAGCTCGCGAGGAGGCCGAAAAGAAGGCGTTACGAACTGTATCGCTCAATCTGATAGAAAACAACGAAGCCTTCCACCGGATGCTCACTGACGGTATTGATGTCAAATTCTCCATCGGTGGCGGCAAGGCCAAGACCGATAAGGTCTGGCTGGTGGATTTTGCCAATCCTGAGAACAATGAATTTCTGGCGGTCAACCAGTATACTGTATTGGAAAACCACAACAACAAACGCCCCGATGTGGTTCTGCTGATTAATGGCCTGCCATTGGTGGTGATGGAACTGAAAAACGCCGCTGACGAGAACGCCGACGTCAAGGCTGCTTTCAACCAGTTGCAGACCTACAAACAGTTGATCCCCTCACTCTTCACCTGCAATGCAGTTCTGATCATCAGCGACGGCTGGTTTGCCAAGGTCGGCACACTCTCCAGCGATTATTCCCGTTTTATGGAATGGAAAACCGGCGACGGTGAAACCATCGTCGACACCAAACACCAATCTGCGCTGGAACCAATGATCAAAGGGATGTTGAACAAAAGAGCCTTGCTCGATCTCATCCGCCACTTCATTGTTTTTGAAAAGACCAGGGAAGAAACCATCAAAAAGGTGGCGTCCTATCATCAATTCTACGCTGTGAATAGGGCTATCGAGTCGACGATTCGGGCCGCATCACCGGCGGGGGGGACATCGCAACTTGAAGTCCATGAAGACCCGTCGAAATACGGTTTTGCCAATGCCAAGGACCAGCCCACCGGCGACAAGCGGGCCGGTGTTGTGTGGCACACGCAGGGGAGCGGCAAGAATTTGTCCATGGTCTTCTTCGCCGGTAAACTGGTGCTGGCCGAAGCGATGAACAACCCGACCCTGGTGGTGCTCACCGATCGCAACGACCTGGATCAGCAACTGTTCGAAACCTTCAGCAATTGCCAGCAACTGCTGCGCCAGACACCCGGTCAGGCCGCCAATCGTGAAGAATTGAAGAAACTGCTCGCGGTCTCTTCCGGTGGCGTAGTCTTTACCACGATTCAGAAATTTTTACCCCAGGAAGTGGGCGCAAAGTATCCGCTCCTTTCCCAGCGGCGCAACATCGTCGTTATTGCCGATGAGGCGCACCGAAGCCAATATGATTTTATTGACGGCTTTGCCCGCCACATGCGCGATGCTCTACCCAATGCCACCTTCATCGGTTTTACCGGTACGCCCATCGAGAAAGAAGACAGAAACACCCAGGCGGTTTTCGGCGACTATATCGACGTGTACGACATTCAACAGGCTGTAGAGGACGGTGCCACAGTGCGTATCTACTACGAAAGCCGTCTCGTCAAAATTGAGCTTTCGCCAGCCGACCAACAGATGCTGGATGAGCGAGTCGAGGAAGTCACCGAAGGTGACGAGTTGACCGAACGGCAGAAGCGCTTTGTAAAATGGACCGGCAAGGAAGCGGTGATTGGCAGCCAGAGGCGCTTGCAGCAGGTTGCTGCGGATCTCATCCACCATTTTGAACAGCGGCTGGCGGCGGCGGATGGCAAAGGGCTGATTGTTTGCATGAGCCGCCGGATATGTGTCACACTGCACGCCCAGATCATCAGACTGCGCCCGCACTGGTACGACACTGATGACGACAAGGGAACGATCAAAGTCATCATGACCGGATCTGCTAGTGACCCGCTGGAGTGGCAGGAGCATATCCGCAACAAACCACGCCGTAAGAGCATCGGCGACCGACTGAAAGATCCGAAAGATCCGCTCAGGCTAGTGATTGTCCGGGATATGTGGCTGACCGGGTTTGATGCTCCCTGTCTGCACACGCTCTACATCGACAAGCCGATGAACGGCCACAATCTTATGCAGGCGATCGCCCGGGTCAACCGGGTGTTCGGCGACAAGGAAGGCGGTTTGATCGTCGATTACATCGGCATCGCCCAGGACCTGAAGAGCGCCCTGGCTATCTATACCGACAGCAGGGGGAAAGGGAAGCTGGCCTATGATAAGGAAGAGGCCGTGGCTATGATGCTGGAGCTTCATGAAATTGTTGGAGATATGTTCGGCACCTTAGACTATCGCAGATATTTTGCCTCGGAGCCGAAGGCGAAGCTCAGTTTTATTCTGGATGCGGCCAACACCATCTCTGACTTGACGAGCGAGAAGGATGGGAAGGCTGTTCGCAACGGCAAGGAGCGGTTTAAGGAAAACGTCGTCAAGCTGCAAAAGGCGTTTGCCCTGTCCGTCCCCCACCCCAAGGCCTATGAAATCCGGGATGATCTGGCTTTCTTCCAGGCGATCAAAGCCCGTTTCGCTAAGTTTGATGAACAGAACAAAACCCGCACCGATGAAGAGATTGAGACCGCCATCCGCCAGATTATCAATGACGCTATCATTTCCCAGGAAGTGATCGATGTTTTTGATGCCGCTGGAATCAGGAAACCGGAAATTTCTATTCTGTCGGATGATTTCTTGGCCGAGATTCAGGGAATGGACCGGAAGAACCTTGCCCTCGAACTGTTGAAACGTCTCCTGAACGACGAAATCAGGAACCGGGCGAAATTGAATCTTGTCCAGGACAAGAAGTTTTCGGAGATGCTCGCCAAAGCAGTTAAACGCTACCAAAGCGGCCTGATTGATTCGGCGAAAATTATCGAAGAACTGATTCAACTCGCCAAGAATATCAGAGAAGCCGACAATCGCGGCGAGAAACTGAACCTTCGAGTGGATGAACTCGCTTTTTTCGATGCCTTGGCGGATAACCCGACAGCGGAAAGCATTCTTGGCGATCAGACACTGAAGCAGATCGCCCACGAGTTGGTTGACAGTGTAAGAAGACATCCATCGATTGGCAATTGAAGGAGAGTGTGCAGGCAAAGCTGCGGGTTCTGGTGAAACGAATACTCCGAAAATACAAATACCCACCGGATGATCCGAGCACGGGGGAATATACCGTTTCAGTTAACAGGGTACTTGATCAAGCAGAGTTGTTGGCGGATTTTTGGACAAAAGATTGAAATGAGAAGAATGGCTAACAAGGCCCTGCTAAAGGATAGGCAGCCTTGCCGGGCCGGCAAACTGTGAGCTTGACGTTAAAAATGCGACAGGGTTTCAAAGCACAATAGAAAGAGATTCTTCTATCTTGATAATTCACCTTACGATAAGCCGTTAAATCCCCAACTTTGGGCGCTTTTTAGATTTGTGATACCATCAGTTCAGGTGAAAGTATCATCATTCTCCATAACCTGTGATACGTCTGACATGTTGCGAGAATGTCTAACCATTTCAAAGCTTAAACGCAAGTTTCTCGAATACTTCGCGCGGCAGCCTTTTTATCGTTTATAATTCCGGGGTTTTTCGACTTATGGAATCAATAGAAAAATGCCCGATACGAGCAATACGGCGGCAACCGTCTGCTTAAACCGTATCGGGCTTATGCGGAAATGGGTTTTATGCCCCAGGATCGTTCCCAATATAAGTGCCGGCGTAAACAGTAGCGCCATCTTTACCGTCTCCAGGGTCAAAAGTCCTGTGGCCGTATAAACTACGATGCGCCAGGAATAATCGACTGCGAACAGACCGATCAGAGACGCCCTGAAGGTTTCTTTTGTCTTTAACTTATAGGTAAGATACATCACAAACGCCGGGCCGCTCGTGCCGAACAGACCGCCTAAAATACCCCCCACCCCTCCTGCGGGTACCCCCCACCATGAAGAAACCGGTTTGACAACACGATCTGTTTTACCCATGAACATATTGAGCGCAAAAAGGATGATCCCGACGCCCAGGGTGATTTTAAGAAAAACATTCGCAAAGGAATAGAGGATATAGGTGCCGAGCAGAGAACCGATGACGGTTCCGATGATTAGAGGGATAAGGATTTTTTTACGGATCGATTTATACACCCGGCTCATGAGCATCGCGCTGAGACCGACTTCCAGTATCGCCTCCATGGGGACCGCGAACTTCAGATCGAACAGGAGCGCCAAAAACGGGATACTCACCAGCGCACTGCCGAAACCGGTGAGTGACCGGATAAAAAAGGCAACAAAAACAATCAGACTGCCGACGATGACGATAAAAACCGGGTTTTCCATTAATTGACCATCAGCACCGACAGTTCTTTTGCTGCATGAAGGATTTTTTGCGATACACTGCCCATAATGAATTCGCGGATTCCGGAAAGCCCCCGTCGCCCCACCACGATGATACGGTATCCGGATTGCGCCTCATCAACGATATCCCCGGCAACACCGATTTTCTTCGGTTCGATCTTCAGCCGGATATCCGACCCATTAAATCCGGCTTCTACAAAAACCGCCCTCGCCTTCTGCATGGCCTCATCGACCAATTCCTTCTTTTGATCTTCAAGAGCGCAGAAGGCCGTCTGCTGAGACAGAAAATAGGAACTCAACTCCGGACTGTTCATCTCACAGAGTGCGGCCGTGTCCTGAAGCACATGAAATAGGGTGATGCTGTTATCAGGGGAAAAAGTGTCTGCGACAAACGCTACGGCGCGCATGGCGTTTTCCGAATCATCAAATGCAATCAGTATGTTCTGTTTCATGGATACCCTCCTTTATAGATTGGATCGATTTTGGCTGCCGACACCCCCATAATAGGAATTGATGGCCTCAAACGCAAATAATTGATCAAAAAATCTGTTTTGGCCAAACTAATGACACCGGCTCAGTTTTATCGCCTGCCCGAAAGAATTCATCCTGCTTATATATATCTGTAATTAATCATAAAAAATATTAAAAACAACATATCTCTTACTGGGCACATAATTTGCGTTTAACATCGTAAGGCTTTTTTATCAAAATTTGACCATAATCGTTGATTACGACTAAAGCTTTACCCAAAATTTCCGAATAAACTATGTATCGCCCTAGCGCAAGCTATGGGGTGTCGGTCTGTTTATCGTAACAAGCTGCAGGTGGCCCTTGGGAGAGAAGAGATGTTAAGCAATACGCACCATGAATATTGACAATACACTGTCTGTTAATAAGGCAGCAACCCTCTGTGGTGTGGCAAGAGGCACTGTCGGTTATTGGATACGGACCGGAAAACTCTTAAGTCGTCGCAAGGGAAAAAATTATAGAATTATCCTCCGTGATCTGCTGATCTTTCTGAATTCGACCGGCCGAAAATGTCCTGCCCAGCTCACAAGCGAATATCTTAGAAGCCCCGTATTCAGCAGATTTCAGCCTTGCTGGGAATACTGGCGCGGGGAATTGGCCGGACACGAATGCAAGGACTGCACCGTTTACCTTAATCGAATGGAGGTCTGTTTTGCAGCCCGGGGCAGCAAAAAACTGAATTGCGAATCGCTTTGCCCGGATTGTAACTACTACCTTGAGACCTATCTCCCGCGCATTCATTTTGTTCACCAGATCGATCTGCCGGCATTGGTATTGAAGGATTTAACCATATGGGGCGCCAACAGCCGCTGGGCATCGTTGTGCGACGTCCCTGGAAAAGAATTAACCGGAATGGGGATAGAGGAAATACTCTATGCCGACTCCATAAAAACCGTTCTCTCCAATACAAAAAAGGAAAATCTTGGTGATATTGAATTTCCCGATACCTACCATATTTTTCTGAGAACCCAAGACAGTGAGAAACTCAAGGTACGGATCTGGGTAAACCCGCTTTTGGAACCCAGAGGAACCCGCCTGATATTGGCAAAACCGGTATAACAATAGCGATAGTATCAAACATTAGAAGACAATATAGGAGATTGAAACCATGACTAAAAAATTTACAATCACACTGATGCTCCTCACTCTCATGATCGTTTGGATTGCCTCGGCAAACGCCCAGGATGTGATCCGATACAATGGATCTTCGACAATCTTGAAGGCAATCATGTACCAATCGTCAAAGGCGTTTGCAAAACAGGAAGGAATTAAATTCGATTTAAAAGGAAAGAGCACCGGTTTTGGTATCAAGAAGCTGCTGGCCGGTGAATGTGACATTGCAGGAGGAGGCCGTCCATTAAAGAAGGAAGAAAAACAGAAGGGGTTAGTCGAAACAAAGGTGTTTATGGATGCTGTGGCATTTATTGTTCATAAGTCAAACCCCGTAAAAGAGATAACCTCGGGGCAAATAAAGGATATCATGCTGGGAAAACTGGTTTCATGGGATAAAATGGGAGGACCGAAGGGGAAAAAAATAATTATCCTGTCTCCGCCGGCAGATTCATCCCATTTTAAGTCGTTAAAAAAATCGGCCGGTTTTGAAAAGCTTCCGAAAAATTCCATGTCAATCGATATGACCCCGAATGTTTATAAAAAGGTCAAGGCGTTTCCGGTCAGCATCGGATGGTTATCCTATTCCACGGTAAAGGGTAAAAAAGACATCAAGATCTTGGATGTTATCCACAGCGGCGCCAAGGTCGCTATTAGCCAGGAGAATATCAGCTCCGGGAAATACCCTTACCACAAAACCATGTTCTTCTACACAAAGGGCGAGCCGACCGGATCGGTGAAAAAATTTATCGAGTTTATCCAGGGCAAAAAAGGAGAAACCATCATTGTTAAAGCAGGATTTTTCCTGGCAGGATAACATGATCGGACAGAGAGGAGAAACATCCCATGAAGCTGTTTTCAACCATAAAATCTAAACTCATCACCTCCATTATCCTGCTGGTGTTGCTGCCGGGTTTCATATTTACCTTTTACTCCTACAGCAGCACCACAAAAACATTTGAGGTGAATATGCGTGAGGCGTTGTCGGCAACGAAACTGGCATATGACAATGCCATAGAAGGCCTAAAAACCAAAGGCATGAGCTATGCTGAGTTTTTTTCAAACGATACTGCCATTAAGGAAGCGATATCCTATGCCCAAATGACCGAAGACAATACCAACCTGTTGGGTATTCTTGAAAAATATTATAAAACCCTCGACTTGAATAATATCGAGTTTACAGCAAAAGACGGCATTGTCATGGCCCGGGGACATCTGCCGGAAAAATTCAATGATAACAAATCGGAATTCCCCTTTACCCAAAAAATGAATGAAGCCCAGGAGAAGAGATGGGATTATGAAAAGGGGAAAAGTGGTATCACCTTAAAGTTTGGTGCACCGGTTGCCGTTGAAGACGAATATGCCGGATTTGTCGGCTATGGCTACTACCTCGACAATAAATTTCTGCAATCGGTCAAGGACGTGGTTGGCGCAGAACTGTTCGTCATACTAAAGGAAGGGGAGAAAATTGTCGCTTCCACAAAAGACGACATATCAGCCGAAAACATCGATAAGGGATATTTAGCGGCCAGCCTCAATGGAGACGAAAAGATAGAACTGGAAAAAGGGCTGGGGGATCGGATTTACTCTTGGCTGTACCTGCCCATACTGGATGCGGAAAAAAATATTTTCGGTACCATGTGTGTCCTTAAGGACATCACCCGTGAAATTGAGGCGCGCAACAATAATCTCATATTTTCAGTGAGTTTGATGGCGTTTGCCGGCATACTGGCCTTGATTGTAGGGTTTCTGATTACCCGCTCCATCACAAAGCCGATAAACCACGTGGTTGACCGGCTCAAGGATATTGCCGAGGGAGAAGGAGACCTTACAATGCGGCTGGATACCGATACCCAAGGTGAAATCGGTGCATTGGCCACATGGTTTAACCGGTTTGTAGAAAAACTCCAGAATACAATCCAGAAAATCGCGGCCGGAACAGAAACCCTATCCTCTTCTTCAACCGAGCTTTCAGCCATCTCCCAGCAAATGTCAACGGGTGCGGAACAGGCGTCGGAGAAATCCACCGCGGTCGCGAGTGCAGCAGAAGAGATGAGTGCCAATATGTCATCTGTTGCTGCCGCTGCTGAACAGGCATCCTCGAACGCCAATATGATTGCCACTTCAACAGAAGAGATGACGAGTACAATTAATGAGATTGCTAAAAATTCGGAAACGGCTCGCGCCATTTCCAGCGAGGCGGTCTCAAAGGCAAAGCATTCCGTAAGCAGGGTCGGGGATCTTGGAAACGCCGCCCAGGAGATCAGCAAGGTGACTAAGACCATCACCGAAATCTCCGAGCAGACCAATCTTCTCGCTCTAAATGCCACCATTGAGGCGGCCCGGGCAGGAGAGGCCGGAAAGGGTTTTGCAGTCGTGGCAAATGAAATAAAGGAACTTGCACGGCTGACAGCAGAATCTACAGATGAAATACGGAAGCAGATTGAAGGTATTCAGCAGTCCATTTCAGTGGCGATCTCAGATATTGAGCAGGTACCGGATGTCATCGATCGGGTCAACGAGATTGTCTCCACCATTGCCACGTCTGTGGAGGAGCAGAGTGCGACGACCCAGGAAATCGCAAACAATGTGGCACAAGCCTCAAAAGGTATCCAGGAGGTCACTGAAAATGTTAATCAGAGCTCTTCCGTGTCCGTAGAAATCGCCAAAGACCTCACCGAGGTGAATCAGGCAGCCGGAGATATGGCAAACTCCAGCTCCCAGGTAAACCTGAGTGCCCAGGACTTATCCACCCTGGCAGAGCAGCTTACAGATCTGGCCGGACAATTTAAGGTGTAGGATAGACCCCTTCTATGGGAAAAAACCATTGGGATTCCCGGAGAACAAATTCCGGGAATCCAAGGTTGTGACCCTCCCTCCAGAAAACCCCGCATATTGCCGGATTACTGCGAAGGTTGACAAAGAGTATACCGAGACCTAATTTCTCTTAAGCCACAATGTGGTACACATTAAAACGTCAACAGGATCTTAAAGCGGCATCGGTTTTAACCGAGATTCGATCCGTGTTTCATAATTCAGGGAGGACCCGGTATGAAAAAATTCTTTGTTCTGCTCGCAATCGGTTGTCTGCTGCCCGTGACGGCAAGTGCCGGCACCATCGAGTATGCGGGTTCCTCAACGGTGGGTAAATTCATAGCCGATGCATCCACGGTGTACACCGGTGCCACGTTCAAGTTGAACACAAGTCTGGAAAGCGCCGGAGGCGAGCAATGCGCGGCCCGTGGCAAGTGTGCCCTGGGGGGTGTGGCGCGCAAGGTGAAGCAGCGGTTTTTAGAAGAGGGCGTAAAGGCGACATTGATCGGGAAAGACGCCATTTCAGTCATCGTTCACAAAGACAACCCGGTTAAAAAACTGACCCGTGCGCAGCTTAAGGATATCTTTACCGGAAAGATTAAAAACTGGAAAATCGTCGGCGGTCCGGATCTGGCCATCCAGGCCATTATTGTTAAAGAGGGGTCATCCACCCGGGAAATCTTCCGGAAAGTGATTCTGGCCGGCAGCCAGTACAGGGGGACGAAAGTCGTCACACCGGATGCCAGGATCGTATCCCTGGTTGCCCGGCACAGGGGCGTTATCGGCCAGATCAGCATGGCTTTCATAAAAGACAACAAAAAAGTAAAGGCCATCTATGTGGACGGCCAGGAGCCCAGCGTAAACAACGCCAACTATCCGATTACCCGGCCCCTGCATCTGGTTACCAAAGGAGAGCCCAGAGGGGAAATCAAGGCTTTTATCGACTGGGCACTCTCAGCAGAAGGCCAGAAGGTTGTCAGAAACCGATTTTTGGGCGTCAATTAAGCCTTTTTTCGGTCTTCAGCCAGATACCCGACACATCAAACCCCGCTTCCGCAAAAACCGCCACCTCCTTCTCCATGGGTGACGCTTCATATTTCCAAATCCAAATTGACGATGACACACCAGATAGATTATAGTCGGCTAAAGGCTAAAGATATCTCCCTTTGGTACATGGATTTTGAGTTTTTTCAACCCGGAACGTTGGACGATGAACCACTCAATCTAGTTTTTTAAAAGGACTCTCTTACACTCATGGAATATAGACCCGCTCCTGTAAAGGCTGTTTTGTTCGATTTTGACGGAACCCTGACTATGCCCGGTGCATTGGATTTTACGGCATTCAAAAGATCCATCGCATGTCCGGCGGATCAGACCGTGTTGGAATTTGTTCAGAGTTTGCCGGATGCGTCAGAGCAGAAAACCGCGTGGAAAAAACTGGACGAATTTGAAATGGCGGCCGCTGAAACGGCCGAACCGAACAGAGGCGCCGAAGACCTGATCCGGTATCTGCGTGCCCAGGATCTGCGTCTGGGCATTATCAGCCGTAACAGTCGCGCCGCCATCGACCGGGCGTTAAAAAATTTCGACAAAGTGACCGCTTCCGATTTTGATGTCATTCTGGCCCGGGATGATACGGCCAAACCCAAGCCCCACCCCGAGGGCATCCTCAAGGCGGCCCGCTCCCTGGACATAGAGGCAGGCCAGACGATTATTGTCGGTGATTTTATTTTCGATATCCAGGCAGGTAAGGCTGCCGGTGCGGTCACCGTTTTTCTCGATAACCACCCCGGCAATCATAAGGATACCGCAGATGAACCGATTCCCTGGGACTATTGCATATCAGAGTTTGACACCTTGAAAAAAATCGTTCGGATGGCGCTTCCGCTTCCGGCCGGTAAATTCCCAAACGACCTGTTGGAAGAATTTTTCGACGGATTTACATTTGAAGATCCATCGGTCCTGATTCAGCCGGGCGTGGGCGAAGACACCGCTGCTGTGGATGTTTCAGAAGAAGAAGTGCTGGTGCTCAAATCTGATCCGATCACGTTTGCAACCGATGCCATCGGACAGTACGCCGTATTGGTAAATGCCAATGATATCGCTACCGCCGGGGCAAAACCGCGGTGGCTCTTAACAACCCTTCTCTTTCCATGTAAAAGCACCGGGGCTGAAATCTTACAGACCATGCAGGAAATTCAGGATATCTGCCGGCAATGGGACATTACCCTGTGCGGCGGGCACACGGAAATTACCGATGCGGTGACCCGGCCGGTGATCATCGGCATGCTGACCGGGACCGTTTTGAAAAAAAACCTGGTGGACAAACGCGACATTCAAACCGGGGATCGGGTTCTGCTGACCAAGGCCATCGCTGTAGAGGGGACCGCCATCATTGCCAGAGAGTTTCATCAGCAATTGAAATATCTGGGCATGGCCGAAACGGACATAGAGACCTGCAAACAGTTTCTTTCCCAAATCAGCATCCTCAAGGAGGCTGAAATCGCAGCCGGAGTCGGCGGCGTCAGCGCCATGCACGACATCACCGAAGGCGGTCTGGCAACGGCCTTAAATGAAATGAGTTTTTCCGGCCGGCACCGAATCAGAGTCGACATGAACCGGATTCCCATCTTTCCGCAAACTGAGAAGCTGGCCCATCTCATGGACATCGACCCCCTGGGCCTGATCGGTTCCGGGAGTCTTCTCATCTGCTGCCGGAAAAACGATACCGATACGCTCATAAATCAGATTGAAGATGCCGGGGTAAAGGTTACCTGTATCGGGGAAGTGACGGAATCCGGTCAGGGAATCGCAGCCGAAAGAGACGGAAGGCCGGTGCAATGGCCCAGTTTTGAGGTGGATGAAATCGCACGTCTCTTTAAATAAAATTCGGATCCAGAGGGCCAGGCTTTGGTTTTCCCAAACGGGAATTTGCTTTGCTGAAAGTTCATTGCCTTATTGAAATTTCAAATAACAAATCCCAAAAAACAAACAAATATCAATGACCGAAATTCAAAATTCCAAACAAAATAACAATTGCTTTGAACCGGTTTGGAATTTGTGATTTATTTGTTATTTGGTGCTTGGAATTTGTGATTTTAGATACAAACCGCCAAGACATAGCCGGTATCCTTCTATGGTGAAATCAAATTCTGGTACCCTATTCCGATATTGTTTACTGATCGCTGAGAGGCAAAAAAATGTCAAATAAAGAATCACAACGGTTCACGGCTGTTCTGGAGGCATTGGATGGCGGCATCTATATCATCAGTCAGGATTATACCGTCGAGTACATGAACCGTGCCATGGTCCGGGATTTCGGCTCCGGTATCGGTAAAAAATGCCACCGGGTTATCAACAAAAGTGACAAAAAATGCCCCTGGTGCCGGGCCGAGGAGATATTTAAAAAGGGAGAGACCCTCCGGTACGAACGCCATGTCCCGTCCTCCGGAAAAATGTACGATCTGATCGATATCCTCCTAAAAAACAGGGACGGCACCCTGTCCAAGCTGGCCATCTTCAGGGATATCACCGAGAGAAAAAAAAGGGATGAAAAACTCTGGGCCACAACAGCCGATTTCAAGCTCTTGTTTGAAAACGTCGGATGCGGGGTCTATATCAGCAGCAAGGAAGGAAAATTCCTAAGTGCAAACAAGGCGCTATTGGATATGCTGGGGTATGAGAACGAAGATGCGTTCTTAAAAATCGATATCACAAAAGATCTTTATTTCGACCCGGACCACCGGAGAAGATTTCAGGAAATGATCGAAAAAGACGGCCGGGTAACCGACTATGAAGTCGATTTTAAACAGAAGGACGGAAAACGGATTCCGGTGTTGCTCACCAGCCACGTCCGGAGCGACCAGGAAGGAAAAATCATCGGCTACGAGGGCATTATCGTCGATCAATCCCACCGGATGCAGATGGAAGAAGACTACCGCAGGCTGTTTGAAAATGTCGGATCCGGGGTCTTTATCAGCAGCAAAGAGGGTAAGTTTCTAAACGCCAACAAAGCCCTTCTGGATATGCTGGGCTATAAGGACAAAGATGAATTTTTAAAAATCGATATCAGCAAAGACCTTTACCGGAACCCGGAACAACGAAAAACCTTTAAGCAACTGATCGAAAAGGACGGAAAAGTAATCGACTGGGAGGTCGAATTCAAACGCAAAGACGGTATTGCCATCCCGATTCTGCTCACCGGACATGCCCGATACGACCGGCAGGGGAATGTGGTCGGCTACGAAGGCCTCAACGTGGATCTGTCGCATCGGAAAAAGATGGAAAAAGATTTAAAGAAAGCACATGATTTTCTAAACATGACGATTCTCAATTCTCCCAATGCTATCATCGCCACCGATCTGGACGGAAATATAATCCTGTGGAACCGGGCCGCAGAAGAGACCCTCGGTTATCCTGCAGACGATGTCATCGGAAAGATGAACATTCAAAAAATCTACTCGGAAAAGATGGCAAAAAAAGTCATGAAAATGATGAGAAGCGCGGCATACGGGGGCAGCGGGCGGTTGACCGCATACCCGATGGTTTACGTGCGCCAGGACGGCGGCATCGTAGAGGGAAACCTTTCGGCATCTATTATATACGACGACAATGGACACGAGGTGGCTTCCGTCGGCATTTTTTCGGATCTTAAGGAACGGCTTGATATGGAGCGAAAACTGCGGCAGACCCAGGAGCAGCTTTTAAATTCGGAAAAGCTTGCGGCCATGGGTCGGCTGACTTCTCAAATCGCCCACGAAATCAACAACCCGCTATACGGCATCATGAACACGCTAGAGCTGCTAAAGACCGAGATCCCGGTCGAGAGCAAACGCCGCAAAGTCCTGGAAATGGCGCTTTCTGAAACGTTCCGTCTCAGCGACCTGATTAAAAAAATGCTCTCTTTCTCTAAACCCGAAGAGGAAGAGCGGCAACTGGTGAATGTAAACCGGATATTGGATGAGATCCTCATCCTGCATGAAAAACAGCTCCGGGAAAATGATATCCGGATCGCATCCGATATTGAAGACAACCTCGGAAAGGTCAATGCCTCCACGAATCAGCTTCGGCAGGTTTTTCTCAACATGATTGCAAACGCCAGAGATGCCATGCCCGAGGGCGGCGCCTTGAACGTTCGGACACACCGGATCGATGACACCATCCATATCGATTTTTCAGATACCGGCACCGGGATTAAACCCGAAAATATTCACAAAATATTTGATGCCTTTTTTACCACAAAAGAAAGCGTCAAAGGGGTCGGCCTCGGCTTGTCCGTCTGCTACGGCTTTATCAAAGATCACGGCGGTGACATAAAAGTCGAGAGCAACCCGGATGAAGGCACCACCTTTACCATCACCCTGCCGGCCCATGGGGAACAGATCTGACGTGAACCATTTGTCATTTTCAGCAGAATACCGGATTCAAAAAAACACTTTCTGCCATGAACTTAGTCGTTAATGTCTGTCGCTGTCAAATATTCAAGGTTAGAAAGTCAAATCGTTATTCGCACGAGGCCCTTTTTATAGGATTTTCATCAATATCTCGGTTTTTAAAAAATCGGAATTCATAATATATAGCGGTGCCTTACTTTTGAGTGAGCCCTGCCATCGTATCGAACAATTTGCATCTATTTAAAAGCCGAGGGAAATGTGCTAAGGATAATTGCAGATTCAAAAAGCAAAAAGCTCTCTGACAGGCTGATCAGTGAAGCTGGAAAGATAATCAAATAATTCAACTTAAATTAAAATGAGGTGGGATGCATGATACCAAAAGAAAAAATAATAGCTAATCTAAAGAACACGTTAAATAAGACTGATCTTCCAGGACTTGGTAAAAAGTATAAGGGAAAGGTAAGGGATGTCTACTCATCTGAAGATAAGATTTTCCTGATCGCAACAGACAGGCAGTCTGCATTTGACCGCAACCTTGCCCATGTTCCATATAAAGGCCAAGTCTTAACCCAGGTGTCTGCATTCTGGTTTGAAAATACAAAAGACATAATCCAGAACCATGTGATTGATATTCCTGATCCGAATGTTGTAGTCTGCAAAAAATTAAAGGTATTTCCTGTTGAATTCATCGTGCGTGGATATCTTACAGGAGTAACTTCGACAGCTGCATGGACTGCCTATGAGAAAGGTGAACGTGAATTCTGCGGCAACACTTTACCTGAAGGCATGAAAAAGAACCAGAAGTTTGACACATCGATCATTACTCCAACAACAAAATCTGATGAGCATGATGAAAAGATATCTGCAAAAGAGATTGTTAGCCAGGGATTGATGAGCCAGGAGCAATGGGACATTGTCGCTGATAAGGCCTTAAGGCTTTTTGAACGAGGGACTGAGATTGCTGCAAAAAACGACCTGATCCTTGTAGATACAAAATATGAGTTTGGATATGATGAAGATGAAAATATCTTTCTTATAGATGAGATTCATACTCCAGATTCTTCAAGATATTGGATAATGGAATCATATGAGGCGCGGTTAGAGAACGACAAGGAACCTGAGTATATTGACAAGGAATTTTTAAGGCTATGGTTTAAGGGAAAATGCGATCCATACAATGATAGAGAACTGCCCCCTGCTCCAGATGACCTTGTCGCAGAGCTATCTGGTAGGTATATTAAATTGTTCGAGATGATCACCGGCAAGACATTTGAGCCAGACCCAACACCTGTGCTTGATCGCATCAGAAATAATCTAGAATCTGCTGGGTACCTATAAGATTTTTAACTTTTAATGCCTTCAACAAATGATATCACCAGAAATTAATGCTATTTTAGGTCTTGGATTTTAACGATTACGAGTGTGTGGGTGCCCAGATCCAAAAGGTGCACCACCCGGCATTCGTGGTTCAGGGGACATTGTTCGATCATAGGGTCTGTTTCCAATGTTTCATGCCATACACCTGGCAATTGAAAAATTATTTACGATCCCTCCCGCCTTATTCAGAGATCCGGAAATCAATTCCATGTCAAGCGCCTCCTTGAGGTCATCACAGAAGAAATTGATACATAAAAAACTCCGGCAATCAGCAGGAAGGATACACCCGTTACAAAAAAAGGGGCACACATTCCTTTTCGCATTTTCGTAATTGGGTTCAGGCAGTACCGTATCAGATCTGACCAGCAGGTAATCGACATATGTAAAGCCGCCCACAGTTCCGGGTATATAGATGGATTGTTCCGGGTATACGAGTTTACAGCACCCCTTGCATGCCGGGCAAATCTTCTCGATAAAGGGCAGGATAACCGCTTGAATATCCAACAGGGTTCTTTTATATTCCATTGCCTGATGCTTTAGATATTCTTTTGCCTTTTTATCTAGCGCCCGGTAGAGCTTCTCGAATATTTCGTATTCCTGCCTGGCTTTATTGAAAATGGCATCGATTTCATCGTTTTTACTGCCCATTTTACCCCCGCTCACCTTATTCCAGACATTACCACAACCATCATCATATTGACAGTTAAACCGTTCTGCTGCAGAAACCGGGTAAACATAAATGAAAGGTTTTGAAAAACGGGACCCGCACACGTGGATTTGCGGCGTCGGCGCCCATGTGGTGCATATAAATGACCGGCCGGGAGGGATCCGCTCGGCATAATCTTTCATATTGACATGCACTCGATTATAAGCACAATAGGCAGATGATACGGGCCGCCGCCGGCAGGCCGGGCAGCACAAGAAGATGAAAGATCGTTCAATATGAATTTCGAGGAGAAGGCACATGAAATACTTTAACTCCCTTGCTGAAATGATCGGCAGAACCCCCCTGCTCAGGTTGGGTCGCATTGCGCCTGAGCACCAAATTTATGCCAAATGCGAATTCATGAATCCGCTCAGTGTCAAGGACCGGCCGGTTCTTCAGATCATCGAAGACGCAGAGCGGGAAGGCAGATTAAAGTCGAACAGCACCCTTATCGAGGCCACAAGCGGCAATACCGGTATGGCGGTGGCCTTTATCGGCGCCATCAGGGGGCATAAGGTCATCTTGATTATGTCTGAGATTCAAAGCCTGGAACGCCGCAAGATCCTAAAGGCCCTGGGGGCGGATCTGATTCTGACGCCGGCCGCCGAAGGGACATCAGGCGCAAAACGGAAACTCCAGGAGATTTTATCCGAACATCCCGAGTACTTCTATATCGGCCAGCATATCAACCCGTCCAACCCCAAAGCCCATTATTTGACCACCGGACCGGAATTGTGGGATGCCACAGACGGGCGGATCAATATCCTGGTGGCTGCACTGGGAACCGGGGGGACCATCTGCGGGGCTGGACGCTATCTTAAGGAGCGCAATCCGGAGATCCGGACCATCGCCATCGAACCGGAGGAATCCCCGTTCATTTCAAAAGGGGTATTCTGTCCCCACCGGATGATGGGGACAGCCCCCGGTTTCATACCTGAAGTCCTCGATCGAGAAATGATCGATGAAATATTTTTGGTCAGTGAAGCCCAGGCCTTTCAGATGTGCCGACGCAGCGCCAGAGAAGAAGGCGTGCTGGTGGGAATCACCTCCGGAGCCGCCCTGCATGCCGCCGTCGCCATTGCCGGACGGCCCGAAAATACCGGCAAGGTCATCGTAACCATTCTGGCCGACTCCGGACAGCGATACCTCAGCGTCGAGGGGTTATTCGACGAATGATAAGCCGGGCGGCTACGGTCTTTTCCGGAGAAGCTCGATGCTCACCCCATCCGGCCCCTCGATAAAGGCGAGACGAAGTTGAGGGCTGAAGTCTACCGGTTCCTTTGTAAAAACCACCCCTTTTTTCTTGAGTTGGTCGCAGAAGCCGTCAAGATCGTCGGCCACATGGAACCCGAAGTGATCCGTTCCCCAGGTCAGACCCGGTTTGTCGACTGCCTGCTCGCCGGGCCGTTCACCGCGAATGATAAGAGTGGCGCCTTGAAACTCCACATAGATCTGAGGAGCGCCGCCGACGTCACCGCTGACGGTGATCTCACCGCCCAGTTTTTCAACGTACCAGGCCGCTGCGGCCCCTGGGTTTTTGCTCACAAGATGGACATGGTCGAATACAATTTTTACATCGCTCATTGGGTTTTTCCTTTCTTATATATTTTTAATTTCTCAGGGCCTCTAAGTCCTATTCCGCTTCTATTACAAGAATATCTGCGAAAATCGGCATTCGAATCCACCCAACCGACGGCGGACAAGAATCGAAAATCAACCTGTGATCTGTTTCAGATAACGAAAGAGCAGCCTGGATGATTTTGCGCTCACCCCTTGGCTGGCCCCTTTTTCATGCTCTTTGCGTGCGTTTCGGGAAAGCTGGGTCAAACGTTGCCTTTCCGCATCCGGGCAGTCTCGCAGGATCTCCTCCAGGAGCACTGTGTCGCCCTGTTTGAGCCGATCCCGCCATGCTTCAATCTTCTTGAAGGCATAGGCTTTCCGGACGTCTCCGAAGCGGATATTTTCAAGGGCATTTTGAATCGACTCGACTTCCACCTCCCGCATGAGCGTCCCGATGTACTGGATCTGCCTGCGTCTTGCCCCGTGGCTGGGGATTTTCTGAGCAAATTCGACAGCCTCCAGGAGTTCCTCCGGCATGTCGATATTCTTAAGTTGTTCGGCAGATAACGCCACTAGCTTTTCCCCAAGGGCCCGCAAGGCTCTGGCCTCTTTTTTCTTCCGGGTCCTGCTGATCTGTTCATCTTCCATGATCACAGCCGGGGGTTGGTTTTGAAAAGAATCCATACCCCTATTAGTAATAAAACATGGCGCATCACGCAAGGGGAAATAGTCTCCGGTTAAAGTGAGTGTCCGATTTCAAAAGATCGTCACCCATGAGAAAATTTTGCAGGGCAAACGCATTTGGTCCATCCCGTCATGATGGGCCAAATGCGTTTGCCCTATAATATTTCACCGGTTCACTTGAAAATTTTCAAAAAACCCCATAGAGATAATATGGTTTGCCGTTTCCTGAGACTGCGGCAAGAAAAGGTCCCCTCGCAGATTTTGCTGCAGCATCTGTAAAAGAACGATACACATCGTATAATAAAACAGATCGGAGGAAAGGACCCATGGGCGAAGAACAAAAAACGATCATTCTCACGGGTGGAAGTCGCGGCATCGGTCATGCCACCGCTAAGTGCTTCTGGAAGGCAGGCTGGCGCGTCATCACGTGTGCCCGCCAAGCCATTCCCGAAGGGCATCCCGGGGGTCCCCCCCCGGAAAACCACGTCCAGATCGACCTGGGCAACCGGAAAGAACTGCTGGCCGGAATCGAAAAAATCCGCGAATGCTTAGGAGGACGTCCGTTAAACGCCCTGGTAAACAACGCGGCGGTTTCCCCGAAAGGAAAAAACGGCGAGCGCCTGGGCACCATCAAGACGGACATTGATATGTGGGACCAGGTATTCCAGGTCAATTTCTTTTCTCCCATTATGCTGGCACGCGGGCTCATGAAGGAGCTGGAGATGGGCAAGGCGAGTATCGTCAATATCACCTCTATCGCCGGCAGCCACGTCCATCCATTTGCCGGCTCCGCCTATGCAACCTCGAAAGCCGCCCTCACCTCGTTGACACGGGAGATGGCGGCCGATTTCGGCCCCTATGGAATCCGGGTCAACGCAATCGCGCCCGGTGAAATCGACACATCCATCCTATCGCCCGGTACGGAAGATCTGGTCAAACACATTCCACTCAGACGCCTGGGCAGGCCGGATGAGGTCGCAAGCATGATCTTTATGCTCTGTTCGGATCCATCGAGCTACGTTTCCGGGGCGGAAATCCACGTAAACGGCGGCCAGCACGTTTATTAAACATCAATGATCGGCGTTTCTGGCCATGCTGCCATAAACCGACGGAGCATAAAAAAGGAGAACGGCACATGCACCCACCCCCCTTGAATGAATTCGATCTGTCGGGAAAAATCGCCCTGGTGACCGGTGCCGGGCGCGGCATCGGGTATCATACAGCCCTTGCCTTAGCAAAATACGGTGCGGAACTCATCGTCACCAGCCGAACGGTTCCGGAACTTGAAAACGTCGCTGAGGCGATCCGAAACATGGGCAGGCAGGCGGTGATTCAACCGGTGGACATCACCGAGGTGAACCAGATCCGGTCCATGGTCGATACCGCAAAAGAGGCCTTCGGCCGTATCGATATCCTGGTAAACAATGCCGGCATCAACCGCCCCCAGCCGGCAGTCGATGTAACCGAGGAAAACTGGGACCGCATCATGGATACCAATTTAAAGGGGCTGTTTTTTTGTGCCCAGGCTGTGGGGCGCGTGATGATCGCACAGAATTACGGCAAAATTATCAATATCTCTTCTGATGCCGGATCGGTGGGTCTGGTGAAACGGGCGGCATACTGCGCCAGCAAGGGCGGCGTAAACCTGCTGACCAAAGTTCTTGCCCTTGAGTGGGCTGCACACAATGTGAATGTAAACGCCATTGCACCGGCCTTTATCAAAACCCCCCTCACCGAACCCATGTTTAAAGATAAGGGGTTTAAAGAATATGTTCTGGGAAATACGCCGCTTGGACGTGTGGGGCAGCCCGAAGAGGTCGGCGGGGCGGTGGTGTTTCTGGCTTCAAAGGCATCCGATTACATGACGGGTCATGTGATGCTTGTAGACGGCGGGTGGACGGCCCACTGATATTTGCATCACCATATGCGCTCTAATCCTTATATTCGATCACGCATTTTCTCTGGACAACTATCTTACATAATTTGAGTTTGAAATTTAAAGTGCCTAAAATGCCTAAAGTTAAGGATGATAATCATTTTATAATAGACAGAATTCCACAATTTTAGGCACTTCAAACTTTTTCATCGAATCGTATTTATGATTATATGCACGGAGAGGCTGTATCAGCTGAAGGCGTCCAGTGAGCGGCAGTCATCCGAAGACCATCCGAGCCTAATCTTCCGGCCTTTTTCCAGGGCCGAATGGACTTGAGAATTGGGTACCTTGACGACAAAATCGTCGTTTCCGCACACATTGACCCGGGTCCGGATATGATCCCCCAGATAGATGAGTTCCTCAACCCGGCCATCAAACATATTCTCCACAGACCCTTCGGCAGGATTTACGATCACCCGTTCGGGCCGAAGCGACAGGCTTGTCCTGTCGCCGATACCATCGACATTTACGGTGAGCGCCTTTACGGTCCACCCGCCGTCGATATCAACCGTACACCTGTCTCCGGCAATGGCGGTTATCTTTCCGGCAAACTTGTTGTTTTCACCTACAAACTGGGCAACAAAACTGTTTTCCGGTTTCTCATAAAGCACATCGGGGGTTGAGAGCTGCTGCACCACGCCGTGGTCAAAAACCGCAACCCGGCTCGACATGGTCATGGCCTCCCGCTGGTCGTGAGTGACGTAGACCACGGTCACGCCCAGGTTTTCATGAATGTGCTTGATTTCATACTGCATCTGCTCCCGCAGGTTTTTATCCAGGGCACCCAGGGGTTCATCCATGAGCACCAGCTGGGGTTCAAATACCAACGCCCGGGCAAGGGCAACGCGCTGCTGCTGGCCGCCGGAGAGCTGCTTGGGGCGCCTGGCCTCAAACCCTTCCAGTTCCACCATGCCCAGGGCCTTTGAAACTTTTTCATCGATGTCGCCTTTTGAAACCTTTCTCACCTGAAGGGGGAATGCCAGATTCTCACGTACGGTCATATGCGGAAAGAGCGCATAGTCCTGAAACACGATTCCGATATTTCTCTTATGCGGCGGTGTGTGGCCGACGGCTTTGTCGCCGATGTAGATCTGACCGTGGGTGGGGGTTTCAAAACCGGCCAGCATCATCAGGGTCGTTGTCTTTCCGGAGCCGGAGGGGCCCAGGAGGGTTAAAAACTCACCCCGCATGATATCGAGATTCAGTTTTTTGATAACCAGGGTTTCACCGTCAAAGGTTTTATCCACGTTATCAAAACGGACCAAGCGGTTTCGATCTTCAGCTTCAGTCATCATATCGACACGTTGATCGCAGGCCAGTACAGCCGGGTGCTTCCCCCGATGGGCAGGAAAACATAAGGCCGCTGATTCAAGGTTTCAAGGACTCGGGTGTCTGCGCTTAAATGATTCGATAAAGGTTTTGTGCATCCCTTTAACTGTTTATTTTAAGAATATAAACCTGTCAACGTCTTTATCCCCCAGACAGCCGCCATAGACCCGAACGCCTCACAGAGCATGCCCGCCAAAGACGGGAAAGCTTCTGTGCGAATAAACCCCCTCGCAGAAAGTTACGGGGTATTAATCGGAAGTTATCTTGACGCCTAAAGTCACCCCGAATTTCTGAACAATATGATATCTTCATTGACAGGCTATGATTTTTTTTTTATGTTTTTCTGCAACATCGGGACACATTTCTATCGATCGGCTCACCTTATTTTTTTGACACCATCAACCAGGGAGGAAAGACCAATGAAAAGGATCTTTATGCTGTCCGTATTTGTCGTTTCGGTCGCTCTTTTGGCTGGAGCCGCTGTTCCAACTGTCGGCATCGCCCGTGATCTGACCATTGTCAGCTGGGGGGGTGCGTATCAGGAAGCACAACGAAAAGCTTATTTTGAACCGTTTATGAAAAAAACCGGGAAGAAAATTCTCGACGAATCCTACAATGGCGAAATGGCCAAGATCAGAGCCATGGTGGAAGCGGGAAATGTCACCTGGGATGCGGTGCAGGTGGAAGCCCCGGAACTGATCAACGCCTGTGAACAGGGGCTTCTGGAGATTATTGACTGGGAAAAGATCGGAGGTCAAAAAAACTTCATCCCGTCGGCCGTAATGGGCGAATGCGGGGTGGGCACCATCGTATGGGCCACGATCCTGGCCTATGATGCGGATCGGATAAAGGGAGAGGGCCCAAAGAACTGGGCGGACTTCTGGGATGTCAAGAAATGGCCGGGGAAACGCGGCCTCCGAAAATCGGCAAAGTTTTCCATGGAAATCGCACTCATGGCCGACGGGGTGGCGCCTGCCGATATATACAAGGTCCTGTCCACCGATGGAGGCATCAAACAGGCCTTTAAAAAACTCGACGCCCTGAAAGCCCACATTCAATGGTGGGAAGCCGGGGCCCAGCCACCGCAATGGCTGGCTGCCGGAGACGTTGTAATGACCTCCGCCTACAACGGAAGAATCAGCGCCGCCGTCAAGGAAGGCCGCAATTTCAAGATCGCCTGGAAGGGTCAGTGCTATGCCCTTGACTCCTGGGTGATTGTAAAGGGAACCCCGAACCTGGATCAGACTTACGCGTTTATAAAGTATGCCAGCCAGCCTGAAAATCAGGCGATTTCGGCCGCAGCCATTCCTTACGGGCCGACCCATCTAAAAGCGGTCGATTCCGTGGATCCGAAGATTGCCGTGGACCTGCCGACCTATCCGGCCAATCTTGAAGGCGCCCTGGCCGTAGATGCCGGCTGGTGGGTGGATCACCAGGAAGAACTCAACGAGCGTTTCAACGTCTGGGCGTCTCGATAAACGGATCGGGTTGAGGGGGGATATTTTATCCCCCCAACCCTTTTTAAGAGGTTCAACAGGGTGGGTTGAAATGAGCCCTCTATCCGGCAACGTAAACAGAACCGAAACACTGCCGTTAAAGATCAGATTGCGACGCGCCGAGCGCCGAAAAAAATTAAAGGCGGCCGGGCTGATCACTCCGCTTTTTCTGTTTTTGCTGATAACCTTTGTCATTCCGATAATCCTGCTGCTCTATCGGGCCGTGGAAAATCCTGAAATTATCGCCGTGCTGCCCCGCACCGCCGCTGCCGTGCAGCAGTGGGACGGCCGGGAATTGCCGGATAAATCCATATTCGCCGCCCTTGCCGCCGACCTTTCCCTGGCACAAAAGAACCGGACCGTCGGCAAGGCCGGAAAACGGCTCAATTATGGCATTACCGGGTACCGGTCGCTGATTAATAAAACAGCGCGGAAACTATCCCGGCTCAAGAAAACACCGTATGATTATCGGCAGGCCTTTATAGCCGCGGACAAACGCTGGGGGGATATCCGCTACTGGGCGGCACTGAAACAGGCATCCGGATCCTATACCGATTTTTACCTCTTATCGGCCGTGGACCTGAAACGGAACCGGGACAACAAGGTCGTGCGTGTGTCTGAAGACCGCGCCCTTTATCTCACCGTATTTTTCCGCACCTTCTGGATGAGCTTTGTGGTAACGGGGTGGTGCCTGATCCTGGGGTATCCGGTGGCCTATTTCCTGTCCGTCCTGCCTCCGCGCGTCAGCCATCTCCTGATGATCATGGTACTGCTCCCGTTCTGGACGTCGCTGCTGGTGCGGACCGCTGCCTGGATCATCGTTTTACAGAGAGAAGGCATCATAAACGACACCCTGATCTGGCTGAACCTGATCGACAAACCGCTTCAACTCGTATTCAACCGGTTCGGCGTCTACGTTGCCATGATACACATCCTTCTGCCGTTTATGATCCTGCCGCTCTACAGCGTGATGAAAAACATCTCCCCCTCGTATATGCGCGCAGCCACCAGCCTGGGCGCCAATCCGCTGGTCGCCTTCCGGCGGGTCTATGTACCTCAGTCGCTTCCGGGCATCAGCGCCGGATGCCTTCTGGTATACATCCTGGCCATCGGCTACTATATTACACCGGCTCTGGTGGGGGGACCCAGGGACCAGATGCTCAGCTACTTTATCGCCTTTTTCACCAACAACACCATCAACTGGGGAATGGCTTCCGGCCTGGCGGTGCTGCTGCTAAGCGCAACCATGCTGCTTTATACCGTATTTAATCGATTTATCGGCATCGACCGCCTGCGGATGGGGTGATTTATGGCGCTGCAACCTTATGCCACCAATTTAGAAAAAATCTGGTACTACTTTATGCGCATCTTCTGCGTGATGGTTCTCATCGGTCTGGTCATACCGATCCTGGCCATCATACCGGTCTCCTTTACCTCGGACACCATGTTGACCTATCCCATGCCGGGTGTCAGCCTGAGGTGGTACAGGGAGTTTTTAAACGCTGTCATGTGGACGCTTTCCATGAAAAACAGCTTTATTATCGCCGGTGCGACCACGGCCCTGGCCACGGCCCTCGGCACCCTGGCAGCCCTCGGCCTGACCATGACCGACCTTCCCTGCAGGGGATTGATTACCGGCATCATGATCATGCCCATGGTCGTTCCCCTCGTAATTACCGCAGTGGGTATCTATTTCTTTTTTGCCCAGCTGGGACTGGCCAACACCCATTTCGGCATGATCCTGGCGCATACCACGCTTGCCACCCCGTTTGTTGTGATCACCGTAACTGCCACCCTCCAGGGCTTCAACCGTAATCAGGTGCGCGCCGGTGCAAGCCTGGGGGCGTCTCCGGCCAGGGTGTTTTTTAAAATTACGCTGCCTCAGATCCTGCCGGGAGTCATTTCAGGCGCCCTGTTCGCCTTTGTAACATCTTTTGACGAGGTGGTGGTGGCTCTTTTTATCGCAGGCCCCGAACAGTACACCCTTCCCCGGCAGATGTTTGCCGGCATCCGGGAAAAGTACAACCCCACCATCGCCGCAGTTGCCACCATGATGATCGTGGTCTCTGTAGTGCTGCTGCTGACCGTCGAACTGCTCAGACGCCGTAACGAGCGGTTGCGTGGAATATCCGACAGGGGATAATGAAACGATTGCGGATGGCCCAGAGCGCATGAGACTTTGCAGACGCCGAGGACTGAAAGGTATGATTAAATGGTGCTCAGGCAGGCATCCCACTTGTGGGAAAGTTGTCCGTTTTCATACGCGGATGCCTGCAGCGGATGCGATGCCCTGTTTATAAGAGCGGCATCAAGACTTGATCAGACTCCTTCTGCAAAACTCGATTGTGGCACCCTTTACGCCGTCAAGGTTTTCCAGATACTGGCTCTGCTGCCGGGTCAGACCGTTTATCAGCGCGATAAGCATGTTGACGGTTTCGGGTACCGGTGCCTTGTGAAACTCACCGGATCGGATACCCGCCTTCAGACACCGGGTCAGATTCGTCTTGAGCCGATCCCGCCATTTGAGGATATACTCATAGCAGATATGGGCGCTGTCCTTTAACTTGCCCGGACAGGTCCGGATGGCAAGCGCCGTTTCATATGGCACCTCTTTGCCGATCTCAAAATGGATGGAAATGATCTGTTCGATCTTTTCAAACTGGGTAGAGGTCTTTTTCGGCATACCGTCCAGTTTTGAAAAGAGCCGGTCAAAAAACGCCACCAGGATGCAGGCAAAAACATCTTCTTTGCCGGCAAAATGATAGTAGATGAGCGGCTCGGTAACACCGGCCTCTATAGACATCTGAACCGTAGTGGTGGATTCAAACCCCTGTTCGGCAAAAAGACGGGCGGCTGTCTGGATGATGCTCTGTTTTTTTGCGGTGAGTTTCCGTTTTGCCATAAAACTTTCCCTCATCAATTATTTTAGTGATTTGCGCCTCAATAATCATCTCTTAAATGCAAATCCTTTCACAAGTCAACGGTTTTGTCCATAAAATTAGCATTCTTCCTGCCGGTGTCTCAGGAGCCGTCCGGCGGCCGGCCCGGTTGTTTCCCCATTTTCAAACGCCACCCGGCCATTTACAAAGATCCAGGATATCCCCACGGCGTAATGATGGGGATCGCTAAAGCGGGAGCAGTCCGAAACCGTATGAGGATCGAATACCACCACATCGGCCTTCATGCCCGGCCTGAGGATTCCCCTATCGTAAATACCGCAGCGAAGCGCCGGCAGGGAGGTCATCTTCTGAATGGCGGTTTCCATATCGAGTACATTCTTTTCCCGCACATATCTTGCCAGGACCCGGGGAAACGTCCCGTAATTTCTGGGATGGGGATGGCCGGTTACGACACTGCTGTCGGATCCCACCATCACTGCCGGATGCCGAAGCACCCGCTCAATATCGTCTTCACTGGCTGCGTGTTTGATGATGCGGGTGCTACCCCTGTCGGCCAGCAGGATATCAAAGGCGCACTGAAAGGCATCTTGACCCAGTGTTTCGGCAATCTCTGCCACGGTCCGGCCCTGAAGGGCTGTATCCGCTGACTGTGCGATCATTATCCGATCCCAGCCGATCCCCCTGAACATGGACCAGCCCGGCAGGCCTTTCTCCATATCTTTCTGAATCCGCTGCCGGGCGGCGGGATCCTCCATACGCGCCAATATTGCCTTTACCCCGCCTTCGGCCGACCACGGCGGCAGCATGGCGTGAAGGGGACCGCTGCTGGCCGCATAGGGGTAGACATCGGCGGTGATATCGACGCCTTCTTTCCGCGCCTCATCGATACGCGCCAGAGTATCTTTGGTACGGCCCCACATATGACTGCCCATGGCCTTGTGGTGGGCAATCTGTACGGGTACACCGGCTTGGCGGCCGATCTCGATGGCCTCCTCCACCGCCTCGATGAGGGTGTCCAGTTCACCCCGGATATGGGTACAATAGACACCCCCGTAGGGAACCAGCACCCGGGCAAGCTCGATCAGTTCGTCTGTTTTTGAAAAACTGCCGGGAGGGTATACAAGCCCCGAGGACATGCCCAGGGCTCCGGCTTTCATTCCCGCATCCAGGAGCGCCTTCATTTTATCCATTTCCGTCCGGGTCGGTTCCCCCGGGCGGAAACCCATGGCGGCGATTCTGAGGGTACCGTGCCCCACAAGCGCCAGGATGTTGGTTCGGGATTCGGCCCGCTGTTCGATGACGTCCAGGTACTCATCGAATCCCTTCCAGTCCCATCCGCTGCCGGCCTTTACAAAACCGACATACTTCTCAAGGTCCGATCGGGTGGCATCATCCAGGGGGGCTAAGGATATGCCGCAGTTACCGATCACTTCGGTGGTGATCCCCTGGCGCAGTTTATAATCCGGCGCCGGATCGTCAAAAAGCGGGAAATCAGAATGGGTATGAGGATCCACAAACCCCGGACAGACCACCCGGCCCCGGGCGTCAATGGTCTGTCCGGCGTCGGTATGGGAAAGATTTCCCACCGCTTCGATGGTGTCGCCTGAAACGGCCACATCGCCGTAAAACCAGGGGGCGCCTGTACCGTCGACAATCTGTCCGTTGCAAATCAGCGTATCAAACATGTTCCTTTTCCCTTCTTTTTTTTTATGACATTACATAACAATTTTTTAATATCCATGTAAACAGGTGAAGCGCTTCATTTATAAACCAGCGTTTTGGGCTGATTGCTGATCCGTTTCCGGTGGAAAGGCGTCATTCAGAAATTACTTATCTCTGGAAAGACCGCCAAATGCTCGGTGAGCTGACTGATGGAATGCTTGACCCTCCGGATGCCCTCCTGTATAGTCTCGCTTCTCTCAGACGGGACAATAGATTATGAGTGCCCATTTGAAATAACCTTCAGCCCGACCGGTTTATTTAACCGGTTCCTTCTACGGTGTGCAGATGTCAACCCCGTCCGACAAAAACGTCAAAGCCAGTTTCAGGATAATCCTGGCCTTGTCTCTGGTTCATTTCACAGGCGACTTCTACAACTCATTTACGACACCGCTGTTTCCGCTCTTTGTTGAAAAGCTTAATCTTTCCCTGGTCCAGGTGGGTATCATCGCGGGGCTCAGCCGTTTTCTTGCTTTTATCGTCCAACCATCTGTGGGGTATCTTGCCGATCGATATCAGACCCGGGTGTTTGTATTGGGCGGACTTTTGCTGCCGGTTGTATTTATCCCGCTCTCGGGCATCGCCCCATCCTTTATGATCCTGCTCCCCTGCATCGCCATCGGGTCTATCGGCTCTTCCATGTTCCATCCGTCGCTAACCGGCATGGTCCCCCTGTATGCAGGTCGGAATGCCGGGTTGTCCATGTCGCTTTTCAATACGGGTGGAACCCTCTCGTTTGCCGTGGGACCACTTTTCATCACCTGGTATGCAGCCGCTTTCGGGTTGGAAGCCGTGCCGGCGACCATGCTGATCGGTATCGCCCTGGCAGCCTATCTGTATTTCGTCGTCCCGAATCCACGCAGCGAAGGGTTAAGAGACAAAGGGTTTTTCGGAACATTAAAAGAGACCCTTGGAGATGTATGGAAACCGATTCTTCTCATCTGGTCCGTAATGGTGCTCAGATCCATCGTCGGCCAATCCTTTCTGACGTACATGCCGGTTTTTTACGTCAGTAAGGGTTATTCCCTGATGTCGGGCGGGATGATGTATGCCCTCTTCTCACTGGCCGGAACCGCCAGCGGGATTATGGCCGGACACCTTTCCGACCGAATCGGCTTCAAGCCCATTTTCATTGTGACCCATGCCCTGATGTCGCCGGCATTGCTTCTGCTGCTCTATCTGCCCGGAAACTGGATCTATTCGGCTGCAATTCTTGCAGGATTCTTCACCTTGGCGACCATGCCGCTTGGCGTTGTAATGGCCCAGACATTAGCACCAAGGGGAAGATCCATGGTGGCCAGCTTGATGATGGGGCTGGCCTTTGGCCTGGGCGGGCTCACCTCACCGGTGGTGGGGAAACTGGCCGATCTGTACTCCATCGAGCAGGTGCTTTTCTGGGTCGGCCTGATCCCCTTCCTCTCCCTGGCCCTGATTCTGCGGTTTCCAGAAATTGGAACCCATCGGCGATAAGAGACCCGGGCTCGCTTCGTTTTTAAACAGGATCCTTACAGGCTCCCCGACACCTCAAATATCCAGGCTTCAAGATATACATCCGGCTCTCCCTTTGGAAGTGCCTGGATCTCATCCCCCTTTTCAACGAGGGTCCATTTTCCCAGTTGCGACAGGCTGTTGTTTTTTTCTTTGAACCCGGCCCCTTCATATAGATCGGTCCGGAGTGTATACAGGACATGCCCGCCGGGCCTGGTGATCCGGAACAGTTCATCCAAAGAATTTGCCGGTGCATGGCCCTCGGTAAGAGCGCCCGTGCAGATCACGGCATCGAACCGATCGGTTTGAAAGCCAAGTGCTCCTCCCATAACCATCTGGTGGAATTCTTTGTATACGTTTTTTTTCCGCGCCTGTTCCAGCATACCCTTTGACAGGTCCATGGCCGCCAAATCCCGATAGCCTTTTGCATACAGCAATTCGCCGATCATTCCGGTTCCGGCGCCCGCATCCAGAATTTCAGCATCCAGGGGGACATATTTTTCAAAATAATCGGCAGCATACCGGGGGCCGACATAGCCGAAATCGTTTTCAAGATCCCGGTCGTAATCCTTTGCCCACTGATCGTATCGTTCCGATAACTCCTCATTGTTTTTAGCCGAATAGACCCATTTAACCCTGTCCTTAACATCCATTTTATTCTCCTGTTGTATTCGATGTGTTTATTAATACTTATAGTATTAAAACATTAATGGTCAAGGTATAAATAAACGACTTTTGCCGCATATGTCGCCTTGCGGTTTGAGACCTTCTGGGGTATGTCCAACATCAATGCAAATACAAACTGCAAACGTGATCCACCGAAGCCGTCTCATCAACGCATCCCCTGTTTTTTACGGCTGGGTAATACTGGCGGTGGGTGCGGTGGGCGGTATTATGACAAGCCCCGGGCAGACCTATTCCATCGCTGTTTTTATCGACTCCTTTATTTCCGATCTTAACATCAGCCGGTCATTGGTCAGCACCCTCTATACGGCCGGAACACTGGCGGCCAGCTTTGCCCTGCCCCTTGTGGGCCGGCAGCTCGACCGGTGGGGTTCCCGTTTTATGATCGTGATAGTCTGCTTTTTTCTGGGATGTGCCTGTATCTATATGGGTTTTATCCGCAACGCCGCCATGCTTTTTATCGGTTTTCTCACCCTGCGGATGCTGGGCCAGGGAAGTTTGAGCCTTGTCAGCACATACGTAATCAACCAATGGTGGGTGCGTCGTCGCGGCATGGCAATGGGCATCGCCGGCATGGCTGCGGCATTGATCGGCGCAGGAGGGTTTCCGAATCTCATTAACTGGCTGATTCCGATTTATGACTGGCGTATCACCTACATGCTCCTGGGACTGGGGGTCCTGGTGGGCATGCTGCCACTGGGGTTGATTTTTATTCGAAACCGGCCAGAAGATTTCGGTCTCTTTCCGGATGGGGCGATTTCAGAGGCTGACCGTGAAGATACCTCGGTCCACGACCCAAAAGAAGAACATTGGACCCTGTCGGAAGCCGTCCGCACCTCCACTTTCTGGATCGTCGGGGCCGGCCTTTCCGCCGGGAGCATGCTGAGCACCGGATTGACCTTTCACCTGTTCAGCATATTCAAAGACAGCGGCCTGAGTTCAACCGTTGCCGCCTCGGTTTTTCTGCCCATTGCAGCAACCACCGGCATCATGCATCTTGGCGGCGGCATTCTGGTAGATCGGATATCCGTACGCATTATCCTAGCCGCATCTCTTTTCTTCCAGGCCCTGGCTCTGATCATGGCCCCCTACCTTTATTCTGTGGAGCTGGCATTGACGTTCGGGTTGATCATGGGCATCCGGGGCGGGCTCCAGATGATCGTAAGCAACGTGATCTGGGCAAAGTTCTATGGACGTCTGCATCTGGGAAGCATCAGCGGCGTAACGACCACGTTGATGGTTGCCGGTTCCGCTCTGGGTCCCATGCCATTTGGTGTTGCCCGGGATTTACTGGGAAGTTATACCGCGGTCCTGATCGGTTTTGCAGGCCTGCCGTTTATACTGGCTATCGCCGCCCTGATTTACTGCAGACCCCCCATACGACACTAAGAGATCAGGCAGACCACTGCTGCAGCTGATCGGTGGTCGCGGTCACTCCGCCGCATACAACGACCATAACGGTCTTGAACACTTCAAGCTCCGGTGCACCGTCATAGACGGCTGCAAGGGATGCACCACAGGCCGGTTCCACGACGACCCGATGGTCGTCAATAAATCTCTGGCATGCAGATACAGCGGCCCTGTCCGAGACCACAACATTGCGGATGGGATGATTCTTAAGCCATTTAAACGCCTGCTCACAAACCTGTCTGGCCCCCAGTGAGGTGGCAATACTTGTAATCGCCGGCAACTCAATCCGGTCGTCTGCACGCGCAGCCTGGGCAAAGGCGTCGGCGCCCGCCGTTTCAACGGCAATCACCGGTATGTCAGCCCAGCCGTTTCGATGAAGCCCCTCTATGACGCCGCAGAGCAATCCGCCGCCGCCCACGGAAAGGATGATGACATCGGGTTTAACCCCTGAGCGCATGGCTTCGTCAATCATTGTGGCATGCCCTTTCCAGAGGAGCGGGTCATCGAACGGGTGCAGGAATGCATCCGTTTCCGCAATCATGGACTGCGCCAGTGAATTCGCTTCCTGCCACGAAGATCCATGAACAATGACTTCGGCACCCTCCTGCCGGATCAGTGCCTTGGCCCTTTTTGTCGTGGTCTCGGGAACAACCACCACCACGGGTACGGATAGATGACGCCCAGCATAGGCCACCGCAATGCCGGCGTTTCCGCCGGAGGATGAAATAAAGCGCCTGGCGCCCTTTTGAGCATATTCTTGGCAGGCCAGACCGATTCCTCGAATTTTAAATGAACCCGGCGGCTGCATGGCGTCCATCTTCAGCCAAACGGTACGACCGGTCTGAGCAGACAATGGGAGTGATTCAAAAAAGGGGCTTTCGATATGTAAACATTTCATCTGCATAACTCCTAAATTCACGGGGGGTTGCGGTGTGAGCGGGGGTCTATACAAGTATGATCGAAGCCCTTTGTCGCCCGGATCGGAAGCCATCAGGCCCGCTGAAACCAGGGCTTCGCCAAGTGCCGGCAGATTGCCGCTATCGAAGCCCGGTGCCCTCGTCCAGTCCGAGCATAATGTTCATGTTTTGCACGGCAGCACCGGAAGCCCCTTTGCCCAGGTTGTCGAGCCGGGATACCAGGAGGATCTGATCGTCGTGACCGAATACGAATATATCGTTTTTGTTGGTGTCGTTTGCGGCCATGGGATTAAAGAAACCGTTATCAACCCGGGCGGCGGGGTCATAGGGGTAAACCTCCACAAACGCCTCTTCCGCATAATAGGCGGCCAGGTAATCGCACACCCCTGCCGCTGTCAGCGGTTTGCATAACAGCCGGCTGTGCAGCGGCACAAAAACCCCCATTCCCTTATAAATCCCGCCGACGATGGGTGTAAATAAGGGTGGGAAATCGAGACCGGAAATTTTCTGCATTTCCGGCAGGTGCTTGTGCGTTAGGGTCAGTCCATAGTGGCGGGGGGCAGCCAGATGTTCCGTATTCCCTTCCGTCGCCTCGTACGTGGCGATCAGCTTTTTTCCGCCGCCGCTGTAGCCGGTCACCGAGTGGCAGGTGGCCGGATAATCCGAGGGGACGATTCCGCCGGTTACCAGCGGGTACATGAGCAGATTAAAACCGGTGGCATGACACCCGGGAACAGACACCCGGTTGGAATTTTTTATAAGCGACCGTTGATTTTTATTGAGTTCGGGCAACCCGTATGTCCACCCCGGATCGGTCCGGTGAGCGGTGCTGGCATCGATAAGACGGGTGTGTCCATCGGTGACCAACGAGGCCGACTCCCTGGCAGCTGCATCGGGAAGACACAGAAACGAAATGTCCGATTGATTCAGCAGCTCCCGGCGGGTTTCCGTATCTTTCCGATTCTCCTCCTGAATCTCCAGTACCTCGATCCCTGTCTGTTTCGCCAGCCGTTCCCGAATCTGGAGCCCGGTGGTTCCTTCCTGCCCGTCTACAAAAACTGTGTACATGCTGCCTCCAAAAATATCGATGGCCATTATTCGGAATTTACCCTGTTCACCCGCTTATCTATCGGATTTATCGATTCAACGCAACCGGCCTGTGCCGAACAAAAAATGATGGAGTTGCTTTGTCCTTGTTCGGCATGAATGCCTCGCCCTTTCTGGCAGGTTGTAATTTTTGCGATATTTCTTTTCCTGATCTTAAATGTTATCCTTACAGTCCGTGTCAACGTATCTGTATCAAATTAGTCTATAGATAAATGGAATCATCACCGGTGAGGTGCAGTAATGGCGTCCAAACAATATTCCGTCTCCCCTGATCAGCTGGTGCATGACTATGGATCGATGGTTTCCGCTGTCTGTCGGCGCATGATGCAGGATGAAGAAACCGCCCGGGAAACTGCACAGGAGATATGGCTGGAGGTAATGAAAAGCCTGCCGTCATTTCAGGGACGATCTAAACTTTCAACCTGGTTATATACCATCGCCTACCGGATTGCTATTCGTTGCGCCAAAAAAGAAAAGGTATATTCTACGAGATTTTTGCGAAATTATTTCCGAGACGGAGAAAGGGATTTTCCGGATGATGTTGATATTGACAAGAAAATCTGGGTCAAGGAAATGTGCGACAAATGTCTGACGGGAATCCTGCACTGTCTTAACAACGAGGCCCGGATTGCATACATTTTCAGAGATATTGCAGAGTTACCCTATGAAGATATCTCCCGAATTCTGCGCAAGGAATCTTCTTCGGTCCGTCAATTAATTTCCCGATCGAGGAGGAAATTAAAGCGCTTTTTAGAAAGCGAATGTGCATTATATAACCCCCACGGTGCATGTGCCTGCCGGATGAAAAAGCTGGTCATGGAAATGGATCTTCCGGACGAATACAATAAACTCAGAAAGATGGTAACCCGGGCAAACGTATTCAGAGAAGCCGAGCAGGTTATGCCCGGGAAAAATTATTGGGAAAAATTTCTTTAACGGTGTCACAAACTGCATTTGAGTCCCACTCATATCGTTATACGGACATAAACAGAAAGGGAGGAACTCAAAATGCAGAATGAAAACGATACAAAACTCTTACAACTGACATATGCTGCTGTACTTGCGGAGGCCACCGCTCAATTTGCTAAAGAAAACGTGCTGCAAAACATCACGCAACGCAAGAAAGCAGAACAGATGGCTAGCGGAAAGATGAAAGCAGAGCACTTCGGCATTACTTCCCCTGAAGCCGTCTTTACACGGTTAGCAGACGTTTTTAACTGCGCTGCCTGGGAAATCCGGAATGCGGAAAAAGACTTTGTTGCTGAAACCAAAACGTGTAAATTGTGTGCAATTTCAAAGAAGATCAATGCGCCTGCGCCCTGTCACCTCTATTGTCTTGATCCAATGGAAGGGATGGTCAAAGGGTTAAACCCCCAGGCTGCTTTTTCAGTAGAAGAAACCCTGTGGCAAGGGGATAAATGCAGGGTCCGGGTTAACAATAATGCTGGATCAGTATGAGGAAATGTACGGGATTTGAAAGGTTATTCAATACAAAATAGTCGTACTGCCTGTCAGTTTAGTAGGCGATTCCCTGGCTTCTCTTGCCACTCGTGGCACTTTTTCTAAATTTCACGGGCTCCGGACAAATGGAGAATTCGGTCGACTATTGAAAGTATCCTGCCAAATGGACAAGCGCGTCATCAGACAAGATTATCGCATCATCGGCGGTCCGGTCAGTCGGAGGCAATTTATCCGGCTCACCGGACGCGTCGGGTATGTGAGCGCGGCCAGGTGGCTCACCGGCGGGTTGATCGGTTTTCGTCCTAACGTGAGCCGGGCCGGTGCGGTCGAAACCGGGGTCTTTCCGAATAGGCCCTACCACCACACCATCGACGGATTCCGAAACCCGCCCGGAAGCCCTGCCCACAAACACGATCTGACCGCCTGGATTAACCACATCTGGCGGGAGATCGGCAGGGAAGATCCTGCGGTTCCGGCCGACCACTTCCCCGGCCATGGTGCGGCCGAGACGGCGCTTTCCGAAGCGGGCCCCGGAAACAGGTTGACCTGGCTGGGTCACTCCTCCTTCCTGCTCTGTTTGGGTGGTCGAAACATCCTCTTGGACCCGTTTTTGTCCGACTACGCAACCTCGGTACCGCCATTCGGACCCAAGCGATATACCCCGCCCGGGCTGCCGGTTGAGAAACTGCCCGGGATTGATCTCCTGATCATCTCCCACAACCACTATGACCATCTGGACCGGGCCACCCTGGAGGCGCTGCCCAACAAGAACCGTATCGCGGTCATCGTACCGCTCAAGTTGAAGGGGTTTATGTCGGCATTGGGCTTCCGCGATGTGACCGAGCTGGACTGGCACCAGGCCAAGAAGACCGGGCCCATCACGGTGACCGCCGTTCCTGCGGTCCATTTTTCCTCCAGGAGCCTGTTCGATCGGAACAAGACCCTATGGGCCGGTTATTCCATCAGCAACGGGCACATTAAGGTCTATTTCAGCGGGGATACCGGCTATCACGCTATTTTCAAGGACCTCGGCCGCAGTTACGGGCCCTTTGATCTGGGGCTGGTGCCCATTGGGGCTTACAAACGTGCCTCGAACTTGAAAAGCTCCCACGCCACCCCGGAAGAGGCCGTCCGGCTGGGACAGGACTTGGGCGCCAAGACCTTGGTCCCCATGCATTGGGGTACCCTCGTTTTGAGCTACGAACCGCCTTTTGAACCACCGGTCCGATTCCTTAAGGCCGGTCTTGCCTCGGGATTTTCAGAGGACCGCCTGTGGAAGATGGCGGTGGGAGAGACCCGGACCCTGAGCAAAACATAGCAGTGAAACTCACCTTATGATATTCTTGCTCCCAGGCATCAGCGGCACTTCCCCAATACCCGCGTCATTTTTCCCACAAAATACATAAATATCTCCTCTCTTCGCCAAGGGGTAAAGATTGCCCGGCAATTATTCATGCAGCAAACAAAACGGGCCGTATTTTTCCCAAACCGATTACCCATCAATACGCATAAGTAATTGTATTGTCAATAAATTACTTATTATATCGGTATTTTCCCGGAAGCAATTTGCTCAACCAGCAAGTGGCGCCGGCCGGCAAAAGAGACACCATGGTTTTACAGGTCTGGAATGGAAATTGCTTATATCTGATCGATTAGTTGGGAATACGGACACGGTTTTTTCAGCCGTGCTCCATGGTTTTTATTCATCAACAATCTGATCAGAAGATATTCGGAGAGGACGCATGAAGATCGGTTCGACGGACAGTCAACAGGGGATTGCGGAAAAGGTCGTTTCGCAGACCCAAAACAGGGATGTTCAATTTTCAAAGTTAATGACCGAGCACCTTTCGGGTCCTCATTTAATCGTGAATCCCAGGTGCCGGACCGTTCGGCAGGAAACCGAAGCAACGCCTGAAAAGCCCGCCCTTTTGCACTTAGGCACGATTACGGACAGCATACCCACCGTCTCAAACCTTTTGATCAAACACCCCGCTTACCGAAAGGATACCTGGCGCATCATCCAGTCCGAACAAAATAAGGATAAGCCGTATACCGGAATTCGGCCGGGGACCGATATATACCTGGATACCGAAACCCTTGCAATTTCCTGGAACCGGGATGGATTCCGATCTACCACAGCGCAAAAAGAGGATTTGACGGGTTCACAAAAAGATTCCGATTCCGAAAAGACAACGGCCGGAGCATCCGGAAAAGAAACCGAACTTATAGAATTGGGCACGATTTCTCAAAACCTCCCAACCGTATCCCACATCTTGAAGCAAACCGCCGGCTTTAGGAAAACTGCCTATGCCATTGTCCATTCGGAGATAAATCAAGACAAACCCTACACCAAAATGGTTGAGGGAACCCGGGTTTATCTGAACCCAAAAACCCTTGAACTTGCCTGGGCCAATGAAAATTCCGGACAGGGCACCGCTCTGATCGCCCGGAATAAAAAACAACCCGTACCGGAAGTACAGCAGCAAATACCGGATGAGCCCGATTTTTTTTCCGAAAACCTGGTCAAATCCGTAGAGCATTTTGTGGGAAGTCCCTATGAAGAAATTGACTGTTTTGAGCTTCTGGTTCGAGGCCTGGACAAAATGGGGATCAACTATAGCGGCCGCGGCGGACTCTATGATCAACTGGTAAAAATGGCTGTTACCAAGGGATTGCCTGAAAATGCCTACCTGAATGGTGAAGGCCTCATCAAGGCATCCGGCACACAGGTGTACTATAAATCGATGCCCAAAATCCAAAATGCTGCAGACCAGGCAGATAAAATCTATAATGAGATGGAACCTCTCCTCAACAGAGGTTTTGTTCTCTCTTTCTCCACCCAGACCCGGGGGCACACGGGAATCGTATCCCAGAAGGATCAGCAGTGGACCTATATCAACTCCGGCACCATGGATCATCACCTCAGCGGCAATAAAGACCCGAAAGGTGTCGGTGAGGAGGTTTTAGCCGAAGAAATAAAAAATTGGGTCACCATCGCCGCTAAAAGCAGACAGCCCCTCAAGATCACCCTCGGCAGACTGAATGAACAGAAACTGCTCCGAATATAGACATGATGAATTCGTGAAAAGGTCGTATTCATCTGACGTCTAGCTCCTGAATTGCATTTATTATAGTTATTTTATTCTTTTTGTTTTCATTTTCTTCTTGACAGTCGAAAATAAATAAAAGAATAGAAATTATTAAAATAACTAATTTTCAAAAGGGGCTGTTCTTATGGAGGAGGTTTTTACCGTTTTTCAGGCAAGCAAATGCTGCAATGTTTCACCCAAGACCATCATCAACTGGATTGAAGCCGGACATATCGACGCTTACAAGACCGTGGGCGGACATCGGCGCATCAAACGATCGGACTTAGAGGCGTTTATGCGCAGACAGGGCATACCGCTGCCGGAGACGGAACAGAAGACGGGACGGATAAGAATTCTCGTGGTCGATGACGATGCCATCATTGTCGAAACCATCGTCCAGGCGCTCGAGGAAGATGAGCATGATTACGAAGTGATTTCCGCTTCAGACGGATTTGAAGCCGGACTCCAGGTCAATCATTTCAGACCCGATCTGGTGATTCTCGATATTATGATGCCGGATATCAAAGGCTATGAAGTCTGCCGGAAGATCAAATCTCATAACGATACCAAGAATACAAAAATTATTGTCCTGTCCGCCTATCTGGATGAAGAAAAATTCAGACAGATGAAAAAACATGGTGCGGACGCCTGTTTTTCAAAACCCCTGCCGCTGCCCCAGCTAAAGGAAGAGATCGCAAAACTGCTCGGTTTCGAGCAAGCCTGATCCGGGCAAGCCGGAATTGACGAGGATCCGGGTGCCATAAAAACGGATCATCTCCAAAAGAGTTTATAAAATTTTTACTCAACTTTCGGATTTCGCCCGATATTAGGGGAATGGGTGATTTGATGACGATGTGCGCTGTTTGAGATCTTTATATAACAACCCAGTTGAACACAAATCAGTGGGCTTGACTTTTTGGCTTAAACTTGGTTGACAGGACAGATGGGTTTTGGGGATTGTCGAGATTAATTAAACAACCAATGAAAAGGAGGCGAAACATGAAAAATTCCAAGCTGATTATTGCACTTTCTCTGGCGCTGATCGTTGTATTCGGATCCACGGCATTTGCGGAATATCCGGAAAAACCGGTGCAGTTGATAGTACCCTGGAAAGCCGGCGGCGGCACGGATACATTGTTTCGGATAGTGGCCCATTATGCCGGAAAATACCTGGGCCAACCCATGGTCATAGTCAACGTACCCGGCGTAGGCGGAACATTGGGGGCCCGGCAGGGAAAAGATTCCAAACCGGACGGATACACGCTCACCGCTACCCATGAATCCGTAATCAGCTCTCATCTTACCGGGGTTTCGGAGTTCGATTACTCAGACTTCATACCCATCGCCAATATGGCGGTCAATCCCATCGTTCTATCCGCCAAATGGGATGCTCCCTGGCAGAATATGAAAGATCTGGTTGCGGATGCCAAAAAACGCCCGAACAAGATTAAATACGGAGTCACGTTAGGTTCGACCAGTCATTTTTACGCCCTGGGAATTGCAAGCAATGCCGGGGTAAAATTCAAAGTTATCGGTTACGAGGGCACCGCACCTCGCCGGGCCGCCTTGTTGGGCGGGTTTATCGATCTAACAGATAACCCGGCCGGCGCTATTAAAAAATATGCGGCCGCCAAAAAAATGAGGGGGCTGGGCGTTACTGCAGTAAAGCGACATCATCTGTGTCCGGATGTCCCGACCATGCAGGAGGAAGGCATCAATGCCGTTTATGGGACCAACAGAGGTATATGCGCACCCTTGGGCACGCCAAAGCCGGTGATCGCAGCAGTGGCCAAAGCGCTGAAACAGGTCTCTGAAGATCCCGAATTCCTGAAAAAACTGGAGGCTATCGGTTCAACATCCATGTATATGGATGCCGCCGGGTACAAAACCTACATTGATGAGGCGACCGGTCTATATACGAAATTGGCCAAAGAGTTCGGTCTTTATAAAATAAAGAAATAGAACCGCCATTATCCATTGATAACACGGGTGCTCCCATCAGCCTAAAACAGAGGGAGCACCCGTAAACCGGAACCCAACCGAGGCATTGAACATGAAACAGGATAAGGTGATCGGGATCATCCTGATCGTTTTTGCAGCCATCATGTATCACCAGACAACCATGTTGCCGCCGGCCCTGTTCGGCGATGTTGGCGCCGCATTCGTGCCGAAAATCTGGTTTACGATTCTGGGCATTTGCGGTGTGTCGTTGACAGTAACCGGCTTCGTAAGAGACAGGAAGCGGAAGGCTTCCGGTGCGGATCAGGTCGCTGCTGATCATACCCGTGAGGGAATCAAAGAATTCTTAATCTACTACCGGTTTGTATTCTCAGGGTTTATCATCTTCTTTTTCTATATTCTTTTAATGAAATATATCGGCTACCTTTATTCCACCCTCCTGTTCATGCCGATATTGATGTGGGTGCTGGGGCCCAGGACCGGAAAATCGGTCGGCATCATTGCCCTGACCTCCATCGGTGTCACCGGTATCATCTATTTCGGGTTTGTAAAGGTTCTGAGAGTTTTCCTGCCGTCAGGCAGTCTATTTTAGGAGCAGTCTATGTTTGACATGATCATGCTGGGTGTCCACGAGGTGATAAAGCCCTACCCGTTGTTGTTCCTTTTTATGGGAACGGTTGCCGGTATCATCGTCGGCTGCCTGCCGGGGTTTACCATCACCATGGGGGTTGCACTGGTCCTGCCGCTGACCTTCGGACTGACGTCTATGGAAGGGCTTTCGGCCATGATCGGGGTGCTGGTGGGAGGCCTTGCCGGAGGGCAGATCTCGGGGATTCTGATCGGAATTCCGGGTACCCCATCTTCGGTAGCCACGGTATTTGACGGACATCCCATGGCGAAAAGAGGGGAGGCGGGACGCGCGCTGGCAACCGGAACATGGGCTTCCTTTCTTGGCGGGATCATTTCCACATTCGTGATGCTGTTTTTCACGCCACCACTGGCGGCGGCAGCGCTGAAATTCGGACCCTGGGAGTTTTTCTCCCTGGTTTTTTTCGGTCTGACCATCATTGCCAGTCTATCCGGAAAATCTTTGACAAAAGGGATTGTCTCCGGTGTTCTGGGACTGATTGCGGCCAGCTTCGGCAGCGACCCCATGACCGGGATTCCCCGATTCGACTTCGGGTTCAAACCCCTTACCGGCGGGTTCGCCTTTTTACCGGTACTGGTGGGCCTTTTCGCCTTTTCTCAACTGCTGAGTAACCTGGAAGGTAAAAGCCGATCCAAGGAGGCATTGATCGTCGGAAGCAAGCTGACGTTCTCCTCCATCGCGGTGCTAAAGGATATCTTCCGCCAGCCGTTCAACCTTCTCCGGTCTTCCTTGATCGGAGTTTTTATCGGTGCGTTGCCCGGTGCAGGCGCCAGCATTTCCAATATCCTGGCCTATGATCAGGCCAAAAAAGCATCACGCCATCCTGAAAAATTCGGCACCGGGATTATCGACGGGATCATCGCATCCGAAGCGGCAAACAACGGAACCGAAGGGGGGGCATTGACACCCACCATGGCACTGGGCATACCGGGGGGCGCGGTCTCTGCGATGATGCTGGGCGCACTTCTGCTGCACGGTATTCAACCCGGCCCCATGCTGATCATTGAATATCCTCACCTGGTCTACGGGGTGATCGTTGCGCTGTTTATCGCCCATTTCTTCATGCTGGGAACCCAGCTATATGGAATCAAGTTGTTTGTGAGGCTGACCCGGCTTCCCATCTATGCCCTGGTTCCATCCATACTGGTGCTTTGCGCCGTGGGCTCTTTTGCCATATTCAACCGATTTTTCGACATATGGGTACTGCTGATCTTCGGCGGGTTCGGCTACTTGATGGCGAAATTTAAATTCCCATTGGCCCCCGCGATACTAGGTGTGATTCTGGGACCCATTGCGGAGGTAAATTTCCGGAGGGCATTGCAGACTGAAAGCGATATCACGCTGTTTTTTACCCGGCCAATATCTCTGGCGTTTCTGATTCTCTCTTTTCTTTCCCTGCTCTACCCGTTTTACCAGACATACAAACAGAACAAACTTCTCATAAAGTCACAACAGGACGCGATGAACGGCTGATTAAATCATAAACGCCCCGCCGTTTACATCCAGGGTCACACCGGTGACAAAAGGCGAATTCAGCAGATATTCAAACGCCCGGATCACGTCATCGACATTCCCGATCCGGGATACTGCCACTTTCTCCGCCAGTGAGGCAAGCTGATCATCGGACCATTCCACAAACGGACCGGCGTCTTCGATAAAGGCAGGTGCGATGGCATTTACGGTAATGCCGAAATCACCCAGTTCCCGGGCAGCATAGCGGGTAAGCCCCACCATGCCTGCTTTTGATGCCGCATAGTGAGGCCCCACAACGCCACCGCCCCGGGCGGCAATGGAGGAGATGTTGATAATACGGCCGAAACTTGCCGATTTCATATCTTCGATAACCCGGGAGCACCAGTAAAACGCACCGCTTAAATTTACCCGTATGGTGTCATCCCAGTCCTTGATGGTAATCTGATCAAAAGGCCTTATGGGCATAATACCGGCATTGTTGACCAGGACATCGACAGGGCCCAGTTCCTGTTTTACGGTTTCATGGTGCCCGGCCACATGGTCCGGGTTTCCGGCATCTCCCCTTAAAACCAGAAAGCGCTGCCCTTTCATTAAACACGGTGTTATCTCTTCTTCGGCAGTCCGGGCATCGGCCTCGTTGCTGTGATAGGTAACGGCAACCGATGCGCCCTGCTTGACGAGATATTTTGCAATACCGAAACCGATGCCCCGGGTGCCGCCGGTGACCACTGCTGTATGTGTTGACATTTTAGCGATAATCCTCCCGCACCGGCTGAAACACATCCAGGATCCGACAGGATGTCACGGTCTCTCCCGAATGTTCGGCATCCGACGGAACGATCACAACATCTCCCGGCTTCAATGTCTGTGTGTTTCCGTCGACTGTGAATTTAAACTCGCCTTCAAGCAGGTTGACCACCTGCTCGTGAGGGTGTGAATGCACCGGGAGTGAGCAGCCGGGCGCGATCTCCCAGTAGGCAAAGGTCATATTTTTTGAATGGATAAAACGGGCCTTAAATCCGGGCACCATTTCCTTCGGTTCGATATCCGTCAGGTTTACACGTTCCATAAGCCCTCCTTTCGAAGATGATCCAAGCATAGAGCATAGGGCATAGAGCGCAGAGAGTGGATACCCCTCATACCCTATCCATGCTCAATTATTAAAAACCGATGCGGCCGATTCAAGCTTTCTGAATAACCGGGATAAACCTTGCAGCTGCAGCCTGTCAACACAAAAAGACCGCCGTGGGCATCTGATTATCCGATTGACAAATAGAGTTCATCCGGTAAAGGTATCTTTTTTCCATTGATGCAATTCAATTCATTCAAAAGGACAGGCACCTAAATATGAAAACAGATGATTTTAAACGCGTGGCAGACGAGCTAAAGGACGATCTCGTTCTTTTTACTCAAAAATTGTTGCAGACACCGAGTATGTCCGGTAACGAAGCAGCCGTTGCCCAACTTACCATTGATGAAATGGAGAAACTCGGCTTTGATCAGGCGTTTATCGACGGTGCCGGAAATGCCGTCGGCATTGTCAGGGGACAGCAACAGGATGCACCGGTGTATGCGCTTAATTCTCATCTGGATCATGTCGACCCGGGTGAAGCCAGCCTGTGGAAACATGCCCCCTACTCCGGAGATATTTCAGCCGGCTGTATCTACGGCAGAGGCGCCAGCGATACGAAAGGGGCTTTTGCCGTGCAGGTCTACTGCCTTGGGGTCCTGCGCCGGATGGGCTTAAAGCCCAAAGGAGATGTGTATGTAACCGGTGTGGTGATGGAAGAGGTCGGCGGGTTCGGCACGCGATATTTCCTTGAAAACACGGACCGGAAACCCGACTGTGTCGTTTTGGGAGAGGGGACGGAAAACAATATCAAACTGGGTCACCGGGCCGGCATCCGGGCAAAAGCCAGTTTTATCGGAAAAGGCGCCCATGCCAGCGCACCGGAGCGGGGCATCAACCCGCATTATGCGGCGGCGCGGTTTCTGTTGGCGTTGGAAAAGGTCCTTCCGACATTGAAAAAGGATCCGGATCTGGGCCAGACGACTGTGGCGCCCACGGTTTATACGACCGGTGTTTCAAGCAACAACGTCATACCGGGCCAGGTGGATATCTTTCTGGACATGCGTTCGGTGGCAGAAACCGCAGATGAGGCGCTTGGAATTTATCGTCACATCGCAAAAGAGGCCTGTCCCCCGGAAATCCGGACGGTGATCGAACCGCCCCAAAGATCCCTTACCAGCTATACCGGCCTGAAGGATCCGTTTAAAGGGAGTGGAACAGAATCGTTCAAGCTGGAAAAAGACAACGGCTTTGTTCAAAAAGCCGTTTCCGTCATCACGCAGACCATGGGTCGTCCACCGGCACTGGGTTACTGGCTCTTCTGCACCGACGGCCGATATTCCGCAGAGGCCGGTATTCCGACATACGGTTTTTCGCCGTGTGAAGAACGCCTGGCGCATACGGCCGATGATCACATAAAAATCGATATGATGATGGATTCACTCTATTGTTACCCGCAGATCCTCATATAGTCCATCGGCTTATTATTCCCTTGACCTTTAAACGCTTTAATGGCAGCTATTATGTAACTACATGAAAAGGAGATCGTACGAAAATGGACGAAACAAAAAACAAAATCTGCAGTGAAGTTGATTCTCTATCGGATGCATTGTTCGATATCAGCCAGTACCTGCTGGATAATCCGGAAACCGCATACCAGGAGGTTAAGTCCTGTGAGCATCTTTCCAAAAAAATGGATGATTTCGGTTTTGAAGTTGAAAAGGGCGTGGGAAATGTTGAAACCGCTTTCCTGGCCCGGCCTGCAGGATGCAAACCCTCGCGCCCGACAATAGCGATTCTGGCTGAATATGATGCGTTGCCGAAAATCGGGCACGGCTGCGGCCACAACCTCATCGGTGCGGCCAGCGTAGGGGCGGCAGTGGCCCTGCGCAGATTCTTTGGAGATTCGGCAGGGTGTATCGCACTGGTCGGCACACCGGCTGAAGAGGGCGGCGGCGGCAAGGTGCGGCTGGCCGAAGCCGGTGTATTCAAGGAGATGGATGCCGCCCTCATGTTTCATCCCAGCAGTTCAAATATGGCGGGCAAAGACACCCTCGGCCGGATCAAATTTACCATGGAGTTTCACGGGAAAACAGCCCACGCCGCGGCCTCGCCGGATCAGGGCCTCAACGCACTGGATGCCATTGTCATGGCCTATACCGGCATCAACTCGCTGCGTCAGCATATGCTTCCGGATGGGCGAATTCACGGGATCATTACCCATGGTGGAGATGCACCGAACATCATCCCCGAATATACCTCCGGTCTCTTCTACGTCCGGGCCGGCAGCCGGTCCTATCGCGATGAGCTTTACGAACGGGTCAAAAAATGCGCCGAAGGCGCAGCCCTGGCCACCGGCACCGAAGTAAAACTCGAAATCGAGTACCCCAAACTGGATCCCCTGAAGCGGAACCCGGCCTTCGAGTCGGCCGCAGAGAACAATATAAAATTGCTGGGAATTCCCCTTGATGAAGACGACGGCCGGAGGGGGTCTTCGGATATCGGAAACCTGAGCCATTGTCTGCCGTCCATTCATCCGTTTTTAGCCATCGTTGAGAAGGGTTCCGGTATCCCCGGCCACTCCGTCGGCTTTCGGGATGCAACCCTGTCCCCGAAGGGCCGTGGCGCCCTGATCAATGCCGCCAAGATGCTGGCATTGACGGCATATGATTATCTGAATTCCGAGGCGCTGAGAAAATCGGTTACAGAGGACTTTAACCGTACGGCATAATTTCCATGACAATTTTCTTGATTTCAAGAGGCGCAACGTGATTGGTATGTCTCTGACCCCAAGGATGAGACAAAACCTTTTTTTGTAACCCCAAACAGAGGAGGCAGGTATGAATAATCGTAAGTTTCGTTGGTTTCTGTTGACGGTTCTGGCCCTCGGGCTGTTGGTGCCGCAAATCGGTTTTTCGGCCGACAAACCCCTGGTCATCGCTTTCAGAGGAGATGCGGCCCGGCTCGATCCGCACTCCCGGAACGAGACCACCACCACCACCATTCAGAAACATATGTACGAATCCCTGGTTAAATTCGACAAGGACTTGAAACCCTCTCCAGGTCTGGCAGAAAGCTGGAAAAAAATCGATGACCGCACCTGGGAGTTTAAGCTTCGCAAGGGGATTTCATTTCACAATGGGGAGCCCTTTAACGCGGCCGTGGCCAAATTTTCCATCGAGCGGTGCAAGACGCATAAACAGAGCCAGTACAAATACATGGTACCGGACTACGATGAAATTACCGTTGTGGATGACCATACGCTTCGATACAAAACCAAGGTGCCCACACCGGAAATGCTGGTCATGTTGGAATCCGTTGCCATGGTACCACCGAAGTATTTTTCGGAATGGGATGCAAAGGACTGGACACACCTGAACCACAACCCGATCGGAACAGGACCCTACAAGTTCGTCGAATGGGTCAAAGACGACCATCTCACCATGACCGCCAATAAAGACTGGTGGGGCGGCAAGGTCGAGTTTCCGGAAGTTATCATCCGCCCGATCCCCGAAGACGCCACCCGGGTGGCAGCCCTCATCTCAAACGAAATTGATGTCGCTTGGGGGGTTCCGATCCCCGACATCCCCAGAATCGAAAAAGACAAAGGCACCTATGTCAGCCGTGTACCGAGCCAGCGGGCCATTTACATGATGTTCGACATCCATTCGGACAAAGGCGGCAAGGCTCCGGAAATGCAGCCCGGTCTTCCGGCTGGAAAACCCAATCCGTTTAAGAACTTTAAAGTTCGTAAAGCCGTGGCCCATGCCATCAACATCGACGAAATCATCGAATTCGTCATGGAAGGCAGCGCCTACCCGGCAAGCGAGATCATCAGCAAACACGTGGACGGATACAATCCGAACATCAAGCGGGCCAAATTCGATCCGGAACTGTCAAAAAAACTTCTCGCCGAAGCCGGTTTCCCCAACGGATTTGCCTTCAACTTCGACTGCCCCAATGATCGTTACATAAACGATCAGTCCGTTACCGAAGCCATTGCGCATCAGCTGACAAAAGTCGGTCTGAAACCGACGGTGGTGGCCCAACCCAAGGCGGTATTTTTCCCGAAAATGAACCGGTATGAATCTCCGGTATTTTTGGCAGGCTGGGGAACCTTGTCCTGGCAGGGCACCTTCAACGGCTTTTTCAAGAAAAAGAAGGGATCTGTGGGACGAAACAACCGCGGCCGTTATTCCAATCCGGAAATGGAGAAACGGATCAATGCTGCCAACAGCGAGATGGACGATGCGAAACGGCAGGCCCTCCGGGGAAAAGTGGCGGCAGATATTTATGCCACCTACTTTGTGATTCCGCTCTATTACCAGGAAAACGTGTACGGCTTCGGCAATCGTGTCGAGGGAAAAGCCCGTGTGGACGAGCGGGTTTTCGCGTTTGATCTCAAAAAGAAATAATACCCTGATTGAGCGATAGCCCAATTCAGGAAAAAGAACCTCTAAGTCAATCGTGAACAGATTCGTCAGTTCACGATTGACTTTTTTTTAATGAACATATAGTAACGTCGAATCACTCGAAAAAATGAGTGTTTCTGCACCGAAATTCATCTTCATCAAAATGGTAAAATGGGATTATATCTTTTAAGACGTCTGTATCAGACGGTGATTGTTTTCTTTGTGATAACGGCAATTGTTTTTTTGATGCTGCATATCTCCGGTGATCCGGTGGAACTGCTGTTGCCGCAGGATGCCACCGAGCAGGATGTAGTTGAACTGCGTCAGACACTGGGGCTGGACAAACCCCTGCTGGTGCAGTACGGCATTTTTCTTGCCAACGCCATGAGGGGAGATCTCGGCGTCAGTTATCACCACGGACAGCCGGCCCTGAAACTGGTACTCGAGCGTCTGCCGGCATCGCTGCAACTGGTGTGCACATCCATTCTGATCAGCATCATTATTGCAATACCCCTGGGCGTTCTCTCCGCATCGCGCCGGGGAAAACTGTTGGATCGGCTCAGTCTGCTGGGCTCTCTGGTCGGTATTTCATCCCCCCCGTTCTGGATCGGTATCGTATTTATACTGGTTTTTGCGGTGGAACTGAGATGGCTCCCCTCTTCGGGCCGGGGCACATGGGCGCACCTGGTGCTTCCGGCCACGTCATTGGCACTCTATCGCCTGGCCCTATTTATGCGACTGGTCCGTGCCGGAATGCTCGACATCATGACCCAGGATTTTATCCGGACCGCACGTTCCAAGGGTGTCAGTGAAAAAATGGTGATTTACAAGCATGCGCTTAAAAACACACTGATACCCTTTGTGACCATTGCCGGCATGCAGATGGGATCGCTTCTGGCCGGGGCCATCGTCACCGAAAAAGTCTTTGCCTGGCCGGGGCTGGGTCGCCTGTTTCTGGATTCCATCGGGGTTATGGATTACCCGGTGATCATCGCCTGGACCCTGGTCATTGCAACCATTTTCCTTTCAATCAACCTGTTTGTCGATATCATTTACGTATGGCTGGATCCGAGAATACGGCATGAAAAATAACATCAAAACCGCAGCACCGCACACTGGCAACGGCCCGGATAGTGATACGACGTATTCAGCTCCCATGGCCAGTTTTTTAGGGTATAAATATATCCCGGCAGAGCGGCAGCTGCTGCATTCTTTTGTGAGCAACAAGCTGGTCCTGGGCGCTTCCGTGCTCTTTATCCTGTGTGTTCTGGGTGCTGTTTTTGCGCCTCTGATCTCACCGGTGGACCCCATCGAACAGACGCTCCGGGCCCGCCTCCGACCACCGATCTGGTACGAGAGGGGACTGAGCCCCTATATCCTGGGTACGGATCGTCTCGGGCGCGATGTGCTGAGCAACATTATTTACGGGCTCCGCATCTCGTTAATGGTCGGCATCCTCAGTGTGGCACTGTCTCTAGTGATCGGCCTGACCCTCGGTCTAATTGCCGGTTATGCGCGGGGATTCTGGGAAAACCTTATTATGAGAGCGGTGGATGTCCAGCTTTCCTTGCCGCTGATTATGGTCGCTTTATGCTTTATGGTCATTTTCGGTCAGGGGTTGGGCAAGATGATCATCGTGATCGCCATTACCGGATGGGCCGTATACGCACGCACCGTGCGCGGGACGGTTTTATCGATCCGTGAAAAAGAATATGTGGAAGCGGCCCATGCCCTGGGTTTCGGACCGGGAACCATCATGATAAAATATCTTTTTCTCAATGCCATCACCCCCATTCTGGTGCTCACGGCCGTCCAGGTACCCAGGGTGATCATACTGGAAGCCACATTGAGTTTTTTAGGGGTCGGGGTGCCGGTCTCCACTCCTTCCATCGGGTTATGCATTGCCAGAGGATATCAGGTTCTTTTTTCCGGGAGCTGGTGGGCATCCATCTTCCCCGGCCTCGCCCTGATGTTTCTGGTGGGCTGTATCAATGTGCTGGCAGACTGGCTTCGTGATGCACTGGAACCGCGATCCCGGGAACAGGTATAATATGGAACGACTGCTGACGATAGAGGATCTGAAAATCAATTTCCATATGCTGGTGGGAACGGTCCAGGCCGTCGACGGGGTCAGTTTCCATATCAATCAGGGAGAAACCCTCGGTGTTGTCGGGGAGTCGGGCTGCGGGAAAAGTGTCACCGCCATGAGCCTGCTGCAGTTGATCCCCATGCCGCCGGGGGAACTGGCCAGCGGCCGGGCCATGTTTGAAGGTCAGGATTTATTCGAACTTTCCAGAGAAGATATTCGAAAAGTACGGGGCAACCGCATCTCCATGATTTTCCAGGAGCCGATGACGTCTTTGAACCCGGTTTTTACCATCGGCAACCAGATCTGTGAAACCATCATTCTCCACCAGGGGCTTGGAAAAAAAGCGGCCGAGGAAAAGGCTGCGGAAATGCTGGGGCTCGTGGGAATACCGGAACCGGAACGGCGGCTCCATGAATACCCGCACCAACTCAGCGGCGGCATGCGCCAGCGGGTCATGATCGCCATGGCCCTGGCATGCAACCCGGCGCTTTTGATCGCCGATGAACCGACCACGGCACTCGATGTAACGGTGCAGGCCCAAATTCTGGAGCTGATGCTCGACCTTCAGAAAAAAATCAATATGAGCATCATGATGATCACCCACGATTTGGGGGTTATCGCTGAAACCGCCGACCGGGTGATCGTCATGTACTGCGGAAAGATTGTGGAATCGGGCGATGTACGGACCATTTTCCACGATCCGCTCCACCCGTATACCCGGCAACTCATGGGATCCATACCGAAGCTGGATTTCGATCAGGGAAGACTCCAGGAAATTCCAGGCACCGTCCCGAGCCTCCACAACCTCCCGGTGGGATGCGATTTCCACCCCCGATGCGCACGGGCAGAGGCGGAATGCCGGTTGAAAAAACCTTCTCTGACAGAGGTCAAACCGGGACACCTTTTGGCCTGTGATCCCGTGGCGGAGGCATTATAATGAACCCAATACCGCTGCTTCAGACAGATGGTGTAAAAAAACATTTCAAACTAAAACGCACGTCGGTATTCGGCGCCCCTGAACAGGTCTATGCCGTTGACGGTGTCACCCTGGATCTAAAACCGGGTGAAACACTGGGGCTTGTGGGAGAATCCGGCTGCGGCAAATCTACCTTCGGACGAACGATACTTCGATTGATAGAACCCACCGCCGGCACCGTATCCTTTAACGGCCGGGACATCACCCACTTAAAGGGTGCGGATCTTAAAAAACTGCGCTCCGAAATGCAGATCATTTTTCAGGACCCATACTCGTCCCTAAACCCCCGCTTGACCGTATTGAGTATTGTGGGGGATGCCCTAAAGGCCCATGGGATGGCCAACGGCAGTGAAATTCCGGATCGGGTGGCCGACATGCTGGAAAAGGTGGGAATCCATCGTGAAAAATTGCGGGCATTCCCCCACGAATTTTCAGGCGGCCAGCGACAACGCATCGGCATCGCCCGGGCATTGATCCTCCAGCCGAAACTCATTATCTGCGATGAACCCGTATCGGCGTTGGATGTCAGCATCCAGGCCCAGGTCATAAACCTTCTGTCGGATCTTAAATCCGAGTTTCAACTCAGCTATGTCATGATCGCCCACGATCTGAGCGTGGTCAACCATGTTTCCAACCGGGTGGCGGTGATGTATCTCGGGAAGATCATCGAACTGGCAAGCAACCGTGCGCTTCTAGAAAACTCGCTCCACCCCTATACCCAGGCGCTTATCTCTGCGATTCCGGTACTGGATCCGGATCGGAAGAAAAAGCGGATCATCCTGCAGGGAGATCTGCCCAGCCCCATCAATCCCCCTTCCGGATGCCGGTTCCACACACGCTGCTGGAAAACAATGGATATCTGCAAAACCACCGAGCCCAAATGGGTGGAAATCGAACCGGATCATTACACCATGTGCCATCTCTACGAAGCATGCCGACCGACGGGTCACTGAACATTGAATACTGAATATTGAAAATTGAATAATGAATATCGGAGAATTGGATGAGCAAGAAAAAAGTGATTATCGACATTGCGGCTATCCATAAAGACGGTCTTAAGGTATTTGAACCGGTAGAAGATATCGAAACGATCATGTACTATAAAGACAAACCGCTCACCGACATCGTCCAGGATGTCAGCGGTATCATGGTTGGGCTCTCAACATTTGATGCGGCGGTCATCGAAAGCGCACCGAATCTGAAGATCCTCGCCAAACACGGCGTCGGATACGATAACATCGATGTGGCGGCTGCCACGAAACGAAACATACCGGTGGCGGTCACCCCCTATGCCAACAACATGTCCGTGGCTGAATTTACCGTCGGGTTTATGCTGGCATTGTCTAAAAAGTTCTACCCGTCCAATCAAGCTCTGAAGATGGGCACCTACCGGGGAATGAAAAACTATACCGGCATCGATCTTTGGGGAAAAACCATTGGTGTCATCGGTTTGGGCCGGATCGGAAGCGAGGTCTCCCGGATTTGCAGACTTGCATTCAACATGACCGTCCTTGCATACGATCCGTATGTGACCGAGGCATATATAGCCAATACCGGCGCCCAACGGGTCGCAAACCTCGAAGAACTGCTGAAACAGTCTGATTATGTCACGGTTCATTGCCTCTTGTCTTCGGAGACAAAGGACATCATCGGCAAAAAAGAGATGGAGATGATGAAAAACTCGGCCTATCTCTTTAATACGGCCCGGGGCGGCATCATCGACGAGGAGGCTCTGGTAAAAGCCCTGGATGATGGGCAGATCCAGGGTGCTGCCATCGATGCCACGATCCTTGAGCCGCCCGGCTCGGATCATCCATTGGTAATGCATGACAAGGTATTGGTCACCCCCCATATCGCGGCAAACAGCGATGAAGCCATGTCCAGAATGGCCGCCATGGCGGCTCAAGAGATTGTAAGGGTGCTATCCGGCCAGAAACCCTTTAACATCGTAAACCCTGAAATTTACCAGTAGGGGCGCTACGCGAAGAAGTGCCTAAAATACCGGATTCCAAAAAAGAAGCGCTGATTTCACCTGAAGAATTTATCGGTTTGGGGCGGTTACGGCGGTGTGGGGCGGATAAGGGTCTCCACCCACCTCTTCAATTCGAGTCATGATGTCGATCGACTCCTGGAAGCGCTGGAAGACCTGCCCCGGGCTCTCAAGTTTTAGCCGGACAAAGCGTCGATCTTTACCGTGTCGTCTTCGGTCAGTTCAAGCAGATCCGCTTCGACGTTTTGTTCGATCTGGTCAACGCGTTTGGCGCCGGCAATGACCGAATCGACCGTCGGTTTGGTCAGCAGCCAGCGAATCGCAAGATGCGCTATGATGGTGTTTTTCTTTTCGGCCATGAATTTTAGCGCATCGACAATTTCTAAATTTTTTTCATAGGCGCCCGGATCGAACGCCCCGCTTCGATGCCGCCAATCGTTTGCGGGCAGTTTGTAACCCGGTTTGTACTTCCCCCCGAGCAGGCCGAATGCAAGTGGTCCCCAGGGGATAAAACTGATCCGGTTTTCACGGCAGAGTGGAAGGATCTCCGGCTCCACTTCACGCTGGAGGATATTGTACCGTGACTGGAGCGCATCGACCGGACCTGCTGTCAACGCCGCCTTGATGTCGGCCAGTTCAAAGTTGGAAACACCAGCCGCCCGGATCAACCCTTCTTCCTTAAACCGCATCAGGGTTCCGAAGGCCTCCGCAACCGGAGTTTTTCCATCTGCGCGATGAATGTAATACAAGTCGACGTGATCCCGACCAAGCCGCTTTAGAGAGGCTTCCAAAGCCTGGCGAAGATAGGCCGGGTCATTGTTTATTCCGGTGTTTGTTTTCCCGTCAAACATGATGCCGCCTTTGGTGGCAAGGATCACCTTGTCCCATCGGTCTTTCAATGCTTTTCCCACCAGTTCTTCGGATCTGCCCATGCCGTAAATGTCTGCAGTGTCGATAAAGGTGATCCCCAAATCGACAGCTCGCTGAACAATGCGGATGCCCTCGTCTTCATCCACGGTTTCATAGAGGTTGTGTCCGCCGATGTAATTGGTGCCGAACCCGATTTCCGAAATTTCAATACCGGAGTTTCCCAATAGACGTGTCTTCATATTCTTATCCCCGATTTATTGATATTTGCCCGTTGTTGTATTTGGTCTCATCTGGTAATTATTTAATCTGCATCTGCTTTTGTAAAGCAAAATCTTATGGTGGTAAAAAAGCATACCTTTATCTGTAATAAATCGCTCAAAGAATCGTGTAATCAAAGGAGGAGACGATGTCAGCAAATATGAAAATGGTGTCGATGGATGAGGCTGCCGAACAGGTCCGGGTCACTGCTGTCAGACTGGCCTTGATGCATATCGCCTTTGCCCGCACCCTTGTCGAGGAGCTTGGGGAAAAAAAGGGCAAAGAGACGGCGCTGAAGGCCATCATGGAATACGGCAGGTTGGTCGGCGAGCGCAACAAGGCCGGCGCCCAGGATATGCCCCACTATGGCCTGCACAGAACATACGCCTATAGGGATAAAGCGTTTACGGATGGAAGAGATATGCCCTTGGCTGAAGGCGAGACGTTTGATTATTCAAACTTCAAGGTACATGGCTGTGCCCTGTCAGAAGTTTTCCTCGAGTATGACGAACCGGAACTGGGTTGTCTCTACTGCTATGTGGATGCGGCCAAGAGTATGGGTGCTGACCCGTCCCATAAACTGATGCACACCGCCTGTGAGCTCCTGGGAGACGACTGCTGTTCGTTTGATCTGAAACCCACCACTCAAAAGGAGCAGAAAGATTTCAAGGCCAAAAACCTGAAATGGAAGGACGCCGATCCGATACTGGTTGAGGGATCAAAGATAGATAAAGGATAGAAATCCAGACCCAGGGTACCTGGATTTGATCGAGAAAACTCGAAATCCGAATATCGAAATCCGAAACAAATTCTAATATCAAAGGCTCTAATGACAGAAACAACCTCGGCACTGAAATGCCGAATAAACCTTTTTGGAGGTTATTAGAATTTATGTCTTTCAATATTGTTTCGGATTTCGAATTTCGTGCTTCGGATTTTTAGTCAATTCATAAGGCATAACAAATGATGTCTAGCCTAGTTCAGATGATGTAATACAGGTTCCGTCAATCACCGGTGTCATCTATTACGCAACCACCGGACGCTGTTTCCAGAAACCGGTTGCCTTTTCAAAGGCATGGGCAAGCTCCAGGACGCCCCGGTCATCCTGATGCCGGCCAACGATCTGGACGCCCACGGGGAGGCCTTCCGGCGTAAATCCGCAGGGTACCGAAATGGCCGGATGGCCCGTTACCGATATATAGTAACAGGACCGCATCCAGTCGAGATAGGTATCCATTTTTATACCGTTGATCTCGGTGATATATCGTTGTTTGACATCAAAGGGGGGCACCTGGCTCACCGGCAGGATCAGGTATTCGTATCCTTCCATAAACTCCCGCATCCGATGATATAAGGCAGTCCGTTTTATTTCTGCCCGGCCGATTTCAGGACCGGTCAGTTTTTCCCCGGCCTCTGTATTCCAGATGACCGTATCCTTCATCTGATCCCGGTGGGTCTTTAGCAACTCCCCATACTGGATTTCGAAAAGCCACGCCCGCCATATTTTAAAGGCTTCGTCCGCACCGCTCAAATCCGGAAACCGCTCTTCCAGGACACACCCGAGGGATTCGAAAACCGCTCTCTGTTTCTCGATTGTATCGACAATCCGGGTATCCACCGGAAGTCCTCCCAGATCCATACTCCAGGCAATCTTTGCGTTTTTAAAGTCCCTTTCAAGGGGCCGGGCAAAGATCTCGCCCGGTTCCGGGTTGCTGATGGGAAACCGGGGATCGGGCCCTGCGATGGCAGCCAGCATCAACGCCACATCTTCAACGGTCCGTGCCATTGGACCCTGGACAGAAAATGGCGCCCATGCCACCGCAGCCGGCCATTTGGGAACCCGTCCCGGAGAGGTTCGGAACCCCACCACATTGCAGAAATTTGCCGGGTTCCGTAGAGATCCTCCCAGATCGCTCCCATCTGCAAGGGGAATCATGCCGCAGGCCAGGGCCACCGCTGCCCCGCCGCTGCTGCCGCCGCAGGTTCGGCTCACGTCATAAGGATTCAGGGTTTCGCCGAAGACCTCGTTAAAGGTCTGGGAGCCGGCGCCGAATTCCGGGGTATTTGTTTTTCCGATGGTAATGGCACCCGCTTTTTTCAGCCGTTCGACAATGAGGGCATCCTTATCCGGAACATTCTCCTTATAGATGGGAGATCCGTATGTGGTTAAAATGTCCTTTGTATCAACAAGATCCTTATGGGCAATGGGGATCCCGTGAAGGGGACCGATTGCATCCCCCCTGGCCAGCATTTCATCGGCGGCCCCGGCCCCTTCCATGGCCTGTTCCGGAAGATAGGTGACAATGGCGTTTACTTTCGGGTTGACCCGTTCGATCTGGTCCAGATGTGTCTTCATGACTTCTTTTGCAGACAATTCTTTGGATCGGATCTTTTCTGCAAGTTCAGCAGCGGTTAAAAAGCATATCTCGTTGTTCGGCATGATCGACTCCTTCAAGTTCAATGTCTATGGCAACATCAGGTGCATCCAGAAATTACCTGTTTATAGCTTAAGACTAACTTACCACCATCAAATCAGGCTGCAAGCAGTTTTTTAAAAATTCACCTTCATGGTTACTCTAACCCGGACAAGCCGGTTGTAGCGAAGCGTAAATCCCGCTCTATCGGGGAATTGAAAATTTTAGATTGAATCCACCAAACCAACGGCGGACAAGAATTGAATATTTCTGGATGTCGCTCAAACCCTATGCTCCATGCACTATGCTCAATGCTCAATTATACAAAGCCCATAGGGCTTTATACCGACCGACCGGATTTAGCCTTGACAACCGGAGGTCATCCCGGATATTTCACGCCCTTAAAGGATTCATTGGCAAAAATTTGAAAAAACCTTAAAATATTACGGATGCAGGAGGAGAAGGACAGAGATTATGGCAATGCATGCGGTACATAAAATCCTGGCTTCGGCCGCAGGGAAAACATCGGTTTCCATCGGCGAAATTGTAAATGCCGACATCGATATCGCCGGTATCAACGATATCTACCTGTTGGTGCTGCACTCCTTTGACGAAATGGGCGGAACCCGCGTCTGTGATCCCGACAAGGTCGTTTTTTTCTTTGACCACAACGCACCGAGCAGTTCTATTCAATCTTCGGAAAATCAGAAGACCATGCGGGAATTTGCGCAAAAACACGGCATCGATCATGTCTTTGAAATCAATGAAGGCATCTGCCACATGGTGTTGCCCGAAGCCGGTCTGGTGAAACCGGGTAATGTCATCATCATCACCGATTCTCACACCACCACCCACGGCGCATTCGGCGCATTCGCCACCGGCGTCGGGTCAACGGACCTTGCCACCATTTTAATGACCGGAAAACTCTGGTTTCGGGTCCCCAACGTCATCCGCGTGCAACTGGAAGGGTCCCTGGCCCATGATGTGACGGCAAAAGATGCCGCATTATTTATCCTGGGTGAATTGGGGGCCGATTTTGCAGTCTACAAGGTATTGGAGTATTCAGGTCCGGTGATAAACGCCATGTCGGTGGAAGAGAGGATGGTTCTGTGCAATCTGGCAGTCGAGATGGGGGCAAAGGCCGCATATGTACAACCGGACCAGAAGACCATTGACTATGTAAAGGCACGAACCGACGAAGCATTTGAGGTATATGAGAGCGATTCCGACTTCCGGTTCGAATCGGAATACAGATTCAACCTCGAAAAACTGGCGCCCCTGGTGGCAGTTCCCCCGAATGTGGATAATGTGAAAACCGTCGGAGAAACAGAGGGGATTCCCATCGACCAGGTGTTTATCGGATCCTGTACCGGCGGTAAGTTGACCGATCTTGAATATGCAGCCCGGATTCTGAAAGATAAAAAAACCGCTCCGAACACCCGCTTGGTGGTCAACCCGGCATCCAAAGAGGTGCTTCAGAAAGCCATCGACAAGGGGTATATTCAGACCTTTCTCGAAGCCGGCGCTGCCGTGGTGACCCCTGGTTGTGGCGCATGTATCGGTCTGCATGCCGGAGTTCTGGCGGCGGGGGAGAAATGCGCTTCCACATCCAACCGAAACTTCCCGGGCCGCATGGGCAGCCCGGAGGCTGAAATCTATCTGGTCTCCCCATTGACAGCGGCTGCAACGGCAATAGCGGGTAAATTGACGAGCGGACCCTAAGAGGATGATTTATAAAATAATTATCATCCTTAACTTTAGGCATTTTAGGCACTTCAAATTTCAAACTTTTAATTTTGGAGACAGCATCATGATCATAAAGGGAAGCAGCATTGTCGTCGATCTGGACAATATCAGCACGGATCAAATCTATCCGGGGAAATATGTTAATCTAACCGATCCCGCCGAAATTGCCGAACATGTGCTCGAGGGTGTCGACAAAAATTTCAAAAAAAGAATCGGACCCGGAATCATCCTTGTTGTGGGTAAAAACTTCGGCTGCGGATCAAGCCGCGAACAGGCCGTGATCACCTTGAAAGAATCGGGTATCAATGCCGTTGTGGCAAGCTCTGCCGCAAGAATCTGGTACAGAAACGCCATCAACCTGGCGCTGCCGGTGATGATCTGCCCGGATTTTGTAAAGCAGGTCAAGGACGGAGAGGCACTTTCCATCCAATTTGAGAGCGGCGAAATACAAAACGAATCCACCGGTCATGTTTACCAGGGGGAACCGGTTTCGGAATTTATCCTGGATATTTTTAAAAACGGCGGCACCAAACCGATGATGCGAAAAAGAATGGCTTTAACATAAAACCCTACATTAGAAAGGAAACGTCTTATGAAATCGTACGATATTGCAGTCATACCGGGTGACGGAGTCGGTAAAGAGATCGCCAGAGAAGGGGTCAAAATCCTGAATGCCGTTGCTGAAAAATACGGTTTTGGAATCAAAACCGAGGATTTTGGATGGGGATGTGACTATTATCTGGAACAGGGCAAGATGAATCCGGAAAATATGCTGGATACGCTAAAGGGTTTCGATTCGATTTTTCTGGGATGTGTGGGAGATGAGAATAAAGTCCCCGATCACATATCTCTGACACTACTGCTCGAGATCCGATATGGATTTGACCAGTACGTCAACCTCCGCCCCATAAGACTCTATCCGGGAGTCGAATCCCCCATCAGGACGGCAACACCGGAAAACGTGGACATGGTGGTTCTTAGGGAAAACAGCGAGGGAGAATATGCCCGGGCCGGCGGTTTTTTCAAGCTGGGAACTCCCGATGCGTTCGCTTTACAAACCGGTGTTTTTACGCAAAAAGGATGTGAGCGGATTATCCGAAATGCCTTTGAGATAGCTCGCAAGCGGAAGAAACTGGGAGAAGGCCCCCACGTCGGCATGGTGACCAATTGCACAAAATCCAACGCACTCAATTACTCCATGGTGTTTTGGGATTCTGTATACAACGAGGTTGCCGCCGATTATCCCGACATTAAAACCGACAAAGCCCTGGTTGATGCCACGACCATGTGGATGGTAAAAAATCCCCAGTATTTTGATGTCATCGTTGCATCCAATCTTTTCGGGGACATTATCACCGATCTCGGCTCCATGCTCCAGGGAGGGATGGGATTTGCCGCCGGCGGGAACATAAATCCGGAAAAAACCTTCCCCTCGATGTTTGAGCCGATCCACGGCTCCGCACCCAAATATACGGGAAAAGAGATCGTGAATCCCATCGCGACCATTGAATCCGTCCGGATGATGCTTGAGCACCTGGGGGAAACGGAAGCGGCTTCGACCATACAGGCGGCTGTCATCGAAACACTCGCCTCCGGAAAGGTGCGCACCGCCGACATGGGCGGAAGCAATAAGACCTACGAAATGGGTGATGCCGTAAAGCAGGCAATTTTGTAGCTGCTCGGGTAAATAGGCTGAACAGTTACGCGACTTTATTGAAGTAGTAAAGAATGGGTTATCTCCAACTCAGGCGGTGTAATCCATAAGAATACATGGGGTCAAGGATTCCCCGTAAAAGGCAACGGGATCTTCGGCAAGGGTTCGAGTGATATGCTTGAAAATTACAAAGATTTGAATGTCTGGAAAACAAGCCCTTGAATCCTTGACCCCTTGAATCCTTGGACCCTCTTCTCCAATCAAATTGGCGGTGCTCCGGCATTATTCAACTGCCTTTTCGATATCGATGATTCTGCCCGTTAGATAGTCTTTGGTTTCATATTTAGTAATTCTCATCAGTTTTCTTGTAATCGCTGCCATCCGATCTGTTTGTTCCTTTATGGTTTTAATATTATCAAAGACCGGATTGTCTTCTTTAATATCCGCCATGGCCAGCTCGGAATTAATTGAGGAGACCTGGATGGGTTGGTTCAATTCATGACAGACAGCTCCCGCCATTTCAATGATTCCCTGGAGCTTTTCTTTCTGAATACGCTCATGTGCAATCTTTTTTAACTCCAAATGCGTATGAACCCTTGCCAGCAGCTCCGGGGCGCTAAACGGCTTGGTCACATAGTCGGCAGCACCCAGCTCAAATCCTTTGACAATATCGTCGGTATCTGTTTTTGCGGTCAAGAATATGATGGGAATTTTTTCAGTGGCAGCGGATTTTTTCAGCCGTCTGCAAACCTCGAAGCCATCTAGCTCCGGCATCATAATGTCAAGCAAAATAAGGTCGGGTTGAATGTCATCGATCAAGTCGAGGGTCTGTTGCCCATTTGCAGAGAGGGCGACTTCATAGTTTTCTTCTTCCAGAATCGTACCGAGAACCTGAAGATTCTCCGGGACATCATCTACGATCAATATCAGTGACTGCCGTTGGTTTTCATCGTTTCGGTTCGCTGTCATTTCCCTCTTTCCTCATCACATCTCCGATTTTCCTTACCATTTCAGGAAAGGTATTCATCATGCCGGATAGTTTTTCTGCATCAAAGCTTTTTGCCTGTATGAGCACCTCCTCGCCGAAGCCGGTGAGCAGACCCAGGGAATAGTCTTGCCCCAGCGCTCTTATCCGATCGGCAAACTCCCTTATTTCCCGCACAATGAGTCTTTTATGTATCTTTGACCACTGCGGCATCAGTTCATCTTCTACAATAGATATCAACTCAGGGAGCCTTCCTATCGTTTCCGGTAGAAGCGTATCCGATAACGCCCCCCGGCCGGCTCCTGATTCCGCCTGAATCTTGGAAACATTCCGGGTGGAATACGGCAGATGCCGGATGATCTCTTCAACCAGTTTCTGCCGACTGATCGGTTTGGTAAGATAGCCGTCACAGCCGGCATCCTGGACACGTTCTTCGGCCGTCTTTAACGCCGAAGCTGTAACCGCTATGATGGGAATCGACCGGGTTGTTTCATTATTTTTCAGAATTTCAACGGCTTCATAGCCATCCATCACCGGCATTTTCATATCCATCAGAATCAAGTCGGGAAGATGCTGTTTAGCCAACGATACCGCATCTGAACCGTTTCTTGCGGTTAGGAGATTGAAGTCAAAGATCTGAAAAAAACTCGTCATCAGGAATATGTTTGTTTCAACATCATCGACGACCAGAACCGTGGCCTTTTCAAAAACAACGGTATCGAGGTCTAACCGGAAATTTCTATCTATGGCATCGGAAACCGACCCCACGGCGATATCGTTCAGGGTAATAAAAAAAACACTCCCCCCGCCGACCGTACTTTCCAATGAAATTTCTCCACCCATCAACGCCGCAAGCCGTTTTGAAATACTCAATCCAAGGCCGGTCCCTCCGAATTTCGCCGTATGCCGGCCGTCCTGCTGGGTAAATGCTTTAAAAATCTCTTTCTGCTGATCTTCCGGAATCCCGATTCCCGTGTCCTGAACAGAAACGATCAGGTCGAGTTTGCTGCGACCCCGGTCTGAATATTTCTGACGAACAGACAATCGAATATACCCCTTTTCGGTAAACTTAACCGCATTGCCCACAAGATTTATCAGAATCTGGCGCAATCGGATTTCATCAAGGATCAGGGAGTCCGGCAGCGAGGCGTCCACATCGGAACGGAATTCCAGACCCTTTTCTTCTACTTTCAAAGAAAAGATCTTTTCAATTTCACTGAACAGGGTATACGGGTTTGTAGCACTATAATGCAATTCTATCCTTCCGGCTTCTAGCTTTGAAAGATCGAGAATATCGTCGATAATCCGCAACAGGGTCTTACCGCTTGCTGAAATGGAATGCAGGTATCCTTTCTGCTCGGTATCTTCAACCTTCCTTTCCATGATCTCGGTAAAACCGAGAATTGCATTCATCGGGGTTCGAATTTCATGACTCATGTTTGCCAAAAATTCACTTTTCGCCTGTGACGCCTGTTTGGCAGCCAACGCCATCACCTTTGCATGTTCAGCGGCCTCTGTTAGTTGATAGGTTTTCTCCTGCAGTCGATCCTCGGTAATATCCCTCTTTCTGCTGTGTAATATATAGAATCTGTCGACGATGATTCCAATCACCAAAACCAGAAGGCTGATTCCAATAGAGTATATCCAGATCGTCTTGACGTTGCTCTGGTGCAGCCTGTCAATAATGATCTGCCCCGATGACAATTCCTCCTGATGGACGGACAGATGGTGATTGAGCCTATCCTCGAGTTTTCCGTGCACCCGATGAAACCGCTCTATCAAATTTTTTATCAATACGTCATTATTCGTATCTTCAGACGAGAGGTCTGAAATATACCGGCTCACACTTACCGTATTCCGGATCAGAATCGATAACGCTTCAGCCGCCTCCAGGTCTTCAGGACCGATATGTTTTTCATGTTGGATATGTAATTTCGAGAGTTTCTTAATTTTTTCGTGTTTTTCATACAGTTCATCTTTCAGCGGTTCGATATTTATAACCAACCTTTCTTTCATTATATGTTCGAAAGTCTCCGCCTCTATTTCCGCCGCCTGGTATTTCATATCGGCAATAATAGTTTCACCGGGGATTACGTCCTTTGACAGGCTGTCAAAGACTTCCATAATGTGCATCCCGTTGTTGAGTGAGACGATAGAACCTGCCCATATCAATGCAATCGATAGAAGGAATCCGATCCATAGTTTGTATCTCATACCGATCATTTATTTCTCCGTCATCCGGTTTGGTCATCAATGAAGTAAAGACATCGGTTTTCATTATTCAATTTCTATGCCAGATTTATCCACCCCTCCATCGCATAAATATAAATAATAACAGTATGTTAATGAGATATTCGACAACGGATGGAGATAAAGTAGGGTCGGACCCTGTCAAAAATTCGACTACCTTGGGCCCCAGGTCTATCTGATGGTACGCTTTTAGTTAAGAGAACCAAGCCCCATCGATCCGTAGCCTTATCGGTTGCTTCAAACTGCAAACGGCGCCTTACAGTTGATACCGCGAGATTACACGGTGGCAACGCATTGCTTTATTACCGCGGGGATAATTCAGACATGGAAACCACCTCTATTCTTTTTCATGGTCGAAAATATATCCCACCGAACGAAGGCTTTTAAAATAGACGGGCGTTTTGGGATCTTTTTCAAAATATTTTCGAAACCGCACCATAAAATTGTCAATGGTTCGGGATTTCGTACCACGGGCGTATCCCCAGCCGATCTCTAAAAGTTTTCTTCGCGATATGGGCTTCCCCCGATTGGTGATAAAGAGCTTTAGAAGCTTCGCTTCCTGTTCGGTCAAATGTATCTCACCGAAATGACCATGGGCGGTCAAGGTATCGAAGTCAATCCGATTGCCCTCGAATATGTAAATCGGATCCTGTGGCGAAAGGTCGGCTTCGTTTTGAGCCCCTTCACCACCGTCCCTAAGTGTTCTGAATAAAAGCCGCTCCACCCGAAGCAAAAATTCTTCCAGATCGAAGGGTTTGGAGAGATAATCGTCCACTCCGTGAGAAAACCCTTTCACCTTATCGTCGGAATCACCCTTAGCCGATAATATCAGAACCGGGATGCGTTTGTCCTCGAGGCGGATATTGCGAAGCACGGATAAACCGTCTATACAGGGGAGCATGATATCCAGTACAATCAAATCCGGACGCCATTCTTTCCAGCCCTGCAACGCGGCAATCCCATCCGGGGCGATACGCACGGTATAGCCTTTGAGTTCAAGGTTCAACTTCAGGCCTTCGGCGATATGATCTTCATCCTCTACAACCAGGACACGCTTTTTATTAAAACGGGTCAATCTTTACCTCACGGGGTTGCGATCAGTTGTTTTAATGGAAAAATCAGGGAAAAAACCGACCCTTTTCCGCCTTCTTTGCTTTCTGCGGTGATCTTGCCCTTATGGATGCGTACGATCGTGTCCACCAGATACAGTCCCAGTCCACTCCCTTTGGCCGACATGTTATCCGATTGGCCAATTTGGTAGAATTTCCGAAAAATCTTTTTGACCTCCTTCCGGGGCAGACCGATGCCGTTATCCACAAAACGGATGTGTAAGTCCTTGTCCATGGGTGTGAAGGTAATATCCACCTTAGGGGTTTTTGACGAATTATATTTTGTGGCGTTGGTGAGCAGATTCATCAACAGCATTTCAAACAGGGAGAGATCGATCCGATATTTAAAAGGCCGGCCGGTCGGATTATGAATATGGATTTCACACCCGTGAAAAATATGCTTATTTCTTTCGGAAAACTGCTCAAGAAAGGAGACCAGGTTTCTATTGACAAACTCCTTTTTAAAGGTCTTGTTTTCGATTTTGGCAAGGTTCAGAATATGGGTGATGTTGTCTGACAACCGATCCGCATCATGGATCATGTAGTTGATATATTTGAGCTGATCCTCCCGGGGGAGCTGATGTTTGCGAAATGTCTCAAGATACAGTTTCAATGAGGTAACCGGTGTCTTGAGCTCGTGGGTAAAATTGTTGATGAAATTCCGCTGCAGTCGGTAGAGTTGGTATGTCTTTTGATTGTAGACGAATATCATAAACATACCAATCAGGATGATCCCCACAAGAATCGAAAGCACCAGTATCACCACCCATGTCTGTGGTGCCAGGGCCTGATCGGGGTCAAGGTTTGCTTTTTGGATGACCGCATTAAGCCCTGAGCTGATCTCGACATACCAGTAGATATACAAGACAAGGGACGCGGCCACTGTGATGATGGAGAAGATAAAGATCATTATGGGATGTATAAGCCACTTTAATTGAGTCATCGCTTACGGTCCCGGTGTCCCTTTTACACCCATATTAGAAGCGTTTCTGGAAAACACGTAAATATAGGATATATATCCTATTGCTGAATGATTTCAACAATTAATAATCGTTCAACCGGATAGGCGTCTCGGAAATCCTGCAACCTGTTGATATTATTTTTTTAAACTTAGGCTATCCGTTGCCGTGCAGCATGGGATAGTGGAATAGGGAATGCTGATATGCAGGGAATATTATGCGACCCGCTTTAGGGGCGATTCCTGATGACTGTCATTGACTGCCGCTGCCGACGGCTCTGGTTGTTCAGGCCATCTGTAGGTTACCTTCGAGGATGTCGTGGCTTCTTTTGAGGGTTCAGCGAGTCGGTCGCTATATCCGGCGCTTTCATTGAATAGACGGTAGGAGGTTTTCGGTGTCCTGACATCTCCCACCGTTCGATATCGTAGATATTCTTTAATGCTGAACAAAACGACGATCATCGATGCCATAACACCCGGAAGATTCATCCTGCCGAAGATCCGGCGGAATGATTCCTTGATTTCCTTTAAAAGGATTTCACTCTTTCGGTTCTGCACAAAAAGAGTCGAGGCCGTAAGAAAATACCGCATCAACTTCAGTCGCTGTTTAAAGCCTTCTGAACGCTCACGGATACGTTCGTCCGGGTGGTTTTCAGAATATAGATAACCATTAAACGCAGTTTTTATTGCGCGTAATATGGAAGCGCCGTTTCTGTTATAATCGATTTCAAAAGCAAGCCTTAAAAAATCTTCTGATTCATCTCTGGAGAAATAATCATGTTTAAACCATATTTTCCCCTGACCGTGCTGGGACGCATAAGGAACTTCTTTTAATACTTTTCCCTGGCTTTCATAGTCGCTGTACAATTTTGTTCCGGGTAACGGCCCCAGCGGTGCGAATTGCAGATAATCCGGATTCAATGAGGTTACAAAGTCGACATCCTCCCAGATCGTCTTCTTATCGTGATCTTCGAGGAATAAAATCAACGATGCCAATACGCTGATACCTCTTTTCTGCAGTTCCTTAAAAAGAACATTAAAATCGGTGCCTTTATTTTTTGCAAAGACCTCTTTTTTCGATTCGACACCGACCCAAATAAAGGTGACACCTAAGCGAACAAGAATATCGAGATCACCAATCGCCTTGAGTGTTTCTGCGGAACTGAAAATTGAAAACGTAAAGTGCCGATGATTTTTTTCCATCAGGTCCAGCAATTCAAGCGCGCGATCTTTTGTTTTTAAAAAGTTTTCATCCAATATACCGAACTCCGTTATATCCTTCTCGTCTTCAAAGCGGCAGCAAACATCGAAGATCTCCTGACCGGTTTTTAAATAGGGGATATAACTGCCAAAAAAGTGAGACGTGGCGCAAAAGCGGCATTTGTTGGCACACCCCAATCCGGTTATCAGAATGCCGGAATCGGGAGCCCAGGGCGCCCCCATGACTTGTCTGTTAAATGAGCTGTACCCAAGCGGATGTTTGATAGGCGTGTTGATATCTTCCCCGAAAAGTTCTCGTAAAAAATTTACGCCTTCACCTTTGCAGATCGAATCATGATCGATCATCGATTCGATATCGGGGATACTGACACCGTGGCCGCCCAGAATAATCTTTGATTTCGGCGATAGTTCCCGAATGGTTTGGGCCATTTTTTGGGCTTTTTTAAAATTGGGCACAATAAAACTGATCCCGATATAGTCATAGCCTTTCTTGAGTTCTTTTTTAAACCGTTTAAAGGTCGGAAAATCGAGCACCGCTGTGGACACATCAATGTTTTCGGCCAGAAAATAAAGTCCCTGGCTTCGATGGTTGAACCGATAAGAAAAGATTCCTTGCTCTCGGGTCACCTGATTGTGAAAGAGCTCCATTTTATTTTCTTTTTTACCATATTCATCATCGACCCCATATGGCCCGACTACGGATGTGAGCAATAGCTTCATGCGCTCTCCTTTTTAAAAAGTGCTATTATTTTGCCGCACTATACAGCAAAACGAGGTTTCGATTTGTAAAACAAATGTAAAACCATACATCAGCGAAGTGGACCATCGTGCCGATATCAACCATTGGGGGCATCCATTCTGGCTTTTCTTGAAATGACGTCACATTATAAGAGATCCATCAACAGGCAGCGCAATGCATGGAATGGCCCCTATCTCACAAAATCGTATTCCGTTGGCGGGGTTTGAACGAAAGTCATCAGGCTATGGGGATGGTGTATCGTTTAGCTTTTATAGCAGGCATAGAATTATATACTGCTTATTGCTCAGGCATATCGGTGCAGGATGGCATTTAGATCTGTTTCACTAACCAATTAAGGGGTCGGGGAGTTTTCCCCCTATCTCCCTATGCTCGCTCAATCGGTATTCAGCAGCGGAATCGCATCCGCCCAGGCGGATCTGAATGCATTAGGGATCGTTAAGAAAGCGCCGACTCGGTGTAGTCAGATGCTTGAAGCTGGACAATAAACAATATCCTTTTTTTCAATACTTTACCTGCGCTTTCTTTACGACCCCTTATAAATGAGTTTGTGCGATGGAGTCGCTGGATATTGATTGAGCGGTTCGGTGAGAAAAACTCCCCGACCCCTCAATTATTTCGTTTTCAAGCGCTCATATGAAACTTCGCCTCACAAGCCGGTTCCCACCGTATAATAGACAGCCCAGCCCTCAGGGCCTCTGGCAATGTCGACACCGGATGCAAGTCTCAACTTTCGGGCGATGAGATAGCGAAAACCCAGCCCCGCAACAATCGATCATCCGGCCGGTACCGCAAAAACGGTTATAAATGCCAGGACGGCCGCTAAAAGGATCATGCCCGATTTCTGTGATAATTTCTTGCTGACAGATATGGCAACAAAGCACTGTAGCAGATAGTAAAATGCAAACGCCCTTGAAGCGATGGCCAGAATCTCTATGGTGTCGGCAGACCATGTTAAAATAATGGCGCCGCCGCAAATGATCCCGTATGCCGCTTTGCTTTGGATGCGCTGATTAGAGGCTTCCACCATGTTGCCTTCTCCGCCCAGTGTGTCGGCCACGGCAGCGCTGAACTGACTCATAACAGCGGCTGCAACCAGTGGAAATGTCAGCAGCACCGAAGCCTTTCCGGCGAGCATGATCAACCCGTTTTCTTGAACCCTTCCGCCGAGAAAGTGCATCAGGGGTGTGGCCAGGGCGATGAATACAATATAGACGCAGGTAGAGATGATTTGAGACATTCTGCAGGAGCGGATCCGGGTTTCAGTATCGAATTCTTCTGAAAGGTACCGGGAAGTCTCAAAGCCCTGGACGACGATAAGGGTTCCCCCCACAATGGTGGCGATCTGCCACCAGGTGTGTTCGGGCATCGCCGGCCATTGGATGCCCGATGTCGTAAACGCGTAGTAGTCGTAGCGAATAAATCCTGCGAAAATAGCGACGATAACAACAAGGGTCATCCACAGCGCCCACTCTTCCAGCATTTCGAGTGCCTGGAGCCCTTTTGTCACGCTGATCAGCAATATAGTGGTGATAGCGGCAGTCGTAACGATCTGTTCGTGCAGGTCGTTGTCCATCCCCAGGCCGCTCAGCAGAAAGGATGAAAGTATCCGCAGATAGAGACAGACCGAGATAACGTAGGCCAATACCAGGGCAAAATCGGATATCCGCTCAAAAAGAATAGCTGCAGGAGGCGCCTTGCCGGATTCCAGAAAGGGTTCGGTGTTTCGAATATTAAAGCGGATGACGCTTCCCACCGCGTAGGCTAAACCGCAAACGCCTACCATGGCCGGCAGGGAGTAAGGACCGACGGCGCCGTTTAGGATGGGCACAATGACCAGAAAGCCGCTGCCGAAAATAGACGCCAGCGGCGTCGAGGTTGCATCGATAAACTTCTTCATGTGTAAAATATCTGTTCCCAAATTGGGTAGTCACGTATAGGGCTGAAAAACGGCCTTTTTACGAGCAGTATTTAGTTTTTGGGGGTTAGCAATGCAAAATTTGGATATCACAAGACTCAATTTGCATCAAACACCAAATAAAATTAGTGAACCATCTCTAATCAACGGTTCGTGTAAGGAGCCTAAAAAAGGAAAATTTTCTCACAAACAGCATCAGCACAGCATACAGGATAATGCCAAGAGAATTCGCTGCCAGATCCAGGAGAGAAAAATAACGGTCCGGAAGAAGATATTGGCCTGTCTCAAGGGCCAGGCCATAAAGAACGATAAAAAAGACCTTTAGATAATCAAACGGCCTATTTGGAAATGAATGGTTGACCAGAAACGAAAGTGTACAGAATGCAACCGCATGGTTCATCTTATCCCAGGTGTTATTCAACAGGTCAGGGGATCGCGGAGAAAGGGCGATGTAGGTTATGGATGCGATCGCAACCACTAGTAAGATTCGAAATAACCGGGTAGACATCTTTTTACCCGGATCTCCAATTTCGTTCACTATATTGCTGATATTCCAAACCTTTCTCGTCGGCAGATTCACCTTGATACCAGAGAATCTGTTGGGATCGCAACCGACAGCCCTGGTTTGGAAAAATTTTGAAATGCCCTATTAGAGGGTCGACTATTTCGGCTCAACGGATGAACTCGATAACGTCATCAAGGGGTTTTCGTTTGCTGCGTCCCGGAGCTTGAGATGCACGCCCCAAAGCCACAAAGGCGGCAATGGACCAGGGAGGGCGAATACCCAGGCAATTCTCAATTTCGTGGCGTGCGATATTGGGAGCCACCATCCAACAGGTTCCGTAACCCATCATTTGTGATGCCAGGAGGATATTTTGAATCATGGCGGAAATGGTTTGGATGTCCGGACGCATGCGCAGGCAGTCAATTTCCGCTTCCGAATAACCGTTTTCCTGGAGAAGTTCATCTATGCCGCTTCGATACGGTTTTGTTAAAAATACCAGCACCACCGGAGCCCCGGCAAAAAGAATCGAGCCATGTCGATTCCGATACCGTTCAGGATTCTCTTTTCCCGCCCGTCTGGCTAAGGATTCCAGTTTTTCCTGAACCAGTTCTTTAATCTCATTTTTCGTGGAATTGTCTTTTATCACCAGGCAACGCCAGTCCTGCCGGTTGCCGGCATTGGGTGCAAGTGTTCCGGCAGCAACGATCTTGCGAATATCTTCTTCGGGGATTTCTTCATCCGTAAAATAACGGATGCTGCGCCGACCTTCTACGACTTCGGCAAACTCCATATAACCACCTCCTATAATAGGATTAATCAAAAGATCGTGAATCTTCCATTTCAGTTCTTAGGTTTACCGATACTTGATGACGGATGGTGTGTCACCCTACGGATTCAAAAGACCGGAGATATTGTCGGGACTCGGTTCCAGTTTTCCGCTTTCAATCTGCCGGACCATAGCCGTAATGGCCGCGTTCAAAGGGGCTGCAACCCCCACGGTTTCACCCTCTTTGACAATGAGGCCGTTTAAAAAATCGATTTCCGTCCGCCGGCCTTTGAGTATATCCTGGGCAGTCGAGGGACGCCCGGCCTCTGTTCTGCTCTTTGCAAATTCAAGCATAATATTTTCGATGTCCGCCAAGACCTCTGCATCACCGCCTGCGACAGCCAGAAACTTTTCTGCCGCAATACCCCGGATAGACTCTAAATCATACCCCAGTGCCTGACCCACCCGGACGGCCTCACAGCCCAGCTTTATGGATACCCTCCGGGGTGTTTCCTGCTCCGCCACCGACCGGCTATTCAATCCGGTAACAGCAGAAACTGCATTATGCATGGCGTTGAGGGTGAGCTTTGACCATCTTTCCCCCCAAAGATTGCCTGTCACCTTGGCATGATCCACGGTATTGAGCATTTCCGCCAGATTTTCGGCCCTCTGGGTGATACGCCCGTGGACCTCTCCGACCCGGAATACCATGTATGCCTTTTTCCCTGGAATCACGGTTCTCATGATGTGGCCGGCTTTGTGGGCATTTACACTGATACCGCTGGCAATGCAGCCGACCGTTTTCCCCCACCCGACGATATTGGCGATACGCGCTTCGTTGATGCTGTTTTGCAGGGAGACGACAAATCCATCCGGTGCCAGATACTGGCTGATCATGGCCGTGGCCCATTCCGTATCGTAGGATTTAACGGCAATAAAAGCGATATCTACCGGGCGTTTAGACAGGCACTGCACATCGCAAATATGCATCGCTTCCACAGGAATGGCATATTCGGAACCCGGGTCTTTGAAATGGAGGCCGTTTCTTTGGATGTAATCGACATGTTCCGGCCAGGCATCGATTAATAGAATGTCTTCTCCCGATCGCGCCAAATGCCCACCGACATACCCGCCAACAGCTCCTGCGCCCACAATGATGATTTTTTTTCCCATTCAAAACCTCCCCTATTGAAAATCTAACTGACCAGTGAATGATAAGATAAAACCGGGCAATGAAAATTGTTCCATAAAACGTTATTCTATGAAATGTTGACCTCGCTGCGAGTCTGTTATGTCACGGAAGGAGCGCCTCCTGGTTTTCACCCAGCTGCATATCGAAAGCGGTGAGAAGCGCTGCAGTCGAAGCATAATAGCCCATCAGGGAAACCAGATTCACCAGCTCCTTCGGACCATAAATCTCCAATGCGTGGGCGAAAGTATCTGAAGTCACCTTCTTTTGACCGAACATCTGGCGGCCGAGCTCCACAAGAACCGCTTCCGACTCAGGCAGTCCCGCCGTACTCTTTCGGTATTTGACAACGTCGATAACTTTTTTTGAAACTCCTTCCTTGAGGGCAACAGGCTCATGTGCGGCCCATTCAAACTGGCTGTCCATCTCGCGAGCCGTAACCAGGATAGCCAACTCACGGATTACACCGCTGAATCCCGTTTCATACCGAAGAAAGTGGCTCAGTGCATAAGTTGTTTCGGCTAGTTTTGGGCTGTGCAGCCGGATTCCTGTGGGTCCGCGCAGGCCCGCAATCAAGGGTTTTTCCGGATTGCTTAAATGGTCGTGCACTTTTTTCCCGTAATCATCCAAATCATCACGGTTGGGAAGCGGAAGGCGAAATCCGGTCTCCGCACAGACATCTTTCGGCATCGACGATTCGTTGTTTTTCTCAGCCATGCTAAATATCTCCTTAACCTCCAATTAACCCCACCTCCTGGAGCTTGGGGTCAAACCTTGATTAGTGCTTTTACCGCCTGATATTTTCTGCTCAACTCCTTGTCTTTATCGAGTCTGTGCCGGATATCGCTGATCCGTCTGCTGACATTTGAATAACTTATGCCAAAAAACGAACCGATCTGTCTGTTGACAAACTTGCCGCTTTCCCACAGAAGATAAATCATAAGATCTCGCTGATTTCTTTCTCTGGGTGAAATCCGCCTTGATTTACGCAAACTATCAAGATCAATATTCAATGCTTCGGAAGCAATTTGAAGAACCTTTTGAGGATCAACATCACGAAACACCATATTGTGCTGGGGTAACTCAACATCCTTCTGTTTTAACAAAAAGCGCTCTTTCAGATCTATTAAAAAACCTTCAGAACCATAAACAAGGCCATACTTGACATCTTCCCAAATACTGCCGCTTTCATCTGCGTATTGTTGGACTATTTTTCGATAGGCCTGTTTTTTGTCTTTCCCGCTCACTTGATCCTGAATGACCTCGGTCATCAACCAAGAGGGGGCTTTTTTCCTGTAGGCATAATAGAGATAACTGCTCCATTTGAATTCTGCAAGACGATCAACGATGCCGGCTCGTAACGGATTTCGGTGAATATAACAAGAAAGACGTAAAAGGTAGGCATCGTTTTCCACGATAATGCTTTTAAAACGGCCTTGGAAAAGATGTCCGTTTTTAGTATTCAGCAAATTGAATTGTCTCGTATAAGTAGTCCCGAACCACTGCATCCCCTTTGACAGGTTCGCATCCGGTGTTTTTAGCAGAAAATGATAATGGGTTCCCATTAATACATACGCATACACCTCAATGTTAAACCGCTCTGAAAATTCCTGAACCAAGTCCAAAAATATCCGGCGATCCTTGTCTGACAAGAATATAAGCTGCCCGCCGTTACCGCGGGAAAGTACATGGTACAACGCGCCAGGATACTCTATCCGCCATTGCCGTGCCATGGGTATTTCAGATATCAAGTGAGGCAAAAATTGTCAAATATAAAGCACTAATCAAGGTTTGACCCCACCTCCCTTTTTCTCCGCAATTATCACAAGGGGCATTTTCGGAAAAAATAAATAACAAAAGGCAGTAAAGGCCCGACGAAGCAGTTTTGATCGAATGCTCATATATGGAATCACCTGTCTGAATAGAAATTTTACAAAATTGTTTTTATCGCTTGCGGCTGCCAAACCATTAACAAATGACTTGGGAATATATAGTTGACACCTTAAACCAGCACTGCGCATTGCTTTAACATAATCGAGAATGTTGTAAACATTCTCATTGATTCCATGTCTTAATTCATCGCTGTCTGATATTCGTCTTGACCGATAGATCGCTCTCACGGGTTCATTTATGATGATGGCTTTGCCCTTCTCCTTTAGCACTCTACGGACATGATTCAGGGTGACGGACAGATCTGAAGAATGATGGAGGGTGCTATTCAAAAAAACAATATCAAATGATTCATTTTCCAGGGGCAAATTATTCATGTCTGCCAAAATACGTTCAAAACAAATCCCGTCATGTTCAAAATAAATCTCTGCTGTTTCTAAACCGATAAATTTTTTTCTTAAAATATCCATCGAGATCAGAAAAGATGCGCCTAAAAGGCAAAACCTTCTTGTCGACCAACAACGCCCGGCACCAATATCAAGAATCACTTTATCCTTGACTGCAATTAATTTCATCACCTGATCGAAATTTTCGGCTACAATTTTCCAATTAATATCTTCCGAAAAATACGGCAGTTCCAATATTGTATCTATCTGTTCCTCAGATGAATTTTCCGCTAACGATTCCCACCCCTTTTGCTCATTTATTATTACCTGAATTTTGCACGCAAATGACTCTAGCGGAGCCTGCCCGCAAATTTTACAAATTCTGATTGCAACAACCGGGGTCGCTTTTTTGCCGCTATCGATATCGGCGAAAAGAGAAACGAGAAG